>Ga0164241_10005801_pt1 | contig 11423 bp, 6 predicted proteins | sample OricomyardsoilBY_FD_108780 | JGI IMG/M metagenome (GOLD analysis project Ga0164241, IMG submission 108780) | Backyard soil microbial communities from Emeryville, California, USA - Original compost - Back yard soil (BY) | ecosystem: Environmental > Terrestrial > Soil > Unclassified | place: USA... | reverse complement strand
GCGGCGGCCTTCTTCTTCGGAGCGGCGGCCTTCTTCTTCGGAGCGGCGGCCTTCTTCTTCGGAGCGGCGGCCTTCTTCTTCGGAGCGGCGGCCTTCTTCTTCGGAGCGGCGGTCTTCTTCGGAGCGGCGGTCTTCTTCTTCGGAGCGGCGGCCTTTTTCTTCGGAGCGGCCGCCTTTTTCTTCGGAGCGGCAGCCGCCTTTTTCTTCGGAGCGGCAGCCGCCTTCTTCTTTGGAGCGGCAGCGGGCGTCGGCACGTCCTTCACGGACGGCGCGGCATCGATGATTGCGCCCTTCACGAGCTGAAAGAGCTCGCGAAGCATGGCCTCGACGCCCTCGCGTGTCGCGGCGGACAAGAGGCGAAGCGTCACGCCCTTCTTCAGGAACTTCTTGGCGAGCGCGGGGTACGCCTCGCGCACTTCCGGCAGATCGGCTTTCGACAGCGCGACGACCTCGGGGCGCAGCGCGAGATCTTCACTGAAGTGTTTCAGCTCATTTCGGAGCGCGAGGTAGTCGGCGAGCGGCTCGCGATCTTCTGCAGGATCCAGAGTGACCAAGTGGAGCAGCACGCGCGTGCGTTCGACGTGCTTCAAGAAGTCGATGCCGAGCCCGACGCCCTCGCTCGCTCCAGGGATGAGCCCCGGAATGTCGGCGACGACGAACGCAGAACCGCCCATGCGCGGACCGCCGAAGACCTCTGCGACGCCGAGCGAGGGGACGAGCGTCGTGAAAGGGTAGTCGGCGATCTTCGGGCGCGCGGCGCTCACGGCCGCGACGAACGTGCTCTTCCCCGCGTTGGGAAAGCCGAGGAGGCCGACGTCGGCCATGACCTTGAGCTCGAAGCGGAGGTCTCGCGACTCGCCCTGCTCGCCCTTTTCGGCGCGGCGTGGCGCGCGATCGAACGGCGTCGCGAAGTGGATGTTGCCACGCCCACCTTGTCCACCCTTCGCGACCGTAATGCGGGTGCCGTGCTCGGTCAGATCGCCGAGCAGCTCGAGCGTGTTCGCGTCGAGGACCTGCGTGCCGATGGGCGCACGGATGACCTTGTCTTCGCCCCCGCGGCCGTAGCAATCGCTGCCCTGGCCGTGCTCGCCGCGTTCGGCGCGGATCGTGTGCTGGTAGACGATGTCTTGGAGCGAAGAGAGTCCCTGATCGGCTTCGAGGATGACGTCGCCGCCGCGGCCGCCGTCGCCTCCCGAGGGGCCGCCGAACGGGATGAATTTTTCGCGACGGAACGCGACCACCCCGTTGCCTCCGTCGCCCGCGATCACACGGACGGTGCAGTGGTCGACGAAACGCATGGCGCGCTTTACCACCCCTTTGCGCGCGGGGGGAGCCGACCGACGGCCGTCCGTGTATCTCGCTTCAAAGCCGGCCGTGGTCGCAGTAGTCGTTCCACCCGATGGCGCGCGTCCTCATCGTCGACGACAACCTCGAGCTGGTCGAGAACGTGAGAGAGGTCCTCGAGCGCTCGTTCCATCCAGAGACACCGCTCGAGGTCGCCGAGGCGCACGACGCCAAACAAGGGCTCGCGCTGGCTCGCGGAAGCGCGTTCGACGTCGCCATCGTCGACGTGAAGCTGCCGGATGCCTCGGGCCTCGATCTCATCGCGCCGCTCCGCGCCGCCATGCCCCGCTCGGAGATCATCCTCCTCACAGGAAACGCGACGATCGAGAGCGCGATTCGAGCGATGAAGGCGGGCGCGTCGGGCCTCGTCCTCAAGTCGTTCCGTCCCGAAGAGCTCGTGGCGACGGTACAGCAGGCGCTCCACAAGGCAGAGCTCCGCCGCGAGCGCGAGAAATTCGAGCGGCGCTATCACGCGCTCGTTCACGCGGCCGACGTCATGATCCTCGGCGTGAACGCGGCCGGTGGCGTCGCGTTCATCAACCCGAAGCTCTCCGATCTCCTCGGCGTGGCCGAAGGCGAAGCGCTCGGTCGGTCGTTCGCGGAAGCGTGGGTCGACGAAGCGGATCGACAACGTTGGGCCCATGCGATCGAGGACGCCATGCTCGGCGAGCCGCAGAGTCGGCTCGAGCTCGGCATCCTCGATCGCGAGGGCGCGACCCGTCGCGTCGAGTGGCATCTATCGGGCGTACGCGAGGACGGCCCCGACATGCCGGACCACGTCTACGGCATCGGCGTCGACGTGACGGCGCGTCGCGCGCTCGAACGGCGCGCCGCGAACGCAGAGGCTCTCAACGCCATGGCTCCGCTCGCGCTCGGCCTGGCTCACGAGATCCGAAACCCATTGAACGCCGCCGTCCTCGAGCTCCACCTCCTCGGCCGCGCGATCGATCGCATCGACGACGCTGGCACGCGTGATCCGATGCGTCGGCGCGTCGGCATCGTCACCGAAGAGATCCGGCGCTTGGAGCGCCTCCTCACCGAGTTCCTCGAGCTTGCGCGTCCCCGCGCGCCACAGCGTGAGCAGGTCGATCTCGGCAGGGTCGTCTCGGACGTGCTCGATCTCGAGGCGGAAGCGATCGAGCGCGCGAAGCTCGAGGTCCGGCGTGAAATTCAGCCCGCATGCTTCGTCTCTGGTGACCTCGAGAAACTGAAGCAGGTCGTCTTGAACCTGGTCGTGAACGCCCTCGACGCGATGCCCGATGGCGGCTCGCTCGCCGCGACGGTCGGCCCGCAGGAGGGCGAGGTGGCGCTGTCGCTCACGGACTCCGGCAAGGGCGTCGACCCGAGGATCCTGGCCGAGATCTTCGATCCGTTCTTCACGACGAAGCCAGCCGGCACGGGTCTGGGTCTGGCGATCGTCCGCAAGCTCGTCGAGCAACACGGCGGACGGGTGACGCTGAAGAGCCATCCGGGGCAGGGAACGACAGTCACCGTCCTCCTTCCGAAGGCCTAACCTTTCGAAGCCACAAAACGCGTCGCGAGGCCGTTGGGCCTCGCGTACGCAGCTCGGACGATGGCTCGCGCCCCGCCGATGCTTCGCCCGATCAGCCGACCAGACGGCTCGGCGGCTTGAGCGGGAGGCCCGGCTTCGAGCCCGGTGCCGAGGGGATCGACTTCGGGATGAGCTCGCCCTCGAGCGCGCTGACCGCCGAGAAGACCCGATCCATGCCGAAGTCGAGCGCCGCCTCTTTCTGGAAGATGACGGGCACCTTCATCAACCGGAGGCACGTCAGCTTGCCGAGATCGATCTCGCGTTCGAGGAAAGCCTCGAACGAGCCGAAGCCCTTCGCCTGGAAGAGCTCGCGCTGCTGGATGTCCGTGAGGACCTGACCGATCTCGTAGAAGCCCTTGTCGAGCCGCTTGCGAAGCGCGCGGATCTTCTGGGTCTGCACGTGAAGATCGGCGATCTTCTGCTTGATTTGCTCGGCGCCGCTCGGCGTCCGGATGGTCGCTCGGGCGCTGCCCGGCGGTGCCGGCTCGGCCGCTCGGGCACGAGCCTCTGCGGCGTGCTTGGCCGCGTGCCGAGCCGCCCAAGGGGCCGCCCCGCGCAGGCCGAGCTTTCGCTTCGGGTTGAGGGGCGGCATCGGAGACGGTCGCTCGTCCCCGGCCTTCCCGGCTCCTGCCTTGCCCGCCGCTTTGCCCGCTGCCTTGGCCTTCGGAGCCGCTTTCGCGGCCTTCGCAGGCGCCTTTGCTCCGGGTTTCTTCGCAGCCGGCTTTGCGCTCGTCTTTTTCACGTTCTTCGCCATCGCCTTCGCCATCGTTCTCGCCCGAGCCTTTCTTCGCTCGTCGCCCCCACGAAGCCGCGCCGTGGAGTCCCACTCGCGGACCGGTCGACATGAACGCCCGACCGGCAGCTTCTTCGAACCGGGGTTCGCTTACCAAATTCTGCGGTGGATCGTCCAGCTATTTCGATAGTTTTTTCGCCATCCCACGTGCAAGGCGTGAACCTTGCCCGGCGGCGACCTACCCGCGTTCCTCTGCCGGGCGCCGCCCGTGATAGGACCTGCGCAGATGACGGGTCATGAGGCGAGCGATTCATCGCCAGAGGCGGGCCCCGAAGGCCGACGCATCGCTGTCGTCCTCAATGGCAACGCGAAGAGCGTCAGCCGAGAGGTCATCCATGCGCTCGATCAGATCATCGAGGCGGGCGACCTCTACTTGTCGAGACGTCTCGAAGAGGTGCCTGGCATCGCCCGCGCATTGCTCGACCGCGGCTACGACACGATCCTGACCGGCGGTGGCGACGGCACGTTTACGGTCGTCGTGACGGCCGTCGTGCGTGAAGCCAAGTCGCGCGGCATCGCGTCGCCGCGCTTTGGTCTCTTGCGGCTCGGCACGGGCAACTCGTTGGCGTGGGTCGTCGGCTCGAGCGCGCCGGGACGCGGATCGCGTCTCGCGAGCGCGCTGTCGGCCGACGTCGCACGGCTCCGCTCGGACGCCGGGAGTCGAATGGTGCCGCTACTGGAGGCAGAGGGCTTGCTCTCTCCATTCGCCGGCTTCGGCATCGATGCGAACGTTCTGGCGGACTACGCCGCGACCCAGCGCGCCATCGGGTCCGGCGCCCTAGGTCGACGAACGCCCGCGCTCTTCATCTATGCGATCGCCGCCATGTCGCGGACGATCCCCGGGTACTTGCTCAAGCCGACCCCGCACTGTCGCGTCGTCAATCGAGGCGGAGACGCGCTGCGCATCGGCAAGCAGGGGGCGATCGTCGGAGCGCCGATCAAGAAGGGCACGCTGATCTACGAGGGCCCCGCGACGATCGCGTCGCTCTCGACGATTCCCTATTACGGCTTCGGTTTTCGCATGTTCCCGTACGCCGAAGATCGCCCGGGCAAGGCCCAGCTCCGTGTCTCGACGATCTCGAGCGTGTCGTTCGTCAGAAACTTCTCAGACATCTGGAAGGGCGAACACTACGATCCCGAGATGCTCTTCGACTTCTTCGTGGACGAGGTCGAGATCGAGATGGATCCGCCGACGTCGTTTCAGGTCGGCGGTGACATTCAGGGCGAGCGCCGCTCCGTCCACCTCGCGCTCACCGATCCGGTTCCGGTCGTCGACTTCTATTCTCCACCGAGCGGCGCGTAGAGAGCGTCGCGCGGAGCGCCCGCTCAGAGCATCTTCTCGGTCGAGAGCGCGAAGAGAGTGGCGGTCTTCTTGTCACCGAACGCCGTCTCGAAGTCGATCATGCGACTCATGACCGTGGCCGTTCGGTGCCCCTTCATTTGCCGCGGGTGCTTCTTGCCCTGATCGAGATATGCGCGAATGAAGAGGCTCTTGTCGGTCTTTGGGAGCGCCCGCACGTTGCCGACCCACTTCGACCAAATCGGAGGATCGAGAAGGTACTGCTCGACGTTCGAGACATAGAACGTCCCGACGGTGCGCCCCTCGCTCTTCAGATAGCTCGCGAGCTGCGGGAGAGCTTTGTCGCCGGCAAAGTTGCCGACGATCGGGACGACGTGGCCGCTCCGCTCGAGGCCTTGCAGGAATCGGAAGGCATCCTCGGTCGCGAGGTACCCCCCAACGGCGCCGCTCGGGCTCTTGGTCGCCAAGATCTCGCGGAGCGTCGGGTAGAGGCGACCGTTGTTCTCCTTGAGCTCGAAGCGAAGTCCGAGGCCCTTCTCGAAGAACGTGCGGTGCATCTTCTCGATGCCCTCCCAATCCTGATCGCCGAGCTTCACGCCGTAGCCCTGGATGCGTGCGACGAGCGCTCGATGCGCGGCTGCGTAGGTCGCTTCGGAGGCGTCTCCTGCGGTCCCCGACGCGAGGACCTCTTCGATCTTCGCGTTGGCGTCCGTCGTCTTCGCGAGATCGTGCGCGCGGCCGAGGAGGAGCGCGACGAAGTGGGCGCGGCTCGCCGCCTCTTCGAACGCGGCGCGATAAAGGAGGTGGAGCAGCATGTTGCCGCGACGGATGTCGACGATGTACGCGGCGGACGGGCGCGTGAGCGCGATGTACGAGAAGTTCTGCTCGGGGCCGACGCCGACGTAGACGCCCGTCGAGTCGACCTTCGAGGGGAGGTCGTCGGCGATCTGCAGATAGCTCGTCTCGTTCGTGACGAGGTTGTCGGAGAAGAAGTACGTGTCCGACTCGCTCAAACCATCGACCAGGTCGGCGAACCGGTGGGCGTCAGTTTCGGCTGCGCGCGCGGCCGACGAAGACGGAGCCGGCGCGTTCGCGCTCTCTGCCGCGGTCGCCCGCGCGATCGAGGTGTCGACCGCGGTGGCCGTCGCACCGGATCGATCGGCGAGCCCCTCCGGAGGGGCAGACGACGTCGCGCACGCGCTGAGGCAGAGCCAAGCGGCGACCGTGCGCGCCAGCGTCATGCGTCGCGGTCGCTCGCGTCGTCGGTTCGTCTCGTCTCTGCCGTGCATGTCGACTCGAACGCCTCCTCTCGGGGCACCATTCCTCGGAGGACTCGGCCACATGCTAGCCTCGGCTGCGATGCGTCTGCGAGCGAAGCGACCGTCCCACCGTCTCCGTCGCCCGGCTCTTCGTGCGCTCGCCGCGGCTTGTGTGCTCGTCGCGGCCGCCACCGCGATGCCGACGACAGAGGCGTCGGCCTTCGTCTGGCCGAACGTCCCCGAACGCATCGCGCGCGGCCTCTCCTCGAGTGATCCTGCAGAGCGACGCACGGCCGCCTCGCAGCTGGGCGACCTCCCGCCGCCGCTCGCGAAGCCGCTCGTGCTTCGCGCGATGGGCGACGAGGACGTCGAGGTCCGGATCTCGGCCGCGCGCACGGCGGCGCGCTTCAAGATCGAGGGGGCCGGCGATTTGGTCGTCCCGTGGTTGAGCGAGACCGACTCGCGTCTTCGCCTGGCGGCCTGCGAGGTCGTCCGCGCGGTGCCCACGGATCGCAGCATCACCGCGCTCGGCCGCGTGCTCTCTGATCCGTCCCAGGACGTCCGCCTCGCCGCGGCGAGCGCGATGGGCCGCTCGGGATCGCGAGAGGCTGCGACGCTCCTCCTGGGCCACCTCGACGACAACGCCCCCGAGGTTCGAAGCGAGGTCGCGCAGGCGCTCGGTCGGCTCGCCGACAAGCGCGCCGCGCTCCCTCTCGTCGGTCGAGTGCAGGACGCGTCGGCGGACGTGCGGCGACGCGTCGCGCGGGCCCTCGGCGACATCGGCGATCCGCGAGCGACGAGCGCGCTCGTCCTCGCGCTGAACGACGCCTCCATCGATGTCCGCGTCGAGGCCGCGCTCGCGCTCGGCCGGATGGGTACGGACGAGGCGACCGTCTCGCTCGCGCCGCTCGTGCGCGGCGACGCGACCTCGGGGGCCAGCTCCGCAGAGGGCACCCAGGCGCTTCGGCAGGCGGCGCTCCGCGCGCTCGGACGCATCGGTACGCCCCGCGCGATCGATCTCCTCGTCGCGTCTCTCGAGAGCGACCGTCCCGACGCGCTTCGTTCGCCTGCGCGCGACGCGCTCGCGTCGATCGGCTCGAAGGCCGTCCCCGCGCTCACGGCGGTCATCTCGGGCGCGCCCAGTCCGAAGGTCGCGACAGGCGCCGTATCGGCGCTCGGAGAGATCGGCGACCCGAAGAGCGTCGCCGCGATCGTGCGCGGTACGCAGCGTGGCACCGTCCCCGTGCTCGCCGGCCTCACGGCGCTCGCGACGCTCGGCTCCGACGCCGCGCTGCCCGCCGTGCTCGAGCTCATGTCGGATCAACCCTCCGACGTCCGACGAGCCGCGATCGAGACGGCTTCGATCCTCCTCGACCCGAGCCATCCCGATGGCCGCGCGATCGATCCGGTGAAGGAAATTCTCGCCGATTCTGGGATCTCGATCGACGAGCGGATCGCGCTCGCGAGTCTCCTCGGTCGCACCGGTTCGCCACGCGCGGTCCCGCTGCTCTTGACGCTGGCGAAGGACAAGTCCGTCCCGCTTCGTCGCGCGGCGCTCGCGGCGCTCGGCTCGATCTCGCAGGGCGACGCGGCGATCGATGGCGCCCTCACGAAAGGCCTCGACGACGAGATCCCCACGATCCGCATGGACGCGGCGATCGCGCTCTCCAAGGTAGGAACGCCCGCGGTGTCGTCCGCGCTCCTTCATCGTCTGGTCGACGCGGCGGAACAGGATCGGGGCGCGCTCGGCATCGCGCTCTCTGGGACGCTGTCACGGTCCCGAGAGCCCGAGCTCGCGAACCAGGTGACCGCCGCGGTGAAGAGCGCGCCCGTCGAGTCGCGAGACGCGCTCATCGAGGGACTCGGACGCATGGGGACCATCGACGCTCTCACTGGACTGACTTCGCTCGCCGCCGGCCCGCTCGATGATCGTCGAAAGGTGGCCGAAGCGCTCGCCGCGCAGGGCAAGGCCGCGAGCACGCTCCTCGGCGTGCTCGCTAAAGACGGAGACGGCGCGGTCCGCGCAAGCGCGGCCTGGTCGCTCGGATTCGCCGGCGACGCTTCCTCTGGAGACCTGCTCGGCACGCTCCTGGGCGATGCCGACGTCACGGTGGCGGGAAACGCTGCGGCCTCTCTCGGGCGCATCGCGGCGCGCGCGGGGGATCCCACGATCGCGACGAGCCGCGTCTGCGCGGCGCTCACCGACGGTCGCGCGCACGTCCGAGCGAACGCGCTCGCCGGGCTCGATCTCGCTGGCGCGGACTGCGGCGAGGCCACCGCGGTGAAGCTCCTCGCGTCGGACCCCTCCGAAATCGTCCGGCTCGCGGCCGCGCGGCACCTTCACCGATGGGTCGCGCGCACCGACACCGCCACGCCCGCGCCTCCGAAAGACGGAGCCGATCGCGACGCGAAGCCGAAGGCCGACGCGCCCAAGACCGACGCTGCCGCGATCCCGAAGGCGGACGGCGAGGTGCGCGGCGATCTCGTTCCGGACAAGACGCCCCCGCTGCCAGGCGTTCTCGCGCGGCGCGCCCTCTCACGCTGCGTCAACGAAGAGACGACCTACCGCGTCGCCCGCGCCTGTGAGCGTGCTCCGGTCGCCGGCAAGCCCGGCGCGTTTCCTCTCGTCATCTTCGTGGTTCCGGACGGGGCGTCCCAGCCGACGCCGCGTGCCCCGTTCACGGTCGTATTGCCGGACGGCACGATGCACATGGGAAACGCCGATCGCCGAGGTGCCGTGTTCGAGAGCGCCGTCCCGTCCGGCGACGTCGAGCTCGGGGTTCCGGCGCCCCTCGCGACCGTCTCGACGCCGTAGTCCTCCCGCGGCCCCACGTCCGCCAGTCGCGCCGAGGGCCGGAACTTTCTGACGCCAAGCTCGTCACAAGTCGCTGGTCGAAGGCGACATGGGGGAGGCGTCCATTCGGCGCTTACTCTCGCCTACATGCAGCGCGCTCGTCGGGGAAGGCCCATCGACGGATGCGCGTACGAGGAAAGCCATGCGAATGCGATCCAACGCCGTCCTTCCCACCTTCGCTCTTGTTGTCGGAACCGCAGGGCTCGCGTTTGCGGGCGGTTGCGGCGGGGCCGCGACCCCAGGGGCGAGCGAGGTCGCAGCGCACGTGGGGGATGCGCCTACGTGCGCCGCCGGCGCCAGCGTGGTCGCCCCGATCGCCGGGCCGGGCCAGTCGAGCGCGGTCGCGCTCGGCTCGATGAAAGAAGGCCCGCTCGCGGGCAAGACGCTCGCCTTCGTCGCGGACGAGGACGACAAGTCGCTCGCGGTCGTCGACGTCGACGCGCACAAACAACTCGGCGTCGTCCGGCTCGAGGGCACGCCCGGCCAGGTGATGGTCCTGGACGACGGTCGCGTCATGGTGACGATTCGCGAGAAGAACCAACTCCAGGTCTTCAACGCGGCCGCGGACGGCTCGCTCAGCAAGGGATGCTCGGTCGGCACCGGCGCCGAGCCCATCGCCATGGCGACCACGCCCGACAAGAAGACGCTCTTGGTCTCGAACGGCTGGGGCCACGCGCTCGAGGCGTACGATCTCGCCACGCTCTCGAAGAAGGCGACGGTCACGCTGCCGCGCGAGCCGCGAACCATCGTGGTCGATGACGAGGGCAAGACCGCCTACGTCTCGCATGCGGTGGGTGGACGCATCAGTCGCGTCGATCTCTCGACGATGAAGTCCGACGCTCCCATCGCGGTCCTCGTCGATCCGAACGCGCAGGTCGACGATCCGGCGCGGTCCTTCACGCTGACGAGCGCCGTCACCGGCGCGGTCGGCAACGGCGGCGAGAAGGCCGTCCCCGGCCGTTTCGGCACCCGAATGGGCTGCCAGGGCTTCCCGCTCGTGAAGTCCACGGTCCCGAAGGGCCGCATCCTGGCGCCGCAGATCCTCGTCGACCCGGGCGATCCGGAGAACCGTGCGCAAGGCTACGGCGACTCGAACCAACCGACCGAGGTCGCGAACGTCAGCGTCATCGACACGGGCCCGCGCGCCATCGTTCCCGCCTCGACCAAGGTCATCCCGGAGCAATTCTTCGGCGGCGACCCACGCGCGCCCCAGCTCGGCGAGTGCCTCCTTCCGCGCTCGGCGGCGGTCGACGCGTCGACGTCGACGCTCCTCGTCTCGTGTCTCGGGATCGACGCGGTCGTCGCCTACGACGCGGCCTCGGCGAACCCGGTCGCGGTCGAGAAGGCGCGCTGGGACGTCGGTTCCGGGCCGCTCGGTGTGGCCGTCGATTCGAGCAAGCATCGCGCGCTCGTGTGGTCGCAGTTCGAGCGGTCGCTCGAGATCATCGACCTCGATCAAATGGGCGCCATCGACACGAAGGGCGACACGCACAAGGAGCACGATCGCATCGCGCTCCAATCGATGGGCGAGCCGATGCCTCTGTCGGTCGCGCTCGGTCGCCAGATCTTCCACGCCGTCGGCGACACGCGCATCTCGCAAGACGGTCGCGCGTGCGCGAGCTGCCACCCCGACGGTCGTGATGACGCCATCACGTGGGCCACGCCCGAGGGGCCGCGGCGCACGATCATGCTGGCCGGTCGCGTCGCAGGAACCGAGCCGCTCGCCTGGGGAGGGACGAGCAAGGATCTCCGCGACCACCTCGCCCACACCTTCGAGCGCCTCAACGGCCAGGGTCTTCGCAACGTCGAGCTCGAGGCGCTCGTCTCCTATGTCGATGCCCTGCCGGTTCCACCCGCGGACGTGGTCCACGACGCGGCGCTCGCCAACAAGGGCGAGGCGCTCTTCCGTGACGCGAAGACCGAATGCGCGACGTGTCACGTCGAGGGCGGCACAGATCGCAAGGTCCACGATCTGGGCGCAAAGGCGCACGCCGATCGCAAGGGGGCGTTCGACACGCCGTCGCTCAAGCTCATCTCGGGCCGCGGACCGTTCTTCCACGACGGTCGCTACGACTCGCTGCGACAGCTCCTGGTCGAGAGTGACGGCATGATGGGGCACACGAAGCAGCTGAGCGGTGAAGACCTCGACGCGCTCGAGGCCTATCTCAACACCCTGTGAAGAGAGGAACAGGTCGATGAAGACAGCACTCCTTGCCCTCGCTTCCGTGTTCGTGCTCGCGGCGCCCTTCGGTGTCGCGCGGGCGGACGGCCCCGCCGCCGCTTCGCAGAAGACCGCCGCCGACGTGCCGGCCTTGCCGACT
>Ga0164241_10005800_pt1 | contig 11425 bp, 10 predicted proteins | sample OricomyardsoilBY_FD_108780 | JGI IMG/M metagenome (GOLD analysis project Ga0164241, IMG submission 108780) | Backyard soil microbial communities from Emeryville, California, USA - Original compost - Back yard soil (BY) | ecosystem: Environmental > Terrestrial > Soil > Unclassified | place: USA... | reverse complement strand
CCGTCATCAATCAGATAAATTTTTGATGTTGAATTAATTTTCCCTTGCTCAATCAATGAATCGCGAAGCGCCACTAAAGTCGATAATGTTTTGGGTAACATTTCTTCTTCGTTGTAGCAAGGTACGACTATCGCCAGCGACGCCAGAATGGGGAATTGATTCATGGTTTATTTCCGATAAATCCAATATTTGTGAATGACAAAATTAACAAACAAGGTAATAACAGTCGCCATCACTTGCGCAATTAAATAATGCAAACCTGTGTTGAAAAAAAACGAAAACAACAATGTGTTTATTATCAACACCATAGTGGTAGCAACGATAAATTTTGGCAAGGTTTGCAGGTGCTGGGCATCACTGTTAAAGGTTAAATAATAATTAGCAAGATAGTTAAAAAGTGCTGAAATGCCATAAGAAATTGCTGAGGCAGGTACTTCAGGTATATTCATGAATTCGATAAAACCAATCATCAAACCATACTGAAATACAGTGGCCAGGCCGCCTACACCCACAAATTTTACAAAACCTTTCATGTGCTTGATCAAAAAAATGAAATTGCGCGCACCTTATCATATTTGACGTGGGTCAGAATGACTTGTGCGCTTTGTATTGGATGGATGTGAATGTAAAGAGGGTAACCGGGTTTAAGCCGATAAAGCGACCCATTGGAATTTCGATGAGCTGCGTTCTTGATAAATATGCTCGGGACGATTGGTATTAGGGTGATAATTGTGTCGGAAATAATGATGGTCAGCACTGGAACTAACGTATTCCCAACATTGCCCTTCATTGATACAGAGGGTATCGCCAGCGTTTAGCGGATGACGGCTCAGTTCTTCCCACATAGCTTTCCATTCGGCATGGTTGTGATCAATATATTCGAGGCGGGATTGAGACATAAATGAACCTGAGTGCAAGTTGACCAAGATGATTTTATTTTGGTCGATTAAGAAGTTAAGTCAACAAAAATGGCTAATAGTATGATTTATAAAGCAATCTATTTGATGAATTTGTGGTTTTGATCACGAATCGCTGGATATTCTAGCGAATTATGGCGTAAAAATCATTAATTTTTTGGATGAAAATAGCTGAATGATAGGAATAATTGCCCTGTTATGATAAATATGACTAAAGAGATATTAGATGATGCTCTCGGGTTGCTTGACCTTTCCCTTAGGTAAAGGTTTATGCTGGCTTCATCTGATAGATCTGGAGGTGGAATATGAATATTGGTCAGGTAGCAGAAGCAACCAGTCTTACCGCGAAAGCCATTCGGCACTATGAATCCATGGGTTTGGTAGTGCCTGCGCGGCAGGCAGGCAATGATTATCGAAATTACAGCTTGCAGGATGTTGATGACTTGCGATTTTTACAACGTGCCCGTGCAGTCGGTTTTAGTTTGGATGAGGCGGGGCAGTTGCTGAAATTTTATCGGAATCCCAAACGCAATTCTGCAGAAGTTCATGCGCTGGTGATGGAAAAATTGGCGCGACTTGATCAGCAATGGTTAACCTTGAATTTGATGCGCCAAACCCTGACTGAAATGGCGAGGGAATGCGCTGCGGATGAGTCGAGTAATTGTGCGATTATCAATCATCTTGCCGAAAAACCGATTAACACTATGCCGTTTACTTTAGTGGAGGTGTCCAATGAGTAATTGCTGCAGTGATAAACCTGCTGAAAAATCCTGCCACACTGAATCACATCCTGCTCATGATCAAGAACCAGGTTGTCACGATCACACAAAATTTGATTGGTTGTTGTGGGGCTCTTTAACGATTTGCGTCATTTTTTATTCTTTACATCTTTTATCTTTTACTATTTCGCTGGATTGGATTAATCATTTTTCGCACGGTGTTTTTGATTTACTCAATACCATGTGGTGGGGCGTATTACTGGGGATTATTTTTGTCGGTATTCTTGCAAAAGTTCCGCAATCATTGGTTTTGTCGGCATTAGGGCAAGGGGGCACCTTCAAAGGTTTATTGCGTGCAACCTGTGCCGGTATTTTTCTGGATTTATGTAGTCACGGTATTTTGATGGTTGGCATGAAGTTATATCAAAAAGGCGCCAGTCTTGGGCAGGTAATGGCCTTTTTGATTGCCAGTCCCTGGAACTCATTTTCGTTAACTTTAATTATGTTGGCTTTGATTGGCTTGCCCTGGACACTGACATTTATTTTATTGTCATTATTGATAGCGCTTTTGAGTGGTTATATTTTTGATCGTTTGGTTAAACGTGGTGTATTACCACAAAATCCCAATACGCAATCCTTACCGGAAAATTTTCAATTTTTATCAGTATTGGCTGAGCAATGGCGATCTATTCAATGGCAACCGCAATTGATGATGAGTATTTTTCGCGAAGGTTTATCGGGTGCAAAAATGGTATTGCGCTGGTTGTTATTTGGCGTTGTTCTGGCTTCATTAATTCGTACTTTTGTCAGTGTTGAATTCTTTCAGCAATGGTTTGGCCCCAGTTTGATTGGGCTGACATTAACCTTGATTGCGGCAACCGTTATCGAAGTTTGCTCTGAAGGTTCAACACCTATAGCTGCTGATTTGATGGCGCGAGCTAATGCGCCCGGCAATAGTTTCACTTTTCTCATGGCTGGTGTCTCCACCGATTACACCGAGGTGATGTCGATTAAAGACACCATGAAATCCTGGAAAATTGCGTTGTTTTTACCCTTGATCACGCTGCCGCAGATATTGGTATTGGGTTATTTGCTCAATCATTTCGCATGATTGTGCTAGTATGCGTGCCAGATTTTTATAAATTTTACGAGGCAAAAGATGAGTATCAAATCCGATAAGTGGATGCGCCGCATGGCAGAACAACATGGCATGATCGACCCCTTCGAACCCAATCAGGTTCGCTATGATGCAGCCGGTCATAAAATTGTTTCTTACGGTACATCGAGTTACGGTTACGATGTTCGTTGTGCGGATGAATTTAAAATTTTTACCAATGTGCATTCAACTGTTGTTGATCCTAAAAATTTCGACGAAAAAAGTTTTGTTGATATCAAAAGTGATGTTTGCATTATCCCGCCTAATTCATTTGCACTCGCCAGAACGGTTGAATATTTTCGCATTCCGCGCAGTATTTTGACTGTGTGCCTGGGTAAATCCACTTATGCCCGTTGTGGCATTATTGTCAACGTCACTCCACTTGAACCTGAATGGGAAGGTCATGTGACTTTGGAGTTTTCCAACACCACGCCTTTGCCTGCAAAAATTTATGCGCATGAAGGTGTAGCACAAATGTTATTTTTCGAATCAGATGAAATCTGCGATACCTCCTACAAAGATCGCGGCGGAAAATACCAAGGCCAGCGCGGCGTGACTTTGCCTCGCACTTGACAACCTGATAAAAATTTATGGGCGACATAATCCCCTTCAAAAAGCCCAGCCCTTTTGAAAAACACAAAGGCAAAACCCTTTGCCGAAGTGGTTTTCACAAATGGAAAATCGTTCAAGAAAAACAGTTCGATGTAAAGCAAGGAAAGCTTGTTACTGTTTATCAATGTGGTCGATGTGGGGAGAGGAAGACGGAAGTAGTTTGATTGGAATTGCTTGCGAAATAATGGCCATCGAAAAATGGAAATTCATTCAATTTTTTATTAGTCAGTAAATTATGAAATGCCTCATGAAATCCGTTAAGTTTTATAATCTTGTCCGGGTCCTATAAAAAAGCCCCGGGGTTTTGCCTCGGGGCTTCTTAATTCGCTAACGAGTATTAAGCGAAGATTCAAGCTTATTTGGTTGCACAGAAACCGATACTGTCGGATGTTTTTCCAGCTGCCAATACATTGTTCCAGCCCACACCTGTCGCTGTAATTGTTTTACCGCTTTTGGTGTAATTGAAATTCCAGTTATTAATAAAATTACCGGCAAATGGAAGATCAAATTGCACTGTCCAGGTAACTGCAGTGGAATTGGTGTTTTTCAAAACCACATTTCGGCAGTAAGAACTTGCAGCATCAGTACCATTAGGTGTGAGATTTACCGTGACACCTTTGCTTATAGCGGGCGCTGGTGGAATGGGAGCGGGTGCAGTTAGCGGTAATTTAAGGTTCAGGTTTTCAAGTGGTTGATTAACAGTGACTTGAGTTGCTGCCGATGTAACTGTTTTACCGTTAAAGGTTGCTATCACCTTGTACCAGCCCGGTTGTGGATTCCAACCAAATCCACCATTTGTTGTTGTAACTGTTGGATTCGAGATGTTGCCATTATTTTTCATGATTGATGATAAGTTCGGCACATCAATGTAGGGACCATTTTTATTACCTGATGGTGAGTACTGGAGCGTAACTTTCGCACCTTGTAGCGGCGTTACGCCATCTGAGTAGGTCACAATACCGGTCGCATTAACAAAAATTGGAATATCCACATTTCCACAGGCAGAAGTAATGTGTATTACTGCATCGCCACGCATGGGTGATAAAGCTGCAGCAACATTTTTTGTAAACTGTAATGTTTTTTGGTTTTGTGCACCCATGTCAATTTGGGTACCATCTGCCGGATAAGTTAAATTCCCGGAAGCGCCGGTACCTGTTATGTAGAACTTGGCACGGTTGCTGGCAGCGTAATTTTTACAGCCGGGGTAAATAACATCAAAGGGTGCTTTTGAATGGATAATTGATTGTCCATTTGTATTTCCTAATCCGTATTGAGCGACTGTAGCTTTTGAATGAACCCAGGTTCGGAAATTTTTTGACATTAAGCCGTTGCCGCCAATCCAGGTTTCAAAGCCAGCTTGAACCGACATCAAATACCAATTGGGACTTAAACAATCAATGGTTGGTGCTGTAGGTGATTGATTTTTGTTAGATGCTGGACATTGCAATGGTACATTTTCCGCTCTGGGTAGGCTTCCATTTACTTGGGACTGAATTTTAACTCGGTCGTTTGGAATTCCCAAAATATAGTCCGTGAAATCTTTTCCAGTGAGCCCCATATTATTTTGACGATAGTCTTTACCACCGATATCTTTGGTTGCAACCAGTGATACAACATTCCATTCCACTCCGCAGAGTTCGCCCGCAATTCCTTTACCTTTAGATAAAGGACAATCACCTGGAATATCTTTCGGCGCAATAACGGTGCTTGTTGTATAACCAAAATAAGGATTATTTAATCTACCAACCCAGGCGTCATACAACACACTACCAATAATCACACGTTCCCGAATATATCCGGTTGGTTGTGCCAGACCAGGCTGGTCAGCTGCGGGTAAATTATTGGGCCCACCTGCATCAACATAACTACCATTGCTGTTCATCCACACCATAATTTCCAGCCCATCATTTTGACCACGGACAGAGCCGTAAGGAGCTTTACCCTGGTCTACTTTGCCATCTTTATCAAACCAGATATCCAACGTTGCATCCCAAACCTGTTTGGTTTTGTCTTTTACCATGGGGTCGCCAAAGTAATTAAACCCACTGGGTGTTGTGTAAGGTTCAATGTGCCAAATAATTGGAAATGCAGTGATGTTAGATAATTTTACCGGGAACTTATTGGTGTCATCGCTGAGTTCAATATCTTTGCCCGGTTCGGGAATCACGGATCCAGGCGTACAACTATTCCCGTCCCAACTACATCCTTTGTAAGTCGAAATGTAACCGGTTGGGGCACCTTTGGTAGGATTGGGTCCCTTATAAGTCCTAACAGGAACACCGTTGGACATGACTTCATTAAAATCAGCAAAGGGTGCAAAGTTTGGATAGTCGAGAGGATTGTTAATGTAAAAATCAATTTCTTTTTGGTTGGGCTGCGAAGGGCTCGCAGGGTAGGTGATTACAAAAGCGAAGCCCGTGCTGTTTTGATTACCATATTCACCAAAACTTAAACATGAGTGCCCGGCTGAATGACCAAACGGTGTGTTTGTGGGTTCCGAGTATTCTGGCTGAGTGTTATAGGTTGGATTCGCTGCAACAATTGAATTCCAGTAATTCAATTGAACAGCATAAATATCCGTATTTGCATATGGCTTACTCAATGCTGGCGATGTTAATAATTTAAGGCCATTAAGTTCAAGGTCTGGATTTGTATCCCACGCATCCCATGTGTCTGGCGGGTTAAGACCAATTGTAGGATCCACAGTACTGGTTCCAAAAGGCAATGTTGCGCCGGGGGCACCAGGAATTTCTGCATAGGGGGTTCCATCACCATTACACCAAACGATATCACCACCATTTGGGCTATATTTTGTGGTTGCCGTAGCAAAAGGTGCTGTGCATATTGTTGATAAAGTTAACATTACTCCTGCGAGCGATTTTAATAATGTGTTCTTACTAACACATCGTATGTTGACATGATTCATTATTTTTCATCTCCAATTGTTGTTTATCTGTTTGATACTTTCATACGAATTTTCCTGTCGTTATTTCGAAAAATAGCTAAATGCGTTCAGAAAAATACGCGGCGCAAAACTAATATCGAGATTGTGATGAGTCCTGATGAAATTGGATGAAATTGGATGAAATTGGATGAAAGCTCTAAATAAAATTTATATGCTACCCAAATCACATTAAATAATTTTATCTGGCACTGAACTGATTGTAGTTTTTCGTGTATGTTGCAAATCAGTAAGCTTCGCCGACTTATGAATATATAAAAGTAAAAAAATTTATTTGGCGCTGTTTTTAACAATTGTATCAGTTTGAGGAAGCACGCAATTCATGAAAAATATTCTACCCATGATCCTCATTTTATTTTTTGCAATATCCGCAAAAGCAAATATTCATTTTTGGGATTCTCCACAATATGGAGGGAACAGTTTTAATCAATCGATACCGGATGAAAAATATTTTCGTGCGTTAAAAGCAACCGGGGCGACCTGGGTGAGGTTGACGCCTTCAAAATGGAAGGGTGAAGGGAAAGATTTTTTGATTGGGAATGTGGATGAATATAAAGGGATTCCTGCAAATGATCTGGCAAGACTCATTCAATGTTTGGATGCGGCAAAGGCGGCGGGAATTAAAGTGGTGATTGTTCCATTGAGTTTGCCGGGCGCGCGTTGGAATCAACATAATAATGGCAAGGTTGATGATCGACTTTGGACTGATCGTCGATATTGGAATCAATCAACCACGTTTTGGAAAGATCTTGCGCGTGCACTAAAAGATCATCCGGCAATTGTGGGTTACAACATTTTGAACGAGCCGACACCTGAAAAAGGTATGGATTTGGACGAGCATGCCGTGCCGGATGTGCGTAAACAATGGTATAAAAAATATCAAGGTTCGACGCATGATATTGTTGCGTTTTATCAACAAGTGATTGCTTCTATACGAAGTGTAGATTTGAATGTACCGATTATGCTGGATGGTGGTTGGTATGCAAATGCATGGAGTTTCAGTTACTGGCCGAAAATGGATGATGAAAAAATACTGTACAGCTTTCATATGTATGAACCTTACGCTGCAACCAGTGCGCCTAATATAAAACGTAAACCACAATTTTCTTATCCTGGTGTTGAGTCGCATTTAGGTAATGAAAAAGTAGTGTGGAATAAAAAAATGATGGAACTTTTTATTGCTGAACCGTTTAAATGGGCGGCTGCAAATAATATTGCTGCCAAGCGAATGGTGGTGGGTGAATTGGGTTGCGTGCGTGCATGGCGTGATTGTGGAAATTATTTAAACGACGTGTTGAATATTATAAATTCCCATCATGCGCATTGGGCATTTTATAGTTTTCGTGAAGATGTGTGGGAAGCTATGGATTATGAATTGGCACCTGATGTAAAGCCGGGGGAGTTTTATTACAAAATGGAACAGGGCAAGGCAGATCAACTCAAACGAGAACCGCATCCTTTGTTGGATATTATAAAAGATCATATGAAAAAGTAATTCAATTTGGTCTTTTCTGTTCAATCTGCCATAGGCCATCTTCTTTGTAAGGCAAAATTCTGATTAAAGGCTGTTCAGCCCAAGTCTGATCCGTTATGCTCCTGCGCTTTGATTGTATACATAAAAAACGAGCGCCGATGGACTAAGGATTTTGGATTTTGTTACTTGATACTCGCCATTCATTGGAAACGCCGGAAGGTGCTTCATTACCCTTGACCCCCGCTGGATTTGGTGTGCGTTGCATTGCACAGCTTATCGATATATTTATTCGTACAATTGCCTACATGATTTTAGCTATACCTATCAGTTTTATTGATTCCAGTGGCGGCGTTATATTGATTATGGTTTTTCTACTGGAATGGTTTTATCCGGTATTTTTTGAGGTGACTCGCCATGGACGCACACCGGGTAAAAAAAGCATGAAAATTCATGTTATTAATGATGATGCAACACCTGTTACTTTTGCGCCTTCTCTATTGCGAAATTTATTGCGCGTTGTCGATCTACTGCCAGTGTTTTATTTAACGGGAATTATTACCAGTCTCTGCAATAAACAATTCAAACGATTGGGCGATTTGGCAGCAGGCACTATGGTGGTTTATGACATACCAGCAGTCCGTGATCCCAGTTTTGATGCGAAAGGGCAAATGCCTGTTCCCAGTGATTTTTCTACAGATGAGCAACGTGCACTCCTGGCGTTTGCAGAACGCAGTAAATTTTTATCCAGCGAGCGTCAAAGTGAATTGGCAATTATTTTGCAGCCTGTGATCCATGCTAAAGACCCGGTGATTGCCATTAAACAAATGGCCAATACATTGGTAGGAAAATACTAGGATTTTTTATGAAGCAAGGACAATTTGAACAACTCTATCAATCCTTGTGGCAAGGTCTGGCAAAAGATATTGCTGAACTGGAAAAGCCCAATGGAAAATTGTTAGCAAGTGAATTAACCAGCTTTGCTGCACGTTATCGAAAAGTGTGTCATCTACATGCGTTGGCAGAAGACAGGCGTTACTCCAGTCATCTGGTTGATTCGTTGGCTGATTTGGTAGTGCGCGGGCATCAACAACTTTATCGCCGCAAGCAGCCCATAGTGCATCAACTTACCAGCTTTGTAGTGGCAGAATTTCCACGTTTGGTTCGTCGGCAACAATCCTATATTTGGTGGGCGACTGCATTACTTTATTTGCCTGCATTGGTTTTATTTCTAGCGATATTGTGGCAACCGGATCTGGTATATACCGTGACTTCACCAGAACAGGTGAGCCAGTTTGAAGAAATGTATGATCCATCCAACCGCGTATTGGGCAGCGCACGCGATTCAGAAACCAATATGCAAATGTTTGGTTTTTATATTTATAACAATATCAGTGTTTCTTTTCGTACCTTCGCTTCAGGAATTATGTTGGGCGTAGGTTCAATATTTTTTCTAATTTATAACGGATTGTTATTTGGTGCGGTATCCGGGCATTTAACCAACGCCGGATTTACCGAAACATTTTTTACATTTGTGATAGCGCATGGCAGCTTTGAATTAACAGCAATTGCCATCGCTGGTGCGGCAGGTTTAAAGCTGGGATACAGTCTATTGGCACCGGGAAATTTTACACGATTGGAATCCCTAAAGCGTGGCGCCGCCGTTGCTATCAAACTTATGTATGGCGTTATCATTATGTTAGTGTTTGCAGCGTTTATTGAAGCTTTTTGGTCATCGAATAATATTTTTGATCCCTGGCAAAAATATTTGGTGGGAGGATTTTTGTGGTTGTTAGTCATTAGTTATTTTGTATTCAGTGGTCGCCATTTACGCGGTGAAAATGGAGATCAATCCAGGTGAATCTTGATCAAGTCACTATTGAAATAAGACCTAGATCGGCGTGGGAAGCGGTTGATTTGGGAATTCTAATGGCGCGCCGCTGGTGGTGGTCCATGATGAAAATCTGGTTCATCGTCAGCCTGCCATTTTTTTTAATTTCGCTATTCTTTCCACATGATTTATTAATCTGGGGCGCCGTATTTCTGTGGTGGTTCAAACCGGTTTATGAACGCGCTTTACTCTACTTTCTAAGTCACGCTGTGTTTAATGAATTGCCTGGCCTGCGCACTACCTTGAATGCTTTTCCAAAATTGGCATTGACGCAAATATTTTTGAGTTTAACCTGGCGACGTTTGAGTTTTAGCCGGGGAATGGATTTGCCGGTATTGCAATTGGAGGGTTTAACTGGCACGCGTCGTCAAGAGCGCTTGTCGGTATTGCATCGTGAGGATGCATCACCCGCAGGTTGGTTGCATGTTTTAGGATTTTTATTGGAAATTCTTATTGCATTGGGTGTGATGAGTATTGTGTGGGCGTTGATTCCCAAAGAAATTAATATTGATTGGGTTAATTTATTTTGGGATCGCGATTTGTCCATGGCCGATTATATTTTCCATACTATTTTTTATCTGGCTCTCTGGTTAGTCGCGCCTTTTTATGTGGCATGTGGATTTTCACTTTATTTAAATCGTCGTATTAAATTGGAAGCCTGGGATTTGGATATCGCATTTCGTCGTATCGTCAGCAAGCGACAAATTTCTCAAACAATGTTGTCTCTGTTATTTATCTTTGGTCTTTTCTTTTCACTTGATGCGCAGCGTCCAGTGCAAGCTCAGGATGAACCGGTTTATCAATCCAGTAGTGTAGAAACCCTTGAACAAGAAGTGCTGGGTGAGCCAACGAATCTTAATCGCGATAGCGCAAAAAAATCCCTCGATGAATTGTTGCAACAAAACGAATTCAGCAACAAAGAAACTGTTAAACGTCTCCGTTTGAGAAATCCTGAAAAAGAAGATGAATCCACTTTTATTAAATGGCTGCTGGATTTGTTGGAAGGCTCGGAAGATAAGGCTGTAGGTTTGGGGCGATTATTCGAGTTGTTGCTGTGGCTGGTGATGATTGGATTAATTGGATTGCTCATATACAGATACCGACATTGGCTTTCAGCACAATTTGTTAAAGTAGGCCCCGCCACTAAAGCGAAGGAAAAACCCATAACTTTATTTGGTATGGATGTGCGCAAAGAGTCATTGCCAGAAGATGTGAATGCAGCGGCTCTGCTTTTATTGCAAGCAGGTAATAAGCGTGCGGCTTTGGCCTTGTTGTATCGAGCCAGCTTGGCGCATTTGATTTATACCGGCGTTGAAATTGAAGATGGTTTTACAGAATTGGAATGCTTGCAAGCCATGAAAACAGATTTGCAATCACGTCATAATAAAACTCCGCAGGACAAGGATTACATTTCATCGCGCATTCACTATTTTTCCAGTTTGACTGTGGTGTGGCGTCGCCTCGCTTACGGACATTTTTTGCCGAGTGAACAACAGGCTCATGAACTTTGCTCAAGTTGGAATCAGTGCTGGTTAAAGCATACTGCTGTTTCAGGGGTACATTCATGACACCTGCAATGAAAAGAATGTCAATTGTAGCTCTGGCAGTAATACTGCTTATCGCTCTTGTGGTGTATTGGTGCATGACGCAATTTCATTGGGTTGAAGAAGAAATTGATAATGGCTATTCCAAGGCGG
>Ga0164241_10005799_pt1 | contig 11426 bp, 9 predicted proteins | sample OricomyardsoilBY_FD_108780 | JGI IMG/M metagenome (GOLD analysis project Ga0164241, IMG submission 108780) | Backyard soil microbial communities from Emeryville, California, USA - Original compost - Back yard soil (BY) | ecosystem: Environmental > Terrestrial > Soil > Unclassified | place: USA... | reverse complement strand
CGCTGGCGGGTGGCTGAAATCGGCGTCCATCACCCCGACGATCTCGGCCGAGGCGGCAGTGAAGCCGGCGACGACAGCCGTACCCAGCCCCAGTTTGCCGGGGCGGTGCACGACTTTCATGCGCCGGGTGGCCGCCAGAGCGTCCGCCTCGCGTCCCGTGCCGTCGGGGGAATTGTCATCGACGACGACGATCTCGACGTCTACCCCGGCGCGTGCGCAGGCCCCAAAAACCGCGTCGACGAGTTCGGCAAGACGGTCGCGCTCGTTGTACGTCGGCAGGATCATGCTCAGATCCGGAGGACGCGCTGACACTCGGCTACTATAGTTCAGGGTTTTCTCGTCCCCAGGGCCCCTATCGTGCGTTGCGCGACGCTCTCGAGTCCGCGGCAGGGCCGAGCTGCAGGCAGACGGGGAAGACCGCCTTCGTCACGATGGCAGAGATCGATCGCTACCGACCGGAAGACCGGCGCCAGCTGGAGGCGCTCTATCGGCGTGTCTTCGGACCCGACGCCGCCGACGCGAGCCGGCTGAGATGGGACTGGCAATACCGGCGAAACCCGCACGTTCCCGCGGATGGACCTCGCATCTGGGTTGCGCGTGAAGGCTCGACCGTCATCGGTCAGTACGCGAGCATGCCTGTCCGCCTTTCGGTGATGGGACAGGAAATCGACGCGTCGTGGGGCACGGACGTGATGGTCGCACCCGAACGGCAACGTCAGGGGCTCGGCGACCTGTTGTTTCGCACGTGGGACCGGGACACGGGCGCCGCGCTCGGGCTCGGCCTCTCCGAATCGTCCGCGCGGCTGTTCCAGAAGATGCACTGGCCGAATGTCGGACCGGTCACCTGCCTCGTCAAGCCGCTCAGCCGCCGCGCGCTGCGCAATCCGACGCTCCCGACGGGTGTGAATCGCTTCGTGTCCTATGTGACGCTTCCGTGGGTGCGTCGGGTGGCGCGCATGCTGCCGCTCGAAGGCGAGGTCCAGCCGGTTCGTCATTTCGACGACGGCTTCACCCGCCTGTGGGAGCGGCTGAAGAACAAGTTCGCGTTCGCGGTTCGACGGGATGCCAACTACCTCAACTGGAAGTACCTCCAGGCACCGCACGTGCGCTACGTGGCCGCGGCACTCGTCCGCAACGGGGAGGCGGCAGGCTATGCCGTATACCGTCACGTGCAGGAACCGCGCGGGCGCGTGACCCTGCTCGTCGACTTGTTCGCCGACCCGGAAGACGCGTCAGGGGTCCTGACGCTGCTCCGCTGGATCGACCGTGAGGCGCGGGCGGCAGACTCCGACAAGATCCGGACCTTCGCCCTCAACGAGGCGTTCCGGAAGCTTCTGAGGCAATCGGGCTACTACCAGCGGCGGAAGGCCGGCATCGAATTCGTGGCAAAGATCAATGCCATCGACGTCCCGGCCGGCTATTACGCCGAGCCAGATTCCTGGCACGTCACGCTTGGCGATTCGGACGTGGACCATTGACGGGCTGCGCGCGTTGATAATCCGGCAATCTCAAATCGATGATCTCTGTCCGTAAGCCGTAAGCCGTAAGCCGTAAGCCGCATAAGCATCACTTCCATGCCAACACTCCTTGAACAAGTCACCCAGGACATCGCTTCCGCCATGCGGCAGAAGGACCAGGTAGCGCTGGCTCCGCTCCGGATGCTGAAGGCGGCTCTGATGAACCGTGAAGTCGAAAAAGGCCGCGCTCTGGATGAGCCGGAGTCCGTTCAGGTCGTCAACTCGCTGGTCAAGCAGCGGCGGGATTCGGTCGACCAGTTCCGGGCGGCCGGCCGCAACGAACTGGCCGACAGGGAACAGGCGGAGATCGAGTTTCTCCAGCGGTACCTGCCGCCGGCCGCCGACGACGCGGCCATCGCGAGGGCGATCGAATCCGCTGTATCAGAAACCGGCGCCTCGAGCCCCAAAGACATGGGCAAAGTCATGAAAGCCGTCACGGCGAAACTGGCCGGCTTGACCGTCGATGGACGCGCGCTGAGCGAAGCCGTAAAGAAAAAACTCGCCGGCTGACATTTCGAAAGCAACTTTTCCGGCGCGAAGGCGTCTTATAGAGGTGAAAGGCTCACGCGGGCCTCTCATCCATCCTCCGGGCGGGGGCCTCAATCTGCAGGGGTTGAGGCCCCCGAACTTTTTGGCCTCTAAGCCCAGCATTATCAAGACGTTCAGGAGGGTCGGATAGAATCCGCCCAGATGTCCGCCGAAGGGCGATCAGAGCGACGAGCCGGCGCCTCTCTTTCCGTTTCCGCGATTCTCGTGGCCGCCGGCATGGTCCTGAGCCGGATCGCGGGATATGTGAGGTCCACACTGTTCGCCCGGCTCTTCGGGCAGGACCAGGTCGCGGACGCCTTCCAGGACGCGCTGCTGCTTCCGAACTTTCTGCAGAATCTGTTGGGGGAAGGCGTACTTTCCGCGTCCCTCATCCCGGTCTACGCGGGGCTGCTGAACAAGGAACACCGGGCGGGCGCCGATCGGGTTGCCCGCGCGGTGCTCGGGGTTCTGGCACTCGTCACGCTCGGGCTCGTCGTCATCGGCCTGGTGTGGGCATCGGCGCTCGTAAGTGTGAACGCGCCAGGATTCGAGGGCGAGAAGCGCGCACTGACGGTTCGGCTCGTCCAGATTCTCTTCCCCGGGATCGGCCTGCTTGTCGTCTCGGCCTGGTGTCTGGCGATTCTGAACAGCCACCACAAGTTCTTTCTCTCGTACGTCGCGCCGGTCCTCTGGAATGGAGCGATCATCGCTGCCCTCGTGCATTTTCACGACGCGCAGCCGGATGACCTGCCCCGGGTCGCCGTAGCGCTCGCGTGGGCGGCAGGCATCGGTGCCGCGCTGCAACTCGCCGTGCAGCTTCCCGGCGTCTGGCATGTCATGACGTTCAGGCGCGGACCGACCATGATCGACATCGGCGATCACGTACGACAAGTGCTGCTCGCGTCGATCCCCGTGATCTTCACCCGCGGCGTTGTCCAGATCAGCGCCGTGATCGACAGCATCATCGCGAGCTATCTACCCGCCGACTCGGGCGCCGTCGCGGCACTCGCCAACCAGCAGCAGCTGTACCAATTGCCGGTGGCGCTCTTCGGCATGGCCATCTCGTCGGCGGCGCTCCCGACGCTCGCAATGACGATGCACGACGGGCTGCCCGATGCGATGCGGCGCCAACTGCTCAACGCCCAGCAGATGATCGTCGTCCTGGTCGTCCCATCCGTCATCGCATTCCTCTTTCTCGGCGACGTCATGTTCGCGATGCTCTTCCAGCGCGGGCAGTTCACCGCGGCCGACACGCGCTACGACTGGGGAATTCTGGCCGGTTCAGCGGTCGGGCTCCTGGCCACCACGATTGCGCGGCTGTACTCGAATGCCTTCTACGCGCTCGGCGATACGAAAACGCCGACACGATTTGCCGTGGTCCGCGTTGCGCTGGTCGCCGGCCTGGGCTATGTGCTCGCGATCACCGTGCCCCCGATGATCGGGATGGAGCCCAAGTGGGGGGCCGCGGGTTTGACGATCTCGGCAGGTTTCGCGGGATGGGTGGAGTTCGCGCTCTTGCGGCGCTCGCTCCAGTCACGCATTGGATCGCTGGCCATCCCTGCGGCCTTGTCGGTGAAAACCTGGTTCGCCGCGCTGACGGCCGCGGGGGTCTCAACGGCGCTGCGGTGGTTTGTTCCGGCCGAGCACCTGGTCTTACGAGGCGTTCTGCTCGTCGCGGTCTACGGAGGACTGTACCTGTCGCTCGCGCACGTACTGGGTCTGTTCGAGGTCCGGGCACTGTTTGCGCGGGCGCTGCGCCGCCGCCGCCGATCGTAGGCCGTGCGCCGTAAGCCGTAAGCCGTAAGCCGTAAGCCGTAAGCCGTAAGCCGTAAGCCCTGATAGCATCCCTCCGTGGCACGTTTTCCGAGTTCGAGTCCTGGCGTCCAGTTCGGCCCGGGACCGATCACGCCAGCCGTCCGCGCGATCATCATCGTGAACGTCGCGATGTTTCTCGTGACGTTCATCTGGCCCACGCAGACGATCGACTGGCTGGGACTCACGCCGGCGGACGTGCTCGACAAGGGCCGTGCCTGGCAGCTCACCACCTATCTGTTCATCCACTCGCCAGCCGGGCTGAGTCACATTCTGTTGAACATGCTGGCGGTATGGATGTTCGGCGTCGATCTCGAACGGCGCTGGGGAACGACGGGATTCACGAAGTACTACTTCGTCACCGGCATAGGCGCCGGTGTGTGCAGCCTGCTCGTCTCGCTGCTGCCGTACTCGTGGGCGGCCTCGTCGTACGGCGTCGCGACCATCGGCGCATCAGGAGCCGTCTACGGCCTCTTGATGGCCTGGGCGCTGCTCTTTCCGCACCGGCAGATTCTGTTCATGTTCATCTTTCCCCTGTCGGCACGGGTGTTCGTGCTGATCATCGGCGCCATCACCTTGTTCTCGACGGTTGGAGCGAGCGGCAACGGCGTCGCCAACGTCGCACACCTGGGCGGTCTGCTCGTTGGCTGGCTCGCGCTCAAGAGCCCGAGAGACATTCGCCTGGAACTGCAGTACCGGCTGTCGCGGTGGCGCATGGAACGAATGCGCCGCAAGTTCAACGTGCACCGGGGCGGGAAGGGCGACGACTGGACGAGACGAATCCACTGAAGGACAACTTAGAACTGACAACTGAGAACTCAGAACTCTGAACTCTGAACTCAGAACTCAGAACTCAGAACTCGGAGGCAATAGCGTTGCGTTCGGAGTTCAGAGTTCGAAGTTCTCAGTTTCACTATTGCGGCGTTCTTCTCTCGGCTGAATATCCCATCTCCCTCAGCGCCCTGATGCGCTTGGGCATCGGAGGATGGGTCGCCCACAGCTCTGCCCACGCCCCGTCGCGCGCACTGAGTGGCCGTCCCAGGGGATCGGCGATGCACAAGTGCGCCGTGCCCTGCTTGATCGACGGTGTGGGCTCGACCGCGTTTTCGATCTTCTCGAGAGCCCCGGCAAGTCCCAGGGGATTGCGGGTGAGTTCCGCGCCTGTGGCGTCCGCCAGGTATTCCCGCCGGCGGGAGACGGCGAGGGCCAGTAAGCGGCCGACGACGGGGGCGAGCAGCGCGGCGACGATCCAGAGGGCGAAGAACAGGGCGTTGCCGCCGTTTTTTTCGCGTTTGGACGACCGGCGCGCGCCGCCGAAACGCATGCCGCGCGCCGTCCAGTCGGCCAGCAGCGCGAGGGCCCCCACGAGCGCCGCAACCACCGTCATCAGGCGGATGTCCAGATTGCGCACGTGCCCCATCTCGTGCGCGATGACGCCCTGAAGTTCCTCCCGCGTCAGGACGCGAAGCAGCCCTTCAGTGACGGCAAGCGACGCATGCGCCGGGTCGCGTCCGGTCGCAAACGCATTGGGATCGCCGTCCGGGATGACGAAGGTCTGCGGCAAGGGAATGCCCGCTGCGATCGACATCTCCTCCACGACGTTCTGAAGCTGCCGGTACCGCAGCCGGTCATCGTCCGTCCCGGCCGTAGCGAGTTTCGTTGCGAGCGGGACGGCGCCCGTCGAGGCGAGGACGGATCGATCACCGAAGCGGAGACTCCACCAGGATTGCCCACCGCCGATCGCAACCGCGGCCAGCGTCGCAAACGGCACGAACGTCTCTCCGCCGCCGATGAGAAACGCGTCCACGCCGGCGCCGACGAGCGCCAGGAACGCGACGAAGATCGCCATGACGACCCACGTCCGGCGCCTGTTCGCCGTCTGCTGTTCAAAAAGATTCATGGAAGGACGCCGCCAGCCAGAGGCCCCGGTGCCGTGGCTCTGCGCTGCCGCTGTGCCTCTGTCCTCTGTCCCTGCCCCTGACCCTGTGACCTATTTCCTCATCGACAGATCCACGGCGGGAACCGCGCGTTCGGCGGCGTCGGTGATTTCGAAGAGTTCGGCTCGCTGGAAGTTGAACGAATTGGCGATGAGGTTCGTGGGGAACGTCTCGCGACGGATGTTGTACTTGGTCGCGATGTCGTTGTAGAACTGCCGGGCGAAGCCGATCTTGTTCTCCGTACCCGCGAGCTCCTCCTGCAGCATCTTCACGTTCTCGTTGGCGCGCAGCTGAGGGTAGTTTTCCGCGACCGCGAACAGACGGCCGAGTGCCTGCGTCAGGGCGCCTTCCTTGGCGCTCGCGTCTGCCGGGCTGGCCGCCGCCATCGCCCGGTTGCGGGCCTCCATCACCGCCGTCAGCGTATCGCGCTCGAATTCCATGGCGCCCTTTACCGTGTTGACGAGATTGGGAATCAGATCATGCCGGCGCTTGAGCTGCACGTCGATCTGCTTCCAGCCGTTGTCCTTCTGGTTCTTGAGTCCGATCAGCCCGTTATAGGCCCCCATCACCCACAGGGCGACGAGCACGACAAGACCGATCAATACGAGGAACGCCACGGGACCTCCTTCACGGCTTACGGCTTACGGCTTACGGCTTACGGCTTACGGCTACGAAAGCATTAATCGCCAATCGATCGACCGACCAGTGGATGGACGATTTCAGATTGCCAGGTTCTCGACGCGCGTCGTTTTGTCAGGACGTCCCCGTCACGGTGAGCACGAACGTATCGTCGAGGCTCTCCGTCTCATAGCTCGTCCCGGCACCGATGACGAGGGCTTCGTTTTCGCGCACCGTCACATCGTCGTCGCCGGCCACCCGCACCCGCATCGCGCCCTGCAGGACGTAAATCGTCATGTCGGAGGCGTGGGCATGCTGGGGCACGACAGCACCCTTTTTCAGGTACGCCTGGATCAGGGCCGTGTGGGCACTCGCCACCACCTTCCGGGCGACCATTTCGGTCACTTTTTCGAGCGGTAGTTCCTCCCACCGGAAAAGCTGGACGCGGCGGGCCATGAAAAGTTCAGAGGAGTATAATCGAGCGGTTGCGCGGGCGTCGGATGACACCGACGGGGATCCCCCTGATGAAGAGCAGCACGCTGTCGAATACCCGATCGATTTCCCTCCGGCCGGCCGCTCCAAACGCATCCGCCGTCGCCAAGTCCGTCGACGATCTCACACGCGATGATCTCGTCTGGATGTACCGGACGATGCTGCTGTCGCGGCGGATCGACGACAAGGAAATCGTCCTCAAGAATCAGTCGCTGCTGTATTTCCAGATCAGCGGCGCCGGACACGAAGCCATCCTGGTTGCTGCGGGCATGGCCCTTCGGCCCGGCCACGACTGGTTTTACCCGTACTACCGCGACCGGGCGCTGTGTCTGGCCCTCGGCATGACGCCCCGCGAGATGTTCCTCGCCGGCGTTGGGTCGAGTGAGGACAAGACCAGCGGCGGGCGTCAGATGCCCTCCCATTGGGGCGATGCCGGGCTGCACATCGTGTCGCAGTCGAGCGCCACGGGTTCACAGTGCGTCCAGGCCGTCGGCTGTGCCGAGGCCGCACTGCTCTACCACCGCCTGCCCGAGATTCCGGATCGCGCGTCGAAGTTCAAGCCCGACGAAGTCACCTATTGCTCGGTCGGCGACGGCGCAACGAGCGAGGGCGAGTTCTGGGAGGCGCTCAACGCCGCCTGTCTCCACAAACTCCCGCTCGTCTTCGTGGTCGAGGACAACGGCTACGCGATCTCGGTTCCCGTCGACGCGCAGACGCCGGGTGGCAGCATTTCGCGGCTCGTCGACTCGTTCCCCAATCTGAAGGTTCTCCGCACCGACGGCACCGACATCCTCGAAAGCTACGGCGCGATGCTCGAGGCCGTCTCCTGGTGCCGTGAACGTCGCGGCCCGTCGCTGGTCCACGCCACGTGCATCCGGCCGTACTCCCATTCGCATTCAGACGACGAACGGGCTTACAAGACGGCAGCCGAGCGGGCGGCGGAGTTCGCGCGGGATCCGCTGACGAAGTTCGCGGCGGTGCTCCGCGCCCACGACATCTCGGATGCCGACCTGGCGGAACTGGCAGCCGACGTCGATCACGAGGTGAACGAGGCCGCCGAATCGGCCGTTCGGGCCCCGAAGCCGCTGAAGGAAACCGCCGGCCTCTATGTGTACTCGCCGGACGTTGACCCGTCGTCGCAGCGGTTCGATGTGGCTCCCGAACCGCAGGGACAGCCCGACACGATGGTGGCCGCCATCAATCACACGCTGCGTGACGAGATGGCGTCCAACCCGCGCATTGTCGTCTTCGGCGAGGACGTGGCGGACGTGGCGCGGCACGAGAATCTGAGCGAAGTGACCGGCAAGGGCGGCGTGTTCAAGGTCACACTCGGCCTGCAGCGGACGTTTGGTCCGATACGCGTGTTCAACTCGCAGCTGGCCGAGGCCGCCATTGTCGGCCGCGCCTGCGGCATGGGCCTGCGGGGCCTGAAGCCCGTCGTCGAGATTCAGTTTTTCGACTACATCTGGCCGGCCATGATGCAGCTTCGCGACGAAATCTCGATGCTGCGCTACCGGTCGAACAACATGTTCGCGTGCCCGATGGTGATCCGCGTCGCGATCGGCGGGTACCTGCGGGGCGGCTCGGTGTACCACAGCCAGTCGGGCGAGAGCATCTTCGCCCATTGTCCCGGCCTGCGCGTCGTCTATCCGTCGACGGCCGAGGATGCGGCAGGGCTGTTGCGGACGGCGATACGCAGCGAGGACCCGGTCCTGTTCCTCGAGCACAAGCACCTGTACCGGCAGACGTACAACAAGGGGGAATACCCCGGCCCCAACTACACGATTCCGTTCGCCCGCTCGGTCGTGCGTCGCCGCGGCACCGATGTCGTCGTCCTCACGTGGGGTGCGCTGGTGCAGCGGTCCCTGCTGGCCGCGCAACAGGCGGAGAAGGACGGCATCAGCGTGATGGTCGTCGACCTCCGGACAATCGCCCCATGCGACTGGGACGGCATCGCCGCCGCCGTACGCCAGACGAACCGCGTCGTCGTGGCCCACGAAGACCAGCTCACGTGCGGGTTCGGCGCGGAAATCGCGGCGCGTATCGCAAGCGATCACTTCGACCAGCTCGACGCGCCCGTGCGGCGCGTCGCGGCGCTGGACACGCCGGTGGCCTATTACCCAGACCTCGAAGACGCGATTCTGCCGGGCTCGGGAGACGTGCTGCAGGCGATCAGAGAGACAGCTCGGTACTGACGGGTTCGCCAGGTGCGCCAGGTGCGCCAGGTGCGCCGGGTGCGCCGGGTGCGTCAGGTCCCGGGAACGCGCTGGCGCGCGCCAACCGTTTTCCTGGTTCAGGACACCGGCGAAGAACAGGACTGAGTCAGTTCGTTCGCCGGGCCTCGGGCACGCCGCGTACCCGGCGCACCCGTCTAGTATTTCGCCGCTATCGGATAGCGTCTTCCGACACCGAAGGCCTTCGAGGAAATCCTCAACCCTGGCGCTGCCTGGCGGCGCTTGTATTCGCTCGCATCGATCTTGCGGATGACATCGGCGACGACGGACCGATCGAATCCGAGCGCCGAGATCTCGTCGACGTCGAGGTGTTGCTCAACGTAGGCCGTGATGATCGGATCGAGCACGTTGTAAGGCGGCAGCGAATCGGTATCCTTCTGGTCGGGCCGCAGTTCGGCGCTCGGCGGCTTCGTCAGTGTCGACGCGGGAATAATCTCCCGGTCCCGGTTGATGTAGTGCGCGAGGCGATAGACGAGCAGCTTGGGCACATCGCTGATGACCGCCAGACCGCCGCACATGTCTCCGTAGAGTGTGCAGTAGCCGACCGCCAGCTCGGACTTGTTGCCGGTCGTGAGCAGGAGCGCGCCGAGCGTGTTCGAGAGCGCCATGAGCGTGGCGCCGCGGACGCGGGCCTGGAGGTTTTCTTCTGTCGGACCGGGCGGTGAACTGCCGAGAGCCGGCCCCAGCGTGTCCAGGTACGCCTGAAACACGGGATCGACGGGAATCTTCTCGTAGCGGATTCCGAGCGCACGGGCCAATGCCTCAGCATCAGCGACGCTGTGGGCCGACGAGTAGCGCGCGGGCATCGCCACACCCAGCACCTGATCGGGACCCAGCGCATCAGCCGCCAGACAGGCGGTCACCGCCGAGTCCACGCCGCCGGACAAGCCGATCACCACGCGCGAAAACCCGCATTTGCTCGTGTAGTCCCTGAGACCCAGCACGAGCGCGCGATACGCGCGCGCCTCGTCCGTCGCAGTCACATCGCGGAGGACCGGGACCACTGTCGCCTCGCCGCCGACCGGCACGTCGATGGTGATCAGATCCTCATCGAACTCGGCGCCGCGGAGGATCTCGCGGCCGTCAGGCGCGACCCCGATCGAGTGGCCGTCGAAAATCAGGTCGTCGTTGCCGCCGACCTGATTGAGGTAGAAGAAGTAGCGGCCGTATGCCACTGCGTCCCGTGTGATCAACCGGCGGCGTACATCGGCCTTCTCCAGACTGAACGGGCTCGCGGAGATGTTGATGAGCAGGTCGGCGCCGCCTGCCACCAGTTCCTCCACCGGATTGCGGTGGTAGAGCTGCCGCGGGAGGATCTCCCTGTCGTTCCAGACGTCCTCGCAGATGGTGACGCCGAGGCGGACACCCTGAAGTTCGATCGGCGCCACGTCGCGCGCCGGCTCGAAATACCGGTCCTCGTCGAAGACGTCATAGGTCGGCAACAGCGACTTGTACCGTCGCGCCACGATACGCCCACTCCGGCAGAGCGCGGCCGCGTTGAACAACTCCTTGCCCGGACTGGCGGGATTGCGATCGACGAAGCCAGTCAGGATCCCCAGGCGGCCCGTCGACAGGGCTGCCAGGCGATCGAGCGTCTCCAGGTTGCCGTCGATGAAGCGGCGATGGGTCAGCAGGTCACGCGGCGGGTACCCCGTCGTCGCCAGCTCGGAAAAGACGACGAGGTCAGATTCGGCCCGTTCGGCCGCCTGCACCGCCTGCCGCATGCGCTCGAAATTCGCCTCGAAGGCGCCGACCGTGAAGTTGAGCTGCGCGAAGGTCAGACGCACGGTGGGACGATCATATCCGGCCCGGACCGGCGTCCCACAGGCCCGAGCCGGTATACTGGTGAGATGTCATCAGAGGTTTCGGCCCACAAGGAGATCGCCAACCCCAAGGTCAGAAACGTGGCCATCATCGCCCACGTCGACCATGGCAAGACGACGCTGGTCGATGCGTTGCTGCACCAGAGCGGGATCTTCCGGTCGAATGAGCGTGTGGCCGAGCGGGTCATGGACTCGAACGAGCTCGAGCGCGAGCGCGGCATCACCATTCTCGCGAAGAACACGGCCGTCCATTACGACCAGCACCTCATCAACATCGTCGACACGCCCGGGCACGCGGACTTCGGGGGCGAGGTCGAGCGCACGCTGTCGATGGTGGACGGCGTCATGCTGCTCGTCGATGCGTCCGAAGGTCCCCTGCCGCAGACGCGTTTCGTGCTGCGCAAGGCGCTCGAGCGCGGGCTGGCGCCCATTCTGGTCATCAACAAGATTGACCGCGCCGACGCG
>Ga0164241_10005798_pt1 | contig 11426 bp, 12 predicted proteins | sample OricomyardsoilBY_FD_108780 | JGI IMG/M metagenome (GOLD analysis project Ga0164241, IMG submission 108780) | Backyard soil microbial communities from Emeryville, California, USA - Original compost - Back yard soil (BY) | ecosystem: Environmental > Terrestrial > Soil > Unclassified | place: USA... | reverse complement strand
TATTGATGAAGCAAAGGATCTGTTTGACAGAGGTTATAAAGAAGTAACCTTACTCGGGCAAAATGTAGATAGCTATTATTGGGTGGATGAGGTGAATGACGAGGTGGTAACTTTTGGAAAACTACTTGAAAAAGTTGCATTGGTAAGCCCTGAACTACGAGTACGTTTCAGTACATCACACCCTAAAGATATTACCGACGAAGTATTGTTTACCATAGCGAAGTATGAGAATATCTGTAACTATATTCACCTTCCATTACAAAGCGGTAGCACCCGTGTATTGCAACTGATGAACCGCACTTATACCAGGGAATGGTACATGGCCAAAGTTAAACGCATACGCGAAATAATTCCGGGTTGCGGCATAAGCTCTGATATAATTACAGGTTTTTGTACAGAAACGGATGAAGACCATGCAGACACATTAAACATGATGGAAAGCAGCGCTTACGACATGAGTTATATGTTCTTTTATTCTGAACGCCCGGGCACTTTGGCTGCAAGAAGATATACAGATGATATTCCTGAAGCAGTGAAGAAAAGCAGGTTGAAGGAAATAGTGGAATTACAGGGAAGGCTTTCTTATGAAAGCAATAAAAAAGATGTAGGCAAAACATTTAAGATTTTAATTGAAGGCAACAGTAAAAAAAGCGATGCAGACTGGATGGGAAGAAGCTCGCAGAATAAAGTGATCGTTTTCCCCAAAGGAAATTATAATTACAAAAAAGGCGATTATGCTTTTGTAAAAGTGAATGATTTTACACAGGCAACGCTGATTGGTGAAGTGGTAAAGGAATAAGTATGAATCCTATTATAAAAAATAACTTATCGGAAATAATTAAAACCTGCGAACAAATGCAGGTAAAAAGCTTGTATTTATTTGGATCGGGCGTTCGTGATAATGAATTCAATAAAGAAAGTGATTTTGATTTTCTGTTTACTTTTAAGAATGACAATGATGGAAATTTGCTTCCACCATATTACGATTACTTTGACTTAATGTTTGAGCTGGAAAAAATTACCGGGCGAAAAGTTGATTTGGTTTCAGAACCTGAGATAAGAAACAAATATTTTTTGAAAAGGATAAGTACTGAAAAAATAAAGCTTTATGAGTCCTGATATTGTGAAGTATCTGGAAGATGTTAAAATATCAATTCAGGACATTCAAAATTTCATTGTTGATATTTCTACTTCTCACGAATATAAAACTGATATTAAAACAAAAAGCGCCGTAGAAAGAAAGCTTGCAATAATCGGCGAAGCGCTAAATAAAATAAGCAAAATAGACAGTTCACTGCCTATTACAAATAAAATTAAAATTATCGGGCTTCGTCATATTCTTGTTCATGATTATGATTTAATAAATTCAGAAACAATCTGGCAAATTGTTACAAAAAATTTACCGCTTTTACAAGCAGAAGTAGAACAAATTTTAAAAACATTAGAAGAATAACGATGGCAGAAATACAATCTATAAAAAACAGGTTTGGAATTATAGGCAATTCACCAGCGCTTAATTATGCAATACAGGTAGCCATGCAGGTTTCTGCAACTGACCTCAGCGTTTTAATTGTAGGTGAAAGTGGTGTTGGCAAAGAATCGTTCTCTCAAATTATACATGCATTATCAACCCGAAAACATAATGCGTTTATAGCTGTAAACTGTGGCGCCATTCCCGAAGGCACCATAGATTCGGAATTATTCGGCCACGAAAAGGGTTCTTTTACCGGTGCGGTTGACAGTCGCAAAGGTTATTTTGAAACCGTAAGCGGCGGTACTATTTTCTTAGATGAAATAGGCGAAATGCCGATCGGTACACAGGCGCGTTTATTGCGTGTTCTGGAAACCGGGGAATTTATTCGTGTAGGTTCATCCAAAGTGCAGAAAACAGATGTGCGTGTAATTGCCGCTACCAATAAAGACCTGTATAGCGCAACACAAACAGGAAAATTCAGGGAAGACCTGTACTATCGTTTAAGTACGGTTCCCATTCGCGTTCCTGCCTTGAGAGACAGAAAAGAGGACATTACTTTATTGTTCAGGAAATTTGTGGTTGATTTTGCGGAGCGCTATAAAACCACCCCCGTTCAATTGGTTGATGAGGCGAAAAACATGTTAATTAATTACACCTGGCCGGGCAATGTACGGGAATTAAAGAATATTGCAGAACAGTTGAGCGTGTTAAGCACAAACCAGGTAATAACAGCAACAGACCTGCAGCTTTTTTTACCGGAAAAAAACATGAACCGTTTGCCGGTATTAGCGCAACACAACAACAGCAACGAGTTTAATAATGAGCGCGAAATTTTATATAAGCTGTTCTTTGATATGAAGAAGGATGTAACAGAATTAAAGAAAATGTTTCTGGAGATCCTTAAAAATCCTTCATTGGCGGGCAATGCTGCAGATTATACAGCAGAATCTTTACAAAGAGAGTTTGCGGTGAATGGTAATGATTATACAGCACCTGTATTAGCAGGCATGCCACAGGCGGCAACATTACCTGTAAATGTACAGCAGGGAAACCAGGCAGTTATTCTTCCGCATAAAGAAGACATACATGAACATGAGGAAGTGGAAGAATCGCTGAATATTATGGACAAAGAAAAGGAGCTTATTATCAAAGCGCTTAAAAAACACCGCGGCAAAAGAAAAGATGCCTCATCAGATTTAGGTATTAGTGAAAGAACTTTATACAGAAAGCTGAAAGAATATGATATCAACGAGTAAATCAAAATTCAAAATTCAAAATTTAAAACCTCAAATGACAGTTGGTTTACTTAAGAATAAGAAGCTTTGGTTCTGCTTTTTTACTTTTTACTTCTTACTTCTCACTCCTTCCTGCGGCGTATATACTTTCAGGGATGTATCTATTGACTATAACAAGATCAAAACGGTAAAAGTTGGCTTTTTAGAAAACAAAGCACGTTATGTTAACCCGCAATTAAGCCCCAGGCTTACAGATAATCTCAAACAAAAGATCGGTAGTTATACAAAACTTACAATCGTAAACAGCGATGATGCCAATTATATCATTACAGGGTATATAAGCAGGTATGATGTTTCGCTTGCCGCTATTAGTAATAATCAGAGTGCTGCAAACAGGCTGACAGTAGCCGCCAACATCACTTTTATAAATATGGTGGATAACAAAACAGATAATTTCACCGTAAGTAAAGAGTTCGATTTCTCCGCACAATTATCGCTGCAACAGGCAGAAGGCCAGATGGCAACTGATATAATTAACCAGATGACAGACCTCATCTTTAATCATATTTTTTCAAATTGGTAGAAATAGTATTTTCACCTGCATAAAAATAATGGCATGGCTTTACCTGAAATGAATACACTGCCGGCATTTACGAATGTTTCTGCAGAACAGCTAAGGCAAATCATACAGGATGCTCCCTACTTTGGCGCAGCACAATTCCTGCTTGCAAAAAAATTATATGAATCCAGGGAAGAAGGTTATAGCAACGCAATTCAGCAGGCTGCCTTGCATTTTTCAAATGACCTGTGGTTGAATTATAACCTGCTTTCTGAAGAAGCAACCGTTGTTTCAGAAAAAACAGCCATCGAAAACAACATTCCGGAGACTGAATACATACAACAGGAAAAACCTGGTGCATTTGCAACCATAGAAACGGGAGAAGAAGATGATAATGAAGAGCAGGACGAAGTTGAAGGTGATGAAAATATTGCTGTGAATGAAAAACTAAGCAATTTATTGCGGCAGCAGGTTGCATCATTGGAAACACCGGTTGAGCCTGCAGCCGAAATTCCCCTGGAAAACGTTGCCCATCACCGCATAGATTATTTTGAATCGCAGGGCATAAAGCTGGAGGAAGATAAAAATGCTGATAAGCTTGGAACGCAGTTAAAGCGGTTTACAGAGTGGTTAAAGCAAATGAAACGTGTAAATCCAACCCAGGTTGAACTAAAAACCGATGAGGCAGGAGAAAGCCAGGTTCAAAATATAGCACAACATTCCAATGAAACCCAGGAAGTTGTAACTGAAACAATGGCTGAAGTGCTGGCAAAACAAGGCAAACTGGAACAGGCAATAGAAATTTATGAAAAATTAAGTTTTAATAATCCCTCCAAATCTGTTTACTTTGCGGCAAAAATTGAGGAATTAAAAGGCTAGTAAATGACACTTATTCTATTTATACTTATCGCGATTGTTTGCATTATCCTAGGATTAATCATACTTATTCAAAACCCAAAAGGCGGTGGTTTAAGCGGCACATTGGCCGGTTTTAATAACCAGTTCATGGGTGTAAAGCAAACTACAGATGTACTTGAAAAGGGTACATGGATTTTCGGATCCGCATTAGCAATACTTTGCATCATATCTGTTTTATTTATCTCCAATGCCAGTACCGGCAATGAGAACAAAATATTACAGGATGTAAATACTTCAACGGTGCCCACACAGCAGTCATCACCAAATGCACAGCCACAGGCTCCTTCTACATTGCAATTGCCTGCTGATAGCACAAAACCATAGTTCAAAATAATTGCCCGATAGTATAAGGGTAGTACATCAGATTTTGATTCTGAGTGTCTTGGTTCGAATCCAGGTCGGGCAACAAGCGCCTCGCATAAAGTGCGGGGCCTTTTTATTTTGTAGCGAAGCAAACTTTGGCTTGTATAATCGGAAAAATAAAAGACAATAGCCGCTGCAAGCGGCAGCGGCGCCTGAGTTATGTAAAGCGGGCACGGATCATTGCATTTAAGTGAGATGATCCAGGTCGGACAAGAAAGCGGTGCAAAAGGTACGGCCTTGTTATTTTTAGGTATATTTTTAGCAATAAACAATTTATGGACGCCAACTACATTGTAACTGTAAAAGAAATCATTGCAAGAACGCATAATGTAAAAACCTTCAGGGTATTAAAACCAGGCGGTTTTGAGTTTGTGCCGGGCCAGGCGGTTGATCTTAGCTTAAACGAAGAAGGCTGGAAAGAGAACAAGCATCCTTTTACATTTACTTCCCTGCCCGATGATGATTATCTTGAATTCACCATAAAACTCTATAACAATCCCACCGGGTTAACGAACAGGCTTAAAACGATTGAGCCAGGTGCTGAATTTGAAATAAGCAGTGCATGGGGTGCCATTGAGTATAAAGGAGAAGGTATTTTTATTGCAGGTGGCGCAGGCATTACGCCTTTCATTTCCATATTCAGGTACTTAAATCAAAAAAATGAAATTGGTAATAACAGGCTCATCTTCTCCAATAAAACAGAAGCCGATATTATTTTAAAAGATGAATTTGAAGCCATGCTGAATGAAAAGTTTATAAACGTTATTACCAATGAACCGGGTACAAAATATCATAATAAACGTATTGATAAAAAATTCCTCGAAGAAAGCATAACAGATTTCAGCCAGCATTTTTACGTATGCGGGCCGGATGAGTTTACAAAAGTTATACTGGATGCTCTTAAAGAATCAGGTGCCAACGCAGAAACTTTGGTTTTTGAAAAATAAACAGTGCCGGGTATCTTAATTTTGCAACACTACAAACCCGCGCTATCGTCCCGGATTTATTCGGGAAGGAAAGTCCGGACAGCATAGGGCAGCCCACCATGTGTTAAACATGGCGTTCCGGTTTACCGGGAGAGAGAAAGTGCCACAGAAAATAACCGTCTCAAAGCAATTTGGGATAAGGGTGAAAATGTGAGGTAAAAGCTCACGTTCTGTAATAGCAATATTGCAGAAGGGTAAACCTTGGGCGCTGCAATGCCACGTATATCCCGCGCTGCGTAAGCAGGTAAACTGCCCGTTTATTATTCCGCTGGAAGGGTAGGCAGCATAGATAAATGATAGCATAAAACAGAATCCGGCTTACGGGGTTTGTAGTTTTTTAAATTCAAAAGTCAAAATTAAAAATTCGACATTGACCTTGTCTTACCGGTTTTTAATTTTGACTTTTAATTTTTGAATTTTGTATGAAATCATTTAAATCCATATTTCCATTCGATCAAACAGAGATAGCCGAATATAAATTAATGAGCAATGCTGAAATTGATACAGCATTAGCCACAGCAGGAAAAGTTTTTCCTTACTGGAGCAATATGACTTTTGAAGGAAGGGCCGGAGTGCTGAAAAATGTTGCCCGCCTGTTGCTGGAAAGAAAAGAAAATCTCGCCCGGCTTATCACCAATGAAATGGGCAAGGTTTTAAAAGAAGCGGTTGCCGAAATAGAAAAATGCGCGCTTGGCTGTAATTTTTATGCGGAACATGCACAGGAATTTTTACGAGATGAAACAATCAACACCAGTTACAAAAAAAGTTTTGTTGCCTACCAGCCGATAGGCGCAGTCTTCGCTATTATGCCCTGGAATTTTCCTTTCTGGCAGGTATTTCGTTTTGCTGCGCCTACATTAATGGCGGGCAATGTTGCCCTGCTAAAACATTCGCCAAATGTTTGCGGTTGTTCATTGGCCATACAGCAATTATTTGAAGATGCCGGTGCGGATCACGGGGTTTTCCAATCGATAGTCGCCGATACAGATGTAACTGAAAAAATTCTTTCCAGCAATATTGTTCAGGCTGTTTCCTTAACCGGCAGCGAAAAAGCCGGCCGCAGTGTGGCCGGTATTGCTTCAGCACAAATAAAAAAATCAGTGTTGGAATTAGGCGGCTCAGACGCATTTATTGTGTTGGCAGATGCTGATATACAAAAAGCGGCTGAAGTTGCAGTAGCATCACGTATGCAGAATGCAGGCCAGAGCTGTATTGCCGCCAAACGGTTTTTAGTGGTTGAAGATGTATTGGATGATTTTACGGATGCTGTAAAAACACAAATTCAAAAATTAAAGCAGGGTGATCCATTTGATGAAACTGTAAACACAGGTCCTATGGCAAGATTAGATCTTGCTGAAAAGCTATACCAGCAAATGCAGGTTTCTGTTGCAAAAGGCGCCGAAATTGTTTTGGGTGGAAAAGTTACCGGCTGCAATTATCAGCCAACACTATTGTTAAATGTACAACCCGGCATGCCTGCATTTGACGAAGAAACTTTCGGCCCGCTATTCAGTATGATAAAAGTGAAAGGTGAAGACGAAGCAATTGCATTAGCCAATGCTTCCCGCTATGGGCTGGGCAGTAATCTGTGGACAAACGATATTGATAAAGCAATTGCAATAGCTAAAAAAATAAACAGCGGTTCTGTATTCATTAATTCTATGGTGAAATCTGAGCCAGCATTGCCTTTTGGTGGTGTAAAAAAATCAGGATATGGAAGGGAATTGAGCAAGCACGGGATAATGGAATTTGTGAACGTAAAAACGATAACGGTGACTGAAGTATAAACTAAAAGCTCCCATCAATTATGTAGTACAAGGGAGTCCACGATTAAAATCGGGATAGATGACACACCGAAGATGCCATGTAATGCTATTGCCGGTTACAAAATATTTTATTTGTTTGCGTCAAAATCATTCTGCCACTCGCCTGATAGATTTTTTGCTTTTTCCAGCACCGAGTTTTCAAGATCAGCTTTATATTTTTTCAATTTCTCCGCAACATTTTTATCTGCTGTGCCGATGATCTGCGCTGCAATAATACCTGCGTTTTTTGCTGCATTCAATGCCACTGTTGCAACAGGCACACCATTCGGCATCTGCAAAATAGACAATACGGAATCCCAGCCATCAATAGAATTGGATGATTTAACCGGAACACCAATTACGGGCAATATTGTAAGACTTGCTACCATTCCGGGTAAATGTGCTGCTCCGCCTGCTCCGGCAATAATAGTTTTCAACCCACGTTCAGAGGCCTTAGTTGCATATTCAACCATCCGCATAGGGGTACGGTGCGCCGATACAATGGTTAATTCAAACGGAATATCAAACTCTTTTAAAACAGTAGCAGCTTCCTGCATAATCTTAAGGTCGCTGTCGCTGCCCATTATAATCCCGACAAGTGGAGTTGCCAATTGTGGATTTGAAGTTTTCAGTTTGGAGTTTTCAGTTTTTGCCATCATTCCTATTTTTAAATTTTTTTCCTTTGATAGTTGATGTATTCAAATATTCTATAAATCCTGCTATCATCCTGGCCACTTCATCAACTTCGCCATAAAGTTCTTTAAAGGTTTCCTCAACAATATAATTTACATCAAGGCATCTATATAATTGCGATTTTAGTTCGCCGGTTTCTCCATTGGCTATACCCAACAAGTTTATAAATTCAAGCCGACTTCCCCTGTCAAATCCCTCTGTAATATTATCCATTATAGAACCACAAGAACCGCGCATCTGATCTTTTAATCTGAAATCGTTTGATAAAGGTCCGGTAAAGGTTAATTGATAGATTTTCTTTGCTATAGACCTTGCTTTCTGTCATATAGAAAGATCTTAAAATTTTTGGATGGTTGCCATAAAACTATAAACTGTTAACTGTAAACTAAACAATAACTTTTAAACACTGCTTAATACGATGCACTTTTTCAAGCAGGTCATTCTTATCTGCACTCATTATAGTAACATGCCCCATTTTTCTGCCGGGTTTTGTTTGTGTTTTGCCATATAAATGCACAAAGGTGTTATCCAGGTTTAATACTTCATCCAGGCCAGCATATTTTGCCGGGCCACTATACCCATCTTCTCCTAACACATTTACAATAGCTGAAGGCAAAATGCCCGCTGTATTGCCGAGGGGATATCCAAGCATTATACGCCATAACATATCATACTGGCTGCAATAATTTGCCTCGATCGTATGATGCCCGCTGTTATGTACCCGGGGGGCCGTTTCATTTACCAGCACATTATTATCATTATCCACAAACATTTCGATGGCAAATAGACCCGGGCTGTTAAAACTTTTTGCGAGTTGCAATGCTATATCCTTTGCTTTATTCAAAACTTCTACGGGTAGATCTGCTGGCGAAATCTGATAATCCAGCAGGTTTAATTCCGGATCAAATACCATTTCTGCTGCCGGGTATACTGCTGTTTCTTTTTTATCGTTCATGGCCACAATTACAGCGATCTCTTTTTGTATATCCACCATCTTTTCCAACACAGCCGGTGCATCAAAGCCTTTATCTATTGCTGCTTCATTTTTTAAAACCTGCACCCCTTTTCCGTCATAACCGCCTTCCCCTATTTTGTGTACCGCCGGTAAAAAACCTGCGTTGTTTTTTAACGCTTCTATATTTTGCGTAATTACAAATTCGGGCGATGGAATTTGATTGATTTGATAAAACTCTTTTTGTGTTACTTTATTCTTTATCATCTTTATCACTGCAGGCCCTGGATAAACCTTCACACCTTCGGCTTCAAGCTTTTCCAGTGCATCTACATTAACGGCTTCAATTTCTATGGTTATCGCATCGAGGCCTTTTCCGAAACTATAGACTGTATCAAAATCTTTGATATCGCCTTTTACAAAATGATGGCATAAATGTGCGGCAGGCGCATTGTCATCATTTTCCAGTACAAATGTTTCCACTACATAATTGGCGGCAGCCTGTAATAACATGCGACCTAATTGCCCGCCACCAAGAATGCCTACCCTGAGTGGAACCGCGGGGCTTTTTGTAACGGATTGAGTGGAGTTGAAATCTTTATATTTACTATGGCTCATATTCTGCATTGTGATAAAAGCTGCAATTTGTGAAAATTCTGTTCAATTAAAGTTTTCTTTTTTGCCCGCGGCCAACCTTTTAGCTGTTATTGTCTTTTTATTGCATACTACATTCATCTTAACATCCTTTCAAAAAGATTTATGTGTTATTTTGCCTGAAATTAATACACTATAAGTTTTCATAATGATTGAACCATTAGTGAAGGGATTAATTTTAGGCTTGCTGTTGGGCGTTTCCGTAGGTCCTGTTATTTTTTCCATCCTTAAACAAAGTCTTAATAACGGTCATCGTGGAGGTTATGCATTCATTGCAGGTGTTTCTGTAAGCGATGTATTGCTGGTACTTGTATGCAATATGTTTACGCGCCTTTTTGATGCATTTATGGCGCATGAGCTAATTATCGGTATTGCCGGGAGCAGTTTATTGGTGGCATTGGGTATTTATAATTTTTTCTTCAGGAAGGTACAAACTGCAGATAATGGCATGCTTAAAGAAAACAATCTCCGCAAACGGGATTTGGCAGGTATTTTTTTCTCCGGCTTTTTTATGAATACGTTGAATCCCGGTTCGCTTCTTTTCTGGTTTGCCTCAACAGCAACCATAACAGCAGATTCAAAACTGGTTGAACATCCCGATCAATACCGGCTTATTGTTTTTCTTGCAGCGCTAGCCTTTAACCTGGCATCAGACACTACCAAAGTATTACTGGCAAATAAAATACGGCTTAAATTAACCCCACACAACATTCATATTATCAACCGCATTTCAGGTTTTATTTTAATTGTGTTCGGAATTGCAATTGTAATTACCATGCTTGTGCGAAATGCACACCTGGCCGCTGTTTGATGCGCGGTAAATGTTCAAAAGTTACATTAAACTGTTAAGAATAGAATAAACAAGAACAGATTTCGTGGTATAAAGGCCATGCAAATTAAAAAAGGCTGTTCAAAATTGAGGCAGCCTTTTTTCGCTCCTGAAGCTGGACTTGAACCAGCGACCCTCTGATTAACAGTCAGATGCTCTAACCAACTGAGCTATTCAGGAATATGTTTTTGTTCAGGGGCAGCAAAAATAAAGGTTTTTATATATTGAACAACTGATTTTTTTAAAGCAGTTGTTAAAAGAAATATTCTGTTTTATAAGGATACCTTTTTTTGTACAATTCCCTTACCTGCCGCTGCATAAATGCCCGCAATTCGTTTATATTTTTCCTTTCTATCGCTGAAATAAAAATTGCATTATTACCGGTAGCAATTTGCCATCTTTCTTCCAGTTGCCTTAAAATTTCCTGTTTTGCTTCCGGCTCCAGCCATTCATCAAACATTTTCTCTTCATACACATCTATTTTATTGAAAACAGTAATTACAGGTTTATCAAAAGCTGATAATTCCTGCAGGGTTTTATTTACTGTTTCCATCTGCTCCTCATATTTTGGATGCGCAATGTCAACTACATGTATCAGCAGGTCTGCCTCACGCACCTCATCCAGTGTACTTTTAAAGCTTTCAATCAGATGATGCGGCAATTTGCGTATAAACCCAACCGTATCGCTTAAAAGAAACGGCGTATTCTCAAAAACAAGTTTACGGGTAGTTGTATCCAGCGTGGCAAACAATTTATTTTCAGCAAAAACATCGCTCTTGCTTAACAAATTCATGATAGTGCTTTTGCCAACATTGGTATAACCAACCAGTGAAACACGTATAAATTCCCCGCGTTCTTTTCGTTGCGTAAATGCCTGTTTATCAATTTCCTGCAGGCGTTTACGCAACAGGGAAATTTTATCTCTTACAATACGCCTGTCTGTTTCAATTTCTGTTTC
>Ga0164241_10005797_pt1 | contig 11427 bp, 8 predicted proteins | sample OricomyardsoilBY_FD_108780 | JGI IMG/M metagenome (GOLD analysis project Ga0164241, IMG submission 108780) | Backyard soil microbial communities from Emeryville, California, USA - Original compost - Back yard soil (BY) | ecosystem: Environmental > Terrestrial > Soil > Unclassified | place: USA... | reverse complement strand
GACCGCGTCGAGCTGAAAACCGCCGACATGCGCGCCCTGCCATTCGCCGACGCCAGCTTCGACCTGGTGGTTTCCAGCGTGGCGATCCACAACATCGGCGATGCTGCGGGGCGCAACCAGGCGATCGACGAGGCGTGGCGGGTGCTGCGTCCCGGCGGACAGTTGCTGATCGCCGACATCTCGAAAGGCGGCCAGTACCGCAGGCGTCTCCAAGCCATGGGCATCCGTGCGGAACAGCGTCCGCTGGGCTGGCGCATGTGGTGGGGTGGCCCGTGGATGCCGACCACGCTGGTCTCGGCCAGCAAGCCGCTCGATCACACCGAGGCAGGCTGAGCAAGCGGCAAGGACCTCGCGCGCGCCACGACGAGCCGGCCCGGTCATCGTGCCGGCGTTGCGGAACGGCGGACAGCATCGCGCAACTGACCTATGATTCCCGGGCTGCCTGCAAAGGGGGGACAGCCCATGGACACGATCGACGAAACCCGCGCGGCGCGACCGTGCTGAGCGGAACGCGCGGACGCCATCTGGCCGGGTCAACGGCGCATGCGTGAGTCCCTTCGCGGACTTCGTCGGCTGGCCGCCCTGGCCGCTGCGGCGACCTGCCTGCTCGGCCATCCCGTGCATGCGGCCGTTCCGGACACATCGCGCATCGACCAGGTCGAAGCGCTGCGCACGAAAGACCACCCGCGTTTCGTGCAGATGCTGCAGCAACTCCACCGCCAGGCCGACAGCCTGAGCGCAGCGGAACGGTGGCAGCTGCGCTACCTCGACGCCTGGCAGGCCGCCTACGACGGCGACTACGCCACGGCCGATGCCTCGTTGCAGGACATCATCGACCACGCCGGCGATCCGGCGCTGGTGGCCAAGGCCTCCGCGCGGCTGATGGATGACTTCAGCATCAACCGCCGCTACCAGGCCGCGTTCATGCTGGCCCACCGGCTGGTGCTGGACTTGCCGCACATCAGGGACAAACTGGCGCGTTTCATCGTCCTGGCCAATCTCTCCCAGGTGTTCGGCGCGGCCGGCCAGTACGAACTGGCGCTGGACTATGCCCGCCAGATGGAGGACTCGCCGCCCGCCGGCGAAAGCCTGTGTGCCTCGCGCTCGATGCAGGTGACGGCGCTCTTCAACAGCCAGAAGCTCACCTCGACCAGCCCGCTGCTGCCCCAGGCGGCGGATACCTGCACCGCCGCCGGGCAGCCGGTATTCGCCGAGACCATGTGGCTGGTGCTCGCCAACCTGCACCTGGACGAAGGCCAGCCCGGCAAGGCCGCAGACCTGCTGCAGCGGATCGCTCCGGGCATCACCGCCAACCAGTATCACCCGCACATGGAATCGGCCGGCGTCATGCTGGGTCGGGCCTATTGGCAGCTGGGCGATGCCCGCAAGGCCCATGACTACGCGGCCGCCGCCGTGGCCACGGCCAGCCCGGACGAGGTCAACGAGACGCTGCGTGATGGCTACGAAGTGCTCTACCGCGTGGCGAAGCAGCGCGGCGATGCGGCTACGGCGCTGGCCTACTACGAGCACTACGCCGCCCAGGACAAGGGCCATCTCGACGACGTGGGCGCCCGCGCGCTGGCCTATCAGATGGTGCAGCAACGGGTGCTGGCGGAGAAGCTCAGGACCGCCGAACTGGGCCGCCAGAACGATGCCTTGCGCATGCAGCAGTCGCTGGACAACCGGCGGGTCGAGACCGGCCGGCTGTATATCGCCTTGCTGCTGCTGACGCTCGTCTTCATCGTGCTGTGGCTGTTCCGGCTCAAGCGCTCGCAGCTGCGCTTCAAGTGGATGGCACGCCGCGACAGCCTCACCGGCATCCTCAACCACCAGCACTTCATCAGCGACGCCGAACGGCTGCTTTCCACGCTGCAGAGGAAACCCGGCGACGCCTGCCTGGTGTCCATCGACCTCGACCACTTCAAGCAGGTCAACGACACCCACGGGCACGCGATGGGCGATGCCGTGCTGAAACACGCCGTGGCGATCTGCCAGCAACACCTTCGCCCCGGCGACCTGTTTGGACGCCTGGGCGGCGAGGAGTTCGGCATCCTGCTGCACGACTGTCCGCATGATCAGGGCGTGGCCATCGCCAACCGGATTCGCATCGCCATTGCCGCTGCGCCACTGGACAACGGCGATGCGACCGTGGCCGTCTCGGCCAGCGTCGGGCTGGCCTCCACCGACAACTCCGGCTACCAGTTGCTGCGCCTGTGCATGGAAGCGGACGCCGCGCTGTACCGCGCCAAACGCGCCGGTCGCAACCGGGTCCATGCCGACCACGAGGACGCCGGCGACGCCGACATCCGGGGCGCGAAGCGGGGCTGAATCCGCCGGCCGGACATCCATCTGCCCCGTTCCGGCGTATACAGGTACATTGGCGTCCCGCCCCCACCCCGGAGTCCCCCATGAAGCCACTGATGAAATTCGCCACGCTTGCCCTGCTCGGCGGCGCCACCGTCGCGATGCCGGCCTTCGCCGCCCTGAAAGCCGGCACCCAGGCGCCGGAATTCAGCGCACCCGCCTACCTGGCCGGCCAGCCGTTCACCTTCGATCTGGCCGATGCACTGAAGAAAGGCCCGGTGGTGGTGTACTTCTTCCCCGCGCCGCACACCTCCGGCTGCAACGTCGAGGCGCATCTGTTTTCCGAGGCGATCGACAAGTTCAAGGCCGAGCACGCCACGGTGATCGGTGTCACCGCCGGCAACCTCGACCAGCTGGCCGCGTTCTCGAAGGAAACCGAACACTGCGGCGGCAAGTTCCCGGTCGCCGCCGATGCGGGCGCGAAGATCGCCAAGCAGTACGACGCCACCTTGCTGATGCGCCCGGGCTGGTCCGACCGCACCTCGTACGTGATCGCGCCGTCCGGCAAGATCACCTACGTCTACTCCGACCTCAGCCCCAACAAGCACGTCGAAGAGACGCTCAAGGCGGTGAAGGCGATCGAGGGTGCCGGCAACAGCGGAATGTAAGAACCATCAGGCGGATCGAGTGCGCCTTTACAGGCCCACGACGATCCGCCGTTGATCGATCGTTCATTGTGCCGGCTATGAAAAACCGCGAGCTCAGGTGCTGATGAGCCCTTCGCGCGAAAGCGGGGGCTCAGGCGCAGGCGGAAGCGATGGCCGCGAAGATGGCTGGTTGTCCGGTGCGACATGCAACTCGTACTCGAAGCTCTGCTCAAGATCACCCAATGGCTTGCCGGCGTTGTCGTAGCGCGCGTGCACGACCAGGTGATGGATGCCATCACTCAACGGGCCAAGCATGATCCAGTAGCCGTCGCTGGCAGCCGGAACGTAGGCTTCATGGTGTTCCAGATATTTTGCCTTCGCGTAGGCATCGAAGCAGTGCGCACTCCTGATCCGGTGCAAGCCGATCCGCTGGATGGCCTGGCCGTCCAGCATCACGCTGGCCTCGACGAGTTTGTCATTGTTGTCGCGAGCCCGGGCCATGGCTGTCCGACAGTCGATGGGCTTGCCGGGCCTGGCGTGGACATTCATGCCGATAACCGGAAAGAAAATGAAGCGCCCGCTCGGCACATCGCATCGCCGGTTGACCCGCATGGTGCCCTCGGTGCCAGCCAGGAACCATACCGGCCCCGACTGGTTCATGCCGCACTGCGCGCCACTGGGATCCTGATACGCGCGCACGCCATCGGGCAGGCGCATGGCCCATTGCCACCAGAGCTCGGCATACTCCGACTGGGTGATCCCGCCGACTTTCTGCTGCGGATCGAGCACCCGTGGCGGGACGGTTTGCGCCGCCACACCGAAGACCACCAGGCAGCATGCCAGCCAGCCATGGCGACTCATCTGGTCGATGCCGCCGCGGCCTTGTCGATCGTCTTCAGCATCGCCCGCACGCGTTGCAAGTCCTGCATCTGCCGAAAATCACTGGGGTCGGCAGTTGCCGCAAACTTGCGCAAGGCCCGGGTGACCTCGTCGCCGTTGATGCCCTGCCCCAGCAGCACGGACCCGCGGGTCATCCAGCCCGGAGCAAACTTGGGGTATTCCTTGTTCAGCAGGTCGACGTACTTGCGTGCCTTGGTCACCTTGTGGGCATCCAGCATGGCACGCGTCAGTTCATGCAGTGCATCGCGCCGCGTATCGGCACCGTTCATGGCAGCCAGATAGTCGGATTCGGATTGTGCCGGCGACCCGGAATTCCAGTATGCCGCACCCAGCAGGTAATGCGCATAGGCATCCTCCGGATCCTGCGCGATGGCGGCCTTCAGGCTGTCGATCGCCCACTTCGGCTCCCTCGCCAGATTGACCAGCAACCGCCCGCGAATACGATTGGCCTCCTGCGTACCCTGATAGAAACGCGAGGATTCCAGCAGTATCACCAACTGCTCCCAGCGATCCACGGAAGTCGTGTGGTCCATCCATCGACCCATCCTGTCAAAGGCAAGGGCGTTGGTCGAATTGGACAGCACCGATCGAAGCATCCTTGTTGCGGCGTTGTAGCTGTCGTTCTTGCTGACCATGTCGGCCGCGTCGACTTGTGGCCAGATGGTATTGAGCGCCAGCAGGGGGCGCTGTGGCACATAGGCCGAAAGCTGCACCGCCAGCGCATTCATCGCCGCGTAGCTGCCACCCCAACGAGGCTCGAGGTTCACCATCATGGCGGCAGTGAGCACCTTGCATGCGGGATCCACGCTCATGCCATGGGCAAAGGCTCCATCCTGCGGGTCATGGCGCGATTCAAAAGCTGCCGCCGCGATTATCCCCGCATCGGCCTGCAACAATCTTGGCTCCAACGCCAGCGCCTCATGGTAGTTCGCGATGGACTGGTCGAGGAATTCGGACATGCGCTGCATGTTCTCGGGCGCCGTATCGGCCGCCCATTTGCCTCCCCTGGCCTTGCCGGCCATCGCCAGGAAGTACTGACCGCGTGCCGTCAATGCATAAGGACTCCCGGGCGCCATTTCGACCCAGCGCATGCTCAACTGACCGGACGCCACCGACTCATCGAAGCCTTCAAAATCACGATGGATGACTTCGCTGAAATGGTCTTTCGAAAAATGGCGATCGAGATCTGCCTTGAATCGTGCATCGAGTTCGGCGACGGCATGGCGATCCAGATACCCGCGAACCTCATCCAGCGTGATCGCCGGATCGAATGCCAGATGACAATGAGCAGCCGCCATACCGGTCGGCCACTGGTTGTCCGGGTAGTCCGGATACGCCAGACAGCGCTTCAGGGGATCCTTGATCGCCTCAGCCTGTTTGGCCTTCTCGATAAAGCTGCGGTAACCCGCTGGCGCATCGCGATAAGGTGCGGGTTTGGCTGGCACCGCTTGCGCCATCACCATCGGCACAGCGACGACCATGGCAATACATGGCACGCTCCGCGGCAGGAATCGACGAAGGTCTAGCATGACTTCCCCTGTGACCGGAGATCCGTCCCCGATCTCCACGCCAGCGATATTGCGCAAAACCATAGCGGTTTGTCACGCATCGCATGCGCCAGGTCATACAGGTGATCTGCCGACAGATCAGCATGACCTTGATGATCGCTGGATCGAAGCGCGCTCTTTGCTGTAGGGACTGCGATCCGCCATGGCAACGACACCCTACTTCCGCGCCGCGATGATCTGGCTGAGATAATCCGGCGTGCCCTCGATACGCTGCAGGTGCGGGTACTGCATGCCGTCGTGGTAGTCCACCGGCACGGTGCGATAGCCGCCCTGGTATTTCAGCAGCAGCTGGATCGGCGCCTTGCTGCCTTTCGCCGCGGCGATCGCTTCCTTCAGCACCTCTTTCGAATACGCCTGGCCGTTCACCGCTTCCAGCGTGGCGCCGGTGCTGACGCCGGCCTTGAACGCGGGGCCATTCCAGCGCACGTCGTTGACCTCGCCCTTGTCGTTCATGGTCAGGCCGATCGACCAGGCGAAGTTGTACAGGTGGCGCGCGGGCTCGGGCCGCGAGTTGTACTGCTTTTCGAATGCCGTGGGCTGGTCGGTGTAGACCAGCTTCCAGCCGGTGGCTTCGAGGCCGCCAGCCAGCGGCGGGTTCAGCGTGTCGACGCGAGCGTGCAGGAAGCTGGCCCAGTCGTCCTTCGCCACGCCGTTCAACGTCGCCACCACGTCGTCGAAGGTGTAGGGCCTGGTCACGTAGCTGCCGTTGTCGACGCCGAAGAACGCACGGGCGAAATCATCCAGCGACTTGCCGTCGTGGGTGAGCGAGCGAATCCGCGCGTCCACCGCCAGCCACAGCATCTGGCCGCCGCTGTAGTAGTCCTCGCTCATCTGCCAGCTGCGATACGGCAGGCTGGAACGATGCGCCGCGGTGGCGTCGTTGGTGGTGTCCTCCAGCGTGCGCCACTGGAAGCCGGGGCGGTTGCGATCGTAGTTCGCGGCGACCATCGCCAGACCGTCGCGGAACTGCTGCGCCGTCCACATGCCCGAGCGCGCGGTGAGCACGTAACCCCAGTATTGGGTCTGGCCTTCGTAGACCCACAGCAGCGAGTCGCCCATCGGCACGTTGAAGTTCGGCGTCCACAGGTCGGCCGGGCGGCGGAACTTGCCGTTCCACGAATGGGCGTACTCGTGCGCCAGCAGGTCACGCTCCGGCGCGTTGCTGTCCCAGGCGGTGAAATAGTCCGCGCCCAGGCCGTTCTCGCTGGACTGGTGATGCTCGGTGCCGTTGCCGCCGAGCACGTCGGACAGCGAGAACAGGAAGTCGTAGTGGTCGTAGTGATGCGAGCCGAACAGGCTCACCGCCTGGGTGACCAGGGCGCGATGCGCCTTGAGCTGCTCGGGCGACATTTCCAGGTCCTTCGGCGCATCGGCGACGATGTCCAGGTGCACCGGCGCGGCGCCGCCCGGGTTGAGGTCGACCCGTTTGAAATATTGCCCGGCGTAGATCGGCGAATCGACCAGGTTGTTGAACGTCACCGGCTTGAAGGTGGTGGTGTCGCCCGACTGCGAGGCCGTCTCCAGCGCCGTGCCCATCTGCCAGCCATGAGCCAGCGTCACGCTGGGGGCGAAGGTGATCGCGCGCGAGAAGTGCCCGGCCGGATACAGCGCCATCTTGCTCCATTCCATGTCCATCATGCGGTCGGTGATCTCGAAGCCCCCGTCGCGCGGGGACATGTATTCGAATGCCACCTCCAGGCGGGTCACGCCGGCCGGCACGTCGAGATGGAACGCGAACACGTTGTACTTGTCGCGCTTCCATGGCACCGGTTTGCCGTCGGCGGTGATCCTGAGCCCGGCCAGCATGGCGATCGGGCCGCTCGGGGAATGGTCGCCGGGAATCCATTGCGGATACAGCAGGGTCAGCGGACCGGCCGCGACGGGAATCGTCTCGCGTACCCGGAAGATGCCCTGCACCGTGTCGCTGGCATCGACATGCAGCGCGATGGTGCCCGGATACGGCGTGTCCTGCGGCGGCGGCACCTGGTCAGCGCCGATCGTTTGCGCCGGCGCGGCCGTGGCGACCAGGGCCAGCATCACGGCGGCGGCGAGCGCGGCCAGCGTGCGTCGGGGGCGTGACCAGGTGGGGGTGGGAACGGGCATGGGGAACTCCGGCAGGCAGGTGAATGGACAAAACTATCACCACTGTTCGGCCGGCGGTGCCGCGCGTGCCACGCAGTGTCACAAATCGTCCCGACCTGCCCGCCGGCTGACGCCGGGCCGCACCGCCAGCGGCCCTGTCGCGGCAGATCCCGTGGCCTGCCGGCGCGGGCTTCGCCACTTTCCGCCACATGGCACACATTCTGCTTCAGGACTCATGCAGGCACCGCCGCCGGCACCAGCGGAAGGCGGTCGAAAGGAATCGGGTTTTGTCTTGCATCGTCCGGGGCTTGCTGATGGCCCGGGGCGACAGGGTCGGGTGGAACGGCACCAGCGCAATCCAGCAGGGAGACCAGGCCATGAACTTCTTCGGAAAAAAACAGCAGCGTGCAGGACTCGAGGTATCGCTGGAGGATCAGCTCGCGGAACAGCAGGTGGCCCCCGGTACCCAGCTCCACTACGACAGTCGGCTCGTCGAGCGCCTGTGCGGCCATGCGGTCAGCCTGATGGACCTGCTGGCGCTCGGCGGCAGCGCGGCGCGGGCGTCGAAGTTCGACGAGGCGGAAAGGTGCCTGTACCGGTTCCGCCTGCTGTTCAACGAACATCTGCTGGACAAGAACCTGCGCCTGTATACCTACCTGGGCTGCTGCCTGAAGTCGGACCCCGAAGGCCTGGAATTCATGCGCCACATGCGCCGGGAAACCGGCGAGATCTCGCGCCAGACCACGCGCTTCCTCAGCCGTTGCCAGGAGGCCGGCATCAGCGAGGAAAGACGGGACGAATTTCTCGACGAACTGGCCCTGATCGAGGACCTGCTCCGCCATTGCTTCACCCGCGAGGAACGCTCGCTGTACCCGATGTACCGATCGCCCCGGTCCTACCAGGCCGCCCCGGCGCAATCGTCTTCCATCGGCAGGCGGACGCGGGTCGGCCACGCCCTGCCCTGCTGACCGCACGGCGGGCGAGGTCGCCGCCCTGTGACAACCGTCAGGACCATCGTAAGGTATCGCCAGCGGGGAGATGTGGCATCGGCAATCACGGCGGGGGGACGCTGAAGTGCTCAAACCATTCGGCAAGCATGTGCCATCGGCGCTGAGCCGGGCCGATTTCCCCAACGTCGCCAGTGCCGCCTTCGACAGCGGCCAGACCCTGCCGCAGATGCTGATCGATGCATGCCGGCGCCACGCCGGGCGTCCGGCCTTCAGCAACCTCGGGCACAGCCTGAGTTTCGGCGAGGTCGACCGCCTGAGCGGCCTGCTCGCCAGCCATCTGCGCGAAGGCCTGGGACTGGCCAGCGGCGAGCGCGTGGCGATCATGCTGCCCAACCTGCTGCAGTTTCCGGTGGCCGCGCTGGGGGTCTTGCGCGCCGACCTGGTCGCGGTGCTGGTGAACCCGCTGTACACCGCCCGCGAACTGCATCACCAGCTGGTCGATTCGGCCGCGGCCGCGCTGATCGTGCTGGACAACTTCGGCGCCGTGGCCGCCGAGGCGCTGGAAGGCACCACGGTCCGGCACGTCGTCACCACCCGCGTGGGCGACATGCTGCCGTGGCCGAAATCGCTGCTGGTGGACGCGGTGCTCAAGCATGTCCGGAAGATGATCCCGCCGTTCCATATCGACGGCGCCATCCGCTGGCCCCGCGCGCTGTCCGAAGGGCGGCGGCTGCCGGCCGTGCAGTCACGCGCCAGCGCAACCGACACCGCGCAACTGCAATACACCGGCGGCACCACCGGCCTGTCCAAGGGCGCCGTGCTGCCCCACTCGGCCCTGGTCGCCAACGTGGCTTCGGCCGAACAATGGCTGGGACACCGGCTCGACCCGGCCACCGACGCGGTGATCGTCTGCCTGCCGATGTATCACATCGCCGCTTACAGCAACGCCCTTTACAACATGGCGCACGGCCTCCATTCGGTGCTGGTCACCAATCCGCGCGACATCCCCGGCCTGGTGGCCACCTTCGCCAGGGTCAGGCCGGCCGCCTTCGCCGGCGTCAATACGCTGTACGACGCCCTGCTCAACTCGCCCGACTTCGCCAGGCTCGACCTGTCCGGACTCAAGCTGTGCCTGCAAGGCGGCACGGCGCTGCGCAGCGGCACCGCCGAACGCTGGAAGGCGCTGACCGGAATGGCGGTGGTCGAGGGCTATGGGCTGTCCGAAACCAGCGCCGCGATCACCTTCAATCGCTGGGACGCGGACAACCCGGTCGGCTCGATCGGCCTGCCGCTGGCCGAGGTGGAAATCACCCTGCGCGACAGCGACGGTCGCGTGGTGGCCGATGGCGAACCGGGCGAGCTTTGCACGCGTGGCCCGCACATCACCACCGGCTACTGGCAGCAGCCGGGCGAAACGCGCGAGGCCTTTTTCGAGGGCGGCTGGTTCCGTACCGGCGACATCGCCCGCGTCGACGAGAACGGCTATTACTTCCTGCTCGATCGGCGCAAGGACATGATCCTGGTGTCGGGCTTCAACGTGTTTCCCAACGAAGTGGAAGACGTGGTCGCGATGCATCCGGGCGTGCTCGAAGCCGGCGTGGTCGGCATGCCGGACGAGAAGACCGGCGAGGCCGTGCGGCTGGTGGTGGTGCGCAGGGACCCGGCGCTGAGCGAGGAAGACCTGCGCGCCCATTGCCGCCGGCATCTCACCGCATACAAGCAACCGAAACAGGTCGAATTTCGCGACAGCCTGCCCAAGACCGCGGTAGGCAAGGTGCTGCGACGCGAACTGCGCTCATGACCGCCGCGGCGCCGCCGCGCCGAATTGTTCCACCAGGAAGTCGCTGAACGCGCGCACCAGCAGCGAGGACTGGCGATGCTGCGGATACACCGCGTGCACGGTGAACCCCTCGGGCCGGAACGCCTCCAGCACAGCGAGCAGGCGTCCATCGGCCAGCGCGTCGACCACGATGAAATCCGGCAGGCTGGTGATGCCCAGCCCGGCGATCGCGGCGTCACGCAGCATCTCGCCATTGTTGGCGCGCATCGGCCCGCTTACCGACACCTTGCGCAGCCGCTCACCCACGCGATACGACCATTCCATCCGCGACGCATGACCGTAGGTCAGGCAGGCATGCGCCGCCAGTTCATCGGGCGCGGACGGCGTGCCGCGCCGGCGCAGATAGTCGGGGCTGGCGCAGGTGATCAGCTGCACCGTGGCGATCGGCCGCGCGATCAGGCTGGAGTCGGCCAGCGTGCCGATGCGCACGGCCATGTCATAGCCCTCGCCGATCAGGTCGACGGTGCGGTCGTTGAGTTCCAGCTCGACCGTGACCTCGGGATGGCGCTGCATGAACGCGGGAATCAGCGCGCCCAGATGCAGGGTGGCGAACGACATCGGCGCGCTGAGTCGCAACAGGCCGCGGGGCGCGGCGGTCTGGCTGGTGATCAGCTGCTCGGCGGCGTCGACCTCCTCCAGGATGCGCCGGACGCGCTCGTGGTAGGCCAGGCCCAGGTCGGTGGCACGCAGCTGCCGGGTCGAACGCAGCAGCAGCCGGGCGCCCAGCCGTTTCTCCAGCGCGGCGATGCGCTTGCTGACGAACTGCTTGGACAGCCCCAGCCGCTCGGCCGCCGCGGTGAAGCTTTGTGCCTCCACCGTTTCGGCAAAGATGCGCATGTCCTCCAGCTGGCTCATTGTCGCTCTCCGGTTGACAGTATTAAGCAATCCACCGTCTTTATTGAAGCACGTGGCGACTCTAACATCCCGCTTCAGATGCAGCAGAAGCTGCGCCCCCTACACGAGGAGAGAACACCATGATGCAAGTACGCAAGGCTGCCGATCGCGGCGTCGCCGACCCCGGCTGGCTGAATTCCCGCCACACCTTTTCCTTCGCCAGCTACATGGACCCCGGCCAGATCGGCTTCTCCGACCTGCGCGTGATCAACGAGGACCGGGTGGCACCGGGCCAGGGCTTC
>Ga0164241_10005796_pt1 | contig 11428 bp, 12 predicted proteins | sample OricomyardsoilBY_FD_108780 | JGI IMG/M metagenome (GOLD analysis project Ga0164241, IMG submission 108780) | Backyard soil microbial communities from Emeryville, California, USA - Original compost - Back yard soil (BY) | ecosystem: Environmental > Terrestrial > Soil > Unclassified | place: USA... | reverse complement strand
GTGCGCGCCCGTAGGGATTCGAACCCCAAACCTTCTGATCCGTAGTCAGATGCTCTATCCGTTGAGCTACGGGCGCAGGCGTCCCCGCACGTGGAAGCCGTGACGAGGACTGGACGAGGATAGCCGACCTCCGGCGGGGTCCCGAAATCGGTCACGAGGCCCCAATTCGAGTGATGCATGAGTACGCCGAGTGCGGGAACGTCAAGGGTTGTGACGGGGGCCACGGTGCCTTGATCGATCCAATATGTCAGGACTCCTGACACAGGTAACGTCCCCGGCACACGTCGGGCGACAACGACGCCGGCCGATGGCGCAGCACAACTTCACGTTCACCCCGTCGCGAGACGGACCGGTGGTTCCTCTCGGGCCCAGCCTCAACCTAGGCCGGGCGCCCACCGCGACGTACGGAAGGACACAACAGCACATGACTGCCGAAACGCAGACTCGGCCCACCGCCCAGGACGACCCCTTCGACTCAGGGCCTGCTCCGACCACCCATCAGGGCATCCTCGACTTCGTCGCCGAGGTCACGGCCATGACCACGCCGGATCGCGTCCACTGGTGCACCGGCTCGGAGGACGAGTGGACCGAGCTCACCGACGCCCTCGTCGCCAGCGGCACCTTCACCCGGCTCGACCCGGCGAAGAAGCCCAACTCGTTCTGGGCGCGCACCGACCCCACCGACGTCGCGCGCGTCGAGGGCCGTACCTTCATCTGCTCCCGCGAGGAGAAGGACGCCGGTCCCACGAACAACTGGATGGACCCCGACGAGATGAAGGACGTCATGCGGGGGCTGTACGCCGGCTGCATGACGGGCCGGACCATGTACGTCATCCCGTTCGTGATGGGTCACCTCGAGGCCGAGAAGCCGATGTTCGGCGTCGAGATCACCGACTCGGCGTACGTCGTCGTCTCGATGCGGGTGATGGCCCGCATGGGCACCAACGTGCTGCGCAGGATGGAGGAGCTGGACGCCCAGGGCGTCGAGTTCCAGTGGGTGCCGGCGCTGCACTCGGTCGGCGCTCCCCTGGCTGAGGGCGAGCAGGACGTGCCCTGGCCGTGCAACGACACCAAGTACATCGTCCAGTTCCCCGAGGAGCGGACGATCTGGTCCTACGGCTCGGGGTACGGCGGCAACTCGCTGCTCGGCAAGAAGTGCTACGCCCTGCGCATCGCCAGCGTGATGGCCCGCGACGACGGCTGGCTCGCGGAGCACATGCTGATCCTCAAGCTCACCTCGCCGCAGGGCGTCACCAAGTACGTCGCGGCCGCGTTCCCGAGCGCGTGCGGCAAGACCAACCTCGCCATGCTCCAGCCGACGATCCCCGGTTGGAAGGTCGAGTCGCTGGGCGACGACATCGCGTGGATGCGCATCGGTGACGACGGCCGGCTGTGGGCGGTCAACCCCGAGTACGGGTTCTTCGGGGTCGCGCCGGGCACCAACGAGCACACCAACCCGAACGCGATGCGCACGCTGAACCGTGGCAACTCGGTGTTCACCAACGTCGCCCTCACCGAGGACGGCGACGTCTGGTGGGAGGGCCTGGAGAACACCCCGGCCCACGCCACCAGCTGGAAGGGCGAGCCGTGGACGCCCGACAGTGACGAGCTGTCGAGCCACCCCAACAGCCGCTACTGCACGCCGATCAAGCAGTGCCCGATCCTCGCCCCGGAGTACGACGACCCGCGCGGCGTCCCGATCGACGCCATCTTGTTCGGTGGTCGCCGCAAGACGACGGTCCCGCTGGTGACCGAGGCGCGCGACTGGACCCACGGCACGTTCATGGGTGCGACGCTGAGCTCCGAGACGACCGCGGCCGCGGTCGGCCAGGTCGGCGTCGTACGCCGCGACCCGATGGCGATGCTGCCGTTCATCGGCTACAACGCCGGCGACTACTTCAACCACTGGATCACCGTCGGCAAGGAGCACGACGCCGCCAAGCTGCCGCGGATCTACTACGTGAACTGGTTCCGACGAGACGACGAGGGCAACTTCTTGTGGCCGGGCTTCGGCGAGAACAGCCGGGTGCTCAAGTGGGTCATCGAGCGGATGGAGGGCCAGGCGGCCGCCGTCGAGACGCCGATCGGTCATGTGCCGACCCCCGAGGCCCTGGACACCGACGGTCTCGACATGACCGACGACGAGCTGGCTCAGGCCCTGGCGGTCGACCCCGAGGAGTGGAAGGCCGAGATCCCACAGATCCAGGAGTGGTTCGAGAAGTTCGGCGAGCAGCTGCCCGCCGTCCTCTGGACCGAGCTGGACGGGCTCAAGGCACGCCTCGGCATGTAGCACGGACCCGGCGGCCCGCGCCATCACAGTCGCGACGAAGGTCGCTGGGACTGTGATGGCGCTGGGAGCGATGTGCGACGATGCCTGCGTGGGGCAAGGTGAGAGCGTGACCGGTGGCCGACCTCGGTCCTGAGGAGCGGGAGCTCTTCGAGTCCAAGGCGTCGCCGCTGTACGAGGAGACGGCGCTTGCTGGCGCCCTCAAGGAGGACGACCCACGCATCGCCGAGGGCGGCGAGCTGTACGACGCGCTCAATCTGCTGGTGTCACTGAACCTCTTGGTCCACGACCACGAGAACGCGATCTACGTCCCGGTCGACCCGACCACGGTGCAGTCGCACGTGATCGGTCCGATGAGCCAGCAGGGCGCCGAGCTGCTGGAGGAGTCGTCGGAGTGGGCCAGGGCCTTCGGGGGCCTGACCCAAGCATGGCGCCGCTCGCCCACCGCTGTCCGCGGACCCATCACCGAGTTCCACACCCGCGCCATCCAGACCTTCATCAACGGCGCCGTCGCCGATGCGGAGGACGAGCTGCTCACGGCGCAGCCCCAGACCGGGCGCGAGCTCCCGTCCGCGGGTCTCAAGGCGGCGGCGGACCGGGACAAGGCTGCCATCGAACGAGGCGTGCGGATGCGCTCGCTGTACCAGCACAGCGCGCGGCGGCACTCCCCGACCCGCGACTACGTTGCCGAGGTCAGCGCCGCCGGCGCCGAGGTGCGCACCCTCGACGAGTTCTTCAACCGGATGATCGTGGTCGACCGGCGACTGGCGGTCATTCCCGGGCCCAGCGGCACGGAGGTCGGGATCGCGGTACAGGAACCAGCGCTGGTCGCCTACCTGGTCGACGTCTTCGAGCGGGCGTGGGAACGTGCTCGACCGTTCACGAACACCGAGCGCACGATGATGAACGACATCGCCCGCGAGCAGCGCGCGATGACGATCCGGATGCTCATCGAAGGACACTCGGACCCGGTCAGCGCCAAGCGTCTCGGAGTCAGCGCGCGGACGTTCGCCGGCTACGTGGCCGACCTCAAGGCGGAGTACGACGCGGAGACCAGGTTCCAGCTGGGCTACACGATGGGTCAGCTCGGCGTCTCGGGGCGTGAGCAGGACTGACATGACGCGGCCCGAGTGAGGGCAGCGACGCAGTCGGGGCTCTCACGAGAAGAACGAGGTCAGAGTGGGGTGCGGGAATGACGCGACCCGGGAGAAGCTCTCCCGGGCCGCGGTGGGTTTCACCGGTGAGCGGGGGCGTCTCGGCATGGGGTCCGAGCGCCCGCGCTCACCTCAGGTGAGTCCGGTCAGCGGTGTCCTGTCGTGAAGCAGCCCTGGCAGGGCCAGTTGGTGTCCATCGCGTGAGCCGGAACCGAGATGCCGATCGCGCCGACGCCGAGAATCGCCGCTACGAGCGTCAAAGTCGCCTTCCGCATCATGTTCATGTGTCGCACATCCTCCCGGGGTAGGCCTCGTGGTCACCCAGATACCCATTCTCGGGCCGCGACTAACGGCATGACACAGTGGCGGTGGCTCAAAAAGTTGCAATGCACTTTCCTGCAACCCCGAGAGGGGAGAGCCATCGCGTGTACGAAATCTCAAGGCTACGCCACAGGCCCGCCGTCCGAGAGCGATCGCGTCGGCGGCGGGCCTGCGGGCACTGGCGGAGGCGGCGGGATTTGAACCCGCGAGAGGGGATTACCCTCAACCCGCTTAGCAGGCGGGCGCCATAAACCGGGCTAGGCGACGCCTCCCCGTCAGCCCGGACAGGCTACAAGGACCCGCCGGTGGCGACCCAATCAGGACCCAGACGTCTCGGGAGTGTGTGCGTCCCGCACCCGCCGGCGTACGTCGAGCGCGAATGCGTCCGCATCCCCCGCCAGGGCGGCCATCGGCAACCGGGTCATCCGGGCGTCCCGCAGTCGGAGGACCAGACACGGCTGGCCGTCGGGGCTGGCCGCCACCACCTCGTCGACGTCGACCCACGCGGCGCGGCCCACTCCGACACCCCCGAGGAACCGGACGGCGTACCCCGCGTGGGTGAGCCGGACCGCCCACGCCCGCCGGAACAGGTAGAGCGCCCACAGCCCGACCAGCACGATCCCGACGGCGGTCAGGCCGCCGGCGAGCCGCCAGCCGAGACCGGCGAGATCTCCCACCAGGGTCGCGAGCACCACCAGGACCGCCAGCGTCACCAGGCTCCGCCCGACCAGCCGGGCCCCGAGCGCGGGCGCCAGACGGTACGTCGTGGTGGGGTTGCGCGCCGCTCCGGTCACGGTGCCATTCAACTGAAACCGTCGCCCGCCCGGCGAATCGGCACGGTTCCCGGCCTTGCCCGCACGGCCTGGAGGGTCCACTCTTGACGCAAGGCGTCACCCCCCATCCGAGCTGCCGGCACGCGGGAGGTCCCCATGACGGCTATGAGTGCGAGCGCCTCGCTCGAGGATCTTCTGCGGCCTGGATACGCCCGTGACAACCCCGGCGCCTGGCGGTGGTCGGTACGCCGTCACCTCGTCCCCGTGCGTGACCGGCTGCTGCGCGAGCACCCCGATCGCCGTGAGGCGTGGCTCTCGGCTCGAGCGACCCGGGCACTCCGCGAGCGTGACGAGCTCCTCGCGCGGCTGAACGGCCTCACCTCACAGGTGATGGTGGCGGTCGACCTCGACACCCTGGCCGATCGACTGAGCCGGTTGCTCGTCGACATCGAACACCACCACCAGCGCGTCCACGACCTCGCCTACGACGACGTCGAGCTGGAGATCGGCGGCTCGGAGTAACTGCCGACGCCGGGGCCCGCCCCCCTGGGCCCGGTAGTCCCCGACGGTTTGGTCGTCCAGCCCCCCCGGCGGCCACCATTGCGTCGGGGACTATCTCTGTCCGGAGCAGGTCGACCTAGACTCCCTCCCGGTGCCGGCCCTGCGTGGGCCGTGCCTGGAGGGGTGCCGGAGTGGCCGATCGGAACCGCCTTGAAAGCGGTCGCTGGCAGAGATGTCAGCCGCGGGTTCGAATCCCGCCCCCTCTGCCGGATCCGGCTCAGCGCGGACCAGTGAGCTCGACGAGGATGTCGCCCTCCTGGACGACGTCGCCGGGCGTGACCTTGATCGCCGAGACGGTGCCGCCCTCCTCGCTGAGGACCGGGATCTCCATCTTCATCGACTCCAGTAGGCACACCGGGTCTCCCGGGCCGATCTCGTCGCCGACGGCCACCTCGACGACGATCACGTTGGCGACCATCTCGGCCAGGATCCGGACCGTCTGCTCACGCGCCACGGTCCGAACCTAGTGCGTGGATACCCCGCGTGGGCCGTCGGGCCGGTTGGTCACCAGAGTGCGTGCGTGCGCCCGGGCTCGGGACGGACGGCGGTGACCTCGTCGATCTCCGCCTGCCGCCGACCCCGAGCACTCCTCCGGCCGCTGAGCCACAGATCGATCCGGATCAGCACGAACCCGAGCACGAGGCCGATGATCGCGCCGTACCCCGTCGCCAGGCTCACCTCCTCGACACTCCGCCCCGGATCCACCAACGCATAGGCGACCGGCGCGGTCAGGCCGATGCCGAACGCACACACCCACCAACCCTGCCGGCGCCGGGCCCGCATGTGGGTGCCCCAGACCAGGGCGGGCACGCCGAGCAGGGCGATGATCGGCCGCGGGAAGGCGCCGAGGTGGTGGTGGCTCCAGCGGACCGCGTCGTCGAGGGTCTCGACGAGGCTGTGGGTGCCGTAGCGCTGCAGGAGCTCGGCGTACCCGACAGTGATCGCGAGGATCACGCTCCCGGCCACCACGGTGACGATCCCGCGCGAGCCGAGGCCGTGGAAGCCGGCACCGAGCCGGTAGACGGTGACGAACGACGCGACCAGCGCCAAGGCGAGCACGGTGTACTCGAAGCGGTGCAGATCGACCACCGGTGCCCAGCCGAGCGTGGCCATCGAGCCGATCGCCGACACGAGCAGAGCCACCACCGTCTCCCGGACCGCGGCGAGGTATCCCCTCGCAGGCACCGTGACCATCACCGCGAAGACCGCAGTCAGCACCGCGGTCACGACGGCGGCACCGCTGCGCAAGGCGTCCGCGTCGACGGCGACCACCATCCCGCCGAGGGTGAGGGCGAGCAACGAGAAGATCACTGGACGCCCACCGGTGCGTGCAGCGAATCCCCAGGCGTACGCCGTGCTGGTGGCGACCGCGCCGGCATCGGCGAGCCAGTCCCCGACGTACCCCAGCAGTGCTGCGACGAGGGCGGCGGCCGAGGCCAGGACGACCACCAGCCACGCCGAGAACCCCAGCCCGTGCAGCGCCCGCGCGGCGCGCGACGGACGGGACGGTCCCTTCGCATCGTGCGGAGGACGACGTTCGGCCCGCCGGCGAGGCGCAGCACTGGACACGGCCCTGGACACGCTGGGTGAGGCTACAGGCGGCGGTTCAACAGCGACGGGTTGGTGCGCCGCGCCTCGGCCACCGCCGCCGGGTCGATCTCGACGGTGAGGATCTCGGCGTCGGCACCACCCTCGGCCAGGACGTCACCGAGCGGCCCGACCACCATCGAGTGGCCTGAGTAGCGGGCGGTGGGCTGGCCGACGCCGACGACGTACGCGGTGTTCTCGATCGCCCGCGCGCGCAGCAGGGTCGTCCAGTGGTCGACCTTGCGCGCGCCGGCGACCCATGCGGCAGGCACCAAGATCACCTCGGCGCCGGCGTCGACGAGACGACGGCCGAGCTCGGGGAAGCGGAGGTCGTAGCAGGTCATCAGGCCGATCGTGGTGCCGTCGAGGTCGAAGGTCGCGGGCACGATCGGGCCGGCCGCCAAGACGTCGGACTCGCGGTAGCCGAACGAGTCGTAGAGGTGGATCTTGCGGTAGTCGAGCTGGGCGCGGCCGCGCACCACCACGGTGTTGTACGGCGTGTCCGCGGCGGTCTCGAACATCCCCGCCACCACCGTCGTGTCGCGGAGCTTCGCGACACGCTCCACCTCGGTCACGAAGGGACCGTCCAGAGGTTCGGCGTACGCCGCAAGGCCCGAGCCGGGCTCACCGAAGTCGCGGGCGAACGCCTCGGGCAGCACGACCAGGTCGGCGCCGTCGGGCACCAGGGACTCCAGCCGGGCGCGGTTCTCCCCGGGGTCGAGCGCCGACGCCTCCTGCACGAGCACCACCTGCATGGCCCCAGCCTGCCACTGCGAGCCGCCATGGCCCACGATGGACCTGTGAGCTGGGCGGCGGTGATCCTCACCGGAGGTCGGGCGCAGCGCCTCGGCGGGACCGACAAGGCCTCTCTCGAGCTCCGCGGCCGGACGCTGCTCGAGCACGCCCTGGGCGCGGTCGAGGGGGCCGCGGAGGTCGTGGTCGTCGGGCCCGAGACGGAGACCTCACGGTCGGTCACCTTCACCCGGGAGTCACCGCCCGGTGGTGGCCCGCTGGCCGGTGTCGCCGCCGGGATCGCCGTGCTCCGCGAGGAGCACGAACGCGTCGTGGTGCTGGCCGTCGACATGCCTCAGGTCGACGCCGCAACGGTGGCGCGACTGTTGGTGGCCGCCGAGGGAATCGATGCCTCATGGTTGACCGACGCAGCGGGGCGCCGGCAGCTGGCCGGCGTCGTACGCCCGTCACTCGTGCCCGAGCCGCAGGATGCCGAGGGTGCGCCGATGCGGACGCTGATGTCGGTGGGAGACAGCCAGGACGTCCCGGCGGTCGGCTCGGAGGCCGAGGACGTCGACAGCTGGGCGGACCTAGCCCGGTTGCGCCGGGAACGGCCCGACGAATCCACTCCCCTCTCAGACTTGAAGGACCGGCCTCGGATCGACCAGATTGGGCTCGTGAACCTGCACGACTGGATCGACGAGCTGTGCGACGCCCTCGACATCGAGACCGAGGTCGACGAGGCGCTGATCCTCGACCTGGCGAAAGTGGCGGCGACCAACGTGGTCCGGCCGGCGGCGCCCATCACGACGTACCTCCTTGGGTACGCCGCCGGCAGTGCAGGTGCCGACGAGGACGAGGTCGAGGACCTGGCCGCGCGCGCCCAGGTGCTGGCCGAAGGATGGGACCGGCCCTCCGGTGCGCCGGACCCGGACGACGTCGACGACGACGTCCCCGACGACAGGGCCGTCGACCACAGCGACGACAAGTACGACGAGTGAAGGCGATCCTCTCGACCGGTCCGGGCGGCCCGGAGGTCCTGCAGTACGTCGATGCACCCGACCCGGAGCCGGGGCCGGGTGAGGTCCTGCTCGACGTGACCGCCGCCGCGATCAACCGGGCGGACCTGGCGCAGCGGCAGGGTCACTACCCGCCGCCCGAGGGCGCGTCGGAGATCCTCGGCCTCGAGTGCAGCGGCACGATCGCGGCACTGGGCCCGGGCGTCGACGGGGTCGAGCTCGGCACGCAGGTGTGCGCCCTGTTGGGCGGCGGCGGTTACGCCACCAAGGTGGCGGTGCCGGTCGGACAGGTGATGCCCCTCCCGGATGGCGTCGATCTGGTCACGGCCGCCGCGCTGCCCGAGGTGGCGGCCACGGTGTGGTCCAACGTGATGATGGTGGCCGGCCTGCGGAGCGGCGACACGTTCCTGGTGCACGGGGGCGCCGGCGGGATCGGAACCTTCGCGATCCAGCTGACCAAGGCGCTCGGCGCGCGCGTCATCACGACGGCGGGCAGCCCCGAGAAGCTCGCGCTGTGCCGCGAGCTCGGCGCCGACGTCGCGATCGACTACCGCGAGCAGGACTTCGTCGAGGTGGTCGCCGACGTCACCGGCGGTCACGGTGCCGACGTGATCCTCGACAACATGGGGGCGGCCTACCTCGCCCGCAACATCGACACCCTGGCGACGGAGGGAAGGCTGATCGTGATCGGCTTCCAGGGCGGCTCACGGGCCGAGATGGACCTGCGTGCGCTGTTCCTCAAGCGCGCTGCGGTGTTCTCGGCCAGCCTTCGCGCCCGACCCGTCGGTGAGAAGACCACGATCTGTGCCGCGGTGGCGGAGCACGTCTGGCCGCTCGTCGCCGACGGGACCATCCGGACGGTGATCGGTCGCACCCTTCCCCTGGCCGAGGCCGCCGAGGCGCATCGGCTCATGGAGAGTGGCGAGAACACCGGCAAGATCCTGCTCGTCGCGTGACCGTATCCCCGGTTTGTAGGCTGGCGGCATGAGTGAGCAGCAGTCCGGCGAACAGCACGTGATCGTGGTCGGCCCGGACGGCCAGCCGGTCGCTGTCCCGGCCGAGGCCGTGAGCCAGGCCTCGGGCGACGATGACGGGGACGACCTCCGCGAGCTCACCGACCTGGTCGAGCAGCCGGCGAAGGTGATGCGGATCGGCAGCATGATCCGACAGCTCCTCGAGGAGGTGAAGTCGGCGCCGCTCGACGACGCCAGTCGCAACCGCCTCAAAGAGATCCACCGCTCGTCGATCAAGGAGCTCGAGAGCGGGCTAGCACCCGAGTTGGTCGAGGAGCTCGAGCGGCTCTCGCTGCCGTTCACCGAGGACGGGACGCCCTCCGATGCCGAGCTGCGGATCGCGCAGGCTCAGCTCGTCGGCTGGCTCGAGGGTCTCTTCCACGGCATCCAGACCGCGATCTACGCCCAGCAGGTGTCGGCCCGGGCCCAGTTCGAGCAGATGCGTCGCGCGCTCCCGGGCGGGCAGGCCCAGCGGGCCGCCGGGATCCCCCGGCAGCCGGGCATGCCGCCGGCGCCCGACGCGGCCCAGGGTGACGAGGACGGCCCCCACCAGAGCGGGATGTACCTCTGACGCTCGGGTCGACTACGACGTACGCCGGCCCAGGCGGCCGACGACGACGAGCCCGAGCAGACTGACGATCAGCAGCGCGGCTCCAGGGGCGAGCAGGCGCGACAACCCCGGCGGAGCGGCGTCCGCGACCTTGGTGAACTCGACGTTCACCGGCGGTGCGCTCCGCGGCGGCTTGCCGCTGCCGAGCTTGGCCTCGACCTGGGATGTCAGCTGGTGCGTGGCCCGGGCGGTCGCCGACGTGGACACGAGCCGCGAGCCCTGCTCATTGACGAAGAAGATGTAGCGCTTGCCCTCCGCGAGGTTCGGCGGCGGGCACTTCGCACCCAGCTCCGCAGTCACCCGCACGCGGTCGGTGACGAGGGAGGACTGGTAGACCCGGTCGGCGGTCACCTTGTAGGTGCGGGTGCGGTCGGCGCCCTTGCCGTGCGGTGCCTGTGCCTGGTCGACCATCCCGCGGAACACGACGTCCGCCTGCCGGATCTGCTTGTTCAGGCCGTTCGGCGCGCACGGCTTGGCGGGCGCCGCAGCGGTCGCCGGCGCCACAAGCAGAGCACTTCCGACGAGCACGGCGCAGACCGCCGTGCCCAACGCGGTGTTCAGGCGCCTGTTCACCGCGCCATCACATCACAGGCCGAAAACCCGGGCGAGTGTCACCGCGACGCCGTCCTCGCTGTTGCGGGGGGCGACGTGGTCGGCCGCGGCGAGCACGGACTCGTGCCCGTTCGCCACGGCGTACCCCGTGCCTGCCCAGCTGAGCATCGCCAGGTCGTTGGGCATGTCGCCGAACGCGACGACCTCGTCCGAGGCGATCCCGAGGCGGTCGCAGAGGTCGGAGAGAGCGCCGCCCTTGGTCACGCCGGCGGCGCTGATCTCCATCAGGTGGTCGATGGTCCAGGTCGGGGTGGCGGACTGGCCGACGGCGTCGATCGTCCGGGCCCGGAAGTCGTCGGGGTCGAGGGTGAGGTGCTGGGCGAGCACCTTCACCGCAGGCTCGTCCCAGAGCCCGGAGAGCTCGCCGACCCGCATGTCGGGCGGTGTCGGATGGAGGTCGACGTACTCCGGCTCGTGCCGGTAGCCGCCGAGGCACTCCAGGGCGATCGCGGTGCCGGGCGCGGCCTCACGGATGGCCTCGACCATCGGCAGGCCCACCTCGGCCTGCACGCCGTGGAGCTCGAGGACCTCGCGGCTCTCGATGTCGTAGGTGATCGCGCCGTTGGACACGATGCCGACGCCCCGACCGCCCCCCACCTGGGCCCAGAGATCCTCCATCCAACGAAGCGGGCGGGCGGTGACGATGACGACACGTACACCGAGCTCCTGCACGCGCCGCAGCACGTCCTGGGTGTGCTCGCTCAACCGGCCGTCGTCGTCGAGCAGGGTGCCGTCGAGGTCGGTGGCCACGAGCCGCGG
>Ga0164241_10005795_pt1 | contig 11429 bp, 7 predicted proteins | sample OricomyardsoilBY_FD_108780 | JGI IMG/M metagenome (GOLD analysis project Ga0164241, IMG submission 108780) | Backyard soil microbial communities from Emeryville, California, USA - Original compost - Back yard soil (BY) | ecosystem: Environmental > Terrestrial > Soil > Unclassified | place: USA... | reverse complement strand
TCGCGGATGTCGAGGGCGATGGCGTGGCTGGCGCGGTCGCGCTCGTGCTTCGGCACGAGGTTGATCTCGACATCGCCCATCTCGGGGCTCGCGCGCAGGTAGGCGTGGCGAACGAGGCCGTTGAAATTGAAGGGCGCCGCGGTGCCGGCGTGCACCTGCGCCGAATGCACCTCGGGGAGCGCGAGCACGGTGCGGGCGACGCCCTGGGCCACCGCGTCGGTCGCCTCGAGCGAGGCGCCCTCGGGCAGGTCGATGACGACCTGGAGCTCCGGCTTGTTGTCGAAGGGCAGGAGCTTCACCGTGACGTGCCCGGTGTAGAAGAGCGAGAGCGAGCCGAGGGTGAGCGCGAGGACGGCGGCGAGGAAGAGCCAGCTCCTCCCCTTGCTCGCGAGGAGCGGGCGGGCGACGGCGGCATAGGCGCGGCCGAGAACGCCGCCGCTGGCCTGGTGGCCGTCGTGCCCCGCCGGGGCGCGCCCGGCGATCCGCAGCATCAGCCAGGGCGTGACGGTCACGGCGACGAAGAAGGAGAAGATCATCGCCGCGGAGGCGTTGACCGGGATGGGGCTCATGTAGGGGCCCATCATGCCCGAGACGAAGAGCATCGGCAGCAGCGCCGCGACGACGGCGAGGGTGGCGACGATGGTCGGGTTGCCGACTTCGGCCACCGCCTCGATTGCGGCCTGCCGGCGGTCGCGGCTCCCGGGCATCGCCCAGTGGCGGGCGATGTTCTCGATCACCACGATCGCGTCGTCGACGAGGATGCCGATCGAGAAGATCAGCGCGAAGAGCGAGACGCGGTTGAGGGTATAGCCCATCAGCCACGAGGCGAAGAGCGTGAGCAGGATCGTCACCGGAATGACGACGGCGACGACGACGCCTTCGCGCCAGCCAATGGCGACGACGACGAGGCCGATGATCGAGACGGTGGCGAGGCAGAGGTGGTAGAGGAGCTCGTTCGCCTTCTCGTTCGCGGTCTCGCCGTAGTTGCGGGTCACCTCGACGCGGACGTCGGCGGGGATCAGCGTGCCCTCGAGCTGGTCGACCCGGTGCAGGACCGCCTCGGCGACGGTGACGGCGTTGGCGCCGGCGCGCTTGGCGACGGCGAGGGTGACGGCGGGGGCGCGGCCCTCGCCGGGTGCTGCGGTCGAGACGAGGAGCGTCCCGCTCTCGGTGGCGAAGCCGACATCGGCGACGTCGCGGACGTAGACCTGCTCGCTCTGCGCCGGCGGGGAGCCCCCGAGGTTCGTCGCGTAGCTCTCGAACGCGACGCGGTTGCCCGCGCCGTCGATCGCCACCGCGTAGGCGTTGTCGCCGCCGATCGCGCCCGCGGCGCCGTCGGCGCGGTCCACGAGCGTCGTCGTGTTCGCCGTGAGGTCGCGCAGGTGGACGTTGGCGGTCCCGTCGACGTCGCCGTCGCCGAGGTTGGTGCCGCCCGTCACGAACGCCACGCGCGTCCCGTCCGCGTTGATCGCCGCTCCGACCGAGTACGAGTTGGAGCCGTTCGAGCTCGCGCCGTCGGCACGGCTGGCCAGCGTCGTCGTCGCGTGCTCGAGGTCGCGGACGTAGACGTCGGTCGTGCCGTTGGTGTCCTTGGCGTCGAGCGCGTCGGCGGTGAGGAAGGCGACCCGGGTGCCGTCGGCGTCGAGCGCGGTGCCGTTCGCGAAGCTCGCGGGCGCGCCGTTCGGCCCGTCGGCGCGGCTGGCGAGCGTCGTCGTCCCGGTGGTGAGGTCGCGGACGTAGACCGACCCGCCGGGACCGCCCGGAGCGCCGTCCAGGTTCGTCGAGTAGGACTCGAACGCGACGTGCGTCCCGTCGGCCGAGATGCTCGCCTGGTACGACGGGCCGTTCGCGGCCTGCCCCGCGGTGCTCCGGCTGACGAGCGTCAGCCGGTCGGTGAGGATGTCGCGCAGGTAGACGTTGGAGACCGAGTCGTCGTCGCCGGTCAGCAACCCGTCGCTTCCCGACGTGAACGCCAGGTAGCGGCCGTCGTCGGACAGCCCGCTGCCGCTGCTCTGCCCGCCGTAGCCGGAGGAGAGCGCGATCTGGTCGTTGTCCACGAAGGCGTCGGCGGCCACGGTGGCCGGGCCGGTCGGGACCGACGCGACCGCGGTCGCCTGCGTTCCCGTGGTCCGCACGTACGACCGCAGCGCGGCGGTGCTCCCGGCCGACGGCACCAGGCTCGTCGCCTGGGACGTGAAGGCGACGTGCGCCGCGCCGTCGTCGGTCGCGGGGGTCCCCGAGTCGGCGTTCCCCTGGGCGCCGCCCGCGCCGCTCGCGCGCGAGACCAGCGTGGTCGTGGAGCCGTTGCGCACGTGGACGTCCTCGGTCCCGGTGACGTCGCCGTCGCCGAGGTTGGTGGCCGCGGAGGTGAAGGCGACGGTGGCGCCGGTGGTGTCGACGGACGGCTCGTAGGACCCTGCGTTCCCGGCGTTCGTCAACGCGCCGGTCGCGCGGCTCATGAGCGCGAAGTTGTCGAGCGAGTAGCTCCAGAGGTACACGTCGTTGACGCCGTTGGCGTCGTGGACGGCGTCGAGCGGCGAGACCGTCCGGAACGCGATCGCGCTCCCGTTGCCCGCGATCGACGCGTCGCCGCTGTTGAAGCTGCCGCCGTGCGACACCCACCGCGTCAGGCTGCCGGAGATGTCGCGGACGTAGATGTCCAGGTTCGGGTTCGTGTCGCTCGGGCTGAGCTGCGCGATCGTCTCCCACGCCACCCGGTTGCCGTCGTCGCTGATCGAGGGGTTCATCGACGGCTGCGCGGCCTGCAGGCCGCCGGCGCCGGTCTTCCGGCTGACCAGGATCGTCGAGCTCGTCGTGAGGTCACGCACGAAGATGTCGGTCGTGCTGTTGTTGGTGTCGGGCGCCAGCGCCGACGAGGTGGACTCGAACGCGACCTTCGTCCCGTCGCCGTTGATGCTCGGATTCGAGCCGCCCCCCGGCGTGCACGCCGTCGCGCTCACGCAGCTGACGATCGTCGTCGTCTTGGCCACGAGGTCGCGGACGTAGACCTGGCCCCCGGTCGCGCCGAGGTTCGTGGCGTAGCTCGTGAACGCGACGCGGGTGCCGTCGGCGCTGATGACCGCGGCGACCGAGTCGTCGTTCGCCGGCGCGCCCGCCGCGCCCGAGGCGCGGCTGACGAGCGTCGTCGTGCTCGTCTGCAGGTCGCGGACGAAGACGTTGACCACCGAGTCGTCGTCGGTGGGATCGATCGCGTCGGCGGCCGACGTGAACACGAGGTACCGCCCGTTCGCGCTCAGCGCCTCGGTCGTCTGGCTCGAGTAGTTGCCGGCGTCGCTGGGCAGCGTGCCGAGCCCGTCGGGGCGGCCGAGGAGCAGCGTCGTCCCGGTCGGCGACTGGCCGGCCGCGTGGGCGGCGGCGGGCGCGAGGGCGAGGGCGAGGACAGCGATGGCGCCGGCGGACCGGAGGCGAGTGCGAGTGCGAGTGCGAGTGCGGATCATCGCGGCGACGCTAAGCGCGCTCGCCGCCCATGTCAGTGTCGCCTTGGTGTGAGACGGGTCTCGCGAGCCCGGATCCGGTTCACGACATCCCACAAATCTGGGGATTGTGCGGCGGCCACCGCTCAGGAGAGGATTCCCGCCTCCTCCCAACCAGAAAGCAGAACCTGTGATTCCCGAGCTCCCCCGTACCCGCAACCGCGCTCGCGCGCTGACGGCCCTCCCCTTCGCCGTGCTGGCCCTGACGGCCCTCGGCGGCTGCTCGGCGTCCGTGTCGACCTCGAAGGACATCGACACCGACGAGGCCGAGAAGCAGATCGCCGCCAGCCTCACCAAGTCCGCCGGCAGCAAGGTCACCGCCTCGTGCCCGGACGACGTCAAGGGCGAGAAGGGCGCGACCTTCACGTGCAAGGTCAAGTCGGCCGACGGCGAGTCCGCGACCGTCCTCGTCACCCAGAAGGACGACAAGGGGAACATCAGCTGGGAAGTGCAGCAGTAGCGCAGCGCGTCCGGCACGCTACGGATGTCCGGGAGGCCCGCCGTCGGCGGGCCTCCCGCGTTTGGTCTCCCGGAGGCGCGGCGCGCACCGAGCAGGATCGTCCCAACGCTTGTGCGGTTCTTCCTGTTTGATGGGTGCGGTTGCATTCGATCAAGGCCACCGCCATGATCGCGCGCTGTTTCCCGTCGGAGGTCCTCTTGCCGTGGAAGTCCATCGTGTCGGTCGTCGTCGTCTCCGCCCTCGTGGGGGCCGGGGTCGCAGCGGCCGTTCTCGTCGCGACCGGCTCCAAGCACTCCGATGACTCGTTGCCGACGGCCCAGCGGTCCGTCGCGCTGTCCGGTCGTGAGCTGATCACGGTCTCCCGCCGGTTGGCCGCCGCCACGCGGATCGCCGACCTTCAAGCAGCCGGGCGCGAAGCGGAGGAGGCGGGCCGTCGTATTGCCGCGCACGACAAGACGGTGTCGGGGCTCACCGATGCGCGGGTCGCCAGACGGGCGCAGCAGTTGCTGGCCTCCCATGGCTCCATGCTCGCCGCCTACGCCCAGATGGCGTCTCTTGGCACACCGACCGACGCCGACGTGACGCGCGTCGAGGGAGCCATCAAGTACGCCGAGTCCCAGCTCGACGCCGGCCGGGCTCCGGTGACCGAGAAGCTCGTCGCCCCGGTGACCGGTCAGGCGATGGCCGGCCCCGATGCGCACGCGGTGCAGCTGCTCGATTCGGCGGCCCGCAAGCTCGCCGGCTGGCAGCGGCGAGTCACGCGGATTCGCCGTGAACGCAAGGCACGGCTCGCGGCCATCAACGCGTATGCCACGACGGTCCAGGGACGGATCGACGCCTACGACGAACTGCGGACCAAGCTCGGTGACTGGATCCGCAGCGTCGACGAAGAGGGCGCGACCTTCGGTGAGGCGTACACGTTCCTCTCGGCCGCTGCCGAATCGCGGGTCCTCGCCCGGGACGGCCTGCGAGGTATCAGCGCCCCACATCCTCTGGCACGCCAGCACTCGCAGATCATCATCGTCATCGGACGCGCCGTAGACGCGGTCCAGTCCGCCAGCGTCGGGATCTCGGACTTCCAGTTCGATCGCGAGAGCTACGACAGCTACAAGGACACCCCCGGCTGGCAGGACTTCAAGACGAAGTCCGACGACATCGCCTCCTCGTTCACCTCGGCCGTCGCCACGTGGAAAGCCCGGCTGGCAAAGCTCCGCAGGTCGCTCGTCCGCGGACAGCTGCCCAAGCACCCCTCCGTCTGAAAGGCAGGACCGCAACCGATGTCAGACCACGCCGGCGAGCCACCCCAGGGACCTACCGAACGAGGCAACGACGGCACGTTCTGCCCGCAATGCGGCGCGCCGGCCTCCGAGGAGGACCGGTTCTGTCGTTCGTGCGGCCATGCGCTGACCGCCGGCCCCACCGACAGACCCGCGGTGAAGCCAGATCCACCGACCCTCGTCTCCACCGCCCCGGAGGATCGACCGGGAACCCGCCGGGTGATCGGTCTCGCCTCGCTGGGGGCGCTCGTCGCGGTGGCGGTGGCCGCCCTCGTCCTCGTGCTCGCGGGAGGTGGCGGTGATGATCCGAAGCCGATCGATCCGACGGTCGCCGCTCGTCAGCACCTCAAGGCGCCGTTCGACGAGCAGATGCGCCAACGCGACTCGCTGTTCGCGATCGAGCGCAGCTATCGCTCGGCCATGAAGGACACCAACCGCACGCTGCGCAAGTACCGGGCCGCCGACAAGGACTACCGAGCGGAGACCAAGCGAATCAGCGATCAGTTCTCCGTCGCGTACGACCAGTGCGCCCACACCAATGTGCCCTGCCCCACGCCGGACTACCCCGACCCTCCGAAGGTGCCGGACTTCAGCGATCAGATCAAGGCACTGCGCGCCTCGAGCTCAGACCTCGAGAACCTCCGAGTACGCCTTGCGGCGATCGCCCCGGTCTCAGACCTTCGCGTCCTCTACACGCAGATGATCACGTCCGTCGAATCGCTCAAGGACACGGCCGACCACAACGCCGACGTCCTCGACGAAGCGATCGGCCCGCCTGACGGCGAGAGCGACGCAGGCACCATCAACAACGGCAAGCTCGCCACGCTGCGCACGGAGCAGGCGCTCCCGGCGATCAAGGCCATGAACCAGGCCGCCGTCGAGCTGATCCGCAAGATGGGGTTGCCGCTGTCGTCCTACGACGTGCCGGGAGGCCGCGACCTCGATACCCACGACAACTCCGTGGCGGTCTGAGCAGCGATCAGCCCCGAGGAAGCTTGAGGCGGTGCGTGGCGCGGGCGGCGTCGCGCATCGCCTCGTCGATGCCGACCTCGTCGGCGATCCGCGGCCACTCGCCGACCACGTCCGTGACCTCGCGCAGGATCGCGGCGCCACGGCCGCGCTTGAGCCCGGCGAACCTGGCGACGTGGAGGAGGTCGTCGGCGACGAAGTCATCGCGCTTGCCGTTGATCGTCATCTGATGCGCCTGCAGCCAGCGGTTGCCGGGCTTGTACGACCAGGTGAGGTCATAGGCGGGCGACAGTCGCCAGGCCCCGTCGCGCCCCATCATGAACGCGACGTTCTTGACGTGGTCGTCCTGGTTGCGCGCCACGACGTTGAACACCATCCGCCGGTACAGCTGCTCGGCCTCCGGGGTGCCCAGGCCCAGCCGGCGCAGCAGGGCGACGGCCTGCTCGTAGCCGTAGATGCCCGGCTCGTCGTAGTCGACGTGCTCCAGCGCGGCGACGGTCTGGACGTGCAGCTTTCCGGTGCTGCCGACGCGGTCGAAGCGGCGGGTCATGAAGTGGCGGCGGCCGTGCTCCTCCAGCAGCCGGCTCTCGGTCATCTCGATGCCGGCCGCCCGGGCCAGCTTCCAGTACGCGTACTCGAGAGCGCCCCAGCCCTGCGGGTCACGGAGGCCGTGGTCGCCGCTCTTGTCGACTCCGTCGAACTTGAGCAGCCAGTGGCTGAATTCCTCCCCCGCGTCGACCTGACCCGATCGCACCCGGCCGGTCTGCTCGTCGTAGGCGATCACGGCCTTCGGTCGCGCGCCGCCGGCCGAGGTGCCGATGGTCAGGATCGTGCGCATCTCCTCCTCGTCCGGGTGCCGCGCGAGCTCGGCGACGAACGCCTCGCGGTCGGAGAGCACCTCGTTGGCGAGCTCGACGAGCAGGTCGACGCGCAGGTCCCGGCCGCCCGCCGCGGTCGGCTCGATCGCCGGCTCGAAATCCAGGGCGCCCATGCCCCGCGCACCGGTGTAGCAGAGCCGTTCGACGACGTCGAAGCTCTCTTCGCTGCGCCCCTGCGACCGCAGCCAGGCGCCGACGAGCGTCTGACCCCAGCGATCCGGCAGCGCGTCGGCCAGCATGCCGGGCAGCCCCTTGAACGCCTCGAGCCGCGCGAGCGCGCGGAACTCGTAGGGCTCGACCCGCAGCGGCATCTGGACCGGAGCGAGCTGGACGCCGCTGCGCGCGAATTCAGGCGTGTACTGGAAGGCCGGCACCCCGGTGGGGCCGTCGACCGAGACGGCCCCGATCCGGCGTCCCCACAGGTTGACCGCGGCAACGGTCATTCCTCACCCCAGGTCCACGCGGTGGTCTCCGCGGTCTCCTCGGCACCCCGCTTGTGCCGCACGCGCCGGCGGCGTGTGCGCTCACGCTCCAGCTCGGCCAGCGGGCTGCGAACGTCGGGCGAGAGGACGGCGTCGAGCGCGTCGAGGCGATCCAGTGCGCGCAGGAGCTTCACGAACGACGAGAGCTGGATCGAGTCGCCTCCCTCGATCCGCTGCACCGTCGACCGCCCCACTCCGGCCAGGTCCGCGAGCTCCCCCTGCGTCAGGTTGCGCGCGATGCGATGGGCGACCACACGGCGGCCGAGCTCGGCCAGGGCGTCGTCGTCGTTGATCTGATTGATGAGCATGGATTCTCAGGCTTTAAACTAAATATCCCAGATAGTGCTTGTATTTACAAGCTCTAAAATACCACAGCGGGACGGCGCCCTTACCTTGTGGATCGGGATCCACCCTCTTGCTGCCTGAGGACGTGTTGTGCGCTCTACCGACGTTGTGATCATCGGCGCAGGTGCCGCCGGCCTGATGTGTGCCCTGACCGCCGCCGCCCGCGGCCGCGAGGTGCTGCTCATCGACCACTCCAACAAGGCCGGCAAGAAGATCCTCATGTCCGGTGGCGGGCGCTGCAACTTCACCAACATGTACACGGATCCGGCCAACTTCTTCTCGCAGAACCCGCACTTCTGCAAGTCGGCCCTGGCCCGCTACACCCCATGGGACTTCATCGCCATGGTCAGCGAGCACGGCGTGCCCTACCACGAGAAGAAGCTGGGCCAGCTGTTCTGCGACAACAAGTCCAAGGACATCCTCGAGATGCTCCTGGAGGAATGCCGGCAGGCCGGTGTCGACCTTCGTCTCGACACCTCGGTGCACCAGATCGAGAAGGCCGAGGCCGGATACGCGTTGAGCACCGACATGGGGCACGTCGCCTCGCCGTCGCTGGTGATCGCCACCGGCGGCCTGTCGATCCCGACGCTGGGCGCCACCGGCTTCGGCTATGAGATCGCGCGCCAGTTCGGCCACACCGTGCTGGCCACCCGCGCCGGTCTGGTGCCGTTCACCATCACCGACCGGCTCAAGGAGCTGTGCACCGAGCTGTCCGGCACGTCGGTGGACTGCCTGGTCAGCTGCAACGGCCACACCTTCCGCGAGAACATCCTGTTCACCCACCGCGGCCTCAGCGGCCCGGCCATCCTCCAGGTCTCCTCGTTCTGGCACCCCGGCGACGCCGTGGAGATCAACCTGCTGCCCGACCACGACGCCCTGGAGTGGCTGCAGGGCCAGCAGGCCGCGCACCCCAACAGCGAGCTGAAGACCCTGCTGGGCGAGGTCTTCACCAAGAAGATGGCCGCCCTTCTGGCCGATCGCTGGTTCGCCTCCAAGCCGATGAAGCAGTACACCGCGGCCGAGCTGCGCGACATCGCCGGCAAGCTCGGCGCCTGGCGGGTGGTGCCGGCCGGCACCGAGGGCTACCGCACCGCCGAGGTCACCCTGGGCGGCGTCGACACCCGCGAGGTGTCGTCGAAGACCATGGAGTCGCTGAAGAGCCCGGGCCTGTACTTCGTCGGCGAGGTACTGGACGTCAGCGGCCACCTGGGCGGCTTCAACTTCCAGTGGGCCTGGGCGTCGGGTCACGCGGCGGCGCAGTTCGTGTGACGTCGGCTGTCCAAGGGACAGGCCGACTACGCGAAAAGGCCCGCTCTCGCGGGCCTTTCGTGTAGTCGGGGAGACAGGATTTGAACCTGCGACCGCCCGGCCCCCAGGTTGCTGTCGAGGTGGCGCGGCCCGTACTTCCTAGGTTTTCCGGGGCGTGGTTGGTACTACGAGGCCGGTTCGGAGCCCGTGGATTGGGGCTCTGGTACCAATTCTGGTACCACGGGGGGCGGGGTTTCGGGGGCGCGTGAGGGAGAGCGTCGCCCGCTCGATGCTACCTATAGTCCCTGGGGCTGCCAATCCCGCCCCATCCCCTCGATCGGCGCGAGGCGAGTAAGGGGATCGGGAGTTCCCGTAGGCGAGAGTCGGGCCGGATCGTGTCCCGCCATCTCAAGTTCGGGGCGGCCGGCGCGCGCCGATAGGGCGGGTCACCCACCGAGGGCGTCATCGTCCAGTGCCGCGCCTGCGCCGACCCACGCGGCGCTTTGGCCCGGGCGCATAGATCGGTGCTCCGCGCTCGCCGGAGTCCCGCTCCAGTAGCCGGAGGGATCGGGGAGCCAAGGCTACGCTCCAGCTCGTCGGCCTACCGTCTGTACCCTGCGCCTCAAGAATGAGACCTCGGAGTCGCGGTTGTCTCTGACCGTCGTGGCGACGCGGATCAAGCCATTTTGCTGCCAAGCTGACGAGAAGGAAAGGCCCGTGACTTAGCTCATCCGCGTAACCGATCATCGGCGCGGAAATAACTTGCCCGTGTTGGCACTCGGGGTGTCGGCAGTCTGGCGGGATATCGGGGTCGATCGGCCACACTACGACCACAAAGCGTGCCTTGATCTCTAGCCCTTCCGAGAGTTCTGTCGGGTAGCGATGTCGCCAGCGAGTGGCTGCCGAGCGGAATTCAACGGGCCGCAGCACCTGTCCGAAGAAAGCTATATCTAGAAGCGGAACCTCAGCGTTTCGGCACAGATCTTGGTTGTGCTCGACCGCTTCCTCGTATTCGGCGAAGAGGCTATCCAGGCGGATCTTCCCCGTATGCGGAGGGGCCAGCGAAGCCTGCCGCGCTGTCCACTCCCGCCTCTCACGGAGCACATCTGCCCGGACAGTCTGCGCCAGCCCTGCGCGTCCTGCGCCAAGGACAGGTTGCGCTTGGCGTTGCTCGAACGCGTGGATGAACGCCTCGTCCGAGAGCATCGACTCGAGCTGCTGTCGGCGCCCAGCATGGTCGTTCCACTGCGCCTCTTGGGCCAGTCCCACTAGAAGCGACAAGAGCGCGAGTAGCTCGTCGGGCGATGTAGGCGTGTGCATGTCCACCCAGCGTTCGGGCAGCTGAAACCGGGCGTGCGCTGCATGGCGAAGTTCTGCTTCAGCGGAGCCAGCCGTGTGTCGCCACATGACTGGGCGCTCTGGCCGGAGGGCGGAAATCACAGCGTCGTAACACGAAAGACGAGCGTCCACTGCGGCTTCATCGGCCATACGCCAGTAGGCACGGCCGTCGCGCGAGGTCGCGTGTCTGAGGAGGTGACGCGCACCCTCAAGACGAGGCAGTGCCCGATAACAGCCGGCTGCCCACGAAATCAGCGACTCTGCCTCGCTCTGTGTCGCGCGCAGCTCTTCCACCGCCGTCCACGCCAGCTTCGCCGCGTACGCCTCCTGCGATTCACTCGCGGCGATGGCCGGAGCATCAAGGCCGAGTCGAATCTGTGCTGACACGCGAAAATCGAGGACCCACTGTCGCTCCCACAATTCATCAAATATGCGGACCGCGTCCCGCTGCCTCGACAGGCGCGGCACGGTTTCCGCAAAGAGCGCCGCCAACAGGTCCGAACACTTATCCGCATCGCCGCGCATCGCGAGGCCGATGCACGTAAGCCAAATCTTCTCTGCGCTGCCCGCCAGTCGAAGATGCGCGGGTGGAGGCCACCGAACACCGACCTCGAGAGTGAAGCTCAGATCCTCGAGTGGGCGCGGGTCGAGTAGAAGTGCCTGAATATGCGGAGCCAGAAGGCTGGCGCGCAGGACATGGGAATGCGCCGCCGCCGCTTGGACCAGGTTGAGCTGCTGTCCAGGAGTTGCCTTCACACCCGGCCGTGTTCACGCAGGAGCTCAAAAATCGCGGCCGCGTCCCGTTCGGCCAGAGTGGAAGGCCATCCGCGCCCAGTGAGGAACTCGGCCACCAGGCTGACTTGCTCAGCGCTGGGGACCTTGGTCGGCTGCTGTCGAAGTCGGATCACTGTCCGGACTTCGTGCTCAATGACCAGCAG
>Ga0164241_10005794_pt1 | contig 11430 bp, 8 predicted proteins | sample OricomyardsoilBY_FD_108780 | JGI IMG/M metagenome (GOLD analysis project Ga0164241, IMG submission 108780) | Backyard soil microbial communities from Emeryville, California, USA - Original compost - Back yard soil (BY) | ecosystem: Environmental > Terrestrial > Soil > Unclassified | place: USA... | reverse complement strand
CAAATTTTCTTTCTTTTTTTCGAAAAAAAGCGGATAGAAAAGGCTAAAGCAGATCGGATTACCATCTTTTAGTACAAAAAATATGTAATTCAATTTCTTTAAGACTTAATCAGCAGCCCCTAATTATGTTTTATGTAAGTGAATGATAGAGTAGGTTAAAAGGTTGCTGTGTATGCAGTATTGCGCTTTTATCATCACTTAAAACCCTTGCGAACGTCTTTCCGTGAAAGTGGCAATCTCATGGTTGCTCGCTTTACAAATGGTGATAATGAGATGCTCAGTCAAGCTGAGCAGGACGTGCAAGTGGTTGTGTTTTATTCCAGCCTAGTTTTACTGTAAGTTTTAATAAACACTCTTGCCCGTCCTTCCCCTGAAAAGGGGAATCTCATAATTAACCGCTTTACAGATGTTTATAATGAGATTTCCTGTCAAGCAGGGAATGATGCGCAGGCGTTTGTATTTATCTTACGTTGGTTTAATAATAACATTGAAAAAAACTTACTAAGGCGACACATAAAGCTTATTATAGCTTCATTAAAATGGTATAGGCAGGAAAAAATAGTCTTTGCACTTTTATTCTTTATAAAATTTCAAAAGAAAATTATTGTTTTTGTCAACCACTTCTAAATAATAAAAACCAGTTTGTAATAAAGAAACAATTATTTGATAATTGTCTGTATTATTTAAAATGCCTTGCTGTAAAATATTTCCCGATCTGTCTTTAATAACAAAAGTTGCAGTTGATGTCCGTAAACCGCTAATAAAAATTTTATCATGACATGGGTTTGGATATAAAGACAGTTGTGATGACGTTATATTTTTTTCTGCAGCTGCAACCAGCGAAGTATTTTTTTCCTGCAGATATCTTGCGATTGCAAAGTCTTCTTGTCCTGAACTGGTTCCTTTTTGTGCGGATCCACCACAAATAATTTTACCATCAGGTTGGATTATTGAAACACGTAAAACAGCGTCGCCGAGCAAAAATGTTGTTAGCGTTTTCCCATCAAAACCGAAACCTTTATCAGGTTTTCCATTAGCAAAAAATCTTGCAAGAGCAAAAAATTTTCTTCCATACAAAGTTTGATCGGAAATTCCTGTAGCTACAATTTTATTATCCTGTATTACTAATCCTGTTACATAATCAGTCGATCCCCAGTTTTCATTAGTTTTAAAATCACTAGTTACTTTACCGTTATCGCCAAATAAACTGTCAACAGTACCATTTACATTTAATCTTGCTATAAGAAAATCTCCATGAAGATATTCTTCACCACCAACAACAATTTTATTATCAGGTTGTATAGTGATGGCCTTTAAATAGTTAGGAGTATTATTATTATCGATTGTAACAATACCTATTTTATTAAATGAACTATCTGCCAGGCCGCTTTCAGTAAAACGTGCTACTACAAAAGCATCTGCTGAAGAACTATTTGTAACAGCTGTAAAACCTGCAACAATTCTTGATAACTTATCTATCACAACCGCGGGATAAGCTCCAACTACCTGGTTTCGTTTAGCGATTGCCATAGCAATACCACTCTTTCCAAATGCACTATCTGCTGTTCCGCTTTTTTTATACCTGCGTAAAATAAGTGTATCTCTTCCTTTTGTTTCACGTTCACTTGTAATTATAATACCATCATTAGGTTGTATAGCAATTGCATTACCGCTTTCTGGAAGAATTGTCCATCCGCTATCTCCAAATGAATTATCAATTGACCCATCTTTATTAAACCTGAACAATAAAGGAATAACTCCGCCCTGTATTGAATAAGCATATCCTAATGCCACCATTTTACCTGATGATTGTTGCTTTATGTCATTCAACCTATTTATGCTGTAGTCTTTGTAATTTATATAAATCACTCCTTTATTTCCAAAAGAGTGATCAAGTTTTCCATCAGGTAAATAGCGGGTTAATACGATTTTACTTGCAGAATAATCATCTTTTTGGGATGCTCCAGCTGCTATTATTCTATCATCGCTTTGCAGAACTAACCCTTTTATTGAAGCATAACTTGAATCACCTGCAGCTTCTTTGGTGATAACTTTTCCGTCATAGCTAAAAGATGAATCCAACATTAACCCGGAAAGCGATTGACCGAAAAGTGAAGAGGAAAAATTTAAAAGAAAAAGATATAACAGCAGAAATAAAAGTTTCATAGATATTTTTTTTAAAAATACAAACTTTAAAGCTTATACTTTTTAAGAAGTATAATATAAGTGGGGAAATGATCGCTGTAACCGCCGCGGTAAGTATTGCCATCCCAGGTACGCATGGGATACCCTTTGTATTTGCCCATATTTTCTACCAGGAATTCTTTATTAAAAATATGCGCCTGGTAAAAGAAATAACCACTTTGATCTTTACCAAGCCAGGCCTCACTTATTATTATTTGGTCAAACAAACCCCATGCATCATTATAGGCAAGCGTGCCGATGCCCTTTTTATACAGATCAGCCCAAGGATTATATAAGCCCCCGGGTTGTACATCCGCCGACTTTTCTTTTGCGCCCAGCACTTTGGTAATACTTTCATTAATGGGGTCATCATTCAGATCGCCCATTACAATAATTTTTGCATTTGGTGTATTCTTTTCAATTGAATCGATCATCTTTTTATTAACCATTGCTGCTGCTGCGCGGCCAGGTGCGCTTCGTTGTTCGCCGCCTACCCTGCTCGGCCAGTGATTTACAAAAACATGTACGGTATCTTCATTCAATATTCCTTTCACCCATAAAACATCCCTTGTGAACAAACTTGTTTTTGCGCCTTGCGGCAAACGCACAAATAATTTTTTGCTTTGCAGTACCGTAAAATATTTTGGATTATACAACAGCGCCACATCCACACCGCGCATATCCCTTGAATTGTAATGCACAATTTTATAATTGCGGTTTATTAATAAAGGGTGATGAATAAGATCATTCAATACCGTATCATTTTCTATTTCTGCCACGCCAATAAAAGCAGCACCATCGGGATTAATATTTGTACCTATCTGTGAAACAACTGTGGCAAGATGTTCAACCTTTGTATGATAAATTTTGCTGTTGTAATTTTTTGCGCCGCCGGGTAAAAAATCTTCATCATTGATGGAAGGGTTATCGATGGTATCATAAAAATTTTCAAGGTTATAAAAAGCAACAATGGCTGTTTTATAGTCCTGTTGCTGTGCATCAGAAAAAATAATTATTGATAACGCAATTAAGAGTAGCAGGGTTTGTTTCATGTGGGCGAAGGGTTATTGCGAACTAAGTTAGTTGAAATTATGATTCGGATAATAGAGTTGTTAAGTTGCTGAGTAATTAAACTTTTCAATATCAATAAACCACTACTGCAATCATTCCCACGAAAGTGGGAACCTCATAATTAACCGCCTCATAGTCCTTGATAATGAGATGCCCAGTCAAGCTGAGCATGACGTGCAAGAGATTACTTATTGATGTACCGGATAATTATGCAAGGGCTGATGCCTTAATACCATTATGTTTTTACTACAATCAACACATTCACGCATCACTCCCACACAAATTTTATTACTTCATTTTTATGCAGTAGTTTACATGCATGAGCAAGCATACAAACAGCACTTTAAAAAAAGTGTTGAAGCCGGTGCATTTATGGGCTTTGGCTGTTGGCCTTGTTATTTCCGGTGAATATTTTGGATGGAACTATGGATGGCGTGTTGCCGGCACCATGGGCTTTTTGATTGCCACTATTATCATTACGGTTCTATATGTAACCTTCATCTTCAGCTTTACCGAATTAACTACCAGCATACCCAATGCAGGCGGGCCTTTTGCGTACGCACTAAAAGCATTTGGCCCAACCGGTGGTTTAATAGCAGGTTATGCCACTTTAATTGAATTTGTTTTTGCGCCGCCTGCCATTGCCTTTGCGCTCGGCAGCTATGTGCATTTTTTACATAGCAGCATTCCGGTTATGCATACAGCCGTTGTTTGTTATATTGTTTTTACAGCAATTAATTTATTAGGCATAAAAGAATCTGCTGTATTTAATCTTATTGTAACGGTGCTGGCCGTAATCGAATTATTGGTCTTTACCGGCATTGTTGCGCCGGAATTTAGAATGGAAAATTTTATGCAGGATAATTTACCCTTTGGTTATGCAGGCATCTTCGCGGCCATCCCTTTTGCCATCTGGTTTTACCTAGGCATCGAAGGTGTGGCCATGGTGGCAGAAGAAGTAAAAGACCCGCATAAAAATATTCCAAAAGGTTATATAGCCGGCATTGCTACCTTGGTAGTATTGGCACTGGCAGTGATGATGTTTTCCGGCGGTATCGGAAACTGGAAAAGCTTAAGCACAATTGACTATCCCTTACCGGCTTCTATTAGCATGGTATTGGGCGAAACAAACAGCTGGACCAAAATTTTTGCAGGCATTGGATTATTTGGTTTGATAGCTTCTTTTCATAGCCTTATCATTGGTTATTCAAGGCAAATATTTGCTTTATCAAGAAGTGGTTTTTTACCGGAAGTATTAAGCCGGGTAAATACAAAATTTCAAACGCCGCACTGGGCATTGATCGCAGGAATGTTGGTTGGGTTATTATCCCTATTCACCGGCACCACCGATAAAGTAATTATCATTTCCGCATTAGGCGCCGTGGTGATGTATTGCACCAGCATGACCAGCTTATTTAAATTAAGAAAGCAGGCATCACACCAGCCATCATTCAAAACACCATTGTATCCATGGTTTCCGGCAATTGCTTTAGGGCTTTCCATCATTTCATTATTGGCGATCATCTATTATAACCCGGAGCTGAGTATAATATTTTTTGCAGGATTGATATTTGTGTATTTGTTATTCACGCTATCAGGAAAAAATAAAAAAGTTTTAAACCTAAACAATAACACCCCTTTAGGGGATGGGGGTGATCATGTATAAACACACTGTTCATAACAGGGCTTATCATTTTAATGACCTAAAAACATTAATGGCAAAAGCTACGCCTTACCGCAGCGGCGATGCGCTTGCAGGCTTGGCCGCTGACAGCTACGAAGAGCGTATTGCCGCGCAAATGTGCCTGGCCGATCTGCCTTTAAAAATGTTTTTGAATGAGGTCGTGATTCCTTATGAGACAGATGAAATAACAAGATTAATAATTGATACACATAGCGCGAAAGATTTTGAATATATAAGCACTTATACAATTGGTGAATTACGTGATTGGCTATTGAGTGACAAGGCGGATACAAAAACATTACAACAACTGCAGTATGCGTTTACACCTGAAATGCTTGCCGCAGTTAGCAAGATCATGCGCAACCAGGATCTTGTGCTGGTTGCACAAAAATGTGAAGTAGTTACACAATTCAGGAATACCATTGGTTTAAAAGGAAGGTTTTCTTCAAGGTTGCAACCCAATCATCCCACAGATGATCCGAAGGGTATTGCAGCCGGCATAATAGATGGATTATTGTATGGCTGCGGCGATGCGGTGATTGGCGTTAATCCAGCCATGGATGATCCTGCACACGTATATGGGTTGCTGAATATGATGAATGACCTCATCAGTAAATTTTCCATTCCCACCCAATCCTGTGTACTATCACATATAACAACAACACTTGCTTTGATCAATAATAATGCGCCCGTTGATTTGGTATTTCAATCTATCGGTGGCACAGAAAAAACGAACAGCAGTTTTGGAATTGATCTTTCTATGTTGCATGAAGCATACGATGCTGCATTATCATTAAAGCGCGGAACAAGTGGCGATAATGTGATGTATTTTGAAACAGGCCAGGGTTCTTCTTTATCGGCCAATGCACATCATAATGTTGATCAGCAAACCTGCGAAGCCAGGGCTTATGCAGTAGCAAGGCATTTTAAACCGCTGCTTGTAAATTCTGTGGTTGGGTTTATAGGGCCTGAATATTTATATGATGGCAAACAGATAACACGCGCTGCTTTGGAAGATCATTTTTGTGCAAAGCTGCTTGGGCTTCCGATGGGTGTTGATGCCTGCTACACCAACCATGCAGAAGCAGACCAGGATGATATGGATAATTTATTATTACTGCTTGGCGTTGCCGGTTGTAATTTTATTATGGGCATTCCCGGGGCGGATGATGTAATGCTGAATTATCAGTCAACATCTTTTCATGATGTATTGTTTGTGCGGAAGGCATTGGGTTTAAAACCTGCGCCGGAGTTTGAGCAATGGCTGGTTCAACATAGCCTTACAGATGATAATGGCAATATATTGCCTTCTTCCATTTTGCAACATCAATTGCTGGAAAAATTTATATAATAATGGCAGGTAACAACAACATACATTCAACGGATGCATGGGTGGCTTTAAAAAAGTTTACGCCGGCAAGAATTGGTTTAGGCCGTTGTGGTATTTCTGTGCCTGTAAAAGAAATGCTGCAGTTTAAAATGGACCATGCCCATGCCCGCGACGCAGTTTTTTCTTTGCTGGATGTTGATACAATGCTGAATAGCCTGAAGCCTTTTAATTTACCCGTGTATGTTTTAAAAAGTAAAGCGGCAGATAAACATATTTATCTTAAACGCCCCGATCTTGGCAGAAGGCTGCACCAGGATTCAATGAACCGGCTGAATAGTGCGACCGGCATCAGTTATGATGTTTGTATTACGATCACGGATGGCTTGTCTGCCACAGCCATACACAATCATTGTACAGCCATTTTATCTTTACTGTTGCCCATGCTGGCAGCTTCAAAAATAAATATGGCGCCCTTATGTTTGGCAGAAAATGGAAGGGTTGCCATTGCTGATGAAACATCATTTTTATTAAAGGCAAAGCTTGCTTTATTACTGATCGGTGAACGGCCTGGTTTAAGTGCCCACGACAGCATGGGCGCATACATTACGTATAACCCCAAGCCTGGTTTAACCGATGAATCAAGAAACTGCATTTCCAACATACGGCCTGAAGGATTACAATACAACCAGGCTGCGAATAAAATATTTTATCTGATAAAAGAGGCCTTGCGCTTGCAGCTTTCAGGCGTTGGGTTAAAAGAAAATAATACTGTTGAACTTAAACAGGTAAATGCATAATAGCTATTATTATGTAAATGATATTGTTTATTTTCATCATCCAAACTCTTATCTATGAAAATCATTTTTACGGTCACCGGTTTATTTTTGCTTTCACTGTTACAGGCACAAAACACTTATGTAAATTCTACACCGTATCAATTGCATAGCTTTCTGTATCAAATTTTAAAAACGCAGGATGATGGGAATATTATTATCGGAGATTACCCTACGGCTTGTCAAAATGGGCAAAACTGCGAACCTTATGTTTTCACAACAAAGTTTAATAATAAAGGTATTTTATTGTGGAATAAAAAAATTTATTGCGATATATCGCTATCCGATCCTAAGGGTATTGCTTTACGTGACAATGGCTTTGCATTATTTGGCCAATTGTATGATAAGGTTTCTCAATCATCAAAAAATGGGGTTATTATAAGATTAAACAGCGAAGGAGATATTGTATGGCAGAGACAGGTTGTTTCTCAACAGTACCATACAATAACACCGCAATTATTAGCTATCGATAACAACGACAACCTGATATTGCTGTATACTGCACCGAATGATTACGAGACTTCTATATTACAAATTGTTAAGCTGAACAGCAAAGGAGATTTGGTTTGGCATAAAACAATAAACTTCCATGGTTACTATGATTATTATGTGGCAAATGCATTTGTCCAGGAGAATGACACATACTTAGTTGGAGGCCTTATTAATTGTCAGTATTGCGATGGTTCTAATACAGCCAATATTTTGACAATCAATGCCAACGATGGCATGCCTTTAGAGTGTACAGAAATAGTTGCTGATACTACAAACAGGTTTGCTTATTCAACATCCATTAATTCTTTATTTGTAAATAATAATAAGCTCCATATACTGGGAAGTTATACTTCAGAAACTGCCGGTACATCCTATAATTTCCTTTTGCAGCTGAAGAAAAACAGTACCCGGGAAGTAGCAACATTGTTTGCGCCCAGCCTATTTACAATACAGCATATATTTCAACACTACAAATCTTTACTTCCGTATTATTTTGATGCGCGTAATTATATAAAGAAAGACGGAACATTAGTGACGTTAACCAATAACGGAACAACAGCCTACATTAATCAATATGATTATTCAGGCAGAATTTGTCCTTCTTATGTACTTCCTGTAACAGATACATCCATCACTAAAAAAACACTGTACATGCCAAACAGGCTATTTACTGTAATACGTGATAGTGTTTACCTGCAAAATTTTAATATCACTGATTCTTCTGCAAGCATACATAGTGAAATTATTTGTTCAGGAGAATCAATAATGCAACAAGTAAAAAACCCCGTTGAATTAAAGAGTTCAATAACCATATTACCAAATCCCGCCACTAATATTTTGCGTGTTGAAGGCCTGCCATCAAATCAAAGAATACAACTTACTGTAATTGATTACACCGGTAATGTAAAACTTCAGGCTGTTGCCAAAGGCACCTCTTATTATGTAAACATCTCTTTACTTAAGCCAGGTATTTACTGGCTTAAGTTTGAATTGAATGGGGAAATGTTAACCAGGCAGTTTATAAAGGAGTAAGATAAAAACCTCTCTGATTAAGCAGCAATAATAAGTTTATGCATGTCATTGTACGCATGAAATATTTTATTTCTGTAGCGTTGCTTGCTATAACCCTGAATTCCTGTTTCCCCAAAACAGTTTCGCCGGCCCCACAAAAGGTTTGGGGATATAAACCTGTTTATACGGCCGATACCACCTATCGCGAAATTGAATACATACCATCGGCGCAACCTGTTGTAAATGCCGGTAAAATTTATGTAAAGGATGATCTTATTTACCAATGCGAAACCGGCAAAGGCATTCACATTATTGATAATACCGATCCTGCACACGCAAAACGTATAGCATTTCTTGCAATAAGAGGCTGTGAGGAAATAGCGATGAAAGGGAATTTGTTGTACACAAACAATTATTATGATCTTGTTACGGTTGACCTATCCGTTCCTGAAAAAGCGCATATTGTTGCAAGAAATAAAGATGCTTTTTATGCATCTTCTACCATGCCGCATACCTGGGAAATACCGGAACAACCCGGCTATTTTGAATGCTCCCGGTTTTACCAGGATTCTGTAATATCAGGCTGGGTGCAGGATTCCATTTATGTTAGTTGCTATAACTAAAAATTATGCTTAAACATCTTAAATTTTTTGCGTTTATTATTTTAATGGGTGCTGCCTGCTCAAAAGAAGCAGCTACGAACAATGCATCTTCAGGTAATACAGGTGCCGGTGGCTCGCTGGCAAAATTTACCATAGCGGGCAACTACCTCTATATTGTAAGCGGCGCTAACCTGAATGTATTTGATATATCCAAAGCCGCACCTGTACCTCAACCAACTGTCTGGCTTAATGGTTATGCAGAAACTATTTTCCCTTATAACGATAAACTTTTTATTGGCTCAACAACAGGCATGTTCATCTACTCGCTTTCAAATCCCAAAGCGCCTGTATTACTTGGTGAGGCAAGGCATGTAAGAAGCTGCGACCCTGTTGTGGCAAATGACACCATTGCCTTTGTTACATTAAGAGGCAACAGTGCCTGCGGCCCGGCAAAAGATGGCCTGTATATTCATAACATAAAAGACCTTTTAAATCCGGTATTGATAAAAACCGTTGAGATGCCCACACCGCATGGACTTGGCTTAAAAGACAGCCTGCTGTATATCTGCCAGCAGGCGAATGGTTTGAGTATTTATAATGTTAAGGACCCCGAAACCCCGGTACTGCGCACAACTATCGAAGATGATTATTATAACGACGTTATTGTATACGATGATCTGCTTATATGCTATGTACAATCAGGGTTGAAATTGTATAATATAAGCAAGCCTGCGCACCCGCAATTACTGAGCAATGTTGCCAACTGATCTTACATACTTTTGAAAAGAAGCCGTTTGTAAAAAAGTAGCGCGAAAAACCTGTCAGGTTTACACTTCATACTGCCCGCACTGATCCATTAAAACCTGACAGGTTGCACAATTATCATGGCGACAAAACGGGCATTGCAAAATGCTTGTAGAAATCGTATTTTTATTGAAATGATTTCATGATTTGTGTGGAAGCTAAGTTTCAAGCAAACAAATCCCTACATCTCAAAATCAAAAATCCCGAAATAATATAGAACGCGGTATAAGGATCTCTTCTAAAAACAAGATCATGATCAAAACAAAACAACAACCTTCCATTGACAGAAGATCATTTCTGAAGTCCACAGCACTTGCCGGAGGCGGATTGATGCTGAGCTTTGGCTGGTTCAAGTCGTTGGCATTTGAAGGAAAAGGATTACCGGAAGCACCCGCAGCCCTTACAGAATTGAATGGCTTTTTGAAGATCGCGGAAAATGGTATCGTTACCATCATGTCGCCAAACCCTGAAGGTGGACAGAATGTAAAAACTTCCATGCCTATGATCGTTGCGGATGAATTGGATGCGGACTGGAAAAATGTAATTGTGGAGCAGGCACCTTTAAATACAAAACTATATTCAAGACAGTTTATCGGTGGCAGCCTGGCCATCCGCACCACCTGGAAAATATTACGAACCGCAGGTGCAACGGCGCGGCAAATGCTGCGCGAAGCAGCAGCACAAACCTGGAGTGTGCCGGTTGAAGAAATCACCACAAAAGATGGCGTGCTTTATCATACGAAAACCAATAAATCGGCAGGCTACGGAAAGCTAGCTTCAGCAGCGGCCCAAATACCTGTTCCCAAAGATGTTAAGCTGAAGAATAAGAAGGATTTTACGATCATCGGCACTTCTAAAAAAAATGTGGATGTGCCAAAGATCATTAGTGGCAAACCGCTTTATGCTATGGATATCCGGCGAGAAGGCATGCTCATCGCTATGATCGTTCATCCGCCGGCTTTCGGAATGAAACTGAAATCCATAGATGACAACTCTGTGAAAGGAATGCCCGGCATAAAAGATGTTTTCCCGGTCAAGGTATATAATGACGATTTTGTAAGAGGTTTTTTCGACACCTGCACATTCAATGAAGTGGTGGCCATTGTGGGCAGCACAACCTGGGAAGTGATGAATGCGAAGAAAGTACTTAAAATAGAATGGGAACCATTTCCTGATCAAACAATACAAAGAAGCAACTTAAGTGGTGCTGAACAAACGGTAACCATCCCTGCGGGTTTGGAAAGCACCACTGAACATAAAACAAAACTGGCAGAGATGATGGCGAAACCAGCCAGGGAAATGCGGAAGGATGGAGACCCGGAAACAGCTTTTAAAAATGCTGCGCGCATTATTGAACGTACGTATACCGCACCATTTCTTGCGCACAACTGCATGGAGCCGCTGAACTTCTTTGCGCAT
>Ga0164241_10005793_pt1 | contig 11434 bp, 10 predicted proteins | sample OricomyardsoilBY_FD_108780 | JGI IMG/M metagenome (GOLD analysis project Ga0164241, IMG submission 108780) | Backyard soil microbial communities from Emeryville, California, USA - Original compost - Back yard soil (BY) | ecosystem: Environmental > Terrestrial > Soil > Unclassified | place: USA... | reverse complement strand
CCGGCGCTGGCCGGCGGCCTGCTGTACTTGCGCGACGATCAGGAGATCGTTTGCCTGGACGTGCGGAAGCGATAGATTACTTCCGCACCAAGAACTTCACGCACACCGGAGCGCCAACTTCGATCTTGATATCGGTCGGCTCCAACGCGCCGCTGTTCTGGTCGATCTGGAATACGTTGACGTGATCGCCGTCCTGGCTGCAGACCACCATCCACTTGCCGCTGGGATCGATGCCAAAGTTGCGCGGAACCTTGATGTCCTTGCCTTGGTGCCCTGCGGCGGTGAGCTTGCCGGTCGCGGGATCCACTTTGAAGATCGCGATGCTGTTGTGGCCGCGGTTGCTGACATAGACGAACTTCCCGGTGGGATGCACCTGTACCTCAGCGGTGGAGTTTCCCTCGACCTTGGTCGGCAGCGTGCTGAGAGTCTGCAACTCCGTCAAAGATCCCTTGGCGGCGTCGTAGGCAAAGGCGGTCACTGCAGAGGACGTCTCTGCGCAAACGTAGGCGAACTTGCCCGTCGGATGAAAAGCAAAGTGCCGCGGTCCGCCCCCCTTGGGGCAGATGCCGGCCGGCGGATCATTCGGAGTGAGCGTCCCGTGATCGGCATCGAACTTGTAAATCATGACCTTGTCCAGCCCCAAGTCCGCTACGAAGGCAAAGCGGTTGGCGGCATCGAGGTTGACCGAATGCGCATGGATCCGCGGGCCTTGATGCTGGACCAGCGCCGTCTGCTTGTCGCGAGAGCCGTCGGCCTTGAGCGAATAGACGCAGACATTGCCGCCGGTATAGTTGGCACAGAGCACATTCTTGCCAGTCTTGTCGACGACCAGGTGGCAAGGCGCAGCGCCGGAAGACGTCTTCTGGTTCAGCTCTTGTAGCGACCCATCGGCGTTGATCGCAAAGGCCGTGATTGCGCCGGCTTTCTTCCCCTCGAAGTCGCCGCTTTCGTTGCACGCATAAAGAGACTTGCCGGAAGGATGCAAGGCGAGGAATGAGGGCTGCGCCGTCTTTGCCACCAAGCGCGGCGCGCCGAGCTTGCCGGTAGCCGGATCGAAGTCGGCCGCATAGATGCCCTGGCTCTTGCCGCCGGTATAAGTGCCGAGGTAGGCCAGGACTTTGCTCCCTTCCGCCGCGCTGGCGAACGCTGGCAGCGCGCCGACGACCGCCGCTCCCCCCAGGGCAGCGAGGACATCGCGACGTTGAATGGATGAGTGCATCGCAGACTGCTCCAGTGGAACAACAGATAGGTTTGATGGCACCAAGGTACGTCGCTGGCGGCGCCACTGCAACCATTGGTGCGCGTTGACCTTTGCGGCGCGGGGGATGAGACTGAGAGCTGCATCTGAGGAACCATGTACCAATGCCGATTCGCGCCGAATGTTCCGCTGGACACGCCATGATGGTTCCCGACCATCGGGCCGGCACACTGCTGCGCTGCCCGCGCTGCGGCGTGGAGCTGCGCGTGCCGGGAACGCCCGTGAAGACGGCTCCCCCGGCAGTCAAGCCGCCTGGGCCGATGGTCAGCAAGCCGCCGGTGACGTTCGCTGACGAAACCGCAAGCAGTATGAATTCGCCCTCGGTCGCGATTGCGCCGACAACCTCCTTCAAGCTGCGAGAGCCGACCGCGGCGATACTCCAAAAAAGCAACGTCGCCGAAACGGTCGCTCCACCGCTTCCCATCGCTGCGCCGCTTCCCATCGCTGCGCCCGCGCTCCCCCTGGTGAAGCCGCCGTCCAGAGCATGGGCTCCGCCTGCCGGTCAGAGTTCGACCGCCATTTACCTCGCCTTGGCCCTCGCGGCGCTGGCTGTCTTTGGCGTCTCGCCGGCGGTCTGGGAATGGTTCGAGTTGTGGCGCAATCCCGAGCAGCCGCCCGTGCCGCCTTGGGTGTTTGCGCTGCTGATCACCGGCGTGCTGCAATTGGCTTACGCGGTTTATCTAGCGCAGCTCCCCGACTGGAGCGCCCTGTGGACGACGACGATCGCGACGCTCGTCGCGGCGGCAGCTTGGGCCGCGCTATTAGGGACGACGCTGCTGGGTCGCGACGAAAGCGCGCTGGTGATGCTGTTCCGCTATGCCGACAAGCTGGCAGGGAACCGCGCCGCAATGTGGTGCTTCATCATGCTCTGCTTCACCAGCGTGCTGGCGTACTTCCTGGGCCTGACGGCCGCTCGCTGGCAGCGAGCCTATCAGTTGTTGCGGAAGTTTCACCGCCAGTCGACCTAGCGCGGCAAGCGCAGGGCTTCCGGTTTCTCGTCATCTTCGTCGTCCGCTTCCTCCCAACTATCAGTCGCTCCAGCAAAATCGTCCACTTGCATTGCAGAGCAGCCAGGGTCGAGGGCCACGATGTAATCGCCGCCGTGGCTGACAACTTGCGCGGAGATGGCTCGCGCTCGTTCCAGCGATTCGTGCGGTCCACGAGTGTAAAACGGCTTGCCATCGCGGCCATAGATGAACTCGGTGGCGCACAGCGAGGAGTCGACGCCGTCGAACAGACGCAGCGCGTGCCGGGCATCATGCGCCGGCGCGAAACCGAATCGGCCGGCAAACTCAATCGCGCCTTGCACGAGCTTGAGCGCATGTTCCGGCGCAACCTTGATCAGCGGCGCGAGCTCTCTGCCCCGCGCGAGAATCTCGTGATACTCTCCGGGTGACAGGATCAGCCACCGCCCACCCTTCGCGCCCAGGCAATAGGTGTCGAGAAGAATCGCGCCATAGGCGTACGTGCCGTCAGGCAAACGCCGCACTATGGTGACCTCGCCGATCCCTTTCTCCTCGATCGACATGGCCGCTCGCGCTTCGACGATCGGCCAGCGAGCGGCGTTCTGCAGGCGCAGCACAGGGTTCACGGACGTTTCCCGTGCCCGCTCCGCCTGCTTTGCTTTCTTCTTTGCCTTTTGTTTGGCAAGCTTCCGTTGTTGGCGCATTCCATGATTGGACATTGCGAACTCCTTCCCGCAGCGAGCTGGGCAAATCTGGTGTCAGACGATACGCGCCGGTTTCGCAGAATCAATACGACTCGCAGATTCGATACGAGTTGTCACCACTTCCAGTTCCGCTCTAATTCTGCATTGACCACCGCACCCAGCGGCCAGCGGCCAAGGCTGAGGTTGACGATGTTCTCGGCCGACTCGATTCCCATATTCTCGATCGAAAGCTTATCCATCCCGCCCAGGTGCGGCGCGAGGACGACGTTGGGCAGCGCGAACAGCGGATTGTCGGCGCGGATCGGCTCCTGCTCGAAGACATCGAGACAGGCAAAACGCAGATGGCCTGAGGTCAGTGCTTCGAACAAGTCGGCTTCCACGACCAACTTCCCGCGGGCCGTGTTGATCAGCGTGCTCCCCGGCTTCATCTTCGCCAGCGTCTGGCGGTTGATGATGCCGCACGTTTCCGCCGACGCCGGACAGTGCAGGCTGAGATAGTCGCTGCGCGCCAGCAACTCGTCGAGCGAGACCATTTCGATCTCTTGTTGCCGGACGAACGTCTCGTTGGGAAAGGCGTCGTGGGCCAGGACTTTCATGCCCAGGGCTTTCACTCGCAGGCTCAGGCTGCGGCCGATGCGGCCCAGGCCGAGGATGCCAAAGGTCTTGCCGCGGAGCGGCTCGGTCAGCACGCGCTCCCAGCCCCCTTCGCGGACGGTGCGATCGCTGGCGATCACATTCTTGGCGGCGGCAAACATCAACGCCAATGCATGCTCGGCGACGCACTCGTGGTTGGCGTTGGGCGTGATCGTGACGGCCACGCCCCGCGCGGTTGCCGCCGGCACGTCGACGCGGTCGTAACCCACCCCGGCCCGGGCAATGACGCGGAGTCGCGGCAAGGCGTTGATGACGCGTGCCGGGAACTGCTCGCCGCCGGCAATCACCGCGTCCGCTTCGCGCAGGTTCTCGATGACCACGTCGTCGCTGGTTTCGCCGCGCGCGAGCGAGCGCAGCTCGGGATAGCAGACCGTGAAGCCATTCCGCTGCAGGATGTCGACGTACGGCGCGGGGGTCTTGAAGAGGTGCTCAGGCGTGATGAAGGCGTTGGGCATGGAAGGCAGAAACGGGGTGAACGAGGAGGTCTTCACACCGTAATCTAGCAAGTCGGTGTCGGGCAAGTCCCTGTCGAGACCGCCTCCAGATCACCTATTCTTCGCCCGGCTTGACCCGCTTGGTCCAGGAAAAGCCATCTTGCAGGTTCCGCACCCGGAACTGAATGAATTGCGAGATGATCTCGGGGCCGCGCGTCCCCTCCGCGACGAGCTTCGTCCCCTGCAAGCTGGTGTCCTCGGCATAGAACACGATTTCCTTATCTTCTTTCTTCTTGTCTCCCGACGTTTCCGAGTGCTGCCGTTCCAGCAGGTTGACGACCTTCTTGGATTCCGCCATGCCGGCGGCATTCTTTTTTCCCTCAATGATTAAGACCGACAACTGGTGTCCGACGACCGGGTGCTTCAGGGCCACGTCCATCCGCGTCCCTTCGTACATCCGCTCGGGCGAAAGCAGGATGAGGGCCTTCACGTCCTTGCAATTCTTGTAGCTGATCAGCTCCGGCACTTCCCAGTCGCGGAGCGCGAAGTTCATGGCGGTCACCGACGACATGTCGCTCCCCAGGACCACCAGCATCTCCATGTTCAACTCTTCTTCGTTGTTCTTCTGCAGGAACCAGCTCTTGACCGATTCCAGATCCTTGACCATCAGGTTGAAGTCCCCCTTCCTCATCTTGTCGGGATCGAGCTTCACGCGGCCGGCGCCGACGATCAGTTCGCTGCTGTCTCCATGCCCGCGCAGATCGGGAACCAGGCAGGCGTGCCCTTGCGCTTGCAGGAACCGGGCGAGGTAGGCAAGGTCTCCCCGCGTGCCGTCCCGCCCGTGCAGCAGCAGCACGGGAATGACATTCTTCCCCTGCTTCCTTTCCAGCGCGGGACTGGGATAGTACGACGCATGCATCACCAGCTTCGAGATGCCATTGATCGACTCCAGCTTCTCCTCCACCGGGTCGGGCAACTTCTCCACTTCCTGTTCCTGCGCCGCAGCTTGCTCGGCCCAACCGCAGAACGCCAGCAGAGCAATGGAAAGCGCCGGACGAAAACAGCGCCGCAACAGAAACAAAAGATTTTGTCGGATCATGTCAAATTCGCTCCCCGACTGCTTGCACCCTGATCTCGCTGGCTCGATACGGCGCCGCATAACGCCCTGCTTCTTCATGGTAGACCCGCGCTAAGCCTGGGTCAATGAACGGCTTGCAGCACACCTGGCGGCGACCCGCGATTCGACTTGCGACGAGCCGCGCAGCGCGCTCCGACACGTTTTCCACGCCGCTGAAAAATGCCAGCGACAAGAAAGTTTTCGCGGCTCGTCGCTCCGAAAACACGGCCTGCAAGGAACGTTCGGAATCGGCGAAGACGACGTGAAGAAATTCTTCGCCGCATCCGTCGTGGGGAGGTTTGACAGGCTTGCTAGCACTTGTACAATCGCCTCCACGTTTGCTTCGTCTGCGAGCCAGCAATTCCGAAGCTGGCTCGAAGTTGCACCTCGTTTTCGTGCTGCGATTCGTCGTCCGCAGGGTAGCGGTTAACCGTTCTCGGTGAAAAGCTCCAGGCAAGAAGTCGGCGCTCGCGGTGCGCGCGGAGGGTACGCAGGAAGTGGCCAAGGATGAAATGGATGTCGTGTCGCGGCTGCGTCAAGCAGTTCTCGGCAGGTTGGGACAGGAACGCATGGATTTGTGGCTTCGCGGCGGCGAGGCGCTTCGTTTTGAAGACGGAGCGCTCGTCGTCGTGGCGGCGGACGAGTTCACGCTCGACCGCGCGCGCCGCAATCTCCGCGACGAGCTCCTGCTCGCCGCAGAGCAAGCGCTGGGGCAGCGTCCCCAACTCCTCTTTCAAATCGACGACTCGCTGCGGCGCGGCAACACCGCAGGGCGCAGCAAGCGCCGCACGGTCGACACCAACCAGCGGCTGTTCGACTTCGGCGACGAGCAGCCGCGCGATGCCGCAGCGCCTGTTGGCGATGCCGCACGTCCAGCGCCAACCTCCAATGGCCAGGCCGCGGCGCCCCGCGGAGCCGCGGGTGCGCCTTCGGGCCGGCGATTTGCTCGCCTGGAGACGTTCGTCATCAGCGATGCCAGCCGCTTCGCTCATGCCGCTGCGCTCAAAGCGGTTGCCAAGCCGGGCGATGCTTCGCCGCTGTATCTCTATGGTCCCACCGGCTGCGGCAAAACGCACCTGGCCGAAGGGATCTGGTCGGCCACGCGGCGCGCGGGCAAGCACTGCGTCTATCTGGCAGCCGAGCAGTTCACCACCCAGTTCCTGGAGAGCCTGCGCGGACAGGGGTTGCCCAGCTTCCGGCGCAAGCTCCGCGACGTCGAACTGCTGATCATCGACGACGTGCAGTTCCTGCATGGCAAACGAGCCACCATCCAGGAGCTGCTCAACACGGTCGAGCATTTTGCCCGCGAACGGAAGCAGCTTGTGCTGGCTGCGGATCGGCCGGCGGTCGACCTGCCGTCGTTCGGACCCGAGTTGACTGCGCGACTGTCCAGCGGCCTGACGGCCGATCTGGCGGCCCTGGATGCAACTGCGCGGCGCGGGGTACTCGAGGCGCTGCTGACGCAGCGCGGCCGGCGCTTGCCGGACGAGGTCCTGGAACTGCTCGCGGCCGAGTTGCCCGGCGACGGGAGGCGTCTGCAAGGAGCGCTGCATCGCCTGGAGGCGATGCAGGAAGCGACGGGCCGCTCGATCAGCGTCGGCTTCGTCCGGGAAGCGCTGAAGGATCTGCTTCGCGGCAACTCCAAAATGATCCGGCTGGTGGACATCGACAAAGTCGTCTGCGAGCTGTTTGGCCTGGCGCCCAAGAGCCTGCAAACGGAAGCCAAGGCCCGCTCGATCACCACTCCCCGCACGCTGGCGATGTATCTGGCGCGCAAGCACACGGGTGCCGGCCTGAGCGAGATCAGCGAGCACTTCGGCTTGCGCAGCCACAGCGTTGTCGTCGCGGCCCAGAAGAAAGTAGGCAGTTGGCGGCAACAGCAGACCTTGCTCGGCCTGACTGCGGGCCAGTGCGACGTCGAGGAAGCGCTCCGCCGAATGGAGTCCGCCCTGCGCGCGTCTTAGATGAAGTCGAAGTCGAGGGCCAGGTTGCGGCGGCCGTTGAAGCGGATGCCGACGTCGAGATAATCGTGCTGGACGGTGCAGATGCGTTGCACCGTGCCATAGACCCAGAGCAATTGGTCGTCGGGCTTCTTCAGGCCCAGGTCCAGCACCGAGCCCTCGCGGAACACCTGGTCGGCGCGGAGCATCGTCTCGGTAGGGTCGCCGCCGGGCGGTTCGAAGAAGAGCGGCGCAAGCAAGCCAATGCCCGAGCGCGACAGATCGCGGGCGACGACGGTGAGCAGCGCCCGCGAAGTGCGCTTTCCTTTGCGATGGATCGCGACCAGCACGGGAGCGACGTACATCTTGCGCTGGTCGCGCCGCTGCTGCAGTGTGCTGCCGCTGATCCCTTGCTCCAAGCGGCTCAAGGTGGCGAGCACGTGCTCGATTTCGGCCTCCTCCCAGCAGGAGTGGTAGTGCAAGCCGTCGTCCAGAACCAGGTCGCGAGTAGCCATTTCCGTAATCTCGGCGAGGGAAAGCCAATGCCGCCAGAAGCCAACCCAAGGCTACCTTGCCCGGCGAGGAGCGGTTGCCGCGGCAGGTGAGTTCTGCCCCGGCAAAACGGAAAGCGGCAAGAAAATCCCGACAGGCGTTACAACCCGCTGCGGGCCGCCGTGCCTAGCCGCTGCGCAGCGCCGCCGCCAGATACCGCAGTTCGTCGTCGATATCGCCAGCGGATGTCACCGTTTGCGAGATTTCTTTGCGGAGCAACTCGCGATACTTCTGCCGCAAGCGATGGACGGCGACCTTTACCGCTCCTTCGGTCATCCCCAGTTCTTCGGCGATCGACCGCAGCGACGGCGCGCCCTCCTCGCCCGTCAGGCAAGGCTTGCAAGCCTCGAACAAGCGCAGCTTGCCAGCTTCAGCATGCTCCTGCCGCAGCAGGTGCAGGGTGCGTTCCAGCAGGGTCAGGGCCCAGCGGCGGAGAAAGATGCGCTCGGCGGTCCACTGGTGCATCGGCTCCAACAGGTAGCGGCGCTCGCCTTCCTGGAAATCGAGCGAGAGCCGCCGCAACGCGCCCCCCCGCTTCTGGGCTTTCGCCTTGTCGCGCTCCTTGGAGATGAACCGCGCGACCGCCGTCAGCAGGAAAGCCCGAAACCGGCCGCGCTCGGGATCGGCGTCTGCCAGATAACCTTTGTCGAGCAGCGTTGCGAAGAATTCCTGCGTCAGATCGCGGGCATCCTCCACCGCGCGGCCGCGGCGGCGGATGAAGGCGTACACGGGATACCAATACAGCTCGCAAAGCTGGGCCAGCGCCGCGCCCGCGGAGTCGTGCTCCGGCTGCCCGGCCGCGGCGACGAGGCTCCAGTGCGTGGAAGGAAAGTCGCGCTGGACCGACTCGGTCATTCCTACTTCCCGTGAGGTTACTCGGCTTTTTTCTCGGCGTCGGCGGGCCGGGGGAACAATTCCTTCTTCTCCGCCACATTCCAAAGCCGCACCCCTTCCTTGTGCGAGCCGCTGGCCAGCACCGCGCCGTCGGGCGAAAACGCCACCGACCAGACGCTGCTCTTGTACGGGCCGAGCGTTGCGGCTTCCTTCTTCTCGTTGAGATCCCACAGCTTCACGCTGCGGTCGTGCGAGGCGCTGGCGAGCACTGCATTGTTGGGATGGAACGCCACGCCGCTGATCCAATCCTTGTGCCCTTCCAGTTGAAACTGTTCCTTGCCGGCCGCGTCCCAAATCTTGATCTTGCGATCCGCCCCGGCGGTGGCGATCTTCTGGCCATCGGCCGAATACTTCACCGTCCAGACGGCGTCGGCATGCCCTTCCAGCTTGGCCTTCTCCGTGCCCGCGTTCCAATCCCAGAGCTTTGCCAGCTTATCGATCGAAGCTGTCGCCAGCGTCGCACCGTCGGGCGAAAACGCCAGGCCATACACGGCCGACTCGTGGGCCTTGAAGGTCTTCACCTCCTTGGGTCCGCCCGCTTCAAACACAAACACAGTGCCATCCTCGCCGCCGGTGGCGAAGTGCGTGCCCGCGGCGTTGAACGCCACGGCGCGGCACCAGCCTTTGTGGTTGGTCAGCGTTGTCGTGGCCTTCTTCTCATCGACGTTCCAGACGACGACTTTGCCGTCGTAGCCTGTGGTGACCAGCGTCTTGGCATCGGCCGACCAGGCCACCGACCAGACGTTGGTGGGATGCCCCCCCTCCAGCGATGCCGCCAGCGCGCCGGTCTTGTAGTTCCAGAGCTTCACGTCGCCGGGGCGGAACTGCAGGCTTTCGCCGCCGACGCTGGCCAGCAGATCGCCTTGCGGCGCGAACGCCACCGCGGTCACCCAGCGCTCGTGTTTGGCAATCGCGGGAAGTTCCTGTCCCACGGCGGACAAGGCCGCCGACATCAATACCAGGAGCAGCATCAAAGAAGGTCGTCGCATGGAGGACTCCTGTGGCTATCAAAATGGGCTCAAGCGGACTGCGTGCGATTATAACATGCAGGAAACGCCGACGCCTGTTTTTATGGGCAGTCACACGGAGCGTGCTTCAAAAACAAGCTGGCGTGTGCCACTGTCGGCGGTTAGCGTAGCCAACCCTCGCCAGTGGCACAGGAGCACACGGGCACACACGGAGTGTGCCTGCTATTGTGGTACGATGGTTCCGTCTCCATTCACGCGAGATTTGTCTGCCATGACCGACAGGCCTCAACGCCGCTGGTTCCGCTTCGGCTTGCGGACGATGTTGATCGTGGTGACCGTGCTGTGCTGCTATCTGGGATGGGAGACGAGCGTCGTCCGCCAGCGAAGGGCCGTGCTGCAGGAGCTGCGCGCCAAGGGAGGCGTCCAGATCGTCACGGCACAAGCCGCGCGGCCAAGCCTTGCCACGCCGCGCGTCGCGCAGATCTCCCTCATTCGCCGCTTGCTGGGCGATGAAGCAATCCATGAAATCTGGCTGAGTTGGTATCCGGAGGTTCCGCCGGCGGAGCGCCAGCGGCTCGCGGAAGTCTTTCCCGAAGCAACCTTGCACGACATCCTGCCGGAACCGTGCCATCCCGGCTGCTTTCCCAGCGGCACCATGGTCGAGACATCGTCGGGGCTGCGCCGCATCGAGACGATCCGAGAGGGAGATTTCATTACAACGATCAACGCCGGCGGCGGCGCGGCGTCCGCGCAGGTCCAGACCATCTTCGTCACCGATAACCGGCTCTGGCAGATCGAGACGGATTCAGGCTCGCTGGTCACGACTCAGACCCAACCGCTCTATATCGGTGCAGGCGAGAACGTGCAGGTCGGCGACTTGCACGAGGGAGACACGATCTTCCGCTGGCAGGACGGCGGGGCGCAGCCAGTCAAGATCCTTTCCGTGTCGTCGACCGGCCGCGTGGAGAAGGTCTACAACCTCATCCTGGGAAACTCCGAGGTCTTCGTCGCCGGCGGCTTTCTGGCGCGCAGCAAACCGCCGGCCAGGTAACGCAGCCAATTTCGCCTGCCAATTCTCGTGGCATTTTCCTGTGTCACTGGCCGCGGCCGGCGACAGCCGGGCCTGGCCAGTGCCGCGCGGCTAACCACTGGCGAAGCTCGGCGAACGCCGAGCACCGCCAGCGGCACACCAGCCTTTCAGGCTGTGCGTCCCAAAGAAAACAGGCCAGGGCAATGCCCTGACCTGTTTGTGTGATTATCTTCATGCACAGGCCGGAGGCCTCGCCTACGCACTCGGCGGCGGAATCAGCGGGCCTGAGCCGCCCAGGCCACCCTTCAGCTCGCCGCGAGGTTTCTTGGGCTGCGGGCCACCATCCTTGCCAGCTTCTTCGCCCGCGCCGACATCCCCTTCCCACTCGACTCGCTTGCGGGACAGGCCGATCTTGCGCTCGTCGGTATCAACGCGGAGGATCTTCACCTCGATGTCGTCGCCGACCTTCACCACGTCTTCCGGGTTCTCGACCTTGTGGTCAGCCAGCTCGGAGATGTGGAGCAGCCCTTCCAAGCCGTCTTCCAATCCCACAAACACGCCGAAGTTCGTGATCTTCGTCACCTTGCCGTTGACCACCTGCCCGGGCGAGTACTTGCTGGGGATGTCGTGAGCCCACGGGTCGTTGTCGAGCTGCTTGAGGCCCAAGGCGATGCGGCGGCGCTCCTGGTCGACCGAGAGCACCTTGCACTCGACCTCCTGCCCCTTCTCCAGCATTTCGCTGGGGTGGCTGATCTTGCGCGTCCACGACATGTCGGAGACGTGCAGCAGGCCGTCGATCCCTTCCTCCAGCTCGACAAATGCGCCGTAGTTCGTGAGGTTCCGCACCTTCCCTTTGACCATCGCGTCGATCGGATACCGCTCGGCGACTTTGGTCCAGGGGTTCTCCTGGGTCTGCTT
>Ga0164241_10005792_pt1 | contig 11435 bp, 9 predicted proteins | sample OricomyardsoilBY_FD_108780 | JGI IMG/M metagenome (GOLD analysis project Ga0164241, IMG submission 108780) | Backyard soil microbial communities from Emeryville, California, USA - Original compost - Back yard soil (BY) | ecosystem: Environmental > Terrestrial > Soil > Unclassified | place: USA... | reverse complement strand
GCGCGACCCTCTGATACAGCGCCATTCCGATGAAGATTTCAGCCGTCTCGATAGTCGTCCCTTGTTACAACGAGCGCTCGGGCATCGGGCCACTCTTGGACAGCTTGGACGACAAGCTCAAGGGGTTTGGTGTCGAGTTCGAATACGTGGTGGTCGACGACGGCTCGACCGACGGCTCGGGTGAGATCCCCGCGCGCGATCGGCTGGTGGTCGTCACCCACGAGTTCAATCGCGGCTACGGCGCCGCGCTGAAGACGGGCATCCGTGCCGCCAGCCACGATTGGATTTTGATCATCGACGCCGACGGCACCTACCCCGTCGATCGCATTCCCGACTTGATCAAAGAGGCGGAGGGCTGCGACATGGCCGTCGGCGCCCGCATTGGTCAGAACGTCAGTCACTCGATCGTGCGGCGCGTCGCCAAATGGCCAATCCATCGCTTGGCCGATCACCTCGTCAATCGTCACATTCCGGATCTCAACTCCGGCTTGCGCATGTTCAAGAAAGAGCTGGCCATGCGCTACATGCGGCTCTTCCCGGACGGTTTCTCGTTCACGAGCACCATTACGTTGGCGCTGATGGCCGACGGTTGGCGAGTTCGTTACATCACGATCGACTATTACAAGCGCGAGGGTAAGTCGAAGGTGCGGCCGTTCAAGGACGCCATCAACTATTTTACCCTCGTCATGCGCATGATCCTGTTCTTCAACCCGTTGAAGATCTTCCTGCCCCTGTCGTTCGTGCTGTTTCTGGCGACGGTGGGCTCGTTCGGCTACGACGTGTGGTTGCTCGACTTGAACGAGCGGACGTTGATTCTGCTCGTCGGTTTTCTGCAGATGACGCTGCTGGGCTTTCTGGCGGATCTGGTCAACCGCCGTGGCACCGGCTGAGCGTCGCGGCGAAAAAACTTTGCAGTCGACGGACGAGCGCGACCACCGCGCCGTGGCGCGTCCCGTCCGGTCCCGTGCTACGCCGATATCCGATGGACGCGCACGAAGTCGAAATTGAGGAGGAGTCTAACCGCGTGAGCGAGGCGGCCTCCACACGCTTGAAGTCCGCGTTCCAGGCGACTCGCGCCGTGGTCGTGCGCCACTTCGAGGAGTCGCTGCTAATCGTCTCGCTCGTGTCGCTGTGCGTCGCGGTCAAGCTGCTGTGGCTGACGCCGGTCGACGTCTTCTGGGACGCGGGCGCGAAATGGCATTTTGCGCGCCAGTGGTTCTACGCGAACGACTTTAGCCACGCCCATTGGAGCCACCACATGGCGCGTATGGGGGTCAACGTTCCAGCGTTCCTGGCGCAGGCGCTGTTCGGGACGGCGCCGTCCGTCTACTACGTCGTGCCCGTTGCCTCGTTCACGTTGCAGACGTTGTTCGTGTACCTGCTCGGGCGGCGGCTGGGCGGTCGCGCCGCGGGCGTGCTGGGTGCGCTCGTCATGATCCTTTCGCCCGGCATGACGCGCAATGCTTCGCAGCTCTTGCCCGACGGTATCGCGGGCACGGCCGCCGTCATCGCCGGCTACGCGTTCTTGCGCTTTCACGAAGCGACGGGGGCAAAGCGCTGGCGTTGGCTGGTAGCGACGGCGTTGGCTGCTTGCTGGGCCTACGCCATCAAAGAGTCGAGCGTGCTGCTGTTTCCGGGGGTGGTGATCGCGGTCTTGCTCAGCCGTCGCAGCTGGAAAGAGGCCTTTGCCGTGACCGGCATGCTGGGAGGCTATGGGCTGCTCGAGACCGCCTGCTTTCGGTTGTTCACCCCGTACGCGCATCGCCTGGCGATCGTGCGCGAGGAGCACGGGCTCTATCCGCCGATCGCGTTTTGGGACCTGTTCGACCGCTTCAGCAAGCTCGACCCGTCCTCGAAGGTGCTGTTTTGGACTTGGCTCGTCGGCGTGCTCTACCACCTGCGCTCGCCCGACAAGCGCCGTCGGCTGGTGATGATCTTGCCGCTCGGCTTCGTCTTCTTTCTCACCTTCTTGGTGCGCCGCATCGATCCGATCATTCCCTGGCAATCGTTCAAGCCGCGTTACATGGCGCCGGCCATGTCGCTGATGGCGGTGGGAGCGAGCGTGTTCGTCACCGACGTCGTACAGCGAGGCTGGGCTCTGCTGACGAGGGGCAAGCTGAGCCGGCTCACGGCGTATTTCGCGACCGCGCCAGGCCATTGGACGTTCATCCTGTGCCTCTTCATCGGTGCCAAGGTGCACTGGGGCCAACGTGACCAGCTGCGTAGGCACCCGTTGATCGCGCTCCGCCGCGACTCGAAGATATTGAACGACGCCTTCAAGCGCAATCTGCCGATCGTGGAGCACCTGATCAAGGGCAACCCCCGGGCCCTCAACACCATCTACGCCATTTATTTGCGGCCGGAGAACTTGGCGAAGTCCAATCTGGCCACCGGCGGTCGACTGCCAGACATCAACGAGGGGGTTCACGTCGTCAAACCTGCCCGGAAAAGGCTCGGCTACGTCTTGTCCGACGCCACCGTGTATCGGCCCGGTGAGCTCGAAAAGTTGATGGCGGCCGGCTGCGCCGTGACCGTGACCGCGAGAACCCAGGTCAAGCTCAACACGCACCAACGGCTGCCCGCACACTGCACGGCACCGCACCGCCGATAGCGCAGCGGACGCCATGCTCAGGGCGGGCGCGCCCCGCCCTAGGACGGGAGTTGGGCGCGCGTCGCAACCACCACGGCCTGGACGAAAAAATCCTTCACGCCAAAGTCGTACGAGGTCAGCTCGAAGCCGCCCGACGCCAACAGCTGCTCGGCTTCCTGCCGCGAGTGCACGAGCGAGTGCTCCGGCGGGTGCAAGCGCACGTTCTTGTGCAAAACGTCGTTCAACACGAAGTGAGCTCCGTTCAGCACCGCGACGCTGGTCGCATAAGCGTGGGGCCAGAAGATGACGAGCTTGCCGCCGGGCTTGATTACGCGGAAAAGCTCGGTGAAAGCCCGCTTCAGCTCGTCGTGGCTGAAATGTTCGACCACGCCGAGATTGTAAGCGCCGTCGAAGGTCTCGTTCGCGAACGGCAGCTCGAAAATGCTGGCGTGACGTATCTCGGCCGCGTCCGGGTTTTCACGTCGGTAGATCTCGAGCGCCGAAGGCGAAATATCGATAGCGGTGATCTTGGCTCGCTTGTGCAGGTTCCCGTCGACCTGACCGCTGCCACAGCCCGCGTGCAGGAGCTTGGCGCCCTCGTCGAACTCTTTGCTGAGCGTCGCCGTCAACCGCCGCCTAATGACCATGTTTCGGTAAACGGTGGCGATCAGATCGTAGGCGGCCGTGCTCTTGAGGCTCTTCTTGTCCCAATATTCGTTCCAGTTTTGGGGATCGACGAGCTGCGGACGGATCTCGACCTCTGGGTGCTTGCGGAGAAAACGCGAAGGATCGGTGCGGTCTTGTGCGAACAGCGTCAGCAACGTCGACACGCTGCGCTGGACTTCGCCGAGCGACATTTTCGAGCTGCCGTACGTGCGGGCCGGCAAGGCGATCGGCAACTCCGCGATTTGATAACCGTTACGCGAAATTACCAGCAAACTTTCGAAGAAGAACGCGTAACCGGTGGCCGTCACCAGGTCGAATAGGTCGCGTGGAATCGCCTCCAAGTTGTAGACCCGGAAGCCACCGGTCGCGTCCTCTTCGACGCCCAGCAGGGTCTTGGTCAAAGCGTGGCCGACGTACGTGAGCGATTTGCGGAGCGCGGACCAGCCCGGCAGGCTCTCCCTCTGCATGTAGCGTGAGCCGATCACCAGGTCGGCGCCGAGAGAGCGCTCCAAGAAGCTGGGAATCAGAGTCGGCGAATGCGTGAAGTCACAGTCGAGGGTGACGAGGCGCTCGTAGCCCTGCTCGTAGGCCAAGGTGATGCCCGCCTTGTGCGCGCCACCGATGCCGGACTTGCCCGCACGATGGATGACCGTCACTCGTGGGTGCTGTTGGCTCAACGCGTCGAGCAGCTGACCCGTGCCATCGGGGGAGTTGTCGTCCATGAAGACGAGGTCGGCGTCGAGACCCAGCGCGAGGATCTGCTCGCACATCGGGCCCACGTTCTCCCGCTCGTTGTAAGTCGGGATAAAAATCAGAGTCTTCTTCGTCATTGGCCGATTCCGTGGCTCCGGACGTATTACTCGCGATCCGTCGCTCCCTCAAACCCCGAATCTTCAGGCGGTTCCGTGCGCTCGAGCCGCGCCTTTCGCCTGCCGGCTGCCCATTTGGTGAGCAACATGGCCCCGACGGCGCCCAGTAGGCTGACCGCAGACATCACGAACCAAACCCCGGAAATGGGCAGCTCGGGGCGCAAAATCACTCGCGACAGGGTGGCGGTACCGCGATTCGTAAGCACGCAGCCTGCCAACGAGAACTTCAGCTCGACCGGTGCTCCGGGAGGAAAGGTCTCGACGACGAGCCCGTAGGCAGGTTCGCGGATGCGCAGGTGAACGGGAGCTCCGGGCGCCACGTCCTGCAGCCTGACCCGCATGTGCTCGAGCCGTACGTTCTTTGGTTCGAGGCCCTTGCGCAGTATTGCCACGGACGGCTTTCCCCAGCGGACGTTGCGAAATTGGTTGGGCCGGAGCGAGTTGCCGACAATCTCGTAACCGTCGCTGTAGCCCCGGCCGCTGAGGAGCTCGCGACCCCCGCGATGGAACCGCACCAGCTCGCGGTAGCCATCCGCGCGCAGTCGCTTCGCCAAGCGTCGCTCGTCGCTGAGCACCTCGAGCGGGTGTATGGCCTCGGCTCGCACGGTATCGCTACCTTCACGGTCGGTAATGTTGCCCGCCGCGTGCACCCACCAGAGCGGGGAGGCGACGAACAACGCGGCGATGACCGCGGCCAGGGGCCACACCGCTTTCGGCCAGCGGCGGAACAGCACATCGGCGCCAAGCCCCGTGAACAGGGCCAGGCCAAAGCCCGCCATTCCAAGGAAGCGCTGCGAGGCGCGAATACCGCCGTCCGTGAATTCGCGGATGTGCTGCCACAAGACGGTCGAGCAGCTCAGGGTCAGGCCCATCGCCAGCAACGCCATCGCGAAGATTGCGGTCGGGCGGCGCTTGGCTCGTTGGAACGAGAACGCCAAGCCAATCAGCATCAGCAAGGCGGCGGGCGGCGGCAGCGCGCTGGCCGTCTCTTCGGTTCCGAGCGTGAAGGTCGGCGGCGCGCCTCGGGCGATGATGTTCGGTACGAAGTGCCACTTGCTCGCGCTGTAGTCGAGCAGGCCGGCGATCGCGGCCTTGAACTGAAGAGCGCCGGGGTCAGTCACCGCGCGCGTCATCGTGAACCGAGCCCAACAAGCGAACTTGGGGCTGGCGATCAGTAGCGCGACGGTCAAGGACAGCGCGAACAATAGGATCGCGCGCGCTGTATTCATGACACCCGGTCGGGTGATGATGATCTCGAGCGGCACGAACATCAACATCACCGGCACCAACAAGTAGGTGAGCGAATGGAACGAGGGGCCCAAGAGCAGCAGTCCAATCGCCACCCCCAGGCCGAGCGCGCTGGTCAGCGAGCGCCGCGCAAGCACGTTCTCGGACAGCAGCAAGAGCCCGGGCAATGCCAGGTGCCACATGAACATGTCGTTGCCGACCGCGATGTGCCACAGAAAGGCCAGGCTCATCACCCAGGCCAGCGCCGCCAGCTGGGCGGCCGTCTCGTGCATACGCCGCCGCAGCCAAGCGATGCTCAGGTAGCAGCCAAAGCCCGCCCAGACCGCGATCATCACGCGTAGACCAAGGCTCGGGCCAAAAGCCACGATCGCCAACGCGGTCGGTGAAAATAGGCTGCTCTGTGGATCTTGCAGGAGGTACGAGCCGCCGTTGAACACGAACGAAAACAGCGGCAGCTGGTGAAAGCTCCAAATAGCCGTGTACAGCGCGTCGGCGTAGTTCTCCGAGTAGAACCAATCGGAGCCGCGGCAGTGCAACGCCACCCACAGCATCAGCACGCCCGCGACGAGCGAAGTGACGAGTGTCCCCCGCTTCTGCCAGGCCCGAACAACGTCGACCGTCCCTACCATTCGCGCGGCCTGCTAGCACGCGCGGCCCGCTGCGTCAGCATCACGCCGCGCGGCCGCGCGACCACAGTCGAGGCCACAACGTGAGCGGCGCCGGCAGCACGATGAATAGCAGCTCGGCGACGTGCAGCGCGAGGCTCGCCGCCGTGGCCAAGCCCAGCGGCACGCCAATCAGGTTCAAGCCGACGCCTAGCGTGCCTTCGTACACGCCGAAGCCGCCCAGCATATAGAAGGGCATCATCGAAATAATCACGGGAAAGCTGTAGGCGAACACACAGTCGAAGAACGGCAGCCGCAGCCCGACACCGATCAAGCTGAAGTAGCCGCACAAGTAGATGAGGGCCCAGCAACTGGCCGTCAACAGCGCGACGCGACCCAACAATCGACCGCGGCGCAGCTGTGCGAGCGAGACCAAGATCTCGCTCGTCAATTGCAGAGCGCGCTTCAGCCAGGCGCGCGGGCGCTGCAAGCGTTCGCCGCGCTCGGCGATGAACGCGGCGATGGCCTGGGCGCGGCTCAGACCCAGCGCCAACAAGGTGATGCCGACCACCGGTACCGCCAGCAACCAGCCGAGCGGGAGCCCGCTTCGGGATCGCGCCTGCGAAAGCGGTAGTGCTAGGGCTGGAATCAAGAGCGCGGCCAGCAGGTCGAGGATGCGTGCGCCGAGCAGCGAGCTGATGTTGTCACTCGCCTTCACCGACCCGCTTTTGTGCACCATGTACAGGTACGAAGCCTCGCCCGCGCGCAGCGGCAAGAACGTGTTGAGCAGGTTTTGAATGATCACGGTGCGAAGGAACAATCCGCTCGTGATGCGATCCCCCGTCAGCGCGCGGAAGCGCGCCGCGCGCAGCAGGTTGGCGCCGAAATACGCGGCAAAGCCCAGGGCCAAGTAGCGCAAATCACTCGTGGCCCGCAGCGCGACCAGGTCGCTCCATTTCAACTTTTGCAGTACGAAGTAGCCGACGACCACCGTCGCCACGATGGCCGCCAAGAGCGACAGCACCTTCTTGGACTTCACGTGCCCGACGTCCGCCCTCGAGCTCGTACTGCCTCTTCACAGACCTCGAGCGTCTCTTTGGCCATGCGATCCCACGAGAATTGGCGGGCCCTGGCCAAGCCTCGCTCACGGTACGTGTGCCACAGCGCGTCGTCGGTGAGGAGATCGCCCAGCTGCTGCGCTACCTCTTCGGGACTATTCGGATCTGCCAGCAGCCCCGCGTCGCCCACGAAATCGATGGCGTCGAAGATCTTGCCCGAGACGGTGGGAATGCCGCAGGCCATCGCCTCGATGGTGGGCAGACCGAAGCCGTGGCGCGACGGGAACACGAACACGTCGGCGTCGCGGTAGTGATTCGGTAGCTCGTCGTCGGGAATGCGCCCCAAAAACTCGGTGCGATCCATGATGCCCAGCTCGGCGGCGAGGCGTTTCAAGTCTTCCAGCTCGCGACCGCGGCTACCCATCTTGAGCTCGACGTCGGGGGTACGCTCGCGCAGCAACTTGAACGCGCGCAACACGGTGTCGGCGCCCTTGGCCCGCACCGCTTCACCCAAGAAGAAGACGCGACGCGGGCTGCCCTTCTTTACGGGGCCGGGCGCGAAGCGATGATGATCGATGCCGTACGGAATGACCACGACCTTGTTCGGATCGATGCCGAAGCGCTCCACCACCTCTTGCTTGGTGGACGGGTAGGCGACGACCAAGCGGTCGCTCTTTTTGGCGGCGAACGCGATGCTGCGGCGCTTGAAGAAATACTTCACCGCCCAGTCGTACTGACCTTCGCCATAAGCGAACGGCAGCATGTCTTGGATCATCGTGACGACGGGCTTTTTACCCAACAGCAGCGCCCACTTGCCGCTCATGGCGTGGACCGCGAAAAAACAGCGCGCCTTCTTGGCGGCGAAGCGAAACGGGAACACCAGCTCTTTGAAGATGCCTTCGGCGTGCGTGTGCACGTACCCGGAGTCGTACACATCCAAAGCAACGCCCAGGCGGCGGAAGCCCTTGATCAGCTCTTCGTTGTAACGATCGATGCCGCGGTACGGGTACTTCTCGAAGTCCCAAAAATAGGGATGAACGATGACTCCCAGGGACAGCGCGTTCTCGATTTCCGGCTCGGGCATGGTGGCGTTCTGCGGCGGAGACTATGCCGCGAGGTCGGCGGAATGCTAGGGTCGGGCCTTCAAATTCCCCGAAGGATCACGACGTGAGCGTATTTGGTGCCTACTCGCAATACTACGATCTCCTCTACCGCGATAAGGACTACCAGGGCGAGGTCGACTACGTCGCGGGGCTGATCGAGCGCGAGCGGTCGGGCAGCCACAGCATCCTGGATTTGGGCTGCGGCACCGGTCGCCACGATTTTCTGCTCGCCGACCGCGGCTATCAAGTCACCGGTGTCGACATGTCGGCCGACATGCTGAGCGTGGCCGAGGCCGAACGCTCACGCCGGCTCGAAGTGCCGGGGGCCAAGCTACCGCCTGCGTTCGCGCAGGGTGACGTGCGTAGCGTGCGGCTTGGCCAGCGCTTCGACGTCGTCGTCTCGCTGTTCCACGTGATGAGCTACCAGACCACGAACGCCGATTTACTCGCGGGCTTCACCACGCTGCGCGAGCACACCAAGCCCGGCGGCTTGGTGCTGTTCGACGCCTGGTACGGTCCGGCCGTCCTCAGCGAGCGCCCCGCGGTGCGGCACAAGCGCCTGAAAGGCGAGAGCTTCGAGGTCACGCGTCTGGCCGAGCCGGTGCTGCACCCGAACGAGAACGTCGTCGACGTCAACTATCAGATCTTCGTCAAAGATCGCGCGACCACGCGCACCGAGGAAATCCACGAGCAGCACCGCATGCGCTACCTGTTCGTGCCCGAGGTCGAGCTGATGCTGGGCCAGGTCGGTCTGCGCCTCGAGCGCGCGTGCGAGTTCGGAAGCGACGGGCCGCTGAGCTCTGCCACGTGGAACGTCCTGTTCGTCGCTACGCCAGCGGCGTAAGCCGAGGGGATTCTAGGCAATTCTTGTTTCGAGGTACGAGTTGGCTTAAGCCATGCCCGTGCAAGGCATCGACCGGATCGTTCACGGCAATCAGCTCCTCGCGATCGTCATTCGCGCGCAAGTTACGACAGACAAGAAGTACAGCTTCTTGACCGAGCCGGACAATGCGTTGCAGCTCGGCGTGAACAACTACGCGGGCGGCGAGGTGATCCCGAGTCACGCCCACCTGCGGCCCGACGTCACGGTGCAGTCCGGCCAAGAATTCGTCTTGGTGAACAAGGGGCGGCTGCGGGTCAACCTGTACGACGAGACCACGCGCGAGCTGGTGTCCGCGCAAGAGCTGGCCTCGGGTGACATGATCTTGCTGATGTCGGGCGCCCACGGCTTCGAGATCCTCGAAGCTTGCCAGATCGTGGAAGTGAAGCAGGGGCCGTACTTGAGTAAGGAAAAAGACAAGGTGGTTTGGAGCTCGTGAGCCAGTTGGACCACATCGCGGTTTGTGAGCCGTTGATCGCAGGGCGAGAGCTCGAGTACGTCACCGACGCGGTCAAGACGGGCTGGATTTCGTCGAGCGGCGGCTACGTCGAGAAGTTCGAGCGAAAGTTCGCCGAATATCTGGGCGTCAAGGAAGCCGTCACCACGACCAACGGCACCACCGCGCTGCACTTGGCGCTGGTCGCGGCCGGAGTCGGGCCGGGTGACGAGGTGATCATTCCCGCCTTCACCATGTTCGCGACGGCGGCCGCGGTTTGCTACACCGGCGCCCAACCGGTGCTGGTCGACGCCGATCCGGTGAGCTGGAACCTCGACCCGGCCCAGGTCGCGCGCAAAATCACCCCGCGCACCAAGGCCCTGCTACCCGTGCACGTTTACGGCCACGCCTGCGACATGGACGCGCTCGCAGAAGCCTCCGCCGGCCGCAAAGTGACGATGATCGAGGACGCCGCCGAAGCGATCGGCTCCGATTATCGCGGGCGTCGCTGCGGCTCCCTCGGCGACTTGGCCTGCTTCAGCTTCTTCGCCAACAAGCTCATCACCACCGGTGAAGGCGGCATGGTCGTCACCAGCAACGACGAGCTGGCCGGGCGCTTGCGCTATTTCAAAAACTTGTGCTTCCCGCGTACGGGGCCGCGCCGCTACTTGCACGAGGACATCGGCTTCAACTACCGGATGCCCAACCTGCTGGCCGCGTTCGGGCTCGGGCAGCTGGAGTGCGTGGACACCTACCTAGCCAATCGCCGTCGCAACGCGCAGGCTTACAACACGCTGCTGCAGGGCCAGCGCGGCGTCACCACGCCGCCTGAAGCCGACTACACGCTCAACTCGTACTGGATGTACGGCATCCTGATCGAAGACGATTTCGGCCTGACCCGCGACGAGGTCGTGAGCGCGCTCAGCGCGGCCAAGATCGAGACGCGTCCGTTCTTCATCTCGATGCACCGCCAGCCGGCGCTCGCCAAGTACGGCTGCGACGTCAGCGGCGACTACCCGGTGACAGACGCCCTCGCGAAAAAAGGCCTCTACCTACCGAGCGGCTCCGGCCTCACCCAAGCCCAAATCGACCGCGTCGTCTCGACCCTGCTCGCCTTACGCCGCTGACGTCTGACGCGAGGCGGGCGTGGCTACCGGTTGCGCCGAGCTAACAGCCTAAAACGCCCGCTTGCTGCGGGCTTCGCGGCTGAGCAGCTCGAGATCGGCTTGCGCCATCATGCGGCACAGGTCTTGGAACTTCGTTTGCGGTACCCAACCCAGCCGCTCCTTGGCGAAGGTCGGATCGCCCAACAACAGATCGACCTCGGTCGGACGATAAAATGCCGGATCGATGGCGACGCGGCGGGCGCCCGTCGCGTCGTAGCCGGCTTCGTCGGGGCCCGTGCCGCGCCACTCGAGCGGGATGCCGAGAGTCGCGAACGCCAGCGTCGCAAACTCACGCACGGTGTGCGTTTCGCCGGTCGCGAGCACGTAGTCGGCGGGCGCGTCTTGCTGCAGCGTGCGCCACATGCCTTCCACGAACTCGGGCGCGTAACCCCAGTCGCGTTTGGCGTCCAAGTTACCGAGCAGGAGCGTATCGATCAGCCCCAATTTGATCTTCGCGGCGCCGAGCGTGATCTTGCGCGTCACGAAGTTTTCGCCGCGGCGCGGGGACTCGTGATTGAACAAGATGCCGTTGACGGCGTAGATGCCGTAAGCCTCGCGGTAGTTGATGCACAGCCAGTACGCGTACATCTTGGCGACCGCGTACGGGCTACGCGGGTAGAACGGCGTCTTCTCGTTCTGCGGCACGGCTTGGACCTTGCCGTACAGCTCACTGGTCGACGCTTGGTAGTAACGCGCGTCCACGCCCGTTTCGCGTAGCGCTTCGAGCAGGCGCAGCGCGCCGACGGCGTCGACCTGCGTCGTGTACTCGGGCAGCTGGAACGACACCTTGACGTGGCTCTGCGCGGCCAAGTTG
>Ga0164241_10005791_pt1 | contig 11435 bp, 12 predicted proteins | sample OricomyardsoilBY_FD_108780 | JGI IMG/M metagenome (GOLD analysis project Ga0164241, IMG submission 108780) | Backyard soil microbial communities from Emeryville, California, USA - Original compost - Back yard soil (BY) | ecosystem: Environmental > Terrestrial > Soil > Unclassified | place: USA... | reverse complement strand
TCATGACTGCGTGCTTACGTGAAGATATGTAATTACCATGGTCACGCTTAATGCACTTTCAATCCAATCCGGTATTGTTTCTCCTTTAGAAGAGTCAGCACCCTGTTTCTTCGAAAGACAGAATTTGCCGAGTCATAGGTGTACGTCAAGGCTATTTTCAATTCATCTGCCCAGCATTCCTGCGTGGAAGAGAGGCATCGGTATATCAGCGAAGATTCTGTTTTCTCTACGAATCGCAATGTATCTCTGCTAGCGCTTAAGTATGGAATCACGTTTAAGGTTCCATCGATCATGTTTTGTCCATTGCAATCGTCTTTGCCGTACCAGTCACACTCCACGATGTTGATAATTAACAGATCGTCATTCATAAGATAAGAGTCAACAGTAACAATTTCATTACTAATGCGATCGGTAGTGGTTAGCCGGTAGCGGGTGTTGGAGTGAACAAAGATCAGGTACAGTATTGATATTAAGAGAACTATCGGGATGGCGAATATAAATTTTCTCATTGTTAGGCTAAGTTATCCAGCCGATGATATTTGTTGTGGTCTATCCTAGTGACTTTCTTATTAGTACACTTAACTCATCCGCTTTATTAATTATCATGAGGTGGCCACCGTTTTTAATCTGTGTATCCGCGTGGTTAAATGGTAAAATCCGGTCGGCTGTGCCGTGAATTAGTGTTACATTTCCCAATAGGGTGTCGTTCTTCCAATTTACTATTTTATCAATTGCCCATTTTAAGAATTTAGTATCCGTCTGGGCAATTATTGTTTTTAACATGCTGCGTTCCTTTTCATTCATTACACCGAAAAACCAGTAGGTAAGCTTATTGACTTTTTTAAGAAGACTATTCGGCATTAACCTATGGAGACCAAATTGTCCAACAATCCGATAATAAATAGGAATATCTGATTTTAACCGGGCGGATGAAATAAGAATTATCTTATCCGTCTTTATCCGTTTTCCAATTTCAATTGCCATTATGCCACCAAAGGAAACGCCAATGAGTGTTGGGTTATCCGTTGGAATCTGCTTCAACAATCGTTGCGCGTAGTCTGCTATTGTCTCATCTGCCAATGGATCGATCCAGTTGACATGATTGATTTTGTAATCTGAAAGATCAAGGCAATCAAATACCCTCTTGTCAGCACCCAGTCCACTTAACAGGTAGAGCTCTCTCATCAATCTTTTCCATTAAATGTTACACCCCGATGTGCAAGTCCTTCTTTGGTGAATGCTTGAGTGATCTTATCAACCTCCGTTAACAACTCATCCTCTGTTTCAGTAGAATTTCAAGATTTCATTGGCACCAAGATATCAAATGTTAAGTTAATTTGATTGAGGATGGTCTCGTTCTAAGAAGGGCTGCTACAGAATAAATAGTCTCAAACTTTATTTACCTAGTCCCAAACTTTATTTTCCAGGCACAGGTGGTGAAAAGATTTAGATCCCTTTATTCTACTGTTACCGACTTAGCCAAATTACGTGGCTGATCGACATTACAACCTCTCATCACTGCAATATGATAAGACAACAGTTGCAACGGAATAACAGAAACTAATGGCATTAGCGGATCTACGGTAGCCGGCACCTCAATAACAAAATCTGACATCTTAGGAATCTGAGTATCCCCTTCAGTCACGATAGAAATGACTCTGCCCTTCCGTGCCTTTACTTCCTGAATATTGGAAACTACTTTTTCATAAGAAGCATCTTTCGTGGCAATAACCACCACAGGCATCTCCTGATCAATCAATGCGATTGGTCCGTGTTTCATCTCCGCAGCCGGATAACCCTCTGCATGGATATAGGAAATCTCTTTTAGCTTGAGTGCTCCTTCAAGTGCTACCGGGAAATTATACCCACGACCGAGGTAAATGAAATTGCGGGCATCTTTAAATTCTTCCGCAATCACCTGGATCTGATCATTCAATTTCAATGCCTTCTCCACTTTAGCAGGAATGTTTTCCATTTCCACCAGCATCTCATGAAACTTCTGGTCGGTAATAGATCCTTTGCGTTGAGCCACACTCAATGCAATCATATTAAGCACCGTAAGCTGTGCGGTAAATGCTTTTGTACTCGCTACCCCTATTTCAGGCCCTGCATGTGTATAGGCTCCTGCATGTGTAGCTCTGGGAATAGATGAACCCACTACATTACAAACTCCAAAAATGATTGCTCCTTTTGACTTTGCTAATTCAATAGCTGCCAAAGTATCTGCTGTTTCTCCTGATTGTGAAATGGCAATCACTACATCCCCTTCCCTGATCACCGGGTTTCGATAACGAAATTCAGAGGCATATTCTACTTCCACCGGTATGCGGCAAAACTCTTCAAAGAAATATTCAGCTACCAAACCGGCATGCCATGATGTCCCACAGGCGATAATGAGAATACGATCTGCATTAACCAGTTTGTTGATATACTCACGAAGTCCTCCTAAAATCAATCTTCCTGAGGCAGAGTCCAAACGACCTCTCATGCAATCCATGATCGAGCGAGGCTGCTCAAAAATCTCTTTGATCATGAAGTGCTCATAACCTCCCTTTTCAATCGCCTCTAATTCGAGGTCAATAATTTGAACGTAGGGGGTAAGAGGTAGATTCGCAATATTCTTAATGGTAAGCTTACCTTTATTGATGATTGCCAATTCCTGATCATTCAGGTAAACTACTTCGTTGGTATATTCGATGATAGGCGTGGCGTCAGATGCCAGGAAAAATTCTCCTTTACCTACTCCAATAACCAAGGGGCTTCCTTTTCGTGCTGCGATTAGCAATTCCGGTTCATCAAACGACATGACCACGATCGCATAAGCACCGATCACTTTTGTAAGCGCAAGTCTCACTGCTTCATCTAAAGAACATCCTTCATTCTCTTTGATATCTTCAATGAAATGAATGAATACTTCTGTGTCCGTTTCACTTAAAAATTTATGCCCCTTGCGCAGCAGTTCCTGCTTTAACGAAGCATAATTTTCTATGATCCCATTGTGAATAATGGCAAGGTGGCCTGTAGCCGAATAATGCGGGTGCGCATTTTCATCATTAGGCTCTCCGTGCGTTGCCCAACGGGTGTGCCCCATACCAATATGACTGTTTAGATTCTGTCCTTTAATAAAACTTTCGAGGTCAGAAACCTTTCCTTTCTTTTTATAAACCGTAAGACTCTTATTAAGTAGTGCAATGCCAGCACTGTCGTATCCGCGATATTCAAGGCGCTTCAATCCTTTTATGATCACATCGCTTGCCTGACGCTGACCCACATAAGCTACAATTCCACACATAGATTATTCTTCTTTTTTTGTTGAAGGAATGGTATAATAAATTCTAAGTTTCAGATTATTCTTATTGAAAATTAGCCTGTTCACAGATTTTCCAACTCCTCGATCACCTGGCACAAGAGCGTATTGGGCAATTCTGGGCATCGAATCGTTTTTAGAGGAATAAAGCCGTTGGAAATAGTTGGTAAATTTTCCATTGTAATTAGAAACATTATCGGTCTGCTCAATGTGCAACGTTTTGGGTGCTGGATTTTGAGCATTTCCCTCATCCAGAATCAGATAACCATCTCTATCACTTTCAACGTAACCAATATAGGCACTCGATAGCGTATCTGAACTTGTCAAAAATTTGTTTTTACTACTTATTAAGCGCACAGTCAGACTATTCGGACCGGGATAATTTGTTGCATCATTCGGACTAATGACCAACTCAGCGGAATTAATAAGCATATTTGGTATCGTATCAGAAAACGTAAAGAAATTACTTATATTAAACTTGGTAGCAATTGGATCGCCTGCCTCAATAAAACGATTATCACCATCGGGATAAAATTCTTTATAGAGATCATTTATGTTGTCGAACGCAGTGCCTGTTCGATCTGCTTCAATTTTTGAAAAGCTAACCGTTCCTAAACCAGTGGGATCTGCATAAGTCGAAAATTCAATGAACCCCTTTTGGGCTGTCCCGGCATCGGTGTAATTGTAATTAAGAACTATACGCGAACGGGATATACCCGCTGCCACATAGGAAGGATTGAATCCCACCAGTTGATTTGACGCATCAGAACGAATCGCTATACCTTTGAATATCCTTCTGAATTTTCTGAATGTTGAATAATCTTCTGTATTCGCTTTTGCTAATTGAAATAATGCTTCTCCATAGATCGGATCCAGGTTAATAGATAACGAATCGAGTAAATTATTTGTATCATCTGTGTCCGTGTTGCGTGCGTACCTTTCATCAAAGGCAGGAGGATCAATTCCGTAAGAACCAGATCCTAATTCCCTGAACGAGTAATCAATATTCGATTTTGGATTATACGATAGCTCTGTGATCAGGCTATCCGTTAATTCATGAACATAAAATTTCATGTCCGATGCTTCCTGACTACCATAATGGTAATAGTCAAAACTTAAATAGAGTATCAGTGACTCGAAGGTAGCATCAGCTGGCACTATCGTATTTGCACTACTTGGTCTAATCTGGATGTATCCTACCGAGCTAATCTTACCAAATTTTTCATCGGTATAATTTCCCACCAGTACTCTGGGTGTTAAACCATCACCCCCATGATTTGATGTACCGACAGGTCCGGGAATGAATACACTTGAAGGCAATTCAATCTCCCTGAATGAAACCTTAAATCGGTTTTCATCAGGTTTAAAACCGATCGTATTTATATCATCACCACAGGAAAAAAAAACAAACGCGCTAACAAAAAATAACAGGCTGGTTTTAGCTAACCAGCTCTGTGTAAAGGTTATAAAACGATTCCAGGTAATCATCGTCCTTCTCAATGGTCTCAACTTTCTTTTCTTTAATCTTCTTAACTAATCCTTCCAGTTTTTTATTGTCGCCAGCAACAGAAACAATATCTGACCATTGCGCGCCCAATTTAATAAAGCCTTCGTAGTCAGCCGTCTTCAAATGACTCATCATGCTATCCTCGATGTCGATCATTTTTACCTTACCCATCAAATCGCCTTTAAATTTATGAGTAAAGCTGTTATTGTAAATGGTGAATACCGTTTTTGTATTCTTAAACAGCGGATCGTTTTTATACGTTGTCTTTAAATACAATGGTATGAAACTGGTAATCCAGTCATTACAATGAACTATATCCGGTGCCCAGCCCAGTTTACGAACCGTTTCAATCACCCCTTTGCAAAAGAAAATAGCACGCTCATCGTTGTCCTCGTAAAACTTGTTCTCTTTGTCGTGGAACATTGATTTACGATGGAAATAGTCCTCATTATCAATGAAATAAACTTGTAATTTTGCATTAGGTATTGATGCTACCTTGATAATCAAAGGCTTCTCTTCATCTCCCACTGCAATGTTGATTCCTGAAAGGCGAACCACTTCGTGAAGACGGTTCTTACGCTCATTAATCAACCCAAATCTCGGCACCAGTATACGGATCTCCATCCCTTTCTCCTGCATTGCCTGAGGCAGTTTGCGAACAAACTCAGCTACCTCAGTGGTTTGCAGAAAGGGGTTAATCTCACTGGCCACATAAAGAATTCGAATCTTTGACATATATATAGTTTGATTATTTTTCCAGGTAAGAAAATCGAGGGCACAAAAATACGGAAAATTCACCCCGTATTCAACTCATAATCAATTATAAAGCCTATATTTGCGACCCTTCAAAAAAGGCCAGAAATGGAGATTTTCAAGGAAATTGGGCCTTTAAGGGCTTATTTAAAGAGCCAAAATAAAGGTGCATTCAATGTTGGGCTGGTGCCTACCATGGGCGCACTTCATACTGGACACCTCACTCTCATTAAAGAGTCAAAAGCTGAAAATGACCTTACAGTCTGCAGCATTTACGTTAATCCCACTCAATTCAATAACGCTTCCGATCTGGCAAAATATCCCAGGTTGTTGGAAAAGGATGCTCAATTATTAAAAGAGGCGGGCTGTGATGTCCTATTCGCTCCTGAAAACAGCGAGATGTATGCTTCGCCAAGTGAGCTAAAGTTAGACTTTGGGCAACTCGATAAAATACTGGAAGGGAAATTCAGACCTGGTCACTTCAGCGGTGTAGGACTTGTTGTTTCAAAGCTTTTCAATATTGTAAAACCCGATAGAGCTTACTTCGGCCAGAAAGATTTTCAACAGTTTGCTATTATCTCTAAGCTAAACGAAGAATTGTTGTTTGGCATTTCACTTAAAGCCGTTTCCATTGTTCGTGAAGACGATGGATTGGCAATGTCATCGCGCAACCTGAGATTGAATGGCGAAGACCGTAAGCAAGCCATCATTTTCTATCAGGCATTACTCTATGCAAAGAAAGCATTAGCTGATGGAAAGAAATGGACTGAGATAGAACAAGAAGCAAAAATAATGTGTAAAGCATTGCCTGATGTAAGACTCGAATACATCTCTCTTGCAAACAAGAAAAACTTAAATCCAATGAATAACGTTACATCGTCCGATCAGGCAGTGATTCTAATTGCCGGTTATGTGGGTGAAGTGAGGTTGATTGATAATATTTTATTAGACGAATGAGAATTGAAGTTTTAAAGTCAAAAATCCATAGAGTAAAAGTTACTGAAGCGGAATTGCATTATGTAGGAAGCATCACCATTGACGAAGCGTTGATGGAGGCAGCCCACCTGATTGAAAATGAAAAAGTTCAGGTTGTTAATGTTAATAATGGAGAGCGTTTAGAGACCTATGTGATTCGTGGAGCACGAAATAGTGGGACTATTTGTTTAAACGGCCCTGCAGCACGTAAGGCCCAGGTAGGCGATATCGTCATTATTATTTCTTACGCATCGATGGAACTGGAGGAGGCTAAAGCATACAAACCAAGCATTATCTTCCCTGATCCCGAAAACAGATTGAGTAAGTAAAGAAGTAAATTAGTTTTCCAAAATTAAATTGAACACAAAACTTAAAGCTTTTCTGCAATATGTTGTGATGCTGCTGCTCACAGGCGGATTGCTTTGGCTGTCGTTGCGATCGCTTAACATAGGCGATGAAAATAAAGCAGACTTTATATGGAATGCCTGGAAAAAATCTGATAAAACATATCTGATTATAATGGCTGGCATTATCATTCTCAGTCATATGCTAAGGGCAATAAGGTGGCAGTTACTTTTAGTACCTACCAACAATTTCATCACGTTCAAAAATAGTTTCCTTTCTGTAATGGTGGGATACCTGATCAATCTCGTGGTTCCAAGAGGTGGAGAAGTATCGCGCTGTTATAATTTATACAAGTTAGAGAACACGCCTGTAGAAACCTCTTTTGGAACGGTGGTGGTGGAGCGCATTATCGATGTACTTTGCTTATTGATTATCATTATAACCTCATTCCTGTTGGAATGGAATAAGCTGAAAGAATTTATTGCTACTCTCGATTTCTCCGGAAGCCAGCGGCTGCTTTCACCCTGGATAATCGGAACTGCTCTTATCTTGGTTGTGGCTATTTCATTAGCCGCCTTCTTTTTCATTCGTAAAAATGAAAAATTAAAAAAACTCTTTGATGGATTTAAAGAGGGACTTTTTGCCATTTTTAAATTGGATAAAAAAGCACTCTTTATTTTTTATACCCTTTCGATTTGGATACTTTATTTTCTGATGAGCTATTGCGCCATCAAAGCGTTTGAACAAACCAGTCCTCTTGGATTCAGCGCAGTGATGACTTTGTTTGCCATAGGAGCCATAGCTATGGCTGCTCCGCTTCCAGGTGGTGCCGGTTCTTATCATACGCTAGTTCCGCTTGGGTTGGTAATGCTCTATAGCTTACCAAAAGCAGATGCTATCGCTTTCGTTTTTATTTTCCACGCCTGGCAAACGTTAATTGTGATTGTCATTGGTCTTCTATCTTTGCTAGCCAGCTATGCACTAATCCGATGGAAAAAACAGCCGATAAAATAAAGTCCCTGCAAGACGCTAAAAAGAAAGTAGCGGAGTGGAAATCAAAAGGGAAGAAAGTAGTATTCACCAATGGGTGTTTCGATCTGATTCATTTAGGTCATGTGGACTACCTTGAGAAAGCAAGAAACCTGGGAGACAAACTTGTACTGGGTTTGAATACAGATGATTCTGTCAGTCGTTTTAAAGGCCCAGAGAGGCCACTTCAGGATGAGACTTCAAGAGCCAGGGTTTTAGCCGCATTTCAGTTTATCGACCTGGTTGTTTTTTTTAATGATGACACGCCATTAAATTTGATTACAGAACTACAGCCAAGTATTCTCGTAAAAGGAAGTGACTATTTGGCAGAAAATATTGTTGGCGCAGATGTTGTAAAAAAAGGTGGAGGTGAGGTAAAAACCATTGACTTTGTTCCTGGCTACTCCACCACACGAATTGTAGAAAAAATTAAAAAAACATAAACACAAAGACTATGGGTTTTGGCGCATTATTTATCGGATTGTTTTTCATGCTCATTGGCTGGATGGTCAGCTCACGCCTGAAGAGCAAGTTCAAAAAGTATTCTCAAGTCCATTTAACAAAGGATTTAACAGGTGCAGAAATCGCGAGATTAATGCTGGCTGACAGTGGCATACGCGATGTACAAGTAACTGCCGTTGAAGGTCAGTTAACTGATCACTATGATCCAACCAGCAAAACAGTTAATCTGAGCCAGGAAGTATATCACGGAAGAAATGCGGCCGCTGCTGCTGTTGCTTCTCACGAATGCGGGCACGCAGTGCAACATGCTACAGCCTATTCGATGCTTTCACTTCGTTCAGCCATGGTGCCGGTTCAGAATGTAAGTGCAAAGGTGTTGAACTTCGTTTTTATGGCTATGTTTTTCGGAAGCATATTTGCGCAGGGAATACTGCCCTTTAAAACCGCTATTTTAGTTGCGATAGTATGTTACGGTGTGTTCGCTTTATTTGCGTTAATTACTCTTCCTGTAGAATTTGACGCAAGCCACAGAGCGTTGGCATGGATTGACCAGCGTGGGATTGTTACCCGCTCAGAACATGACATGGCTAAAGATGCCTTGAAATGGGCTGCCATGACTTATGTAGTCGCTGCTATAGGTGCTATCACAACATTAGTGTACTATATTATGATTTACCTCGGTGGAGATCGTGATTAATTAAAAAGATAACAAAATAAAATAGTGAAAGTCATCTCAGTTTTGAGATGACTTTTTTTTATGATTAAAATGCCTATCCTTTATACTGTCATTCATACTTTGTATTCACCCGGTTGGTCATCGATGCCTTGATTGAATGAAAACTCACCGTAAATAACGCAACAGCATCCGCCCCCAACACTTTTGCATAGGCAATCGTTCTAATTACCTGCCTCGATGCCTAAACCATCAATCAAATAAGGTTTTTTATTTTCAAATTTCAGATTGAATGTGCCCTTCAATCCAGAGTCCATTACCACCATTTCAACTTTATCGGCAGTAGTCTTCAAGGATGAAATTTTACCTCCGCCAAAGTCATGATGAAGACGGGCAAACATAGCTGCTTTGGCTTCCAGATTATCAGCAGTCTTAGTCGATTCAGTCGTTGCACCATCATTACTATCAGAGGTTTCCACTTTTGCTTTCATGTTTTTGTCAACGAACGCTTTCGTACAATTCTCTTTTATGAATTTCTTCCATTGCTCTTTATCATTGAGAGTGATTACGCGCACCATTTCTCTTGCACGTGACTCCATTACCTTTTCCATTGATTCCTGTGCTGAAACAGAAAAGCTAGACATGACAACAAATGCGCATAACAGGTTTTTCATCACTTTAAGTCGATTTGGTTTATGAATGTGAATCGAATAAACGATTTTAGTTTATCATTCAAGGTTAATTAAAGTTAAAACTTAACGGACGGCTAAATCAACTCAAATATTCGACACAGCATACTGTTTCCCCTGACTTTTTAATCTGACTTATATAATCTTCTGCCCATAGATTCCATTCAAAACCCTTTTCTCAGTATAATTGCCATGGATTAACAGTTTTACTATGAATTTTCAGCTTACCGAAGAGCAATTGTCCGTACAACAAGCTGCACGCGATTTTGCCCAGACAGAACTACTACCTGGGGTGATCGAGCGCGATACGCATCAGAAGTTTCCTGCTGAGCAAATCAAAAAAATGGGCGAGCTTGGTTTCATGGGAATGATGGTGGATCCCAAATACAACGGTGGTGGAATGGACACCATTTCTTATGTACTGGCAATGGAAGAAATTTCTAAAATAGACGCTTCTGCTTCCGTCTGTATGTCAGTAAACAATTCACTCGTTTGCTGGGGACTTGAGAAATTCGGTTCAGAAGAACAAAAAGAAAAATACTTAAAGCCGTTAGCTGCGCATGGTATCGGTGCATTTTGTTTATCCGAACCGGAAGCAGGATCAGATGCGACCAGTCAGCGTACAACTGCAGAGGATAAAGGAGACTACTATTTACTAAACGGAACGAAGAACTGGATCACCAACGGAAATAGTGCCAGCACCTATATTGTTATCGCACAAACTCATCCTGAACAAAAGCACAAAGGCATCAATGCATTGATTGTTGAGAAAGGAATGGAGGGTTTTGTGATTGGCAAGAAAGAAGACAAGATGGGCATTCGTGGTTCCGACACCCACTCTTTAATGTTCAACGATGTGAAAGTTCCTAAGAAAAACAGGATCGGTGACGAAGGTTTCGGATTCACTTTTGCAATGACAACCTTAAACGGAGGACGTATTGGTATTGCCTCACAAGCTTTGGGTATTGCTGCCGGAGCGTATGAATTGGCTTTGAAGTATTCAAAAGAAAGAAAAGCATTCAACAGACACTTATCCGAACATCAGGCTATTCAATTTAAGCTGGCCGATATGGCTACACAAATTGATGCTGCACGCTTAATGGTTTGGAAAGCTGCATTCTTAAAGGATCAAAAAAAAGATTTTGTAAAAGCTGCAGCAATGGCCAAACTCTTCGCTTCTAAAATAGCACAGGATGTAACTACTGAAGCAGTGCAAATTCACGGTGGTTATGGATATGTGAAAGAGTTTCATGTAGAGCGACTAATGCGCGATGCAAAGATCACTCAGATCTATGAAGGAACTACGGAAATACAAAAATTGGTGATCTCCCGTGAGTTGTTGAGATAGAAAGCACTTTCATTTCTAACGACAGTGCTTTCTAAAATCTATATCTCTATTTTATAAGAATACGTTCTGTGGTTGTTCCTGATTTTGAACTAACTGTTACATAATAAACTCCCGGTTTAAAACCTTCTAATGATATACGTGAATCATTTCCATTTATTTCCGTTTTCAACCAGCTGTGTCTTTGGGCATCAGATATATCTACCTCATAACTTTCGTCTGATTCTAAATTACTGGTAAGAATTAATTCCTCAGAAGCCGGATTTGGCGAAATGCTTACCATACTACTTCCCCCACATCCCGTTGCGCCATAATTTTTTACAACAACCTTATAGGTAGTTTCTTTCGTT
>Ga0164241_10005790_pt1 | contig 11436 bp, 10 predicted proteins | sample OricomyardsoilBY_FD_108780 | JGI IMG/M metagenome (GOLD analysis project Ga0164241, IMG submission 108780) | Backyard soil microbial communities from Emeryville, California, USA - Original compost - Back yard soil (BY) | ecosystem: Environmental > Terrestrial > Soil > Unclassified | place: USA... | reverse complement strand
TTGGTGCGGCGCGGCCGCTTGTCGCGCGAGCAGCTCGATGCGGCGCTCGGCTCTCTACAGAAGTTCGGCGGTCGGCTCGGTGACACGTTGATCGGCTTGCAGCTGGTCGACGCGGTCGACGTCTTCCGGGCGATCCGCGATCAAGGGCGCGACCGCGTGGCCGCCTTGTCGACGTGGGACGAGGGCTTGGTCACGTTCTATCGTGGCACCGCCCCCACGCGCGTGGAGTTTCCGCTCGACTTGGATCTCGCCAGTCCCATCATGGCGGGCGCCATTTTGCGGTCCAAGGGCGAGCCGCGCACGCTGTTACCCAACGACAAGCTCGTGGTGCCAGGCCCACGCTATGAAGCCGGCAAGCTGCCGCGCGAACGCGGGGCGGCCCCTGCCTCGCTGCAGTACGTGATGACTTTCGTCGCCGATCGCTTGAGCGTCAACGCGGCCTTGGAACGCTTGACCGACTACCGCCCCGGCCGCGAAGCCCGCGCCGTCAGCGCGAAAGAAGCCGCGGCCGCGCTGTTCACGGCCGAGCTACTCGGCTGGGCGGCTTGGGGCTAGACCGGGGTCGAAGGCCCGTGAAGCGCGGATCAAGAGCCACGAGGCCAGCCCGAAAATCAGGGCGCCTTGGCGAACGGCAAAATCGTCTTCAAGTCTTCGTCGTTGAACCGCAGCATGCCGCCGACGAAGTAGTCACGGCGCGAGTTGCTCAAGATGTCTTCGACGCCGCCCAGCAGCCAGAGGCGGTTGATGAACTCGTAGCCGAGCGAGATGCGCCAGCGGGGTAGGACCACCTCGCCGAAGCCGTACAGATCTTGGCGAAGCTCGAAGCGATTGTCGAACAGGGACGTGTCGAGGCCGAGGCCGCCGGTCGACTCTTTGATGCCGAAACGGCCCGTAAAGGGTCCGAAGCTTTGCGCGAATTGCAGCGAAAAACGCAGCGAGTTCGAGGTCACGGTGCGCACTTCGCGATAGTGCGGAGGGTCGTTCGGATTGGTGCTGTCGACGTCGATCTGCTCGAAGCGCGTCAACCCCTTGGGGTCGTTGACGATCTCGATCATGTAGTACTTGTCCTCCTTCGGTTGAAGGCGGATTTCGACGTAGCTCTTCACCGTGCTGGCCAAGAACTGGTAGTCGGTGCGCAGGCTGACGATCGTCTGCAAGCGCGAGATGCCACCCAAGAAGTCGCCGACGTTTTCGACCGCGCCCTCGACCTCGTTGATCAGCTTCTCGTCTTTGGTCAGGCGCCCCAGCGTGCCTTCGCCCCGATTCAGCCGCGCCGTGACGTCGTCGACGTTCTTGAGCGCGCTCTCCAGGTTTTTGCTGGCGCTGTCGACGCGCTCGACGATTTTGCGCACTTCACCGGCATCGCCCCCCTTGCCGGTCGGGTCCTTGGATACGAGCTCGCGCACCTCGCGCGTCGTCTCGCGCACGTTCTCCAGAATGGCTTGAATCTCGGGCGCGCTGCGGGTCGAGATTTGCTGCGTATTCACGACGATCTCGTGAATGGCGGCGCGGTTTTCGCGCACGGTTTGGTTCAAGGCCTCGGTCACCTGGGCCAGGTTGCGCAAGGTCGACTGGATGTCCGTCTTGCCTTGCTCGCTACCCACCGACGAGGCCAGCGCTTTCGTGACCTCTTTCACGTCCTTGGCGATGTCCGACATCTGCCGCATCAGGTCGTCGGTCGTCTGCGCCTCCGTCACGACTCGGATTTCTTCGCCGTCGACCAGCTTGCGGCGGCCCTCGGTGCCGGGCGAGATTTTCAGCTGGAACTCGCCCAACAAGCTGGACGCGACCTTGGCCGCCGCTGCGTCCTCGTACAGCGGCACGTCCTTGTTCATCACGATGTCGATGCGCGCGACATCGTGGTCGAGCTTGATGCTCTTGCCGCGCCCTACGGGAATGCCCGCGATGCGCACCTGCGACATCTTGGCGATGCCGCTCGCGTCTTTCATGCGCGTGAACACGACGTAGCCACCGTCGTTCTCACCGGACTTGGTGACGTAGCGGTAGATGAACAGGCCAGCGCCGACCATGACGATCGCGAAAGCGCCGACCTTCGCGGCAGTAGTGATGCGACCAGCCAACTGCGCGAGCGTAGACGCCATGCGCTGAAGGAGCAACGGCCGTCGGACCGAAACATGCTACAAACGGTCCATGGGCCGAACCTGGGTCGCACGAGGCAGCTGCGCTCGCGCGACTTCGACGCTCGCTTGCCTGGCGCTCGGCGGCGCCGTCGGCTGCACCGCAACGTCCAGCCCAATCGCCCAAACCGCCACGCGCACGCAAGCCACACCTGCTTTCGCCAACGACGCCAGTGAAGTCTTCAGCTTCCCGGAGGTCACCCAGTCGCCGCTCGGCGTGGCCGACGTCCCGGCCGCGCTCGCGCCCTTCTTCGACCAATGTCGGCTCGGCGACGCGGCCCTTTCGCGCGTGGCCGAGCGCTTTGCCCGCCGGCAAGCCGAAGACCTGGCCCCCTTGGACGTCTCCGAGCTCAGCTTTGCGTTGCGCGCCGAGGGCTCACCGTACGTGTGGCCGCGCGCGTGGACGCTGGAAGGTGGAGACGTCGCCAGCCCCGCCGCCGTCGAACGCATGCACGGCTGGCTCGGCAGCTTCGACGACGGCGGCGAGCGTCGCTGTGGGCTCGCGCTGGCGACGACGCGCGAGCGGAGCGTGCTGTCGGCCGTCGCCATCGACGCGCTCGCCGATCTCGAGCCACTGCCCGTTCAGCTGCGCGTGGGCACCTGGGTCGACGTCCACGCCAGCGTGCTCGTGGCCGCAAGCGACGCAAAAGTCATCGTGCTCGGACCGAGCGGCGCCCCCTATGCGGTGCCCACGACGTTCGACGGTCGCCGCGTACGCGCGCGCTTCCGCGCCGATCGGCCCGGCGCGTTCTTGCTCCAGCTGCTCGCCAACGTGGCGGGTGGACCCCGACCGGTGCTGGAAGCCACCGTCTACGCGGACGTGCGACCGCCCACGTCGTTCTCCGGTGAGCCCGCACCCGGTGAGCCGCTGCAGCCGCTGGCCGGCAACGCTGACAAGGCGGCGGCCCTGCTAGCGATGGTCAACGAAGCGCGTGCCCGCGAACAGAGCCCGCCGCTCGAGCGCGACGCCACGCTCGACGGCATCGCCGAGCGCCACGCCCAAGCCATGCGCCAACAGAAGCGCATCGCCCACGACGCCGGCGACGGCGATCCGCGCAGCCGAGTCGAGGCCGCCAACCTCGACATCTTGGCCACCGGCGAAAACGTCGCCCACAACCTCGACGTGACGCGCGCCCACCGCGCCCTGTGGGCAAGCCCCTCTCACCGCGAGAACCTGCTGCAGCCGCGTTTCGACCGAGTTGGAATCGGCGTCGCCGTCGATCCGGACGGGTCGATTTGGGTGTGCGAGGTCTTCGCGGACTTCCCGGACCAAGTCGGCCCGCCCCGCTGACCCCTGGGCCGGTTCGCTCGGAACGGCGGTAGCCACGCCGAGAACCCCCCGCGCCGAAATCACCGCTTCTATTGCCGAAACGGGCAGGCTACTTTCCGACCCTGTGACGCCTCATCGGGATCATGCTCGGCGCGCTCTTGGTACATCTGCCACCGCGCGCGGGGCGCGCACCCTGGTGGCCCTAGCCCTGGGTGCCAGCGCGCTCGTGCTCGGCACCAGCGAAGCGCGGGCACAGGCGACCTACTTCCAACTTGATCGTGCGCAAATCTCGGGCGCGCCTGAAGACGGCTTCATGGTGTGGCGCCCCGTCGGCTCGGCAGAGAACCGCCTCTACGTGAACGGCGCGCTCGGCTACAGCCACAACCCGCTGCGCAGCGATACCGTCACCGATAACCCAAGCGTCCGAAACCACATCGACAACCCCGTGCAGGGCCAGTTCATCACCTACCTGTCGGGCGGTGCGCAGGTTCTAAAACGTCTGACGATGGGGCTGACGTTGCCGGTCAACCTGCTCACTATCTACGGCAACGATCCGCAGCGTGAAGGTGTCGGCGGTGGTGGCATCGGTGATTCGCCGGTCGCGGTGGGCGATCTGCGCCTCGATGTTCGGGTCAAGACGTGGGAAACCGACAGCGAGTGGCTGAAGTTCGGCCTCGGTGCGGCGCTGTTCGCCCCCACCGGTAGTCGCGGCGCGTTTGCGAGCGACGGCTCCACCAGCGGCTCTTTGTACGTCGCCAGCGAGCTCGACTTCGGCAAGTTCTTTTTGAGCGGCAACATCGGGCCGCATTTTCGCCCGGACGGCAGCATCGGCGGCAGCAATGGCAGCCTGTTTCTGGCCTCCGATTTACGCTGGGCGTTCGGCGCTTATCTACCGTTGCGCGAAGGCAAAGTGCGCTTGGGTGGCGAGCTTTGGGGCACCACCGGCATCACCGCTCACGATCAAAGCGGTGAGAGCGTCAGTAAATTCTTCGCCGGCGCCAACACCGATCTCGAGTGGCTCGCTCAGGGCCGCTTCACGATCGACCCGCGCGATCGCGTCTACGTGCAGGTCGGCGCCGGCACGCGCCTGACCACCGGCTACGGCGCGCCAGACTTTCGCATTTTGGGCTCGATTGGTACGTACGCCAACTTGCTCGACTTCAAGAGCAAGTCGCCCGCGCGCCGCGTGCACGCGTCCTCCGACGTCGACCTGTACGATCGCGACACCGACGGTGACGGCTACCCTGATTCCGTGGATGGCTGTCCCACCGAAAAAGAGGACGGCAAGCCGCCGCAAGCCACCGACGGTTGTCCCGGCAGCTCCGATCGCGACGGCGACGGCATCCTCGACGTCAACGATCAGTGCCCGGACAAGGCCGAGGACAAAGACAGCGTCCAGGACGAGGACGGGTGCCCGGAAGACGACGCCGACAACGACGGCATCCCGGACGTGAAGGACAAGTGCCCGACCGAGCCCGGCAAGCGCTCGCCGATCGCGGAGAAATTCGGTTGCCCGAGCCTGATTGAAATGGGCAGCGATGGCAGCGTGCAGCTGCTGAAGCCCATCGAGTTCGAGACCGGCCGCGCGACGATCAAGCCGATCAGCTTCCCGATCATGGATGACGTGGTCGAGCTGATGAAGAGCCGACCGTCGATCAAGGTCGGCGTGTACGGCCACACCGACAGCAAGGGCATGCCTGCCAACAACTTGAGGCTGAGCAAGGAGCGCGCGGCCGCCGTGCGTAACTACTTGCAAGGCAAGGGCATCGCTCCCGCCCGCCTCGAGTCCGAAGGCTTCGGCCAGACCAAGCCCATCGCCCCCAACGAAAACGAAGACGGCCGCTCCAAGAACCGCCGCGTCGAATTCAAAATCCTCAGCGGCGCCGACTAACGCGACGCGCGTCACCGTCACGGCTTCGGACAGACCCAGATCTTCCTGTAAAAGATCTGGGGACTGACGGCTGCTCTACGGCGCGCGACAAAACGACGAAACGCGGAGACCTCGGGAGAGGCTCCGCGTTTGGGCTGCAGGCAGTAAGCGAGGGCTTACTTGCTGTGCGGAGGCATCTTCGCCTCCTTGAAAATGACGTGCTCGCGCTTGACCGGGTCGTACTTCTTGAGCTCGAGCTTGTTGGTCTGCGTGCGCTTGTTCTTGGTCGTGTAGTAGGTGAAGCCCGTACCGGCCGAAGAAACGAGGCGAATGTTCTCTCGCATGGGACGCGGGGATTAACACGCGGCCCAGGGCTGATCAAGGGCGAGAACGCCAAAACGATACGAAAAAGCCGCAGGGACTTGACGAGAGGCCTGATGGATGGCTAATTCCGCCGCCTCCGCTAGGAAGTCCCATGAAGCGCACGTACCAGCCCCACAACATCAGCCGCATTCGTACTCACGGCTTCCGTAAGCGCAACAGCACCAAGGGTGGCCAAAATGTGCTGAAGAACCGGCGGCGCAAGGGCCGCTGGCGTCTGACGGTTTCGATCTACGAAAAGTGAAGTAGTGGTCGGCAGTGCTCGGTCCGGGGCTCGCTCACCAGCGAAAGCCAACCGCGTCCGGAAGCGCGCCGAATTCCTGGATATCCAATCAGGGGGCGTTCGCGTCAACGGAGACTGCCTGGTCTTCGTGGTCAAACGCCGCCCCCCTGGCTCGCCGCTCCGGTTGGGCATCACGGCGTCGCGTAAGATTGGCAACAGCGTTCAGCGCAGTCGCGCCAAACGCTTGATTCGCGAAGGTTTTCGCGCAGTTTTCTCCGACCTGCCCGAGGCGCTCGACATCGTCGTGATCGTGAGGCGCCCGCTCGGCGAGCGGAAGATGCAGGCCTTGCTCGAAGAGTGGCAACGGGCGCTGCCCCGCATCCGTCGCACCGCCGGTCCTTGAGCGCTATGTTTGGGGCGATGCTGGCCCAGCTCCTGATGCAGCTGATTCGCGTGTATCAGCGGCTGATATCGCCGCTCTTGGGGTCGGTCTGCCGCTTCGAGCCCTCTTGCTCTCGTTACACCCACGAATGCCTGCGCCTGCACGGCGCCGCCAAGGGGTCGTACCTGGGTTTCCGGCGCATCATCCGCTGCCACCCCTTCCACCCCGGCGGTTACGACCCGCCCCCACCCCTCCCTGATCCCTAGCCCCTAACGCCTTTCCCCGTGCTAAACCGCGAGGCTCAAATCTCGCGCCCGGCGAACTTGTTCGCGAAGCGGGTTTCCTCGGAAAAAACGTAGCTCATGGAACGCGGCAATCTCGGTCGCTGGTTGCTCATCGCCGCCGGTATCTTTCTGTTCCTCAGGTTCGGCACGAACTTCCTGGGTGGTGAGCACAAAGCGCCTCCGCCGATCGGCCCCGCCGACGAAACGGTGCCGGTCGTGGCGGCGGTGCGCACACCCGAGACCTTGTGCGACCTCTGGGGTGACCGCTTTCACGCCCAGCTGAGCACGCGCGGCGCGGCCCTCAAACACTACTGGCTCACCACCGCCAAGTACCGCAAAGACGGCAAGCCGTTCGATATCTCGACCACGCCTGACCAAGAGCTGTACCAGCAGCTGCGCTTTCACTTCGCCAACCGGCTCGAGAAGGCCACCGATCGCCAAGTCGATCCGGACTTGATGGATTGGACGTTGGTCAAAAGCGACGGCAAAACCTGCGAGTTCAGCTACCGCGACGACAAGGTCGAGCTGACCAAGGTCGTCAGCATCAACGCCCGTCCGTACGAGCTCAACGTCAACGCCACCATCACCAATCGCGCCAGCCAGCCGTTGAAGCACGAGCTCACGGTCGACAGCGACGCCTGGCGCTACCAGCACGAGGTCAAGCCGGGCGCCTTCCGGCAAAGCCCGCTCACGACTCAGGTCGAGTGCATCGGTGTGGACGGCAAAGCCACACGCCTGACGGGCGCCGATTTCGAGCCCAAGGATTTCGAGAACAGGGAGCATTTCCCGCACAACTCGCGAAACGACGGCAGCTGGCTCGAGACCGCCGGCCAGCCTGCGTTGGCCGCCGTCTCCAACGCGTACTTCACGCACTCGCTCGTGCCGCTGACCGCGCCCGGCAAGTTCCCGGTCTGCCAAGCCCAGATCCAAGAGCGTTACTCGGCCGCTGCCGGCAGCATCGACAAGGATCCGAACGGCGGCGCCCTGTACCGCGTGCGCCTGGCGTACCCGGCCCAAACCCTCGACCCGGGCCAGAGCGCAACCTACACGCTGACCACTTACTCGGGCCCGCTGGAGCGGTCGCTACTGGCCGGCGCCGTCGGGGGCAACCACAGCGTCGACCAGCTGATCGACCTCGGTTACTTCTCTCCGATCGCCAAGATTTTGGTCGCCTTCCTGCTCAAGGTGCACGGCATCATCGGCAACTGGGGCGTCGCGATCATGCTCCTGACGATCACGGCGCGCACGCTGCTGTTCCCACTGACCCTGCCCTCGATCAAGGGCATGATCAAAATGCGCGAGCTCAAGCCCGAGATCGACGCCCTGAACGAGAAGTTCAAGGACGAAGCGAAGGCCAAGGGCTTGGCGCAGATGGAGCTGTGGCGAAAGCACGGCGTGAACCCGCTCAAGGGCTGTCTGCCGCAACTGGCATCCATGCCAGTGTGGTTCGCGCTCTACCGCACGCTGCAAACTGCCGTAGAGCTGTACAATATCCCGTTCTTGTGGTTCCCCGACCTGTCTGCGGCGGATCCGTTGTACATCCTGCCCTTCGTGATCGGCGGCACGTCTTTCTTGCAGCAAAAGCTGATGCCGCCCCAGGGCGATCCGGCGCAGCAGAAGATGATGCAGTACTTCATGCCCGCCATGTTCACGGTGTTCATGCTGTTCCTGCCCGCAGGTCTCGGCGTGTACATGTTCACGAACGGCGTGCTGGGCATTCTGCAGCAGCAGGGTGTCGAATGGCACGCGCGGCGCAGCGCGAAGAACGCCAAGGGCACGATCAAGGTCGAGGTCGTCAGCGACACCTCGAAGCCAGGCAAAGAAAAGCTTACGCCGAAGGGCAAGGTCGAAGACCGGCCCCAGCTCGGCAATGGAAAGGCATGAACATGGGCGATACGAACGAGCTCAACGACGACGCGTGGGAGGAAAAGGACCCGAACGATGCGCCGCTGCCCAAGGCGGACGCGGACGGGGGTGCCGAACTGGCCGATGACCGGGGACGCCGCAAGAAGCGCGAACCCGATTTGGAGCCGAGTGATGACCGCCAGAAGAAGGCGCTCGATTTCCTGACCACGATCGTGCGTGAGATGGAGATGGAGTGCACCGTGCACTTGCGACGCGCGCGCGAGGGCAACTCGGTCGACGAGATCAACCTGGAGATCGCCGGACGCGATGCCGGGCGCATCATCGGTAAGAAGGGCCAGGTCCTGTCGGCCCTGCAGTTCGTCACGCATCGCGTGATCAACCGCCCGGGTCTGGATCGCCGGCACGTGTCGGTCGACGCCGAGGGCTACAAGAGCCGTCGCGACGACTCGCTCGCGAGCATGGCCAAGCGCCTCGGCAAGCAAGCCGTCGAACAGGGCAAGATCATCACCTTCGAGCCCATGAACCCTCGCGATCGCCGCGTGGTGCATTTGGCCCTCGCCGGCTTCGAGGGCGTGATCACGCGCAGCGACGGCGAAGGTGATGACCGCCGCGTGCAGATCATCCCCGTGCGCCGCGCCGGTAATTCCGGTAACGCGCCAAATCCGGTCTGAGCCCGCGCGGGCCAAACCCGCGCGAAAAATGGGGAAAGGCGGGTGTCATTTGACGCCCGCCTTCGCGGCCTTACATGCTCCGTGGAGCAGCTTCGTCGAACTCATTAGGGAAACTTTAGGAGATGAGCATGAGCAGCATGGGACGGTTGGGCGCGCTTTCGATGGTTCTGGGGCTTTCGCTTTCCGCCGTGGGTTGCGGCCCCAAGGCCGTGCGCGGTGAAGAGGTCGAGGGGCTGGACGACCAGGCCATGAGCACCGGCCTCGACCGTCGCGACCTGCAAAAGCTCCTGCAAGAGAACATGAAGGCGCTGGAAAGCGCCCCCGTCATCAAGCGCTGGGAAGGCGAGCAGATGCCGTCGGTCGCCGTGCTTCCTCTACGCAATGAGACGACCGAGCACGTCGAAGGCTCACTCGACGCCTTGATCAGCGACATCGAGACGACCCTCGTGAACGCCGGCCACGTGCGCGTCATCAGCATGGAGCAGCAGGGCAACCTCATCTCCGAGATCCGCCAGCAGTATTCGGGCGCGTTCGATGCCAGTCAGATCGCGACGTGGGGCAAGCAAATCGGCGCCCGCTACGTCGTGACGGGCAAGGTGTTCACGAGTGACGAACGCCAAGACGGCGAGCGACGCGTGCAGTACTTCATGTTCATCCAGGTGCTGGAGGTCGAAACCAGCCAAATCCTGTTTCAGCACAAGTCCGCGGTCACCAAGGCCATCATCTGAGCCTTCGGAGCTAGCGGCGTCATGAAACAAACGGGCCGCGCTCTAGCCGGCCGCAACCTGGGAAAGCTGCTCGGCGCGCTCTCGCTCGTCGCGTTGGGCGCGCTGTCCGGCTGCGCCAGCCACTCCGACAAAACGAAAGAAATTCGTAGCGCCCTGGACGCCGGCAACCCGCGCCAAGCGCTGAAGCTGCTCAACGAGCAGCTCGACACCAAGTCCGAGAAAGAGCTGCCGGAAAAGACGAGCGGTGACAACTCGCTGTTCTTACTCGACCGCGCCATGGTGCTGCAGCAACTGCAGATCTACAAATGGTCCAGCCGTGATCTCGAGGTGAGCGACAAAGAGATCGACATGCTCGACTTCTCGCGCAACACGGCCCACGACATCGGCCAATATCTATTCTCGGACGACACGGGTCCGTACAAGGCGCCCCCGTACGAGAAGCTGATGATCAACACCATGAACATGGTGAACTACCTAGCGGTAGGTGATCTGCAGGGCGCGCGCGTCGAAGCACGCCGCCTGGCCGTGATGCAGAAGTACCTGAAGGATCACGATCCGGACAACGCCCTGACCGCGCCGGGCAGCTACCTCGCCGGGTTCACCTTCGAAAAAAGCGGCCAGTACGACGAGGCCCTGCGCTACTATGACGAGGCCCTGCAGTACGGTGAGTACCGCAGCCTGGCCGAGCCCGTAAAACGCCTGATGGGCCGCGCGAGCTACGCCTCGCCCCGGTTACGCAAGCTCGCCGGCCTCGGTGAAACCGAGACTGCGCCGCGCGATGCCGGCACCGACGCCGCCCAGGAAGGTGAGCTTTTGGTCATCGTGAGCTACGGACGGGTTCCCGCAAAAATCGCGCGGCGCTTGCCGATTGGTTTGGCCCTCACCTACGCCAGCGGCGCGCTCGAGCCCGGCGCCAGCGCCCAAGCCAATGCCCTTGGCGCCCAAGGCCTGGTCACCTGGGTCAACTACCCCGAGCTGGGTAACGCCCACGGCGAGTACGATCGGCCGTCGTTTCAGCTCGACGGCAAGAGCATGCCGCTCGAAGGCATCGTGGCCGTCGATCAAGAGAGCAAGAAGGCCTGGGACAAGGCGAAGGGCCCGATCATCGCGTCGGCCATCACACGCATGATCGCGCGCGTGGTCGCCGGCAAGGGCGTGGAGGCGGCGGCCGGCAACGACCACCCCATCGCCGGCCTTTTGCTGGGCCTGGCGACCCAAGCCACCTTGACCGCCGCCGATACGCCCGACACCCGCAGTTGGGCCACCCTGCCCGCGCGGATGGCTTTCGCTCGCGTCATGCTGCCAGTCGGTACGCAGACCGTGAAGCTGCACGCGCGCGGCGCCGACAGCGTTCGCAAGGTGACGATCAAGCCGGGCGGCTTCGCGGTCGTTAATCTGACGGTTCTGGAATAGTCGACGCCACAACCGCGCCAACGTAGGTGGATCTGCGCAAGCACAACGCGCGGCGCGGCGACGGGTCAAGCGGCGGCAGCTCCTGCCGCTAGTCGCGAGCGACGGTCATAAAATCGAACCGTGGTTCGCCACGGACTCGGGCCGAAGGCAGCAGATCCGCTCCCCGCGTGTGAGGACGCGCCGGCCGCGCGACCTCGCAAGGCCGAGCAA
>Ga0164241_10005789_pt1 | contig 11437 bp, 10 predicted proteins | sample OricomyardsoilBY_FD_108780 | JGI IMG/M metagenome (GOLD analysis project Ga0164241, IMG submission 108780) | Backyard soil microbial communities from Emeryville, California, USA - Original compost - Back yard soil (BY) | ecosystem: Environmental > Terrestrial > Soil > Unclassified | place: USA... | reverse complement strand
GCCTGGGGAACGCCGCTTATCGTGATGGGAGACGGCCTGCCCCGGTCCAAGGTAAAGCTCACGACCTTGGGTTGGGGCCACGCCCAACCCGCATCCGTTTTTTGATTCCAGAAAAGACAGAACGTCTCACGTTTCTTATCGCCAAGGCCCTGCTCGATGGGCCGATTCCACACGCCCAACAAGGTTCTCCAATTATCGGGGAGTGTCAAACGCCCTACGGCGAGCCCTGCCCACACGTTGGACGGAGCGCTGGAGAGCCATAGGCGCACCGCTTTCCAGGGATAGACGCCTCCCTCTTTGAGGGGATGACCTCCCCAGGCGGGATCATCGCCAACATTCAAAACCTCGGAAGGGAGTTCCTTAGTTTCACCGAGTTCGACGTTGAGACGCGCGGGGCTCCCGTTGCCCGACAAGTCTTGGGCACGAGCATGAAACCAAAGAGATCCGCTGGTTCGTCGTAAGGAGCCAAGATCGAGGGGCCCCGTGTAAGGCGTAAACTTTAATTCCGAATCCGTGACAGCGCGCTGATCAGACTGCGCCCAAAAGAGACGAACCCCTACGGGGTTGGTCGGTTCAACGACCTCGATGGTTTGACCATTAACGATGATCGAGGGGGTTTCGGGAGGGACAAAATCACGGCGCAGAAGAATCGGCGGCGACGCGGGGCCGACCAGGCCTTGAGGATCTCTCCAAGCAAGGCGAACAAACCACGAGCGATCACCGCCCTGAGGTTCGTCGGGAATCAGAAATCCCTTCAGCAAGGGGGACTTCTGATCAGGAGCCGGTAAAGAATCCTCAGTGGAAATAGAATACACCGGCCAAAAGCCATCACGAGAGAGAACATGAAGTCCGGCCAGCGGCGTTGCCGGTCCGAGCTGTGGTCCCGTATCCGTCCAGGGTTCAAAGATTGGAATCACCCACCCTGTTTTCATAAAGTCAATGGAGGACGAGGGAGAATTCTTCTGCCCAAGGGACTGAACGACGGCACCGACACAGCCATCAGGGATTTTCCATTGACCGCAGGGACCCCACAAGACCAGATCGTCAGAGGACTGTGTTCCGTCCGCGTGTTTCCAAAGGACTCGATAGGCTTTGTCCGACTGCCCCGAAAAGCTCAGTTGAGGGTTCCAGCCATCCCACGTTTCGAGGCGCGGAGGTTCGGAAGACCGGGAATCGACGATGTAGTACGTTCGGAAAACCCCGTCGGAAGTTTGTATCCGAGTCCCCCAACGATGTTCTGTACCTTCAGCCGTTTCCAAAGGAGGGCTTGCCTCGCCCGAACTCCAATGAATTCCGTCATCAAGGCTCACTTTGGCGTCGGAACTGAGCCCAGGAAACGAAAGAGGCTCTGCGGTCACACAGGTTTCCGGCCAACCCGCAGGAAGGGCCTGATTTCTTTGCATCCAACGAATGGTTTTGGTCATCCAAGCTCCATCGACCCGAGACCGAACACCGACCGTAATCGCCAAAGCCCCCTTCCCTTCCAGCGGTGTCGGAGCTGCGTACACTTGTGAATGACTCCGATCCCACTGCGCTCCCCAATTCCAACGAACTTCGTCGATTCCCTTGACACAGACAACGAGAAACTGGCGATTCGCCCAGGACCCCGAGACAGGGGAAAGGACGTCCAAAGAGGAGTTAGGCTGATCGTTGAGATCAATGCGATATTTCCATTCGGTCAAGGCGTCATGAGGGCCTCTGACTTGGACAACGGTCGTCCTGGCTTGCCCCGCACCGGGATCAAGTTTCAACGGGAAGACAACCGGCTGGTTACCCACGGAGGCTGTCCACCCTGAAGGAAGGTGTCCCACGATGGTTTGGGGAGACGAATACCAGCCGGGCGCGGGGTGAACGGTGGGAAGGGCGTCCACTTGCCCGTGAACCGTATAGGTAAAATCTTTGGACATCGACTCGCCTGTGGACAAGGTTTCCGTGAGCCGAAGAGTGGTGCGCCGGGTCTCCCCAGGAAGCGCGCGGAGCACGATCCGGCCGGGCCAAGCACGAAGATCGCCGTGATCGGCTCCCAAAAGCTGGACTTGAAGACTGACGCCCTCAGGAGGGGAAGCCTGAATCGACACGGCATCGGAATAGACTCCCGGCGGAGGGTTGAGATCTGGAAGAACGATTTCCCCCGGCGCGGCCCAAAGCCCTGAACCGGTGAGGGCAAGAAGAGTGCCGAGAAACCCAACCCTCATGATTCAAAAACCGATAAGGCGGCAACCATTTCGGGATCGTCTTTGGTGTACCACTGACGACGCTCTTCGTCCGTAAGACCAATCAGTTCATGACTCAAATAGTGAATCCAAGGATCCTCTGCCCGGGTCGCTAAGTCGTACCGGCGACAATAAAAGTCGGGTGTAATCGGCAAGGGGACCGCGTCGCCAAAGACCTTATAATCATGAACAGCAATCTTAACATCGTGCCGAGGAATTCCACGTTCAAGAATCACGTTGACCAGGTGGTTGATGGTACGGCCAGTATCAAAAATATCGTCGACAAAAAGAACCTTGTCTCCCGTACGCAGATATTGGGGACTGTAGGTCCACCCGTCGACCCGGACAGCCGTTTGCTGTCGAATGTCAGTATAAGAATGGGCGACCACCGCGGCATAAAACACCGGACGATCGCCCGTTCGCAAAACCTTAAAGTACTCAGAAAGAATGTTTCCCAAGTAAGCACCGCCGCGCAGCGAAACGTAGATAACATCAGGAAGGAAACCCGACTGGACGATTGCCCAGCCGAGCTTCAACGCATTGTCGCGTACGGTATCGTAGGAAACAAACTCTTTGCTCATGCCTCCAATTATCGTGTGATCGTAATGGAGAGCTCAACCCCCTCTCGGACGAAAGTCAGCTTGACCTCGGAACGATCGGAATTCAGTTCGTGGTAAAAGTCGGCGACCGTCAAGACAGGTTTGTTGTTTACCTTGGTCAAAACATCGGAGACTTTAAGGCCCGCAATGTCAGCCGTCGACTTGTCTTCAACCCGGGCAACAATGAGTCCTTTGAGAGCCGCGTCGAGACTCAATTGGTCGCGAATGTCTGAAGTAATCGGCGTGACGATGAACCCCGGCCAAAGCTTGAGACTCTTAAGGTCCGTTTCCTTCGGGCGAACGTCAATTGTTACCTTTTTGTCTATCTTCACCCCATCGCGGATGAGAGTGAAAACGGCCGACTGCCCAGCGGGAAGGTCGCCAACGGCCTGAACTAAGTGGTTCGTATCTTCAATCTTCTTTCCATCAATCGCGATCACAAAGTCTCCGGGGAGAATACCGGCTTTGTCTGCCGGGCTTCCGCGGAAAATGTGGGGAATGTAGGAACCCTTTGTATCGGGGAGTTTGAGATCCTTCGCCAAGGTGTCGGAGACATCAGAAACTGAAGCCCCAAGCCAACCGTATTGGACCTTGCCATTGGCAATAAATCCTTCGATGGAACGTTTGGTGCTGTTAATCGGAATGGCAAAGCCCAGGCCGACACTGGCACCGTTAGGGGAAGCAATCCAGGTATTGATTCCAATCACTTCACCCTTGAGATTGACCAAGGCTCCGCCTGAATTTCCTCGGTTAATAGACGCGTCTGTTTGAATGTAACTATTGATGTTGACGGTATCGTCCGGTCCCCCTTGCCGGCCCAGAGCGCTCACGATTCCGCTGGTCACCGAAAAATCAAGACCCAAAGGATTTCCCATGGCAAGAACCCAATCGCCAACCTGGAGATCGTCTGAATTACCCAGCTTAGCCAAGACCAAATTGGTTTCCTTCGTGGTGATCGAAATCATGGCCAAGTCTCGGCGAGCGTCTGTGCCGATCAACTCGGCTTTATACTCTCGCCCATCGAGCAATTTGACGTGAATGCTGTCGGAGTTCTCGACCACGTGGTTGTTGGTCAAAATGTAGACCTTGTCTCCCGTGCGTTGGACCATGACACCGCTTCCCAACCCTTCCGAACGAGGGGCCTTTTGTGCCTTGGGAGACGGCTCATGCCCCTTGGGCTGGTCCCCTTGCCCCGGCCCTTGAGGTCCAAAGAAAAAGTCGAAGGGAGGCGTCATCGGAAGATCGGGGGACTGAACCTGAGAAGTCGCGGGTCCTTCGGTTCGAACTTCCACAACGGCGGGAAGGACGGCCTTGGCAATCGCACGGAATGTATTTTGTGCTTCGAAAACGCCGGCGGGAACCACGACGGGTTTGGCCTCGGCCAATACTGTCTTTTGAGGAACCCACGAGCCATTGAGAGCCAAAACTCCCACAGCAAGTCCAAAACCTAAGACCATTGCCGCGCCCATATACGCGACCACCGCTTTGCGCGATGCTAGAAAATTTTTCAGTGACATACGAACGCTCCTTAATGTGATGTTCTGTTTAAAGAAACGTCCCACCTCGATCAAAAGTTACAAAACAGACACTGGTACCATGGTAAGGATTTCAATCCCATCTTCGAGAACGGCAACGGTATGTTCAAAATGAGCCGACTTCTTGCCGTCAACAGTGACGACAGTCCACTGATCACTCAAAACCCTCACCTCAGCCTTTCCGAGGTTAATCATGGGTTCAACGGCCAGCACCATCCCCGGGACCAAACGAGGGTTGGGCCCCGAAGAAACGGCATTGGGGACTTGAGGATCCTCGTGCTGACTAAAGCCTACACCATGCCCACAATACTGGTGGACAATGCCTAAACGATAAGGCTTAACCGCTTCCGTAACCGCGTTCGCGACGTCGCGAATGCGTCCATTGGGCCGCATGGCACTGATTGCCTTCCCCAAAGCTCCCTTGGTCACCGTTAGGAGCTGTTGTTCTTCGGGCGTAACCTCACCAATGGCCAACGTCATTGCCATATCGGAAAAATACCCATCTAGAATGATCCCGCTATCAAGGCTGAGCAGGTCCCCATTTTGAATGATACGATCACGCTTTGGGATTCCGTGAATCACTTCCTGGTTAATAGAAATGCATAAGGTAGCAGGAAATCCTTGGTATCCCTTAAAAGCGGGAGTCCCGCCCTGTTTACGAATCCAATCTTCAGCCCAATGATCAAGATCAAGAGTACTCCGCCCCTGGGCCGCCTGATGAGGAAGTTCTTGAAACAAGCGTGCCAGGAGCTGACAAGATTCCCGAATCCCTTGTAATTGTTCAGAATTTTTAAGACGAATCATGGCTTTTCCTCGGTAAGTGTTTGCCTTTCACGTAAGAGAAACGATGCGCGAAGGTTTTGCGGGTCCAGTGCCACAGCCGCTTTGAGATCGTCAAGGGCCGTCGCAAGCAGTGCCGATTTTGAGGTACCTGTTTCCAAAGGACTCAAGGCTAATTCTAACTCAGCCTTACGAACGAGCCAACCCGAGCGCCGTTCGTGATCCGAGAGCCCTTGGTCCGTCGGTAGACGATCCAAGGCCGTACCCAAATCCCTCAGGGCCGCGTCAAATGCTGCTTTCCGGCTATCCGCAGGACCTTGTTGACCAGAGACTAATTCCAAAAGCGACGCGTTCGCAAAATACGCCGCCCCTTGCCAGGCCTCGGGAACAGTCTTCCAAACAGTAAGAGCGTCGACAACCTTATCTTGAGTGGCGAGACTCATGGCTCGCAGTTCAATCGACCACCAGGGTTCCTGATGATCCTCGAGTGCCTGCAGATGAAGCCGAAGGGCTCGACGAACGCCATCAAAGTCTTGCTGACTCAACAAGAGCCACGCGAGGCGCTCGGCTAAGGGCGCGTTCTGGGGGTAGCGGTGCAAAAGCGACCAAAGCCGCGGGAGCGACAGCAGGTCGGGAAAAAGGGTGTCTTTCAGCAATTCAGCCTGTATTGTCTGGGAAGTTTCCGGCTTGGAGCCTGCCAATTCAATCAGTGTTGTGCGAACTGAAGCGCTTTCCCCGAGGTCAAATCGTGACTCCAACGCCAAAAAGGCCGCTGTCGATGTAGGGTTGTCAACGCGGCGCAGGATTCCCAAAGCAACCGCGGGCTGGTGCTCATCAAGAGCCATCCGAGCCCGATTGACGGCAAGCGCCTCGGGGACAGGACCGCTCTGCTGAGCAAGCAGTTGATCGTAAACAGTTCGTGCCGAACTCTCATCGCCTTGGTGAAGAAAAACATCGGCAAGAACAAGAAAGTCCCTGGGCTCAGGATTGGCAATCGAACGGAAAAGGGCCCCTGCCCGAGCCCAGTCTCCGTCGTCATACGCCAGAAGCGCGTCCAACCTATCAAAGGGAGGACGAGATTTTTCTTTACGGGAGAGGGCGTTCCAGAGGTCGTGCGCCGCGTCCAACTGTCCCGATCCTAACGCGGACAAGAGTGCGTTTTTTGCCAAACGAGGATCGGCGTTCCACTGAGTCAGGGCCTGGTAGCTCTTAAAGGCGGCGGCGTCTGGGTTCGAAAGCACGTCAAGCCACTGCCCCCAGCCGTCTTTTGTCCAGTCTCTTGCCTCAATGTGAGCCTGCTCACGCAGGGAATTCCACGCAGTTCCTTGTAAGAGCTTGTCGGCAAGGGGAACGGCATCTTCCGGGCGATGGGCTTTAAGAAGAACCCAGACAGCATAGGCGGCCACGTCCACGTTGCCCGGATACGACTTCCTTGCCGACTGGGCTACCGTAGTAGCAAAGGCCCAATTTCCCGTCGCCGTACCGATCTGTTTCGCGCGCAAGCCCCATTGCCGCCACCCGTCGACCGAAAGTTGTTTCGGCACAGGCGATAAGATTTTCTGAGCCTGATCGGCGCGGCCCTGAGTCAAGGCCGCGTCTGCTTGAGAAAGGCGCGATAACCATGTTTGCGGTAAACCAGGAAACACAACAGGCCAGATCAACCAAAACAAACTGACAAGGCCCAGCAAGAGAAGGATCAGTCCAGCCCAACGTCTGAAACGTCTCATAAGGCTCTAGAGTCCCCGCTCCCGGCGAAGACCGTCAAGGACACCGTTGATAAATCGATATGAGTCGTCAGAAGCAAAACGTTTAGAGATATCAACAGCCTCGTCAATCACAACTTTGGCCGGAATGTCTTTGGTAAAGAGGAGTTGGAAGACACTGATCCTGAGCAAGGCTAGGTCAACCTTGCCGATACGCTGAAAGTCCCAATTCTTGAGTTGAGCCCGAATTGCCTCATCAATGTCTTCCCAGTGCTCCACCGTGCCCGCAATGAGAAATCGTGTAAACAAAAGGACATCGGGCTCAAGCTCTTCCCTTTCCTTGGGAATCATCCAAGCAAGCGTAAGAAGCTCTTCCAAATTTTGAGGATTGAGATCCTGTCCAAAGAGACTTTGAAAGGCGAGAATCCGCGCTTGCCGACGACTTCCCATATTAGAAATTCTGCTCAAACGTTTTGATGGTGGCTTTTGTTCTTAATTCATCGCCGACTTTCAAAACAAGTTGGGCCTGCGCTTCCATTTCTTTGCGATGCAGCAAGGACTGTTCGATTGCCTTTTTGACCGTGAGCTGATCGTTTCCAGGATAGACATCGTCATCGAGCTTCAAAAAGTGCTTTTCAATCTTTTGGGTAATACGAACAATATGGAGACCCGAGTTGGAAACAAGAACAGGGCTGATTTCACCCTTTTTCAAGGCAAATAAGTTGTCGAGAAATTCTTTTCCAAAAATGGACAAGAGACGTTGACCGGCCTGAGAATCCAAAGATCGAGGAACGTACCCGATGTCGCCGTTTTGTCGAGCAGAGGTTGGGTCTTCTGAAACTTTCGTAGCCTCTTCTTCAAACGTCACCTTACCAGACTTTATTGCGGCCAGCGCGTCGTCGGCACGTTTGCGAATTTCGGCCGGGGTACCCTTGGGGTGAATTTTGGTGTCAAAGAAAATATGGGAAACACGAACATAGTCAGGCGATATAAATTGAGCCGGGTTGGAGTCGTAATACTCCTGAATTTCACTATCGGATACAGTAATATCCTGGAGTGCTTTGAACCCCGGCTGTTGACTGAAATAGCGATTGTTCACCACTTGTTGTTTAAGGCCCTTGGTTGCTTCTTCCCAGGTCTGACCTGATTGCTGTTCGACAGCAGATCGAATTTGAGCGTCGGTCATTCCAGGATTCTGAGCACGAAATTGAACAAGAAGATCCTCGTCGGTCGCTTTGATTCCCTTGTTGGCAACATCTAATTCAATTAACTTCCCGGTAATTAACTCCTGAAGAAGTTTATTTTTCTCATCGCGGGTTAAGATTTTTCCACCGCGTTGGGCTTCAATCGCGCTTTCTCGACCCCGAAATTCGCTCTGAGTCACAAGACCCGTTTTTTTATCCAAGCGGACTGTTGCAACAGGCTGGTCCATTGACTGTGCCACGAGGCCGGACGTTAAAAAGAGGGCAAAAAAAGCCCATCCCCAAGTTTTCATAGTTCATCCTTCGGTGGTGAGAGTATCAGGGGGCCTTCTGCCCTGTCAATTCGACACAGGCCGGTCAAGTTTCAATCTCCGGCCAAGAGTCTTGGCTTGCTCACCTTTGGAAAGAATATCCGAGTACCGAAGCAACATACCTTCGCGTTCCAGCGCACGCATCAGTTGGCTCAAGGTTTTAGAAGTCCCGAGTAAGGAAGGGACGACAAAGGCAAAGGCCTTTTTCCCTGTCAGTATTCCGCCTTGACTCAAAAGAGGCGCAAGTTCGGTGGGAAGTGTCCCCTTCCAGACGGCTCTTACGTCGCAGCCGACCGCAATGTAGTGGAAGCCCGTCAATTTGACCTCGTGTCCGGGATGGGCAAGAATGACCTCTGCCTGAGCACCTTGCTCACGCATCCCAAGAGCAAGCTGTTCAGCAATCGCAAGAACTTTGGGTCGACGAGAAGGCTTCGCAAAGACCAAAATAGCGGCTCGGATCATGATATCTCCAAAAAAAAGACTTCTCCAGCCGATACCGGAGAAGTCCTTCGTTGTTATGTTGACGTTTAGGGAGCGGGCGTCGTCGAAGGAGCCGCAGCCGGGGTTGTCGCGGGAGCCGGTGCGGGAAGCGCTTCGGAGGGTGCCTCCACAGGCTTCGCGTTCCACCACTCAGCGCTGGCCCCTTGCTGGCGGGCAGCCGCGCCAATGTCACCCGAGTTGGGGGTCTTAAAAACGACAGCCAATCCAAGAGCCACAATAATAAAGAGAGCCCCTAAAATACTGGTTGTTCTTGTGAGCACGTTCCCCGCTCGGGAACCAAAGGTAGAAGCGCTTCCACCGCCAAACATGCCCGATAGTCCATCACCCTGATCGTCTTGAATCAGAACAATTGCCACCAAAAGAAAGGCGATTAAAACAAATACGACCAACAACAGCAGTTCTAAAATACCCATGAAGTTCTCATCCCCCAGCCTATTTGTCAAACGTGATGATCGGGATGAAGGTCTCCGCCTTCAAGGCCGCGCCGCCCACAAGAGCCCCGTCGATGTCAGACATAGCCATCAGTTCCTTGACATTGTCTGGTTTCACCGATCCACCGTATTGGATAATAATAGCATCCGCAACAGCCTTTGTATAGAGATCCGCAATCGTCTTACGAATGACCTGATGGATGGCGTTGGCGTCCTGCGGGGTAGCGGTTTTGCCTGTTCCAATCGCCCAAACGGGCTCATAGGCAATCGTAATCTTTTTAAGATCTTCAGCGCTGAGTCCGGCAAAGGCCTCTTTGGTTTGACGAGTGACGACGGCTTCAGCCTGGCCCGCTTCGCGCTCAGCAAGCGTCTCACCATTGCAATAAATGACTTCAAAACCATGCTTGAGTGCCAACTTAATCTTTTCATTGACGAGCTTATCGGTTTCGCCATGAAACTGCCGGCGCTCAGAATGGCCCAAGAGAATCGCGTTGACGCCCAGTTCTTTGAGCATCAAAACCGAAATCTCACCAGTACGCGCCCCGGTTTCCAAAGCGCTGCAATCTTGTGCGGCGACAAGAATTCCCGAGCCCTGAACGGCGGTCTTTACCGTACTCAGAGCCGTATAAGGAGGCGCCACTAAAATACGATGGGCCGACCCTTTACTGTGAAGGACCAAGGCCTCAACCAAGGCCTTGGACTCGGCCAGGGTTCCCCAAAGCTTCCAATTTCCAGCCATAAATTTTTGTCTAGCCATAATTTACCTCAATAAAATTTAGATAAGACCCGCCGCACAATCAGAGCTTAACGGCAGACTTCAATCCCAGGGAGTTTTTTCCCTTCCAACAATTCCAAGGAAGCCCCGCCCCCCGTCGAAACGTGGCTCATTTTGTCCGCGAGACCGAATTTGTTGACAGCGGCAACAGAGTCACCGCCCCCAACCACCGTTGTGGTGCCGCGGGCCGTCGCTGCGGCCACCATCTTGGCGACGGCCTCGGTTCCTTTGGAGAACGCGTCGAACTCAAAAACTCCGACGGGTCCGTTCCACACGATTGTCTTTGCCTGGCTCAACACCGTCTGATACTTGGCGAGTGTCTTGGGGCCGACGTCCATTCCCATGAGTTGATCCGGGATGTCAATACCATCGACAACAATGGCCTTTGCCGAGGGATCAAACTGTTCGGAACCAAGATGGTCAGAGGGAAGCACAATCTCGGCACCGAGAGACTTCGCAGCGGCGAGGATTTGTTTGGCCGTGTCCAGTTGATCGTCTTCAACGAGAGATTTGCCAACAGTATGCCCCTGGGCCTTGAGAAAGGTGTAGGCCATGCCGCCGCCGACAACCAAGGCCGCTGCGTTCTTTAAAAGACTTTCTAAGACAGCAATTTTCGAGCTCACTTTAGCCCCGCCGATGATCGCAACGAGGGGTTTCGTCGGAGCCTTCACAATGGGTTCGAGGTAGGCAACTTCTTTTTCCATCAAAAATCCAGCCACACTCGCGGGAAGAAACTTGGCAATACTAGCCGTGGACGCGTGATCCCGATGGGCCGTACCAAAAGCGTCGTTCACAAAAATATCGCCGTAAGTAGCGAGCTCTTTGGCGAGCCTGTCCCGTTCCGCCTCGTCCGTAGAGGTCTCTTCTTTATGAAAACGAGTATTCTCTAAGAGAATCACCGAACCGTTGGGCTGACTGTCAATGAAGGCCTTCTTGCCAAAACAACCGTCCTCGCCGCCGAAAATCACAGGTTTGCCCAACTTGGTAGCCAAGTAAGCGGCAACGGGTGCCATGCGGTGTTTACCAGCAATATAGGCCGCCTCATCGAAGGCCTTACCGTCTTTGTCGGCCTTTTCTTTGGCTTTCTTGGCATCTTTCTTGGGATCGCCCAAATGACTAAAGAGAGTAATGCTTTTGGCTCCGTGATCGAGCAGGTATTGAAGAGAAGGAATCGCAGCCACGATTCGAGTATCGTCTTGGACCTTGCCCTCTTTCATGGGGACGTTGAAGTCGACCCGCATCGCGATCCGCTTTCCTTGGACATTCACATCCTTGATCGTCTTGATCATTCTTGACTCCTTATGAAAAAGGCTCCCCATGGGGAGCCCTTACTGTATCGTTATTTCAAATTACTTCTTGGCCATGACGCGGATCATTTCAACAACCT
>Ga0164241_10005788_pt1 | contig 11437 bp, 11 predicted proteins | sample OricomyardsoilBY_FD_108780 | JGI IMG/M metagenome (GOLD analysis project Ga0164241, IMG submission 108780) | Backyard soil microbial communities from Emeryville, California, USA - Original compost - Back yard soil (BY) | ecosystem: Environmental > Terrestrial > Soil > Unclassified | place: USA... | reverse complement strand
GGCGACTGCTTGCCGAGCATGTTGATGATCGCGCAGGTATGGCCATCGAAGCCGACCTTCGAGTTGTCGTAGCCGATGTCGTTGATCACCTTGCGCGCCAGCGCCTCGATGTCGACCCAGGCGGAGGTGGTGACTTCGCCGGCGACGATCGCCGCGCCGGTCTTCACCATCGTCTCGCAGGCCACGCGCGCGCGCTTGTCCTGCGCGAGGATCGCGTCGAGGACGGCATCGGAAATCTGGTCGGCGATCTTGTCCGGATGGCCTTCGGAGACCGATTCGGACGTGAACAGGTAGCTGGACATCAGGCTTATATCCTTCGATCTGGATGAAAAGATGGCCGCGCATGATACATGGCTGCGCGCGGACATGCATCTTGCGGCATCCGCGGGCGGATGGGTATTGAACTTGCGTTAAGCGCGCCGTCGCCCCGCGCCATCGCCGTGACGCCGGGCATGTCGATGCGTGCCGACTTGCCGGGCTCGAGTCAGTTCAGGCCGCCGCAGGCATTTCAGGCAGCATGCCTGCGACCAGCGCTTCGAAATAGTCGCGGGTCAGGCGCAACTGCTCGTCGGCGGTCTGCGCGCGGTTGACCACGTTGCGGAACGCCGCGTTCTCGGGGCGATCCCTGGCGTACCAGCCGAGGTGCTTGCGCGCGATGCGCACGCCGGATGCTTCGCCGTAGAACGCATGCAGGTGTTCGAGGTGGGCGACGAGGATGTCGCGCACCTCTCCAAGCGACGGCTCAGGCAACAGGTCGCCGGTGGCGAGATAGTGCGCGATGCGGCCGAAGATCCACGGCCGTCCCTGCGCCGCACGGCCGACCATCACCGCGTCGCAGCCGGTCGCTTCCAGCACCTGCTTCGCCTTCCGCGGCGAATCGATGTCGCCATTGGCGATCACCGGGATCTTCAGCACCGCCTTGATCGCGGCGATGGTCTCGTATTCGGCGATGCCGGTGTATTGCTGGTCGCGAGTGCGGCCGTGCACGGCCAGCGCGGCGATGCCGGCGTCTTCCGCGATCCGCGCGATGTCCGGCGCATTGCGATGCTCGGCGTCCCAGCCGGTGCGGATCTTCAGCGTGACCGGGACGTCGACCGCCTTCACCACCGCCTCGACGATCCGCGCCACCAGCAGCGGTTCGCGCATCAGCGCCGAGCCGGCCCAGGCATTGCACACCTTCTTCGCCGGGCAGCCCATGTTGATGTCGATGAGCTGCGCGCCGTGGTCGATGTTGTAGCGCGCGGCTTCGGCCATCACCCCGGGCACGGTGCCGGCGATCTGCACGCTGACCGGATCCGGTTCGCCGACGTGGTCCATCCGGTGCAGCGACTTGGCGGTGTTCCAGAAGCGCGGGTCGGAGGTGGTCATTTCCGACACCGCCAGCCCCGCGCCCAGTCGCTTGCACAGCAGGCGGAACGGCTTGTCCGTCACCCCCGCCATGGGCGCGAGGATCACCTTGGGTTCGATGCGGTGCGGGCCGATCTGCATGCGCGCATTGTATGGCGCGCGTCGCCCGGCTCAGGCGGCGGGCAGGCGCGGCATCGCCAGCGCGGCGCCTTCGGTTTCGGTGGAAAGCCCCGCATAGCGGCTGGCGAAGCGGATGTGCTCGGCGAACGCGAGTCGCGGTCGTTGCGCCAGCGAGGCGGCCAGGGCGCCGTTGAAGGCATCGCCGGCGCCGGTGGTGTCGATCGCGCGCGCCTGTTCGGCAGGGATGCGATAGCAAACGGTTTCGTCACCGCGCAGGTTCGAGTCCGGGTGCGAGACGAAGCAGCCGCTGGCGCCCAGCGTCACCACCACCGTGCTGTCGTGGCCCAGCATCCGGCACAGCGCGTGCAGGCGGCCCTGGTCGAGGCTGGCGACGGCATCCGCATCGATCCGCTCGCCGACATGGCGGCCGAGCAGGGCGGCGAATTCGGTTTCATTGGGGGTCAGGATGTCGGCGAGTTCGAGCATCGCCCCCGGGATGGCGACATTCGCCGGGGCGGTGTTGAGGATGGTGGTTGCGCCGTATGCGCGCGCCTGTTGCAGCGCGCGGGCGATGGCCTCGGGCGGCGATTCCAGCTGCGCCAGCACCACCGCCATGCCGTCCAGTTCGTCCAGCGAGGCGGCGACGAACCCGGCCTCCAGCGCCGCGTTCGCGCCGGGACCGATCACGATGCTGTTGCGTCCGGAGGCATCGACGTAGATGCCGGCGGTGCCGGTCGGCGCATGGCTTTCGGCATCGCGCAGGTCGATGCCGTCGGCTGCGCACAGCGAGCGCGCGAGCTGCGCGCCGAGGTCGCCGCCCAATGCGCAGACGAAGCTGGTGTCCGCGCCGGCACGGCGCGCGGCCACCGCCTGGTTGAAGCCCTTGCCGCCCGGACCGCTGGCGTATTCGCCGCTCAGCGTGGCGCCGGCCTGCGGCAGCGACGCCACCCGCCAGACATGGTCGACGTTGAACGATCCGACGACGGCGACGCGCGGCATGGCTCAGTGCGACGCCACCGCGCGCTGCGGATCGTGGCGATGCCCGAACAGCGGCACGAACAGGATCGCCATGACCAGGGCATAGACGGCGAAGGTGATCCAGATGCCGTGCCAGTCCTTGATCCCGTCGGCGGAGGTGAAGAAACGGTCGATCATCCAGCCGCTGATGGAACTGCCCAGCACCGCCCCGATGCCGTTGGTCATCAGCATGAACAGGCCCTGCGCCGAGGCGCGGATGCGCGGGTCGCTCTGCTGCTCGACGAACAGCGAGCCGGAGATGTTGAAGAAGTCGAAGGCCATGCCGTACACGATGCAGCTGAGCACGATCATCCACAGGCCCGGGCCCGGGTCGCCGTAGGCGAACAGGCCGAAGCGCAGGAACCAGGCGATCATGCTGATGGTCATCACCGTCTTGATCCCGAAGCGCTTCAGGAAGAACGGGATGGTGAGGATGAACAGCGTTTCGCTGATCTGCGAGATCGACATGATGATCGCCGGGTACTTCACCGCCAGCGAGCCGGCATAGGCCGGGTCGTTCTCGAATTCGCCGAGGAAGGTGCCGCCGTAGGCATTGGTCAGCTGCAGCGCCGCGCCCAGCAGCATCGCGAACACGAAGAACACCGCCATGTTGCGGTCGCGGAAAAGGCGGAAGGAGGTGAGCCCGAGGATGTCGACCAGCGAACGGCTGTCGCTCTGCGACATGCGTGGCGGAGCCGCCGGCAGGGTGAACGCGTACAGGCCAAGCGCGATTGCTGCGACCGCGGCCACGTAGAACTGGCCCGGCGATTTTTCCAGGCCGAGCAGGCTGGTGGTCCACAGCGCGGCGATGAAGCCGACCGTGCCCCAGACCCGGATCGGCGGGTAGTCGCGCACCACGTCCATGCCCTCTTGCTTGAGCGCGTTGTAGGCCACGGTGATCGCCAGCGAGATCGTGGGCATGTAGCACAGCATGGTCGCCAGGATCAGCCAGAAGAACTGGTTGGGATCGGCGGCCTGCGGCAGCAGGCACAGGAACACGGCGCCGAGGATGTGCAACGCGCCGTAGAGTTTTTCCGCATTGATCCAGCGGTCGGCGACGATTCCCATCAGCGAGGGCATGAACAGCGCCGAGATGCCCATGGTCGAGAAGATCGCGCCGAAACTGGTGCCCGACCAGCCGCGGTTCTCGAACCAGTAGCGGCCGATGGTGATCAGCCATGCCCCCCAGACGAAGAACTGGAGGAAATTCATCACGGTCAGGCGCAGTTTCAGGCTCAAGTTCGCTCCCCATGCGAGGCGACCCGGTGTGCGCCTGCTCGCCGCAGGGTAGTCAGCCCCGGCGATGCCGGCAAGCGGCGTCGCGTCCGGGAACCTTCGGGCACCCGGGAGGTTCCCGTCGGCCATGGAGGGCCGACCACGGATCGGCCACGCAAGTGTTTGGTCCGTGCGAGCCCAGTCCGGGCATGTCCACGGGCTCGACGTGGACCGACACGCCCAGGATGGGCGTGTTCGGACCTTGGTTCACGGATCGCGCGCCAGCACCCGGTTGCGGCCTTCCTGCTTGGCGTGGCGCAGGCGCAGGTCGGCCTTGCGCAGCAGTTGCGAGAGGTCGGCGCCATCTTGCGGCCAGCAGGCGATGCCGGCGCTGAAGGTCAGCCGCATCGGGTCCGCGCCGTGTTCGGGCAGGAAGGGCTGCGCGGCCACCGCGCGACGCATGGTTTCCAGCCGCTCCCAGGCGCGGCCGATCGGCAGCGGCAGCAGCAGCGCGAATTCCTCGCCGCCCAGGCGCGCCAGCCAGTCGCCGTCTTCCTTCTGCTGGCGCAGCGCATCGACCACGTGGCGCAGCGCGCGGTCGCCGGCGAGGTGGCCGAGTTCGTCGTTGATCCGCTTGAAGTAGTCCAGATCGATCAGGCAGACGGAGAGCGAGCCGCCTTGGCTGCGGGTGGCGTCGAGCATGGCCGGGAAGCGGTGCACCAGCCAGGTCCGGTTGGGCAGCCCGGTCAGGCCGTCGGTGCCGGACATGTCCACCAGCCGTTGCATGCGGTAGACGATCGTGGTGGCGATACCGGTGACCATCGCCATCAGCACCAACCGCTGCACCTGGTTGCCCGCGGTGGCGGTGCCGTAGTCGATCGAGGCCAGCTGGTCGGGGCTGTCCACCAACGCGAAGATGCAGGCCGACAGTGCCGCGTATTCCACGATCGCCAGCAGGCCGGTATAGAGGGTCAGGCGGCCATCGTTGCGCAGCGCGGTCATGCAGACCGCGATCAGGTAGAACGCCCAGACCACCATGCTGTTGAGGCCGATGACCGGCGAACTCCAGGCCAGCAAGGCCAGCACCAGGCTAGTGGTGGTGACGTCGTAGGTGGCGGTGACCCAGGGCAGCCAGCGGTAACGGCCGCGTTGCCGGGCCAGCGCCAGCCAGACCTGCGACATCACGATGGCGAACACCGCGCCGGCCAAGCCGATCATCGACTCCTCGAGCTTGCCGCCGCCCAGCACATTGATCAGCGGCAGCAGCAACAGCAGCATCGACAGCGTCGCGCGCATCTGCGACACCAGCAATTCGCCGCCGGCGCCGAGCTCCAGCATCAGCGCATCCGGGCGCGTCAGCAGGCGGCGCCAGAAATCGCGCAGGCCGGAAATCGCGTCGGTCAGGAATGTCGCCCCCATGCGTGCGCAGCATAACGCGCCGCCACCGCATCAACCGCCGATGCCGTTCAGAGCCGCCCACGCGCCGAGCAGCAGGAACACGCAGGCCGCTGCGATCCGCGCCGCCTTCAGCGGCAATTTCGCGGCGAACCTGCTGCCCAGCAGGACCACCGGCACGTTCGCCAGCAGCATGCCGATGGTGGTGCCGGCGACGACCTGCGGCAGCGACGGATACTTCGCCGCCAGCAGCACGGTGGCGACCTGGGTCTTGTCGCCGATCTCGGCGATGAAGAACGCGATCACGGTGGCGATGAAGGCGCCGTGCGCAGGCAGTTTTTCGTCTTCATCGAGTTTGTCCGGCTTCAGCGTCCACAGCGCGATGCCGATGAAGCTGGCGGCGACGAGCCAGCGCAGCGTCCGCGGCGTCAGCCAGCTCGCCGCGAGTTGCCCGATCCACGCCGCCAGCGCGTGGTTGAGCAAGGTGGCGACGAGGATGCCGGCGATGATCGGCCACGGCTTGCGGAAGCGCGCGGCCAGCAACAAGGCCAGCAACTGGGTCTTGTCGCCGATCTCGGCCAGCGCCACGGTGCCGGTGGAGACGAGCAGTGCATCGAACATTCGGAACTCCGGGGCCGGGCGGATCGTGGAGCGGCGCGAAAGCAAACGCCGCGTCGCCCGGCCGGGTGCGCGGCGCCTGCCTTCGGTCTTGCCCGCGCCGGCATCGTTGCCGGCGTTGCGCGCCATGGCCTGCCGGCCAAGTGTGTTGACGCGCGGGCCGCGACGGCGGTCGCGGCGGGCTACTCCCCGGAGGAGGAAAGTCCGCGCATTGTAAACGCATGCGCCAGCGGGATCGAATCGCGCGCGCCTAGAATGCGGGGATCGTCGCAACGAGCCCTGCCATGCATTACCGCCGCCTCGGAAAATCCGGCCTGCAATTGTCCGCGCTGTCGTTCGGCGCCTGGGTGACCTTCGGCAACCAGGTCGGGCGCGGCGCCGCGCGCGAGATGGTCGCCGCGGCGTGGGACCACGGCGTCAACTTCTTCGACAACGCCGAGGGTTATGCCAACGGCGAGGCGGAGAAGGTGATGGGCGACGTGCTCGCCGACCTGCGCCTGCCGCGCGACGGCTGGTGCGTGTCGAGCAAGGTGTTCTTCGGTTCCGCGCAGGACCCGCGACCGACGCAGAAGGGCCTGTCGCGCAAGCACGTGCACGATGCCTGCCACGCCGCGCTGAAGCGCCTGCGGGTGGATTACCTCGACCTGTATTTCTGCCATCGCCCGGATCCGGAGACGCCGATCGTCGAAACCGTGTGGGCGATGGACGCCCTGGTCCGGCAGGGCAAGGTGCTGTACTGGGGCACCTCGGAATGGAGCGCCGACGAGATCCGCGAGGCGCACTGCGTCGCGCAAACGCACGCTTTGATTGCGCCGACGATGGAGCAGCCGCAGTACAACCTGCTGGATCGCCAGCGCGTCGAGATCGAATACGCGCCGCTGTACGCCGGCTTCGGCATGGGCACCACGATCTTCTCGCCGCTCGCCTCCGGCCTGTTGACGGGCAAGTACAACGACGGCATCCCGGCCGGTTCGCGGTTGGCGCAGGAAGGCCTGGCCTGGCTGCAGCGCGGCCTGCGCGGCGACCGCATCGACAAGCTGCGCGCGTACGCCGCGCTGGCGCAGGAACTCGGGGTAGCGCCCGGGACGCTGGCGATCGCCTGGTGCCTGCGCAATCCGCACGTGTCCACGGTGATGCTGGGCGCGTCGAAGCTGTCGCAACTGCTGCAGAACTTCGAGGCGCTGGACGTGGTGCAGCGCTTCGACGACGCCACCTGGCAGAAGGTGGCGCGTTCGCTGGAGTGATCTCTTGCCGGACCGCGAATCCCCGAATCAGGCGATGCGCCCTCGAAACACGAAGCCCCGCGGTGCGGGGCTTCGTGTTTCCGGGCTTAGTCCACCTTCGGCGGCGGAGGCGGCAATGGCGCAGCCGGCAGTGGCATGTCGTCGCCCTCGATCACCGTCTTGTTGCCCTTGTCGTCCACCATCACCTGCACGCGCTTCTCGACGCGCTTGCCGTCCTTCGGCAATGCCTGCACCCAGACCGGCGGTGCGTCGCCGGCATCGCCTTCCCATTCGCGACGCTTGCCGTCCTTGTCGAGCACCACGTACTTGCGCTTCCCGGCCTTCTTGCCATCCTCCGGCGCCCACGCCGGCATCGGGGTGCCGTCGCCGTCTTCCCAGGCCTGCACCTTGCCGTCCTCGCCGACGAAGACCATCTTGCGGTGCTCGATCGCGCCGGGCATGCCGGGCGCGCGCGGCGCCATCGCCGCCATCGGCAGCTTGAACGGCAGCGCCTTCGGCACGCTGACCTGCGCGGTGCCGGCCGCGCGGTCGCGCAGGTAGTCCACCGCGACCTTGCCGTCCGCGGGTTGCGCGCGCAGCGCTTCCATCGCCTCGCGCGGGTTGCTCACCGGCTTGCCGCCGATCCTGCGGATCACGTCGCCGGCCTGCAGGCCTTCGAGATCCTTGCCGGTGCTCAGGACCAGCACACCCTCGCTGGTGCCGAAGTAGCGGCCGAGTTGCGCATCGACCGCGGCCAGGTTCAGGCCGTTCCAGCGGAAGGCCTCGGCCAGCACCGGCAGCTTGCAGTCGTCGCCCTTGCAGTCGCTGCCGAGGCGGATGATCTCCGTGCGCACGTCCGGCGCGATCGCGGCAGCCCATTCGGCATGGCGCCTGGCGTCGCCGGCCGCGGCGCGGGCATGCGTTTCGGCGATGCGGGCATGGCGCGCGGCGTCGCCGGCTTCCATGCGCATGCGGTCGGCCAGTAATTCGATCTCGCCGTTGTCGCCGGTGAACACCTTCACGTCGCCGTCGAACATCGCGCCGCGCGGCATCACCATCAAACGGTCCCCGACTTTTGGGGTCAGTGCGACCACCTGCACCTTGCCGTCGCGCTGGTAGGACAGCTCCACCGGCGTCTTCGCATCCACCGCGGCCAGCAGTTCCCGCGCTTCGTCCACACGCGCGGCGCCGCTCGCCGCCTTCAGCGACTTGCCGGCGATGCCGACGATACGGTCGCCGCTCTTCAGCCCGCCCTCGGCAGCGGCGCTGTCCGGGGTGACCCCGGCGATGCGCACGCCGGATGCCTCGTCGGGCGCCAGCAGCACGCCGATCACCGGCTTGCGCAGCACGCGTTTCTCGATGCGGATCGGCGCGTCGCCGCCGCCGTACCTGCGCGCCAGCTCGCCATAGCGCTGCGCGGCCTTGTCGAGTTCGGCGCGGGCGGCGTCGAGTTCCTTCTGCTGCGCCGGGTCAGGCGCGGTCTGGGCGATGGCGTTGCCGGCCAGGGCCAGGCCCAGCGCCAGCGCGAGGGAAGTGGGTTTGAGCGGGACGTTCATGTAGGCCTCGTGGCGATGGGTGATGGATCAATCGATGCTGACCAGCGCGGCGTCGTAGCTCTGGCCGCGCGCGGCGTAAAGGCGGTTGGTGACCTCGATGCCGACCAGTCGTTGCAGCGCATCCACGCGCTGGCCCCACAGGTCGGCACGGCGTTGCGGTTCGAGGCCGGACTGGCTCAGCGCGGCATCGATGGCGGCGACCCGTGCGTTGAGTTCGCCGCTCAGCGCGGCACTCGTCCCGCTGGCCACGCGCTCGTCGCGCGCCAGCACCAGCAGGCTTTCCAGTTGCGCGGATTGCGCATACAGCGGTTCCAGCTCGGGGGTGGCCTTGGCAGTGGCGGTGGGCGTCGCACCACCGGAATTGGCCGCGGCGTGGAGCGGGCGTTGCGAAGGTCGGGCGCGGTGCGACGTGTCGCGGTGCACCACCTGCGTTGCGGCCTCGGGCTGTCGCGCGGCGATGGCAGGGGAAGGCGGTGCGACCGTGATCGTTGCGGCGTCGTCGCTCCCGGTCGCGGTCGCGGTCGCGGCCGAAGCCCGCGGCATCGGCGTGGGCGATTCGGGTTCCACCAGCGGCAGCATCCGCAACGGAATCGCCACCGCCAGCAGCAGCGATGCTGCCGTCGCCAGCCACAGCGGCCAGCGCGCGCGCGCTAGCGCCGGTGCCGGCAGGCGCGCTTGCACACGCTGCCAGCCGCCTGCGTCCGGCGTTTCCTGCGGCAGCGCGGCGAAAGCCTCGCCCCAGCCCATGCGGGTGCCGTGTTGGTCGCTGTCGCGCTCGAAGTCGCCGGCATCAGGCATGAGCCTGCTCCTTCCTGTATGTATGTGCGGACCCGATCGGCTCCGCGACCTGCAGCAGCACGCGCAGGCGACGGGTGCCGCGCGCCAATTGGGATTTCGAGAAGCTCACGCTGCGCTGCATCGCCGCGGCGATCTCCTCGTGGGTATAGCCCTCGCCGTGGTACAGCCACAGCACGCTGCGGGTCGCCGCCGGCAATTCGCCGAGCGCGCGCTGCAGCAGGGCGGCATCGGCTGCGGCGGGCGGCGGCGGCGCCTGGTCTTCGGCGACGCCATCGACGTCGACTCCATCCAGTTCCGCCGACAACCGGCGCTCGCGGCGCAGGCGCATCAGCGCCTCGTTCACCGCGACCTGACGCAGCCAGCCCCAGAACGGCGCGCCGTTTTCGCCGCGGAATCCGCTGGCTGCGGATCCGTTCATCCCCGACCACAGTTTCAACATCGTCTCCTGCAGGACTTCGTCCGCCTCGTTGCGGCAGCCGCAGATGCGCAGCGCCAGGGTGAACACCGGCCGTTCGAACCAGCGGTACAGCTGCTCGAACGCCGCCCGTTCCCCGGCCCGCGCACGGGCGAGCAGGGATGCCGGGACATCGATCGCGAAGCTCGAACTGGCGGCCATGTATCCGTTCTGGATGCCGGGGGGCGGGAAAGGGTCGCAGCCGGGACCAGATAACGCCCGCGGCGGGCGACGCCTATACTCGACCCCTACTTCGGGGAGGAAATTCCTATGGGCTCGATTCTCGCGCTGGTCGTGCTGTTCGCAGGCATCGTGATCCTGTTCAAGACCGTGCGGATGGTGCCGCAGGGCTACGAATGGACGGTGGAGCGCTTCGGCAAGTACACCCACACCATGACCCCCGGCCTGCACTTCCTGATGCCGATCGTTTACGGCGTGGGCCGCAAGATCAACATGATGGAGCAGGTGCTCGACGTCCCCAGCCAGGACGTGATCACCAAGGACAACGCGGTGGTCAAGGTCGACGGCATCGTGTTCTTCCAGGTGCTGGACGCGGCCAAGGCGGCGTACGAGGTCGCCCAGCTGGAGATCGCCATCCTCAACCTGGTGATGACCAACATCCGCACCGCGATCGGCTCGATGGACCTCGACGAGTCGTTGTCCAAGCGCGACGAGATCAACACCAAGGTGCTGCTGGCCGTCGACCAGGCGACCCATCCCTGGGGCCTGAAGGTCAACCGCATCGAGCTGAAGGACATCCAGCCGCCGCGCGACCTGGTGGATTCGATGGCGCGGCAGATGAAGGCCGAGCGCGAGAAGCGCGCCAACATCCTCGAGGCCGAGGGCTTCCGCCAGGCGGCGATCCTCAAGGCCGAGGGCGAGAAGCAGTCGGTGATCCTGGAGGCCGAGGGCAGCAAGGAGGCTGCGTTCCGCGCCGCAGAGGCGCGCGAGCGCCTGGCCGAAGCCGAAGCCAAGGCGACGCAGCTGGTGTCGGATGCGATCTCCGGCGGCAACGTGCAGGCGATCAACTACTTCGTCGCGCAGAAGTACATCGAGGCGTTCAAGTCGCTGGCCGAGGCGCCGAACCAGAAGTTCGTGATGATGCCGATGGAATCCGCGGGCGTGATCGGCTCGCTGGCCGGCATCGCCGAGCTGGCGAAGGAAGCGATGGGGCGCCAACCCAAGGCGGGAGGCTGAGCCATGCGCTGGGACGTATTCGCGTGGGCCGCGGTCGCGTTGCTGCTGTTCGCCGCAGAGGCGATGGCGCCGGGGGCGTTCATGCTGTGGCTGGGGCTGGCGGCTTCGGTGGTGTTCGTCGCGGTGTGGGTGGTGCCGGGGATTCCGCTGCTGGCGCAGGTCGCGGCGTTCGTGGTGCTCAGCTTCGTCTCGATCCAGGTCTACCGGCGCTGGTTCCGCGGCCGCGAGCCGCAGAGCGACAGGCCGGCGCTGAACCGGCGTGCCGCGGCGCTGGTCGGGCAGGTGGCGCCGCTGCAGTCGGCGATCGTCAACGGCCGCGGCCGGGTGCAGATCGCCGATGCCTACTGGGATGTCAGCGGCCCCGAGTTGCCCGTGGGCGCACCGGTGCGGATCGTCGGCGCCGACGGCATGCTCCTGCAGGTCGAGGCGGCATAACCCGGCAACCGGGATTGCGGTATGCGTGTGCGTGGCGCTGACGGGCGGTGGATTGCGAATGG
>Ga0164241_10005787_pt1 | contig 11438 bp, 26 predicted proteins | sample OricomyardsoilBY_FD_108780 | JGI IMG/M metagenome (GOLD analysis project Ga0164241, IMG submission 108780) | Backyard soil microbial communities from Emeryville, California, USA - Original compost - Back yard soil (BY) | ecosystem: Environmental > Terrestrial > Soil > Unclassified | place: USA... | reverse complement strand
CCGGTACGGGCGCATCTGCTCGCCCTGGGAATGGCGGCGGATACCCGCCTTCGCCGACTCCCGACTGACGTAGGCCAACTTCCCGCACTCGTTGCGTGCCGGTGGCGCCTGGCCGTCCCGGCGCATGCGGTCGATCTTCAGCGCCTTGCGCTGGTACCCGCGACGACGAGCCATCAGGCACTCACCCCAGCCGGAGGTGCACAGTCCCGGTACCCGTCCGGACCGCCCTTGAGGGTCAGCAGCACCCACCGGGACTTCCCGACGATCACCGGCATCGCCAGCGGATCGGCCGTGCTGTGGAGCCGCCAGCCGGCCGCGGTCGCCTCCACCGGGTGCGACTCGATGTACCCGTGGCAGGACGTCGTTCCGGATCCATGGACCAGCAGCAGATTCGGCGGTGTGTTCAGGATCGGGCGGCGGCTTCCGCCCATGCCCCGGGCCACGCGGTGCTGAAGGCTCCAGTCCTCCCCGCGGACGTTGCCGAGGATCATCTCCCCGCACGCCTCACACAGCCCCTGAGCGCGCTCGAGGACAGCCTCGACCACGTCGGCGCGCGGGCCGGTCGCCCGCACCCGGCGCTTCACCCCGACCCCTCCGCCCGCTCAGCGGCCAGCCTCGCGACCTCAGCCCGGTCGTACCGGCGGAAGCCCCGGATCTTCCGGCAGCCGATCCGTTTGGCGTACGTCCAGCGCAGCAACTCGGCCTCAGTGATCCCCAGCTGCTCGGCAGCCTCGTGAGTCATCAGCAGGTCCCGCAGCGGCCGGGTCATGCGCTGGCCTCCCGCTCACGCTCGGCAGCCAGCACCTCGTAGACGATTGCTACCTCGGCCCGGCTGTACCGGCGATGCCCGCTGTCCATCCGGTGGTCGACGAGCTGGCCGCCGTTCACCATCGCCAGCAGTTCCGCCAGCGACACACCCAGCGCCTGAGCCGCCTCGCCCGGCTGCATGTACTCCGCCGAGCTGAGCATCCACAGTGGTACGTCGTCGATGCCCGGCATCAGGACACCGCCTCGACGGTCTGGTCGATCCGGTCCAGGACGTCATCGGCAGGGTGCGGCCGGTGGACCAGGACGACCGACAGCGCGCGGCCCTTCGGCGCCCGAAGTTGGTCCCGCTCCACCTCGGCCGCGTCGGCGCGACGCAGGGCGCGACGACGCGAGCGCTCCATCTGGTCCAGGTCGTCGACCAGCTGCTCGCGCGCCTCCTCCAGCCGCTCCACGTCCCGCGCCAGGCTGAGCTTGTCCCGCTCCTGCTGGTCCACCGTGCTGCGCAGTCGATCCACCGTGGAGCGCAGGGCCAGCGGCCAGCAGGACAGCAGCCAGGCGCCCAACCCCCCGGCGCTCATCGGGCACCCGCCGGAATCCAGCGGGCGTACAACTGCCCACGATCGCGCTCACTGCGCTGCCGCACCTCGTACTGCCAGGCGTCATCACGCCGGGCCAGGTTGCGGCGCAACGCCTTCGTCTTCCGGGCAACCGTGACCTCGTCGCCGTTCGCGAGCAGAGCCCACTCGCCCGGCCGTGACCGCAGCTCCTGGAGCAGCTGCGCCGTCACCACCAGCTCGGCGCGGCGGCGCGGCGCCGGAGGCGGCTCCTCCCACCGCATCACAGTCAGAGCGCTCACCGGGACACCCCCAGCCCGTGACGGGCCGAGTACTGCCGAACCCGAGCCAGCCGCCGCCGGTAGTGCACCGGGACGTCCAGCACCCGCGCACCGCGCTCCCGCACGATCGCCCGCACCAGGTGGACGTGCAGCGGCACGCCGGACGACTCGACGGCGGTCCGTCCGTTGTGGACGGCGGCCCGCCCACCCAGTACCAGCAGGGACCCGCCCGTCAACGCGGCCGGGATCAGCTCCATCATGAGTTGCCTCCGGAGTTCACGATTCGTTCGAAGTCGTCGATCAGGGCGCGTCGCTCGCGCCAGGTCAGTGGGAGTTGGCCGGCGCGCCACACCGGGTCATCGGCACGCAGCGCGCACGGCGGGGTAGACGGCAGCGACCGGAAGTGGCGGTCGACCTCGTCGAGGGCCGCCTCGAACACCGGGTCGGACGGCACCGGGTCCGGGCGGGAGGCCCGGCGAAACCGGGCCTCCCCATCCAGCAGGACATACACGCAGGCCAGCACGGCGCAGAGCATCAGACCGGCGGCGAACACGTAGGCGGTCATGACGCCGCCTCACCGCGCGTGCCGACCGGGTACCCGTCACCGGCGCCACCGGTCAGCGGCAGGCCGATCAACGGGATGTGACCCCGGTCCGGGTCCTCCTCCCCGTAGACCTGCACGAGGGCCGCGTGGACGATCGGAGCGACCTCGGCCTCGGGGAGGTCCAGGTCGTGGGCGACCGCCTCGACGATCTGCTGCTCGGTCACCGGGGCCACCCACCCTCAGGTGCGCAGGACGGGTCCAGCCACGTTGCGGCCGGCACCTGTCCGGCCGTCTCCGCGATGTGAGCCAGGGCGTACATCTGCGCCCGGTTGGTGTAGTACGCCGCGTCCGCCTGCGACCGCCGCCGCAGCGCATCCGTGCTGGCCTTCTGGTCGGCGACGTAGCCGACGCCCTCCTTCGCCGTCCAGTACCGGTTGCGGTCGGCGAACAGGCGCTCTGCGGCCTCGACCAGTCGGATGCTCTCCCGCATCCGGGCCAGGTCGTCGGCGCTCACCGGGGGTCACCGCTCTGATCCAGAGATCGCCGCAGACGCGCTGCGGTCGCCAGCTCGGGCGCCATCGCCGTCAGGTCGTCGTTCCACCAGCCGGGGCAGCCGTCGTCGAGCTGGCTGGCGTACGCCCCGTACGCGGCGCTGGGGTCAGCGCAGCAGATCGCCGGGTACGGGTCGTAGCGCATCGGCCGGTCCGTCGCGCTGGCCGCCGTCTTGGTCGGTGCCGGTCGGACCGGATCCGGTCCGACCGGCACCAGTCGCACCAACTCGGCGAGCCGGTTCACCACCTGCTCCACCAGAGCGGCCGGGTCCACGACCGGGCGGTACGCGGCGGCCACCTGGGCGTACATGGACACCCGGGCGGCGACCGAGTTCCGGTACTCAATCGCAGTCGACCGGTCGGGGCCGGACAGCCGCTGGACCCGGTCCTGCCAGTCCTCGTAGTCCTCCATCGCCGACTCCAGCAGGCCCAGGTACTCGTCATACCGGGCGGTCCGGCAGGCGGCGGAGCAGATCTCGGCCACCTCTTCGGGGATGAACAGGTCCACGGCTATGCCTCCAGTGCGGCCGAAGCGATCTCGGCAGTGGTCGGCTCGGGCAGGGACGCGAGCGCCCGGTACTCCACCGGGCCGAAGTGGCGGGACGCGGCGGCGAAGTCGTCGTCGATGTCCGGCTCGGCGCCGACCGTCTCGACGAAGTCCTGCACGGCGGCCAGCCGGCCGGCCCGACCCCCGGCGATGAAGACCACGCCGGCCTCGACGCTGTCCGGGGTCGGCGCCGCCGGGTTGTCCTCCAGGTAGGTGGCGAGCATCCGCAGCCCGGCGATCACGGACCGGCGGTGCTCCTGTCCCTCCCACTGCTCCGGGTTCGGGCAGTCAGCGGGTACCGGACGGGCGGCGGGCAGGGCGTACGGGTCCCAGTCGGACCGCTCGGTCTGCACCGGGACGGCGGGCCGCGCCACCTGGATCGTGGTCTGCCACCCGCACCAACTGGTCCTGGTCAGGTCGTCGCCCATGTCCGAGGCGAACAGGTGTCGGCGCCACGCGGCGAGGGCGGCCTGGTCCGACACGGTCAGGGTCAGGTACCCCCGGTCGAAGTCGAACTCGGTGGTCGGGACCGGCAGCCTGGCCGGCCCCAGCGACAGCGCGGCGATGGTGTCCATGACCATCTGGCGCATCCGGTCCTCGATGTACTCGGCGGTCTCGTCGCGCTCGTTGGGGTTCTTCTCGGAGGTACTCATCAGGTACCGTTCCTCTCGGTCGGCCCGTCGCCGGTTGCTCTCACGCTTTGTGCGGCGGGCTGGTCTTGTGTTCGGGGTGCCTGGCAGTCCGGTCCGGCGGCGGTCAGTGGTAGGCAGCACCGCCGGACCGGCACATCAGGTGGGGATCGGGTCGCCCCAGAAGTCCGCACCGTCGAGCAGGTCCAGCAACCGCACCTGCTCATCGGCGGACAGCCCGTTGTGGATTGCGAGCTGACGCAGCCCGTACTTCGTGACCAGGGCGTTCTCGACGTCCATGTCGTCGGCCAGCTCGGTGTCCTCGAACGAGTAACCCAGCTCGCAGTCCTGGTCCACGTCGCCATCGGTCAAGCCGTTCGCCAGCTGCGGCGTACCGAGCAGCGCGATGACGTGCTTCAGGCGGTACCAGTACTCGCCGGCCGGATCGCGGTCGATCTGCATCGCTGCGACTGCGGTGATCACGCCGCACCTTCCTCGGACATCGGGTGCTTCATCAACAGGCGACGAATCGCGGTCTTCCCGACCGGGGTGACGTACAAGGTGGTGACCATCCGGCCGTTGTGGAGCCGTGGCGCCTGCGGCTGGTCGACCGGCTTGAACCAGTCCTTGTAACCGGCGTACGCCAACCACTCGTAGATCGGTTCCTTGACCTGCCTGGACCGGGACCACCGGTGCTCGACGAGCCGCCGGTAGATGACCTTCCGCTTCTGGAGGTACTCGCGTAGCGCCTGCTCGCCGACGTTGATCTGCGCGGCGAACACCCGGATCGTCGAGGTGTCCTCAGTCGGGTTGATGAAGGAGTCGACGAACTCGGCCTTCGGTTCGGCGATGGCGAGACGCTGCCGCTGCTGGGCGTTCTGCGCCTCCAGTTCCTTCTTCGCCTCCAAGGCGAGGACGTAGCGGCGAGCCACCTCTAACTCGGTCAGCTCCTGCGTCACTTCCGCACGCCGGGTCTGAACGGCGAAGTACACCCGGGCGGCAGCCACAGCCGGCTTGGTGTCGTCGCCCGCCATCGCCACGAGGTAGGCGCCGAACCGGGTCAGCCGGTAGTCGGCACCGGACGGGCCGCGACTGCCGGAAACTTTGCGCATCTCCACAAAGTTTTGGTCGGCCATCTCGGAGCCCTGGACGAGCGCGAGTGACGCCCGCGCCTTCTCGATGACGATCTGGAAGGCACGCCACGCGGCGTACTCCATGAGCGGCTGGAGGTCCCGGCCGGCCCAGTACTCGGTCCCGTCTGGGTCGGTCCGGCGGATCTGGTCGAACGGCGACCCGTCCCCGGTCGGTACGAGCTGAGTCATGCCACCGGCTCCATGACGCCGACGAACTGGCTGATCGGCTTGTCGAGCGCCTTGGCCACACGCTCGATCTCTTCCACCCGGAACGGCACCCGGCCGGTCACGCGCTTCGACACCCAGGTCTGGTGCACGCCCAGGCGGGTCGACAGCTGCTCCTGAGTGAGGCGCTGCCGAGCCATCTCGGCTCGGACCTCGGCCGCCACCGGCGGGAGCGGCTTAATCTTGTTGGGCATGTGTCCACCTTATTAGGCTGAGCCTAATCACGTCAACAGGCTCATACGTGAATTGGATGAGAACTTGCCTTCATGCCCGATGGGCATAGATCATTGGCCTATGCCTAACGAACCGTCCGAGACGGGGCGCCTGACCGTCCGTGTAGCCGAAGAGATCCGTGCGCTCATGGCCAGGCAACAGGTCACCGGTGCGCAACTGGCCAAACGGCTCGGCGTGTCTGCTGCCTGGGTGTCCTATCGCATCGGGACCTGCACAGTCTCGATCAGCTTGGACGACCTCGAACGTATCGCCGACGCACTCGGCGTCACACCGGGCGATCTGTTACCGCTGGACGTCCGTCAGCCGGACAGAATTAGCACGCAAAATCTCGCGGCACCCGTCCGTACGACCGTCACCAAGCCGATCATCCGATCCCCCAAAAAGGCTGTGACCAGCCGAAAGGTCACCAGCCGTCCGGGTGAGCACACCCCCCGTTCGGCCCCTGCCCGTCCGGTTGAGGGCATCGGGCGGTCAGCACAGGCCCATCCGGGTGATGGGGTCCGCCGCCCACGGGCCATCGGCGCCCTAGCGACCGGTGCCTTCGGCGAGCAGTAGGCGGACCGTAGTGGGAGTGAGCGCGGCCTACATCGACGCCTACGTCGCATGGATGCGAGCAGGCGGACTCAGCGAGACAACGATCCACACCCGCACCCAGATCCTCACCGCAGCCGACAACGCCTTGAAGTACGGGCTGACGGCCGCATCCCACCGGGAGATCCAAACGTGGCTCGGTCGCCCCGGCTGGGCGGCCAGCACACGGGCCATCTACCACGGCCACCTGAAGTGCTTCTACGACTGGGCCACCGCCGGGTCCCGGCCAGAACTCGACTACAACCCCATGACCGAGCTGCGGAAGGTGAAGCGACCGAAGGGCCTGCCGCGGCCCGTCACCGATGACGAGCTGGCCGTGATGCTCGCCACCCGCGACGAGCAGGTGCGGCTCTGGGTAGTCCTCGCGGCGTACGCGGGACTGCGGTGCTGCGAGATCGCCTCAATCCGCCGAGAGGACGTCACGGCGGACACCCTCCGAGTGGTCGGGAAAGGTCGCAAGACCAGGGTGATCGGCACCCACCCGGCGATCTGGCGGGCAGTGGAACCACTCCCCCGAGGTCCGCTGGTACGCCGCGAAGTTGGGCTGGTCACCGCCCACTACATCAGCCAGAGGGCGCGCGACCACTACCGCGACGACGTACCAGGGGCGACCCTGCACCGGTGTCGGCACTGGTTCGCGACCGCGCAGCTCGCCAACGGGGCGGACATCCGGTCGGTACAGGACAACCTCGGCCACGCCGACCTGTCATCAACCCAGATCTACACCCAGGTGACCGACGGTCGGCGGGCCGAGGCTGCCCGGTCCCTGCCTGATCTCAGTGCGTGCGGCGGAACTGCGTGACCCGCTGAACGATTGTCCCCGTGTCCTCCCCGAGGGCGATCAACTTCCGGATGTAGCGGACCTCGTCCGGGGTGATCGCCCCGCTCGGTGTCGGTACATCGTCCGGTGCGGCGACGAGCACCCCACCGTGCCGGCGGTGCTCGTCGCCGGGTGGCACGAGAACTGCCTCGGCCGCACCGCGCCGATACATACCGTAGGCGGTCGGCCAGTCGTTGGTGAGAGCCACCACGGCCAGGCCGTGATCCTCGACGTAGCGCATGCACCGGGGTAGGTCCAGGTCCCCGCCGCCGAGGTAGATGACGACTGACCTGGGTAGTGAAGGCTCCTCGGGTTCGGGCCACCTTACGGCCACGGTCACCACCCGGCCAGGATGACGACATCAACCCAGGTTCTGTTGCGCCGGCAGACGAGCCGCCGGCCGGTGGGTCTCTTGGCGCCGACCGCGACGCCGACGATGCGGTACCCGTGTCTCTGGCAGTGCGCCGTGGCCCGGTCCGCATCTGACTGACTGTGTGCGTAGATGAGTGCCCTTCTCGTGTGCACCCGGTACCCCCTGTTCACCGGTAGTTACCTTCCGGTGACTGACCTTCCTCTGCAGGTCAGGGGGTGTCTAGTGGGCCTTTCGGCCAACGACCATAGACGTATGTCATCGGCCAGTTGGCGGGTTGACTCACCGGATTCACTCACGTATGCCGATGACACTGTGTAACTTCTGCGTCGATTCGCACGCTCATACTTGCCGCCGTGCAGTAACGCTGCGGAAGCAGACATGCAACTTGCATATAGAGATTGCTGATTGAGTGCGCGCGGACAACTGTCAGATGATGCGCAACCGGGCATTCAGCTGTCGTCGACCCGACACTTCGCCCAGCATGCCATACGGCACTTGACCAGGGCGTACATGTCACAGACTACCCATGACATCCATGTCACCGGTCGGCGACGTACACCCCGAGCCCCGGGACGCTGTCGAGCCACCCCTGAGCCTGAAGTGTCTGGATGGCACGACGGACCGTGCCGGCAGACACGGCACCCCGGGGGACGAGGTGCGCGTACTGCCGCTGTAGGTGTGGGGTGGATGGCAGCTGGTCTCCCGACTCCAGTTCGCCGTCTTCGATTTGTCGGCGGATGTCGTCGTAGATCAGCCGCCACGGTGGCGTGGTCGACATGGTTGTTCCTCGTAGTGATCCGGGCAGGCACCCGCGATCTCATCACGATCACCGAGGCGACACAACCCGCACCCTTGACACTACTGGCAGTATTGTTAGTGTGATCGTCTGTAATAAAACTACGGCCATCGTTAAGGCCCGAGACACGACGAAGCGCCCCGCCCTCCGAAGAGAGCGGGGCGCAACACTCACCAGTTCTGAATCCCGTGGCGGGACCCCAGCATACCGCCCGGCTACGACAGTCAGAGGATGCAGTCGTCCGGGTTGGACGGGTCCAGCAGTCGCTGGACTTCGCCGTCCCGCAGGTATCGGCCGGGCGGGGTCGGCTGACCGTCCACCAGCCATTCCCCGGCGACTTCATCCCAGGTGATTTCCCCGGGCGGCAGCTCGGCCAGCTGGACGGCCGGGTTGTCTGCCCCCGGCCAGGTCATATCGATGGTGGGTTCCATGTCGGACACCGTACCGACCGGCCGGGCCGAATATCAGAGCTTGTGGATAACCCCGGTTCGGCCAGTGGCCATTCGGGGCAGGGGTGCGTCGACCGCAGTCGAGTGGGTACCGCCCTCGTCGCTGGTGCCCGTGACGGCACCGCCCGGCGGCACGTACACCGGCCGGCTACCGATGCCGAGCATCAGCACACGGGCGATCCTGCGGCACGCGGTGGCCACCGCCCCCGTGCCCTTCCGGGTCTCCAGGAACCTCACGAGGGCGGTCCATCCGAGGATGCCCCCGGCGACGATGGCGGTCAGAGCCCAGTCCCGCACCTGCTCGGGGACTTCGAGCCCCCTCGCGGCGAACCAGGTGATGAGGTAGCCCACGAGTACCTGGGCGAAGGTGCGGAGCACGCTGGTGACGAAGTTGGTCATGATGGGTGGTCCTTATCGGACGGCGGGCGCTGGGCCCGGATGACGAGGTAGACGCGCTGCCACAGCAGCAGCGTCAGTGCGGCGAACGCGACGATCAGCAGTACCTTCCGGCCGGGATACTCGCCCCAGATCCGGTATGCCAGCGACAGGCCCAGGACCACGCCGAGGCTCGCGACGAACGACATCATGTGCCAGCCCCACTGCGAGCTACGCCAAGGCGCCGTCGACCCGTACGCGGCGACGAAGGCAACACATGCCCCGAACGCCGCAGCGACCAGCAGCGTGGACGCGAATGTCACTGTGCCCTCCGCACCGTCTCTTGGATCATCTCGGCGAAGTGGTTACGGCGGCGCCACTCCCGCAACCGTGCGGCAATCTCCTCCGCCTCGGTGAGCCGACGGCGCTCCGCCGCCAACCCAGCCTCAGCGTGCTTGCGCGCCTCCCGAGCCTGCTCGGCGGCCGCGTCTTCCTCAGCCCGCCGGCGCCGCCACCACGTCACGTCTCGTCCCCCTTCGGCCGGGGCAAGGCTCGGATCACCGCATCGGTGGTGCGGGCCAGCTCCAGCAGCTCGGTCAGCTGCTGAGCCTGTACCCTGCGCGCTTCCTCGGAAGCCAGGCGCGCGGCTTCCAGGTCGGCGGCCCGCTCCCGCGCGGCGTCGAGGAGCTTCTCCACCACCCAGAGGGGCAGGACGCGGCCGGTGAAGTACAGGAGGAAGAACAGCGCGATGAGCCCCCACGGCCCGCCCCGGGTGAGTAGCTCTGCCGGGATGTCTGGCAACGGGGTCTCCTCTGGTGGTTGGGTGGTGCGTCAGGACTGTGTCTGCTGGCCGGCGAGCAGTTGGCGCATGAGCGCCAGGGCGATCTGTTCGGCGGTGGGCAGGGCCGGGGTGATGCGCTCGACGACCTGGTCGACGAGCGCGTCGGTGTCGACTGCCGGTGCCGCCGTGCCGAGCTTGGCGAGTTCCTCGAGTACCTGCCGGTTTCCGACCGGGCTCGCACCGTCGTACGGGTCGGAAACCACCTTGCCGGTGGTGTCCCTGCCCGTCACCGCAGCCCGGGCCCAGAAGTAGGTGTCGCGGAGCAGCTGCTCCTGTGCGGCGTTCATCTCGTCGGCCTCCACTGTCTGACCGCTCGCGGCGGCCTGTACGTAGGTGAGGAAGGTGGTCCAGGGGAACGTGTTGCCGGGGTCGGTGTGGTCTCCCTGGAGCCACGCGGCGGTCACGTCGGCGTGCCCGCAGATGCCCCGCGTGCCCGCCCGAAGGTCGGCCGAGGACAGCTTCCGGATGGGGAGCCCGAACTCCCGGCAGACCCGGGCAACGGTCCGGGCGGCCTGCCGCATCGTCGCGTCGCTGAGCTTGTTACTCAGTCCGCACAACTCGAACTGCACGCTGCGGTTGTTGCTCGTCGAGTAGCAGCCCCACGCGATGTGGGTGGTGTCGAGGGCCTGCACGGTGGAATCGTTGTCCACGTAGAAGTGGGCGGACACCTTGTCGGTGCGCCGGGTGGCGTAGCTCGCCTCCCCTTCCGCGCTGGCGGTGGCGTTGTCGGTGGCGTGGATGACCACCATCTGTGTAGTACTGCGCGTACCGCCGTCGCCGAGCGCCTGGACCTGCGGCAGGTCGCTGTACCGGCTCACCCCGCCCACTCCGCCGGGCCCGGGTCACCGTCGGCCAGCATCGTGGCGCACGTCGGGCACTGGTCCGATTCGGGGTACAGCACGAACTCGCCGTCGGTGGCAATGGTGCACACGTTCTGGCTGTCCGGGTACCCGCACCGGGCCAGCGCCCGGCCGTCCGGGATCCAGCAGTGGACCTTGCCGTCTGCCGGGTAAGGCGGCGGGACGAGCTGCGTACCGATCGGCGGGTCTCCGTCGACAACCAAGGGGTGCCTCCTCAGGCGCTGATCAGGCCGGACGCGGACCGCTCGACCTTGTAGATGTACAGCTGACGGGCGGTCAGCCGGCACTGGATCGTGTTCGAACCGCTGGTGCGGATGCCGGTGACCTTGACGGTCATGCTGACGGCGGCGGTCAGGTCCACCACGGCGACCAGCGGGATGGTGGTCACGAACGAACCGGCGGGCATGCGGCCGATGACGTTCCGGCGTTCCGTGCTGTCCACGTACAGCCGGTACTTCGCCTCTTCGCCAGCCGTGCCGTCGGCCGGAGTCGACGATTCGAACCGGTACGTACCGGTGACCTCAGGCACGAACGTCACGGACCAGAGGTCCGCCTCGCTCGTGGTGCAGCTCGTGGCCGGCAGGGTTGTGGCCCACCCTGCAACGAGGCGGCCGCCGAGCGAGTCCAGCTCGGCGGCGTCTGGGATGTCGCCAGCGGCGATCGTCACGGCGGGCCTCCTACAGGGCTATGACGGCGGCCCGCCAGATGTTGACGGCGGTACCGGACAGGTGGGACTTGACGACACCGTTGACGCTGCGCGTGACCGTGAAGCTCTGCGGGGTCCCGGTGCCGGTGATCGCGGTGACGGTCATCCGCTCGCCGTCGACGTGGATGTCGAACGGGAACCGGGCCGGCTTCGTGGCGGTG
>Ga0164241_10005786_pt1 | contig 11439 bp, 11 predicted proteins | sample OricomyardsoilBY_FD_108780 | JGI IMG/M metagenome (GOLD analysis project Ga0164241, IMG submission 108780) | Backyard soil microbial communities from Emeryville, California, USA - Original compost - Back yard soil (BY) | ecosystem: Environmental > Terrestrial > Soil > Unclassified | place: USA... | reverse complement strand
TCCGTAGTCGTGGGGCGGCCGCTGCGTCCCGTCTGCGGCAATGCCCGTGCACAGGTATCGCAGAACCCGCTCGAGGTCCCCGTACCCGCCGAGCGAGACGACGCCCTCGATGACGTCCTGAACCGTCGATCGGCCGCTCGCCACGAGCGCCAGTCCGCCTCCGAAGCTGACGCCGACCACGCTGACGCGATGCTGCGGCGCCAGACCGGCATCCCGGGCCACCCGCAGGATGGCGTCCTCGACCATGTCGGTCGATCGGCCGGTGATGCGAAACTGCCGCAGCTCCGGCAGCGGCACGGTGACGACCGTCATGCCCGTCGCCGCCAGGCGTCGGGCAAATGTCGTCAGCCGCGGCTCGTCCACGCCGCCCCCGTGCACCCCGGGAAACACGACCGCCGTCTGGGCGGAGCCGGACGCGGGTCGATACACGCGCGCGGCGATTGGTCCGTGGCGGGTGTCGACATGCAGGGCGCTCGTCGTGACCTCGAAACGATCTGCCGGCAGCAATCGGCGGATCCTGCCGTCGCTGCCCGCAATGTCCATGAGGAACGCGACCGTACGCAGAAACGGCAGCAGGGCCATCACCGCCGCGACGAGTATCCCGGCGGTGACCGCAAGAAGCGCGAGGCGTTTCCGGCGCGCCGCCATCCCGGAAATAATAGTGGACCGCTATGCGCACTGCCGGACTCATCATCGCCATCGACGGCCCATCGGGCGCCGGCAAGGGGACCGTGGCCCGCACGATTGCCGAGCGGCTGGGATACCGGCACGTCGACACGGGCGCGATGTACCGCGCGGTGGCGTGGAAAGCCCGCCATGACGGGCACGATCTGGCGGACGCGCACGCCGTGGCCGCCGTCGGCAGGGTCGCCACCTTCGCGCTCGACCACGGGCGCGTCGTCATTGACGGTCACGACGTGACACGGGCGATCCGTACGCCGGAGATGGACGCGGCAGCATCGATCGTGGCCCGGCACCCGGACGTGCGCGCCGCCCTCGTTGAACGGCAGCGCGCGTTCGGCGCCGGCGGCGGCGTGGTGATGGAGGGGCGCGACATCGGCTCGGTGGTTTTCCCGGATGCCGACGTGAAGATCTACCTGGATGCGGCGCCCGAAGAACGGGCACGCCGCCGGTCGCAGGATGCGGCGCATGCCGCGGGCGCCGGATCCGGCAGCGACGGGGTGGCCGAGGCGATGCGGACGCGTGATCGGTCGGACAGCACGCGCAGCGTGTCGCCGCTGGTCCAGGTCAAAGACGCCGAGTACCTCGACACGACCCACATGAGCATTCCCGCCGTGATCGACCGCGTGATGGCGATCGTCGACACGGCGCGCACGCGCCGCGCCTGAGTCGCCGGCCTCCCACCGCACGCCCCCGAGTTACACGCCGCGCAGAAGCCGCGGGCGGTTTTCAACTTGGTCGATCCCGATCCTGGGTTCCCGTGGCGTGGTACGTGTCTTGAAGTCAGTGCGGCATGGCCGAGACAAGCAGCGTCACGTGGTTGCTCGTGGTCATCGCCGTTGCCACCGGTCTGCAGACGCTGATGCTGATTGGAGCCGCGCTGATGATGCTGAAGGCCTATCGCAACGTCCTCAGTCGGGTTCATGCGCTCGAGCGCCAGATGCTGCCGCTATTCGACAAGGCGGACCGTGCGCTCGACGCGGTCGAAGACGCCGCGGCGCGCTTGCGCACGGTAGACGACAAGGTCAGACACACGGTCGCGGAAGGTCGCGAGATCGCGAACCGCGCCATGAATCGCGTCAAGGCGGAGTGGTGGCCCGCGATTGCCACCGCCCGTGCCGCCACCGCGGCGGTCCGTGCGTTCCGGCGGCGGCCTGTCAGCTCACAGCTGCGAGCCGTGCCTGGCCGTGCGACAGCCGCCGTCAGGCAGGACGAGGAATCTCGGTTTGATTACGAGGGAGGGACACATGCACGGAGCTGATCAATACACCATCCCCACGCAGGGGCGTAACGGTGAGTTCATGATGGGTATGCTGTGGGGTGCGGCTGCCGGCGTGGCGCTGGGACTGCTGCTGGCCCCGAGCACTGGCGCGGAATTCCGCAGCCAGATCGTCGACAAGGCCGATCGCTTCCGGCGTCGCGCTGCCAGCAAGCTGGACGACGTCGGCGGGAGCGTCAACGACGCGGTTGAAAAGGGACGTCAGACCTACACTCGCGCCATGGACAAGGTCGACGAATACGTTCAGCGCGGCCGGGAAGCGGTGGATCGCGGACGCGAGACGTTCGCGGAAGCCCAGGCCGAGGGCGAGCGCCAGTTCAGCTGAGCGCGGCGGAAAACGTAGAACTCAGAACCAGGAACTCAGAACTGGCGCCCTTGGAGGCCAGTTCTGAGTTCGACGTGCGTTCTGAGTTGTCTCAGTCCTTCCCGCCGTCGTGAGGCCAGTCTTCCGACGACGCCGGGTCGAGTTCCCAGCGGTGGGAGTCGCGATCCGCGATCTTGTCGTTCGGCCGGAGTTCTTCGGAATCGTCGTAAGTCACGCCCAGGGCCTGGCCGATGTCGTCGACTCGGTCCTGGTCGGGCGTAGGGTTGTCTCCGCCGGGCGCCTCGTCGCCCACCGCGTACGCATCTTCCCAGTCGGCATCCACATCACCGGCCGTCATCGCGGGGCTGGTCTCGTGATGGCGCTCGATCGCCGCGACGATTTCACGGTGGCCGGTCTTCGCGGCGGCCAACGCGCGGGCGTCGGCTTCCGTGGCCGTGGAGACGCGCTCCTCGTCCGGTAGACGACGGCGTTCACGGTCCAGTGCTGTTGGATGAGGCATGGGTGCCGGCCGGGAAACACGTTGTGCCGGTGCTGCCGGCCGCTTCGGTCGCTTGGGCGCCGTCGGGCGGGGAGCCGGCCGGGCAGCCGCGGAGGCCTTGCGCGCCTTGGTGCGGGCCGGCTTCTTCACTGCCGCCTTCCTGCGGTTGGCGGCAGAGCGTGCGGGTTTCGCCTTGGGCCGGGAGCTCTTCTTGCGGACGGGCTTTCGGGCCTTTGGCCGTGCTGCGGCGCGTGATTTCCGCGCCGAACGGGCCGCCGGCCGCCTGGCGGATGCCCGCCTGGATCCAGGACGAAGCCTGCGGGAACGTCGAGCCGGTTTCCTACGCGCCATGGTTGTCGCCTCCGCCCAGGTTGCTTTCGGTTCCTTAAGTACCGGATAATTCAACGCTTATCGCGATTTCCTGCGACACAATATACAGCCGGCCGAAGCTGAGATTCGGCGCACAGTTCGCTCGTGAGGAGGATCCGCAACGAAATGAGTAACGCAGACACGACCGCAAAGAAGCCCAATCAAGGAGGTGTGAAGACCCTACCAGGTTTCTCCTCTGCGCAAGACGGCGCCGAGCTCGACCCGCAGGAATATGCGCGCCTCTTGGAGTTTTACGATACCAGCTTCCGCAATATCGCGGAAGGCGAAGTGGTCAAGGGAACCGTGGTGAAAGTCACGCCGACGGAAGTCATCGTCGACGTCGGTTTCAAGTCCGAAGGCATCATCGCGATCGAAGAGTTCATCGACGAAAACGGCCAGGTGATGGCACAGCCCGGTGACACGGTCGACGTGCTGCTCGAGCGCACGGAGGACCGCGAGGGCTACGTCGTGCTGTCGCGCGAGAAGGCCGAGAAGATGAAGATCTGGGACGAGGTCGAGAAGGCCTACCAGGAACGGAAGGTCGTCATCGGCCGCGTCATCGAACGCATCAAGGGAGGGCTGGCCGTCGACATCGGCGTACGCGCCTTCCTGCCCGGCTCGCAGATCGACGTTCGTCCCGTCCGCAACCTGGACGCGCTCAAGGGGCAGGAGCTCCGCATGCGCGTCATCAAGGTGAACAAGAAGCGCGGCAACATCGTGCTCTCGCGCAAGGTGCTCCTCGAGGAGGAGAACGCGGAGAAGAAGAAGACGACGCTGGATACGCTCGCGGAGGGCAAGCACCTGCGGGGCGTGGTCAAGAATCTCACCGACTACGGCGCGTTCATCGATCTGGGCGGCATCGACGGCCTGCTGCACATCACCGACATGTCCTGGGGCCGCGTGACGCATCCGTCGGAAGTCGTGCACGTCGGCGACGAGATCGATGTCGTCGTCCTCAAGTACGACGCCGGCACCGAGCGCGTCTCCCTCGGCCACAAGCAGATCGTGCCTGATCCGTGGGGGAACGTCGTCGAGCGCTACCCGGTGAGCATTCGCGTGCAGGGCAAGGTCGTCAGCCTGACGGACTACGGCGCGTTCATCGAGCTCGAGCCCGGCGTGGAAGGGCTCATCCATGTCTCCGAGATGTCGTGGAGCAAGCGCGTCAAGCATCCCTCGAAGATGCTCAACGTGGGTGACCTCGTGGAGGCGCAGGTGCTCGGCGTCGATCCCGGCGCGCGCCGCATCTCACTCGGCCTCAAGCAGGTGGAAAGCAATCCGTGGCACGAGCTGGCGGGCAAGTATCCCGTCGGCACGACCATCACCGGCAAGGTCCGCAACCTCACCGAATTCGGCGCGTTCGTCGAGGTCGAGGAGGGCATCGACGGCCTGATTCACATCTCCGACATGTCGTGGAGCAAGGTGAAACATCCGTCCGAGGTGCTCAAAAAGGGCGACACGGTGGAGGCGCAGGTGCTCAGCATCGACGCCGACAACCAGCGGCTGTCCCTCGGTCTCAAGCAGCTGCAGACGGGCATCTGGAAGGAATTCTTCGACAGCCATCGGGTCGGCGACGTCGTCGACGGGAAGGTCGTGCGGCTGACGAACTTCGGCGCCTTCGTCGAGCTGGCGGACGGCATCGAAGGCCTCATCCATGTTTCGGAGTTCGATTCGTCACAGGGCGGCGAGAAGCTCGAGCTGCGGGCGGGTGAGACGTATCAGATGAAGATCATCCGGCTCGTCCCCGAGGAGCGGAAGATCGGCCTGAGCATCCGCGCGCTCAAGGACGATGAGTTCCGCGCCGACTGGGAGGCGTACTCCGAGTCCACCGGCCGGCCGGAAGCGACGCTCGGCGATCATTTCAAGCACTTGAAGTAACGGCCGCGGGCGACAGGCTGCGGGCTGCGGACTTTCCGCCGCCCTTCAGTCCTGTCGCCCGTCGCTCATTCAGTCCGGTGGCCTGTCGCCCCTAGCCTGTCGCCGTCTATGACCAAAGCCGAACTCGTCGAAGAAGTGTCCCGCGTATCGGACCTCACGAAGAAGCACTCGGAGGTCATCGTCGATACGGTCTTCCAGACGATTGTCGACGCGCTTCACCGCGGCGACAAAATCGAACTGCGCGGCTTTGGCAGCTTCCGCCTTCGCCAGCGGGAACCCAGGAAAGGCCGGAATCCCAAGACCGGCGACAAGGTCGATGTCCCGCCCAAGCGCGTGCCGTACTTCAAGCCGGGCAAGGAACTGAAGGACCTCATCAACCAGGGTGAGGGCGACGGCGCCGACGCCGGCATTGATACTCTGAAATCTGAAATTGCCGAGCCATCGGCGGAGTGATGGGTTGATTGAAGATCGACACTCCGATTTTCAATCGTCAGATCCCCCACGCCTCGGATGGATCCGCAATTTGAGATTGCCAAATCATCAATGGATCGTCTCTTCACTCCCTGGAGACTCGCCTACGTGACCCAGGCCAGCCGCACGATGCCGGCGTGCATTTTTTGTGCGGCGCTCAATACCCACGACCACGAGGCCCTCGTGGTCCATCGCGGCGAGCGGGCATTCGTCATCCTGAACAAGTTCCCGTACAACAACGGTCATCTCATGGTGGTGCCCAACCGCCACATCGGCCGGCTGGCGGATCTGACGGCCGAGGAACTGGCAGAGATGATGGCGTTTGCCCAGGCGTCGGAGACGGCCCTGACCCGCATCTACGCGCCGCACGGGTTCAACATGGGCGTGAACATCGGTAAACCCGCGGGCGCCGGCGTGCTGGATCATCTCCACCTGCACATCGTGCCGCGCTGGAACGGCGATACGAGTTTCATGAGCGTGTTCGGCGACACGCGCGTGCTGCCGGAAGAGCTCGCGACGACGGCCGAGCGCGTGCGGCAGGCGTTCGCGCAGGTGCTTGCACCAGGCGCGCACTGACGGTTCGGACCCGCGAGGCCGCGCTCCGGGATGCCCGCGACCCGGGTGCTATCATTGGGCGTCCGCGCCGATTCTGCTTCACATGGCCTTGTTTCGGGCTCGCCGTGCCGCCGGTCTGATCGCCGCCGCCGCTGTCGCCGGCACCGTCGCGCTCGCGCAGTCACAGGCCCCCGATCCGCCGGTATCGCCGCCTCCTCAGCAGCCCACGTTCCGATCGGGCGTCGATTCGGTGTCCGTCGATGTCCTCGTCACTGACAAGCAGGGCCGCCCGGTCACGGATCTCACGGCACAGGATTTCGAGATCCGCGAAGACGGGAAGCCGCAGACCATCGAAGCGTTTCGCTTCGTCCAGATTGACGACGGGTTCACCGACAACGCGGCGCGTTCCATCGTGTCGCTCGAGGATCAGGCGCGGGAAGCAGCCCGGGAGGACAACCGGGTGCTGGTCATTTTTCTGGACGACTACCACACGCGCCTCGAGAACAGCATGGTGGTGCGCGAGCGGCTGGCCCAGTTCGTCACTGGCCTGACGCCGCACGATCTCGTCGCGGTCACCGTCCCGCTGATGCCCGCGGCCAGCCTCACGTTCTCCCGCAACCACGACGAAACCGCGGCGGCCATCATGAATTTCGTGGGCCGCAAGTACGACTACCGTCCGAAGAACCGGATTGAAGAGCAGTACGCGTACGAGCCGCCGGAAACGCAGGAGCGCCTGCGCAATCAGTGGACGATGTCCGGACTGCTGGCGTTGTCGTCGTACATGGGCGGTCTCCGCGATGGCCGCAAGTCGCTGTTGTTCGTGAGTGAAGGCATGAGCAGCATCATCCCGGCAGGGGTGAGGACCATGGGGTATTCGGGGCTGCCGGGCGCGCCGGTCGGCGCCCCCGATCCCGAAGGGCGTGCGGCGACGCAGCAATATTTCAGCTCGGTCGAGCTGATGACCGACCTCGAGCGTGTGTTCCGCACGGCCAGCCGGTCGAACACCGCCATCTACACGCTGGATCCACGTGGGCTCGCCGTGTCGGAGTTCAGCGTCGCCGACAGCGTCACGCAAACCATGGATCGGCAGATGCTGCAGCAGACGACCGACCAGCTGCGATCGATCGCCGAAGAAACGGACGGACGTCCGATTGTCGGCCGCAATGACTACGCGCCTGCGCTGACCCAGATGGTGCGCGACGGCAGCACGTATTACCTGATGGCCTACACCTCGTCCGCGGCGCCGCGCGACGGGAGGTTCCATCAGATTCAGGTCCGCGTGAAGCGCAAAGACGTCGATGTGCGCGCCCGCAAGGGGTACTGGGCCATTTCGGCGGAAGAAGCCGATCGTGTTCTCGGTCCGCCCAAGCCGCCCGTGCCGGAGGCGATCACCGACGCGCTCAACGCGCTCGGTAATGAGGATGGCTCGCGACGGGGTGCCCCCAACGTGTGGCTCGGGGCTGCGCGCGGGACCTCGGAAAAGCCGGCGGTGACGCTGGCCTGGGAAACGGGTGACGCCCCGGGCGTCGAACCGGTCGATCGCGTCGATCACCTTCAGGTGGTGGCGACGTCCGCGTCGGGCCAGGTCGTCTTCAGCGGCGCCGTCGACCGGAACGCGCAGGCGGACCGTCCGGCGGGCCAGACCGTCTTCGACGCGGCGCCCGGCGCGCTTCACCTGCGCATCGAATCGCTGAACGCGAACAACCGGCGGCTCGACGTCAGCGACACGACGTTCGACGTCCCGGACTTCACGGCGACCACGGCGCAGGTCACCAACCCGTTCGTCTACCGTGGACGTACGGCGCGCGACATCGCGCAGGTTCGGGCCGCCGCGGCGCCGCTCGCCACGCCCGGGCGTTCCTTCGCGCGAGCCGAGCGCATGCTGCTGCGGTTCGACGCGTACGGGCCCGGCGGCGTCCTCCCGGCCGTGACCGCACGCCTGCTCAACCAGAACGGCGACGCGCTCGCCGCGCTGCCGGCGCCGGCGCACACGACGGGAAACACGTTCGAGATCGACCTGGCGCTCGGCCCGTTCCCGCCGGGCAGTTATCTCATCGAGATCACCGCGACGGCGCCTGACAGCACCGTGAAGCGGGTTGTCGCCTTCCGCGTGACCGGTTAGTGGACGATCGCTTCCGGACCCTGTCGGGCCGGCCCGTGTCGCGCATCTACACGCCGGCCGACACCGCCGACATCCACTACGAGCGCGACCTCGGCGATCCCGGGGTCTTTCCGTATACGCGCGGCATTCACGCGACCGGCTATCGCGGCAAGCTGTGGACGCTTCGCCAGTTCGCCGGCTTCGGCACCCCGGCCGAAACCAACCGGCGGTACCGTGCCCTGCTTGCCGCTGGGCAGACGGGTCTGAGCGTCGCGTTCGACCTGCCGACGCTCATGGGCCGGGATCCCGATCACCCGCTCGCGAGCGGCGAGGTCGGCCGGTGCGGCGTGTCGGTGGCCACGCCGTCGGACATGGCCGTGCTCTTCGATGGCATCCGGCTGCCGGACGTCACGACGTCCATGACGATCAACGCGCCGGCGGCAATGATCTTCGCGATGTATCTCGTCCTCGCCGAGCGCCAGCACGTGGAGTGGACGACGCTCGCCGGCACGCTCCAGAACGACATCCTCAAGGAGTACATCGCGCAGAAGGAGTACATCTTCCCGCCCCGGCCCTCGATGCGGCTTGTGACCGACGTGTTTGCGTTCGCCTCGGCACATGCTCCGAAGTGGAACACGATCTCGGTGAGCGGGTACCACATTCGCGAAGCCGGGGCGACGGCGATCCAGGAACTGGCGTTCACGCTTGCCGACGGCGTCGAGTACGTGGCGGCTGGCATCGCGGCGGGTCTGCCGCCGGAGACGTTCGTGCCGCGCATGTCGTTCTTCTTCAACGCGCAGAGCGACTTCTTCGAAGAAATCGCCAAGTACCGCGCCGCGCGGCGGATCTGGGCCCGGCTGATGGCCGAACGCTTCGGCCTGAGCGACGAGCGCTGCCTCAAGCTGCGCTTTCACACGCAGACGGCCGGCGTGTCGCTCACGGCCGCCGAGCCTCTCAACAATGTCGTGCGGACCACGCTGCAGGCGTTGTCGGCGGTCCTCGGCGGCACGAATTCGCTGCACACGAACGCACTGGACGAAGCGCTCGGCCTTCCGACGGCCGAGGCGGCCACGCTCGCGCTGCGCACGCAGCAGGTGCTCGCGCACGAGAGCGGCCTCGCGGGCGTCGTCGATCCGCTCGGCGGATCGTGGTTCGTCGAGCGGTTGACGTCCGACTTCGAGTCGGCGGTGGGGGAATACCTCCGCGTCATCGACGCGCGCGGCGGCATGATGGCGGCAATCGAAGCGGGATACCCGCAGCGCGAGATCGCCGACGCGGCGTGGCGTCATCAGCAGGAGATCGAGAGCGGGGCGCGGCCGGTGATCGGTGTCAACGTCCACACCGATGACGAGGCGGCGGGCGTGCCGACGCTCGCCGTCGACGAAACCGTCGAGCGCTCCCAGATCGCGCGCGTGCAGGCAGCCCGCGAGGGCCGCGACCCGGCTCGGGTGGCGGCGGCGCTGACAGCCCTCCAGCGCGCTGCGCGCGGCTCGGACCCGCTCATGCCCCTGCTCATCGACGCCGTCCGGGTGGAGGCCACGCTCGGCGAGCTCTGCGATGCGCTGCGGGCCGTCTGGGGCGAATATTCGGAACCGGCGTCAATCTGGTAATCGCCCCGGGCCTTCGGTTACAGAATCGCCGGTGGCGTGAAGACCGGCCGGAAGGGTTCACGCGTCGCCGCCAGCCGGGTGCGGGCATACCGCTTGCAATACAATGAAAGCCCTGATGCTGCAGGTTGAACCCGCGGACGGACGACGGCCGCGGGTGATAATCGCGAAAGCCGGCCTGGACGGCCACGATCGGGGCGCCAAGGTGATCGCGCGAGCGCTCACCGATGCCGGCATGGAGGTGATCTACACCGGTCTGCGGCAGAGTCCCGAGCAGATCGTGTCCGCGGCGCTGCAGGAGGATGCGGACGTCATCGGGCTGTCGATCCTGAGTGGCGCGCATCTGCACATCTGCCGGCAGATCATGGCGCTCCTGCAGGAGCGCCGGATGGACGACGTGAGCGTGGTTGTCGGCGGGATTATCCCCGACACGGATGCCGACGCATTGAAGGCGATCGGCATCGCGGGTATCTTTCCTCCAGGCAGCCCGATGGAAGACATCGTCGATTTCATTCGACGGGCAGTGACGCCACGCGTCGGAGCGATCTGAACACCGATGCCCAAGACGCTTCTGCTCGCCGACGACAGCGTGACGATCCAGCGCGTAATCGAGCTGACGTTCGTGCACGAGGACATCCGCGTGGTTTCGGTCAGCGATGGCCGGCGCGCGATGCAATGGATGGACTCCGAGTGGCCCGACATCGTGCTCGTCGATGTCGAAGTCCCCGAAGCGGACGGCTATGAGGTGGCCAGCCACGTGAAGACGTCGAGCCGGCTCAAGCATGTGCCCGTGCTCCTGCTGGCCGGCGCGTTCGAACCCGTGGATCAGGAGCGGGTGCAGCGTATCGGCTGCGACGGCGTGCTCGTCAAGCCGTTCGAGCCGCAGCAGCTCGTGACGCGCGTCAAGGCGCTGCTCGAGCGCAGTGCCGGTTCGCCGAATGGCAGTGGACCCATGGAACAGCGCGAGATCAGACGAACCGATGCCGAGTCCGGCACTGTCACGCCCTTTCCGGCGGGACGGGTCATGCCGCATGGAACGGAACCCGAGCCGCTGGAGCCGCCATCGCGGCCGGTGTGGGAAACGAGCGGCGGCGGTCCGTTGGCAGGGGCTTCCGCACCCGCGTCAACACCGGCGGCCCTCGACAGAACGGCCGAAGCGGCTCAGCCGCGCGTGTCGCTGGCGAGCGCGTTCACGGCGCTGCTCGCCGCCGAACAATCCAGTCAGCCGGCGCCCGCCGCGGCCGCGGCCGCCATCTCCGAAGCGACGGTCGAGGACGCGGTGCGACGCGTGCTGGTGCGCATGACCGACGAACTCGTCCGGCGGATCGTGCTCGAGACCGCCGAACGCCTCATCAAAGAAGAAATCGAGAAGATCAAAGCCACACCGGAGTAGCGTTGTCTTTACCGCCCCGCGTTCCTGAAAAGCCTGCCCTCGAAGGTCTCGAAAACAAATGGACGACCCGGTGGGACGCCGATGGCACCTACCGGTTCGACCGCGCCGCGTCGCGCGAGTCGGTCTACGCCATCGACACACCTCCGCCCACCGTCAGCGGATCGCTGCACGTCGGCCACGTCTTCTCGTACACCCACACGGACGTCATCGCGCGGTACCAGCGCATGCGCGGACGGGCCGTGTTCTACCCCATGGGCTGGGACGACAACGGGCTGCCGACCGAGCGGCGCGTGCAGAACTACTTC
>Ga0164241_10005785_pt1 | contig 11439 bp, 11 predicted proteins | sample OricomyardsoilBY_FD_108780 | JGI IMG/M metagenome (GOLD analysis project Ga0164241, IMG submission 108780) | Backyard soil microbial communities from Emeryville, California, USA - Original compost - Back yard soil (BY) | ecosystem: Environmental > Terrestrial > Soil > Unclassified | place: USA... | reverse complement strand
TGTGCCCGAGGGGTGGGCACAACCCGGATGACGTCCGCGGGATCGCGGCGGATCGGCGCGACGAGTGCCGGTCACACGCCGGGTACCACCGGCGCCGTCGCCGCGCTCAGCGCGGGCAGCGACGGGCCCACGCCGTTGTTCGCGGTGACCGCGACGCGGAACGTGAAGCCCACGTCCCCGTCCACCGGCACGTAGCCCGTGCCCGTCTGCCCGGGGACGACATCGCAGTCGGACGGGTCGGGGCCGTCGCAGCGCAGCCACGCGTAGGTGTAGGTGATCGGCATCAGGGTCCAGCTGCCCAGCGTGCGTACGAGCTTGACGCCCACGGTGGGCGACGGCGCCGCCGTGGTCGGCGCCGCGGGGGCGACGGTGTTGACCGACACGTGGCCCTCCACCGGGGCGGTCGCCGCGCTCATCGCCGGGCTCGACGACCCGCCGGCGTTGACGGCGGTCACCTTCACGCGGAACGCCTTGCCGACGTCCGCCGCGACGGGCAGGTACGACGTGCCCGTCTCCCCCGGGACGTCCGCGCAGCCGGTGGTGCCGTCGCCGTCGCAGCGCACCCACTGGTACGTGTAGCTCGTCGGCGCACCGCTCCAGCTCCCCAGCGTGCGCAGCAGCCGGGCACCCACCGACGGCGCGGACTCGGTGGTCGTCGGCGCGGTGGGCGGCGTGAGGTTGACCGGGACCGGGCGGACGACGACCGCGGTCGGCTCGCTGGCCATCGGCCCCGAGGAGCCGACCGCGTTGGTCGCGGTCACCCACACGCGCAGGGTCTGGCCGATGTCGCTCGCCGTCGGCGTGTACGTGACCGCCGTCTCCCCCGGCAGGTCCTCGCAGCCGAGGATGCCATCCGGCCCGCAGCGCATCCACTGGTACGTGTAGCTCGTGGCGGCCGGCAGCCAGTGGCCGACCGCTCGCACGAGGCGGACGCCGAGCGTCGGGACCGCCGTGCTCGTGGTGGGCGCCGGCAGCTCGGCGTCGGCGAAGCTGGGCGCCCGGGGCACGAGCGGCGCGGTGGGCGCACTGAGCGCCGAGGCCGGCCCGACCGCGTTGGTCGCGGTCACCCGCACGCGGAACGTCGAGCCGTAGTCCCCGGTCACCGGCACGTAGGTGGTGGCCGTCTCCCCCGGGATGTCCGCGCAGCCGGTCGAGCCGTCCGCGTCGCAGCGCACCCACTGGTACGAGTAGCTCGTCGGGGAGACCGTCCAGGTGCCGAGCTGACGCAGCAGCCGTACGCCGACGAGGGGCTCCGGGCCGCTCGACGTGGGCGGGCCGGGCGGCACCGTGTTGATCGGGACCTGCGCGACCACCGCGGCACTGGGGGCGCTGGTGGATGGGGCCGAGGTGCCGACGGCGTTGGTGGCGGTCACCCGCACGCGGAAGGTGTGGCCCGCGTCGGACACGCGCATCTCGTAGGTGATCTCCGTCTCCCCGGGAATGTCCGCGCAGTGCGTGATGCCGTTGGCGTCGCACCGGATCCACTGGTAGACGTAGCTCGTCGGCGAGCCCGACCAGGTGCCGAGCGTCCGCACCAGCTGCTGCGTGGCGTACGGCGTGGCCGCGGGGCCCGACGGCGGGCCGGGCTTGGTGATGACCACCGGCGCCGTGCGGACCCAGAGGTTGAGCGTGGCGGGCGGGCTCTCCTCTCCGCCCGAGGTCTGGGTCACGAGGAGGGCGTGCTGGCCGTTCGGGAGCGGGACGGTGGTGGTGAGGCTCCACGCGCCGCCCGATCCGACGGCCCCGGTGCCGATGAGGGTCGCGCCCTCCTTCACCTTGATCGTGGCGCCGGCCAGGCCGGTGCCGCTGAGCGGGAAGGTGGCCGGCTGGAAGCCGCCGTCGAACGTGACGGTCGGGCGGGGCGGGGCCGCGTGGGCGAGCCCAGGCGCGGCGAGGGCCGCGACGAATGCGAGCAGGGCGAGCGCGGGGATCGTCCGTCTCCCGGCCCGGCGTCGTGCGGCACGGACTGAGACGGGATTCTCCACCATGGCTGTGGAGCATGCAGAAGGGCGGCGCGCTTTACAAACAGATCCGCGCCCAAGCCCGAACCTCCACCCGCAGAACCCGACGAGTGACAGCTGAGTCCCGCATAGCGGTACCGAGCTGTCACTCGTGCCGGTGGGCCGGGGCTACCGCACCACGCGGAACCACGCGTGCGTCGCGTGGGGCAGCGCGCCGGCGTCGATGCGCTCGAGCGGGACGTTCGTCCCGCCGGGATGGTCGAACAGCCGGACGCCGTCGCCGAGGAGCACCGGCGCGGAGAACACGAGGAGCTCGTCGAGCAGGCCCGCCTCCAGGCAGCCGCGTGCCGTCTCCGCCCCCAGGACGTTCACGTACTCCTGGTCGCCCGCCGCCGCCTTGGCCTCCGCGACCGCGCGCTCCAGGTCGTCGACGAACGTGACGCCCGGGACGGGCTCCGCGGGGATGCGGTGGGTGAGCACGACCTGCGGCCCGTGCCACGCCCCGCCGAACGCGCCCTCCTTCTCGGTCCCCCGGTTGGGGTCGTCGCCGCCGAACGTGCGCCGGCCGATGAGCAGCGCGCCGATGCGGCCGATCAGGTCGTCCACCAGCGGATCGGGGCCCAGGTGCGCGGCGAGCCACGACATGTCCCCGCCCGGGCCGGCGATGAACCCGTCCACCGACATCGTCGCCGAGTACAGCGTCCTGGCCATGCCCATCCTCCCGATCGTCATTCGTCTCCCCGTTGAGACTACGAGGGACGCGCGAAGTCATCGGCGGCGTGACAAGCTCCCGCGCATGACCAGCAGCGGCCTACGCGAGCGCGTCCTGCGGACCGAGGCCGGCCGGCGCCTGCGCAGCGTGCGCCGGGCGTTCGAGCCGGCGCACATCACCCGCGACCGCGAGGACATGGGCCACCTGCGGTCGCTGATGGCCCACGTGCTGCGGCCCGACCACACCTGCGTCGACGTCGGCGCCCACGCCGGCGCCGTGCTGGAGGACGTCGTGCGCCTCGCGCCCGAAGGCCGCCACCACGCGTTCGAGCCGCTGCCCGACATGGCCGCCGCGCTCGCCGCCCGCTTCCCCCAGGTCGAGGTCCACGCGCTCGCGCTCTCCGACGTCACCACCACGCGCGAGTTCGTCCACATGGTCGACGACCCCGGCTGGAGCGGCTTCGTCGAGCGCCCCACCCCGGGCGGCCAGACCGCACGGAGGATCTCGGTGCCGACCGCGCCCCTGGACGACGTGCTGCCCGCCGGCACCACCGTGGACTTCCTGAAGATCGACGTCGAGGGCGCGGAGCTGGAGGTGCTCCGCGGAGCCCGGGCGACGATCGAGCGCAGCCGCCCGGTCATCGTCCTGGAGCACGGGCTCGGCTCCGCCGACTTCTACGGCACCGGCCCGGACAGCGTGCACGCCCTGCTCGCCGGCGCGGGCCTGCGCGTCTTCACGCTCGCCGGGGACGGTCCGCTCGACGCGGCCGCCTTCGCGCGGACCTTCGACGCGGGCACCGCGGTCAACTTCGTCGCGCACCCCTGAGGGCGGGCGCCCCGCCGCGCCGTCCTGGTTCGCACCGTCAACCCCAGGTCGCGGCCGCCGCGACGAACGGTTGACGACGGATCGCGCGCGCCCGCCTAGCGTCGCGCCGATGCTTCCGTTCCGTGCCCTCTCCACCCCGCTGCGCCGTGCCGTCGCCCTCGCCCTCCTGGCCGGCGCGGCCCTGCCCGCCGCCGCCTCCGCGGGGACGACGATCGTCAACGACTACGCCGTCTCCTACGACATGGAGGTGACGTATGAGCACAACCAGTACTGGGGCGAGAACGTCGCGGACACCGCGAACGTCACCTACAAGCTCAGCGGCGACCTCGGCCACGCGATCTTCGAGGACGACACGCTGAAGGCGCCCGTGGCCACCCCGATCAACGTGACGACCGACACGACCACGAAGACCACGCACACCAACCCGCTCGGCACGTCCGGAAGCTGCGAGGGCGGCAAGGGCACGGTCCGTGGGACCGGCAACCTCGCGATGACGAAGGGCGGCCAGCTGTGGTTCGCACCGGTGATCGGCGCCGAGGTGACCGCGCAGTGCTCCGACACCGACGGGCGCAACCAGACGTCGGTCCTGCGCTTCTCGGCGATCCAGGGCGACCCGCCGCCGACCGGCCTGACCGACGCGGTGCCGTGGTTCGGATTCGGGTTCGGGGTCGGCGAGTCGTACGACAAGATCGGCTTCCGCACGCCCTTCGCGGTCCGGGCCAAGAGCCGCCGCTGCCCGGGGCACGACGTCGCCTCGACCACGAAGTGCGACCTCCTGATCAAGGGCGAGCTGCTGTTCGTCAGCATCTACCGCACGAAGAAGAAGAACGACCGGGTCGAGATCAAGGGCGTGAAGGTCACCGGCCAGCCCAAGCTCGACCAGGCCCGGACGAAGGCGACCACGACGGTGCGCTGCCCGCGCGCCTGCCAGGTCGACATCGGGATCGGCGTGTTCAAGCCGCCGACGCGCAAGGCGCCGATGGCCCCGTTCGCCCGCAAGCGCGTGAAGCTGGAGCGCCGCGGGGAGAAGACCGTGACGGTCAAGCTCGACGCCGCCGACCGGGCCCGCATCGGCGAGAGCGGCGCGCTGGCCCAGGTCAGCGTGAAGGTCGGCGCCCGGACGCAGGTCGGGACCTACCCGCTCGCCCTGCCGCCGATCCCGGGGCTGGACGACGTGCCGGACCTGGAGCGGTGAGCCCGCGGAGCTACCGCAGCCCGGCCAGGAACCGGCGCACCGCACCGACCGGGAGGCCGCGCATGAGCCCGGAGACGAGGTAGATGATCACGGCCGCGGTGGGAGCGAGCAGCCCGACGACGATCCCCACGACGTACAGCGTGAAGCTCGGGAGCTGGCTGAACCGGGCCTCCACCCGCTGGGCGTCGACGTCGTCCCGCACGAGCCGCTGGTCCCGCGTGGCATACCGGCCGAACCACGTCAGCGCGAGCACCAGCGCGAACAGGATCAGCCCGTAGAAGACGACGGCGACGCGCTCGGCGTCCTCCTGGTGCAGGTACTCGGCGGCGAGCTTCGTGGGGAACGGCAGGAACGACGCGAGCAGCAGGACCAGGAGGTTGATCCGGTAGAGCGTGCCGTCGGCGGCGCGCAGGGTGCCGGTGATCGCCGCGTGCTGCATCCACACCACGCCGATCGTCAGGAAGCTCGTCACGTACGCCAAGTAGGAAGGCCACTCGTCGAGGATCGCGCGCAGCAGGTCCTTGCCGGCGTCCGGGGCGACCGCGAGCTCGAGCACGATGATCGTGATGGCGATCGCGAACACCCCGTCGCTGAACGCCCCCAGGCGGTCGAGCGGCAGCTCGTCGTGGTCGTGGGGATCGTGGGACGGGCGGTGGTGGGACGAGCGGCGCACGCGAGGATCATCCCCGGCCGGCAGGATGGTCCCCCAGAACGCGCGCCAGGCTTGCGCCGAGCCCCACCTCGGTCCCGCTGAGCGGGACCGAGGTGGGGCTCGGCGAGGGAGGGCGTCAGGGATTGCCCCACTGCTCGGCGGCCTGCCGCTCGGCGTCCGCGTCGTGGATGCGCTGCAGGTTGCGGCCGCCGCGGGCGAACGTGGCCGCGACCGCCGGCGGCACCTCGTCCTGCGCGAAGCGCCGCGGATCCCACTCGGCGTCGCGCACGTGGTGGATGCCCACGCGGCGCGCGGCGGCGGTGTCGACGTAGCGCCACGGGCCGGAGATCCGCCCGAGGCGGTACGCCCCGTCGGCGGTGCGCGTCCACACGAAGGCGCCGTCGGGCAGCTCGGCGAACCGCAGCAGCATCCGGCCCGCCTTCTCCCCGTGCTCGCGCGTGGCGGCCAGCACCGCGTCACCGAGCGAGGCGGGGACCGCGGCGAGCGCGTCCCCGATCCCCACCAGCCCGCGCTCGACCGCGCTCGTCGCCCCCGCGCCGGTCGGCACGTCGTCACGGTCCCGGGCGCGCATCGGCGCGCGGTGGACGGGGATCACGGCGTCACCGCGCACCGACGCGGCCGAGCCCCACGAACGTCCCGCTCAGCGGGACCGAGGTGGGGCTCGACGGAGGAGGAGGGCACGGGTCGTAGGGTAGGGCCCGCCGTGCGACGGAACGAGACCACCACCCGGATCGAGGTCCACCAGGGGACCGGGACGCGCTACCACTCCCTGCTGTACCGACCCGACGGCGCCGTGGTCGCGCTCGACGGCGGCGGCTACAACCGGATCGGCGGGCCGGTCGACCGGGTCCCGCACGACGTCGCCCACCACGTCGTGGAGCACCGGCTCGGCCTCGACGCGGGGTTGTGGGGCGTGCTGGCCGCGGGCGGGATCGTCCAGAACGCCACGTTCGCGGGCGGTCGCCGGCCACCCCACGCCCTGCGTCGCGCCGCGGCGGTCACCGACGCCGCCGGGGAGTCGCTGCGCCAGGCCGAGATCCTCGTGCGCGCCGTAGCGGACCTCACGCTGACGCGCGACGACCCGCCAAACGCCGCGGCGTTCCGCGCCGCGGTCGGCGAGCGCTGGTGGACGCCGGTCGCCACCGCCGAGGCCCTCGGCCTCGCGTGCACCGACCTCCTCGCTGCCGCCGTCCGCTGGCAGGCACTGGACCCCGGCGACGCCTTCCCGCTCGCCTGGCCGATGCGCCCGCTCAGCCGGTGACGGTCGGCTCGTCCGCGGAGCGCTGCGTCGGGAGGTTGACCGACACGCCGGCGGGCACGGCCACCGGGCCGTCGAGCAGCGGGTCGCCGGTCTCGCGCATCCACCGGTCCAGGCGCCCGCGCAGGTCGACCGCCACCTCGGCGTAGGCCGGGTCGTCGACGACGTTGGCCGCCTCGCCGGGATCGAAGACCAGGTCGTAGAGCTGCTCGGGCGCCTGGACGCGCGTGGCCCAGCCGTGCTCGAGCAGCAGCTCCTTGCTCGGGCTGTCGTCGACGTTGGGGAGCACCGGCGTCACGTGCTCGTCGTCGTAGCGCCGCACGTACTTGTAGCGCCGGGTGCGCACCGCCCGCTGCGGCTCGTAGGCGGCGTGGAACGTGACCTCGCCGAAGATCTCGTCGTTGACGTCCTCCACGGCGCGCCGGACCACCGGCATCAGCGAGCGGCCGTGCAGGCCCGCCGGCGGCGCGATCCCCAGGAGCTCGCAGAGCGTCGGGAAGACGTCGACCTGGGAGACCAGCGCGTCGCTGACCCGGCCGCCGTGGAACCCGCCGGGCCCACGCACGATCAGCAGCACGCCGAGGCCGCGATCCGACAGGGTGGCCTTGGCCCCGGGGAACGGCGGCCCGTGGTCGGTGGTGAAGATGACGAGCGTGTCGTCGTAGAGGTCGTGCTCGTCGAGCGCGTTGAGGACCGACCCCACGCCCTGGTCCAGCGACCGGGCGCTCTGCTTGAACGACGCCATGTCCCGCCGGGTCCGCGGGGTGTCGGGCAGGTTCGCCGGCGGCGCGGAGTAGAGCGCATCGCGGATCGACGTGGGCTCGAAGAAGTCGCGGTGGGTCTCGAAGAAGCCGACCGAGAGGAAGAACGGCTGGTCGCGCGCGGCGGCCTGGGCGATCGTCTCCACCGCGGCGGGCGCGACGTTGGCGGCGTGGGTGGAGTCGATCGGAACGATCCGGTCGTAGCCGATGTCGACCGGGTCGAGCGAGACGTGCTGCTCGCCGACCAGCGCCGACCAGTAGCCGGCGGCGTGGAGGGTGTGGACCAGGTGCTGGTCGTAGTCGTCGAGCCGGAAGCCCCGGTGCGCGAGGCCGTGCATCCCGTTGGTGTGGCCGAACCGCCCGGTCAGGAGGGCCGACCGGCTGGCCGAGCAGATCGGGGCGGCGGAGAACGCCTGGCGGAACAGCAGGCCCTGGTCGGCAAGGCGCTGGATGTTCGGCGTGGGGACCTGATGGCCGTACGGTTGGATGTACCGGCCCGTGTCATGCGAGTGGAGATAGACGATGTTGGGAAGACGGGAACCCATCGATCGAGTATAAACACCCTTAATCCCATCGATTTTGTCTGGTATACGCTTCCCCACCCGCTCGTACATGCTCTGCGCGACCCCGCGCAGCGGTAGCACGCTGCTCTGCGACCTGCTCGAGTCCACGGGCGTCGCCGGCCACCCCGCCGAGCACTTCGAGGCGCTCGACAGCACCGGGCTCCCCCGCCAGCCGCGGCAGTACTTCAACCCCGGCGCGCAGCTCACTGGGCTCCTGGCCCCCACCGACCCGGGCGCGCCCGATCCCGAGCTGCGGCTGGACGAGGCGTTCGCGGCCGGGACCACGTCGAACGGCGTGTTCGCCACCAAGGTGATGTGGGGCTTCCTCCCCGACCTGATCCGGCGGGCCCGCACCCGGACCGGCCAGCCGCACGTGGCCGACGTCGCCGTCCTGGAGCAGCTGCTCCCCGGACTGCGCTACGTCCGGGTCACGCGCCGGGACAAGGTCGCCCAGGCCGTGTCGCTGTGGACCGCGGTGCAGACCCGCGTGTGGCGCGAGGGCGACGACGACGCCCCCGCCGCCGAGCCCGTCTACTCCTTCGACGGCATCGACCACCTCGTCCGCCAGCTCACGAGCCAGGAGGCGGCGTGGGCCGACTGGCTGCAGGCCCGGCACCGCGTCGCCCCGGTCGTGGTCTACGAGGAGCTGGTCGCCGACCCGCAGGCGGTGATCGGCGAGCTGCTCGCCGCGCTCGGCCTCGCCGACGCCCCCGTGGAGGCCCCCGCACCCCGGCTGCGCCGCCAGGCCGGCGACCGCTCCGCCGAGTGGATCGCCCGCTACCACGCCGAGCGCGAGGCCCAGGCGCGCGGGCCGGTCGCCGCGAAGCGCAGCCCGGGCGTCACGTGGCACCGCGGGACGCTGGCCCGCGAGGACCGCTGGGGCGCGCTGGAGCACGGTGGCGCGACCATCTGGTTCACCGGCCTGCCGGCGTCCGGCAAGTCCACCATCGCGGCCGCGCTGGAGCGGGAGCTGCTGACGCGCGGGCGGCACGCCTACCTCGTCGACGGCGACAACGTGCGCCACGGCCTGTCCGGCGACCTGGGCTTCGCCGCGGAGGACCGCAGCGAGAACGTCCGGCGCGTCGCCCACGTCGCCCGGCTGTTCGCGGACGCCGGCACGCTGGCCCTCGTCTCCCTGGTCTCCCCCGCGCGGGCTGACCGCGAGAACGCCCGCCGCCTGCACGACGCCGCCGAGCTGGCCTTCGTCGAGGTGTTCGTCGACACCCCCGTCGAGGAGTGCGCCCGCCGCGACCCCAAGGGCCTGTACGCGCAGGCGCGGCAGGGCCGGCTCAGCGGACTGACCGGACGCGACGCGCCGTACGAGCCGCCCGCCGCGCCCGACGTCGTCATCCGCACCCAGGAGGAGAGCGTCGACGCGTCCGTCCGCCGCCTGCTCGCGCTGCTCTCCGACCGAGACCTGTAGCACCGTCCACCACCGCTGGAAGGATCCATCGATGCCCTCGCTCCGCCTGCTGCTCGCCACCCCGCTCGTCCTCGCCGCCATGGCCCTGGCCGCGTGCGGCAGCGACGACTCGTCCGACACGAAGACGAGCTCCGCGTCCGCCACCACCGCGACCCAGAGCGCGGCGGCGTGCACGAAGGACCAGCTGAAGACCAAGACGGCGGGCACGCTCACCGTGGCGACCGACAAGCCGGCCTACCCGCCGTACTTCGTCGACGACAAGCCGGCGAACGGCCAGGGCTTCGAGAGCGCCGTGGCCTACGCCATCGCCAAGCAGCTCGGGTACGCCCCCGCCGACGTCAAGTGGGTCGTGGAGGCGTTCAACTCCTCGTACGCGCCGGGCCCCAAGGACTTCGACTTCGACGTCAACCAGATCTCGATCACCGATCCGCGCAAGAAGGCCGTCGACTTCTCCTCCCCGTACTTCGAGGCGCCGCAGGCCCTCGTCGCGCTGAAGGGCTCCAAGGCCGCCGACGCCACCTCGCTGGCCGAGCTCAAGGACGTCCAGCTCGGCGTGCAGATCGGCACGACGAGCCTCACCGCGGTCAACGACGTGATCAAGCCGTCCAAGCAGGCCAAGGTGTTCGACAACTCCAACGACGTCGTCACCGCGCTGAAGCAGAAGCAGGTGGACGGCGTCGTGGTCGATCTGCCGACCGCATTCTACCTCACGGGCGCGCAGGTCGAGGACGCCAAGATCGTCGGCCAGTTCGCCGTCCCCGGCGGCGACACGTGGGGCGCGCTGCTGGCCAAGGGCTCGCCGCTGACCGCCTGCGTCTCCCAGGCCGTGGACAAGCTGAAGGCCTCGGGCGAGCTGGACAAGATCAACCAGCAGTGGCTCGGCGAAGCGGCCGGCGCCCCCACCCTCTCCTAGATGGCGACGCCCGGCGTGGACCGACAGGCGGTCCGCGCCGCGGCCAAGCGCCGCCACGAGCGGCGCAGCACGGCGATCGCGGCCCTGTCGACCGTCGTCGTGCTCGGCGGCCTGGTGGCGCTCGTCGTCACCCGGCCGGGCTGGGGGCAGGTCCACGAGCTGTTCTTCAACTGGTCGGTGTTCCAGGACGCGTTCCCCGAGGTGCTGTCGGCGTTCTGGATCGACGTGAAGCTGTTCGTGATCGTGGAGGCCTGCGTCCTGGTCTTCGGGCTGCTCGTCGCGCTGACCCGCACGAGCCGCCACCCCGCGCTGGCCCCCGGCCGGATCCTCTCGCTGCTCTACGTGGACGTGTTCCGGGGGGTCCCCACCATCCTCGTCGTGTACCTCGTCGGGTTCGGGGTGCCGGCGCTCACGTTGTCCGGACTGCCGACCGACCCGGTCGTGCTGGGCGGGATCGCGCTCGGCCTCTCCTACGGGGCGTACGTGGCGGAGGTGTACCGGTCGGGCCTGCAGACCGTCCACCCCAGCCAGCGCCAAGCCGCGCTGTCGGTCGGGCTGTCCCACCTGCAGTCGCTGCGGTTCGTGGTCCTCCCCCAGGCCGTCCGCAACGTCCGCGCCCCGCTCCTCAACGACTTCATCTCGCTGCAGAAGGACGTGGCCCTCGTCGCGATCCTCGGCCCCCAGGAGGCCTACCGGGTCGCCCAGATCCTCCAGGGCGAGCAGTTCAACTACACGCCGCTGATCGCCGCGGCGCTGCTCTACCTCATGGTCACGTTCCCGCTCGCGCGGATCCTCGACCGGATGAACCGGCGGGACCCGTCGCGGGCCGCGCTGGCGGTGCGCTGATGGCGCCGCCCGTCATCGAGGTCCGCGGCGTGACCAAGGCGTACGGCGACAAGCCGGTGCTGCGGGGCATCGACCTGCGGCTGCTGGAGCACCAGGCGGTCGCGCTGATCGGGTCGAGCGGCTCGGGCAAGTCGACGCTGCTGCGCTGCATCGACCTGCTGGAGGAGATCGACGACGGCGACATCTTCCTCGACTGCGAGACGATCACCGACCGGTCCGTCACGCCGGTCGCGGTCCGGCGCAAGCACGTGCTCTTCTTCCAGGCCTACAACCTCTTCCCGCTTCTGACGGCGCTGCAGAACGTCGTCC
>Ga0164241_10005784_pt1 | contig 11440 bp, 14 predicted proteins | sample OricomyardsoilBY_FD_108780 | JGI IMG/M metagenome (GOLD analysis project Ga0164241, IMG submission 108780) | Backyard soil microbial communities from Emeryville, California, USA - Original compost - Back yard soil (BY) | ecosystem: Environmental > Terrestrial > Soil > Unclassified | place: USA... | reverse complement strand
GGCAGTCCGTATCGGCTCCTTCGCGACGACTAGTTGTAAACCCCGTCAGGCCCGGAAGGGAGCAGCGGTAGCTTCGATGTCGGGCGCCGAAGTCCGGCTGGTGCGGGCTGCCTCCAAAGGATTCAATCAATGAGCTACCTCGCGCTGGCGCGCAAATGGCGGCCGCGTTCCTTCGCTGAACTGGTCGGCCAGGAGCACGTGCGCGTGGCGCTGGGTAATGCATTGACCCAGGGACGCGTGCACCACGCATTCCTGTTCACCGGAACGCGCGGCGTGGGCAAGACCACCATTGCGCGCATCCTCGCCAAGTGTCTCAACTGCGAGACCGGCGTCACCGCCACGCCCTGCGGCGTGTGCGCCACGTGCAAGGAAATCGACGAAGGCCGCTTCATCGATCTCATCGAAGTCGACGCCGCCTCGCGCACCAAGGTCGACGACACGCGCGAGCTGCTGGAGAACGTGCAGTACGCGCCGACGCGTGGCCGCTACAAGGTCTACCTGGTCGACGAAGTGCACATGTTGTCGACGCACTCGTTCAACGCACTGCTGAAGACGCTGGAGGAACCGCCGCCGCACGTGAAGTTCCTGCTGGCGACCACCGATCCGCAGAAACTGCCGGTGACCGTGTTGTCGCGCTGCCTGCAGTTCAATCTCAAGCGGATGCCGGTGGCGTTGATCGGCGAACACCTGGGCAAGATACTCGAGGCCGAGAAAATTCCGGCCGAAGCGGGCGGCATCCGGCTGGTGGCGCAGGCTGCCGACGGCAGCATGCGCGACGCGTTGTCGCTGCTCGACCAGTTGATCGCCTTCGGCGATGGCAAGGTCGACGAGGCCGGTGCGCGCGGCATGCTCGGCACCATCGATCGCGACCACGTGGCGCACATCGCGCGTGCGCTCGCCACCGGTGATGCGCAGAAGCTGCTCGACTCGGCGCGCACGCTCGAAGAATTCTCGCCGGACTACGGGCAGGTGCTCGACGATCTCGGCGCGTTGTTGACCCGCGTTGCGCTCAGGCAGCTGGTGTCCAACTACGAAGGCGACGAACTGTTCGACCCGGAGCTGCTGGCGGAACTCGCCGCGGCGATCGGCGCAGAAGACGTGCAGCTCTATTACCAGACCACCATCCTCGGGCGGCGCGATCTGCCGCTGGCGCCCGATCCCCGCACCGGCTTCGAGATGACCCTGGTGCGCATGCTGGCTTTCCGTCCGGGCGGAAGCGCGGCGGCTTCGGCCGGAAGTGCCACGCGCCCGACAACGACAGCGTCAGCCGGCGGCAGCCCGACCATCGTGCGGCCGGCATCGGCCGGCCCCATCGATCCGGTTCAATGGGCACGCGTGATCGGCGATCTCGACATCACCGGCGCCGCGCGCCAGTTCGCCTCGAACTGCGCCCTGGTGGAGCACCGTGGCAACACCTTGCGCCTGGCGGTGGATCCGAAAGTCGCGCGCACATCGGCCCAGGTCGACCGGCTGGTACAGGCGCTGGCGAAATACCTGGGCTCGGCGGTGAAACTGGAATTTGTCGACGACGCCCCGCCGGTCGAAACGCCCACGCAGCACGGCGAGCGGCGTTCGGCCGAGGCGCTCGACACCGCGAAGCGCACGCTCGAAGACGATCCCACGGTGAAGGAAATGAAAGCGCGGTTCGGCGCGACGCTGCACCCCGAGTCGGTGCGGTCCACGGAGCAATGAGGAGACGACGATGCGTGGTGGTGGAAACATGATGAAGCAGGCGATGGCGCTGCAGGCCAACATGAAGAAGGCCCAGGACGAAATCGCCGCCATGGAAGTCATCGGTGAGTCCGGCGGCGGCATGGTCAAGGTCACCATGAACGGCAAGCATGAAGTGAAACGCGTGCAGATCGAGCCGCAGGTGGCCTCGGAAGATCGCGAGATGCTCGAGGACCTGATCGCCGCCGCCGTCAACGATGCCGTCAACAAGGCCGACGCCGCTTCCCAGGCGCGCATGTCGAGCGTCATGTCGGGCGTCAATCTGCCGCCCGGCTTCAAGATGCCGTTCTAGATCACTCGATGCAGCACGCCGCACCGCTGGCCCGGCTGATCGACGCATTGCGCGCACTGCCGGGCGTCGGCCCAAAGACCGCACAACGCATGGCTTTCCACCTGCTGCAGGGCGGTCGCGATGGCGCGCGCACGCTGGCACAGGCCCTGGGTGAAGGGCTCTCCAGCATCCGGCGCTGCAAGCGTTGCCGCATGCTCACCGACAGCGACCTGTGTTCCATCTGCTCGGCGCCGGCACGCGATGCGTCGCTGCTGTGCGTGGTCGAATCACCGGCGGACGTGGTGGCCGTCGAGCAATCCGGCAGTTATCGCGGTCGCTACTTCGTGCTGCACGGGCATCTCTCGCCGCTGGACGGCATCGGCCCCGAGCAGATCGGCGCGCGCGACTTCGAGGCGCTGCTGGATTCGGGCGAGGTGCGCGAGGTCATTCTCGCGACCAATCCGACCGTGGAAGGGGAGGCCACCGCCCATTTCCTCGGCGAGCGCGCCGCGGCACGGAAAATCCAGGCGAGTCGTATCGCGCACGGCATCCCGATCGGCGGCGAGCTCGAATACGTGGACGGCGGAACGCTGGCCCACGCGCTCGCGGGGCGTCACTCGGTGTGACGCGGCTTCAGCGCCGACCCCGCGATGCGGGCCCCCGAGCCTTCACCAGGTCGGAGTACAGGCGTCGCAGGCGCCGATAACTTTCGTAGCGACGCGCCAGCAGGCTCTCGTCTTCGACCGCCGCGATGACGGCGCAATCCGGCTCCTGCATGTGCCGGCAATCCTGGAAGCGACAGCCGGGCGCGAGTCTCTCGACTTCGGGAAATCCCAGGGTGCGTTCGTCGAGCTGGTCGATGGCCGGCGCGAAATCGCGTACGCCGGGTGAATCGATCAGCGTGCCGTCCGGCTTCAGCGGATACGCCCGCGAGGCCGTGGTGGTGTGGCGACCTTCTTCCTCGCGCATCAGCTCGCCGGTGGTGACCTCGACTTCCGGCAATAACGCCGCGACCAGCGAAGACTTGCCCACGCCCGACTGACCGACCAGCACGCTGATCGCACCGCCCAGCGCCTGCTGCAAGGGATCGAGTCCGGAGCCCGCTTTGGCGGAACACGCCAGGTGCGAATAACCCGCGCTCGTGTACGCCGAGAGCTCGGCGGCGTCGAGTGCATCGGCGAGGTCCGCCTTGTTGACCGCGATCACGCCGGCGATCCCGGCCGCGGTGGCGGCACAGAGGTAGCGGTCGACGACGAAGAAGTCCGGCGCGGGCAGCGGCGCGACCACCACGACGAGTTGCGTGATGTTGGCTACGACGGGCTCGCTGGCGCCACGCAGGTTGGCACGGGCCAGCAGCGTTCGGCGCGGCAACACTTCGACGATCAGCAATTCGTCGTGCTTCGGGTCCGGCTCACAACGCACGCGATCGCCGCACACGATGCTGTGCTTGCGGCCGGAAGGGCGGGCGCGCAGTTCTGTTCCGGCGGCATCGCGCACCAGCAGGTGCCGGCCGAAGGCGGCGATGACGTCGGCATCGAATGTGTCGGCGTCGCGACGATGGTTCATTCCCGGTAGTATCGCGTCATTCCATATGCCGAGCAGCGACTATCTGATCTGGATCGATCTCGAGATGACGGGTCTCAAACCCGACATCGACGTGATCATCGAAATGGCGACCATCGTCACCGACTCCCAGCTGAGGCGCATCGCGGAAGGTCCCGTCATCGCCATCCATCAGCCCGACTCGGTGCTCGAAGGCATGGATGACTGGAACAAACGCACGCACGGCGCCTCGGGCCTGCTCACGCGCGTGCGTGACAGCAAGTGGACCATGGCCATGGCCGAGAGCCGCACCCTGGAATTCCTGAAAGCGCTGGTGGAGCCGAATGCCTCGCCGATGTGCGGCAACAGCATCTGCCAGGATCGCCGCTTCCTCGCGCGTCACATGCCCACGCTCGAGAAGTTCTTCCACTATCGCAACCTCGATGTGAGCACGCTCAAGGAATTGGCGCGACGCTGGGCGCCGGGCATCATCCCCGGCTTCAGCAAGCAGGGCGAGCACAAGGCCCTGGCCGACATCCAGGAATCCATCCGCGAGCTCGAGTACTACCGGCGGCAATTGTTCGCGGCGAGCTACCAGTCGTCGTGACGTCATTCTCCGATGTGGTCGCCGCGGCGGGGCGTATCGGCCCGCACGTGGTGCGCACAGCGGTGATGCGATCGGCGGCCTTCGATGCGCGCGCCGGTTGCCCGGTGTTCTTCAAGTGCGAAAACCTGCAGACCGGCGGTGCGTTCAAATATCGCGGCGCCATGAACGTGCTGCTGCAACTCGATCCGGCGCGTACGCCGGTGGTGATCACGCACTCCTCGGGCAACCACGGCAATGCGCTGGCCCGGGCGGCGCGCGCGCGCGGCATGCGCGCCATCGTCATCGTGCCGCGCGATTCATCGCGCGCCAAGATCGCGGCGATCGAAGCGGCGGGAGCGCGCATCGAACTCTGCGAGCCCGGACTGCCGGCCCGCGAGCGCAAGCTGGCCGAGATCCTGGCGCAGGAGCCCGCGGAGCTCGTACATCCTTTCGACGACGACCGCATCATCGCGGGGCAGGGGACCGCGGCGCTCGAGCTGTTGTCCGAGGTTCCCGACCTCGAGGTGATCAGCACCCCGGTCGGCGGCGGCGGCCTCATCGGTGGCACGGCGCTCGCGGCCAAGGGCATGTCATCGAAGATCCGCGTGATCGGCGCCGAGCCCGAGCAGGCCGACGACGCGTACCAGTCATTTCGCAGCGGCGAGCGGCGCGCGCTGAATGCGCCCCAGACCATCGCCGATGGCTTGCGCGGCTCGATCGGAGTGCGCAACTTCGAACTACTGCGCCGTCTGGTCGACGACGTCGTGACCGTGAGCGAGGCGGAAATCGTCGCCGCGATGCGCGTGGTCCTCGAGGACCTCAAGTTGCTCATCGAGCCATCGTCCGCGGTGCCGGTGGCGGCGATGCTCGCGGGCAAGCTGGGTCGGACCGCGCGTATCGGAATCGTCCTTTCCGGTGGCAACGTCGATCTTGACCTGTGTCCGTTCCTTCGCGGGTCGGCCTGACTGGCGATAGATAAGTATCCCGGTGATGTAAAAAATACTTGACATGACACGGGTCGAATGTAAGGTATACCGGACATTCGACTCGAGAGGGTACGTGCCATGTTCAGGATTCAACGTCGCGTCCAGGCATTGCTGGCAGTGGCCGCGCTGGGCGCCGCTGGCATGTTTCTCGGCGGCGAGGGGTGGCTCGGCATCGACTTCGGTCCCGTCGGTGCAGCGGTCCTGTACGCGGCACTGTGGGTGTTCGTGGTTCACCTGGCGAAGTACGGCGGCGAGGTTTTCCCCGAGGAGTGGTCACCCGCCGAGAAGCAGGCCTGGGTGGCGCTGGTGTTCGTGGCGCTGATCGGCTTCCACATGCTCAACCTGCTCGCCGCGTTGCCCGAACTCGGGACCGAAGCCGATCGCCTGCGCAATTCCGCGACCCGGCCCCTGTGGACCAACTTCGGCCTGCTGATCTTCGGCTGGATCGTTGTCGCGTCCATTCTTCGCAAGCAGGATGGCGGTAACGTCGGGCTCGACGAACGCGACCTGCGCATCGCGCACCGGGCTTCGCGGTTCGCCGACGGCGCCATGGTGCTGCTGATCATCTGGCTGGTAGTCACGCTGGTCGCGCTGCCGGAATATTCCCGCACCTGGTTGCGCCCGTTGATCGCCGCGAATGTGCTCATCTCGCTGCTGATCGCGCGCGCGCTGGCGGACAACATCTACACGGTGCTGCGCTACCGGCGCGAACGCGGATGAATGCGTTCGCGGTCCGCAATCGCATTCGCGAACTCCGCCAGCAGCGCGCCACGATGACGCAGGCCGATCTGGCCAGATCCTGCGGAGTCACGCGCCAGACCATCATTGCGCTCGAGGCGGAAAAATATTCTCCGTCGCTGGAACTGGCATTCAAACTCGCGCGCGCTCTGGAACGCAATCTCGAAGACGTTTTTCAGTACCAGGAAAATAAATGACGCTTCGCGAAGTGGATCACGCCTCTTTGGCTTGAGATTTGCGTCTTGAATGATCGCGTTCGTCCGTTATATTCGGACTCGATGATCAGTGATGCACTTTCAATCGTCTCCTGGCGCTCGCGGCCCCGCAGTTTCGTCGCGCTGATGTCGCTCTACGAGAGCAACTACCTGCGCCTGGCGTCGCTGGCGGGCGACTTGCGCCGGTTGCCGGACGCGCGCGTGTCGCGCGTGGCCAACGATTGTGACCTGCGTCTCAGCGTCTGCGAGCGCTCGCCATACACCACCAGCCTCGATCTCACCTACCTGTTCGCCCCGCCCGAGGGCAGCGGCGAGGGCGTGGCCACCTATCCGGACATGCGGGTGCGCATTTATCACGACGCGCGGCTGGTCGAAGCCCAGGAATGGGCGTCGCAGCACGACCACCAGGCTCTCAGGGCGATGCGCGGGCAGGCGGAGCGTGAACTGGATCAGCGTTGGGCCCGGAACACGATGCTAAATAAGTGGCTGGAATACTGCATCGATCGCGGCCACGGGTTCAGGTCCTAGCTAACGACCCCGGCGCCGCGCTGGGGTCCCATGCTCAAGACGTTCGGCTTGCTCGGCGGCAGCGCCGCCGCGAAGACCGCGCCCGAGGAAGACGGGCGCGTCGTCGAGCTGTTCCGCAGCCGCGCTGAGCTGCGCAAGCAACACGAGGAACTCGGCCAGGAAGTGCAGCGCCTGCGCGACCGCCTCAAGCAGCAGGAAGGCGCCACGGCGCGGGTGCAGGAAATGGCCGAGACGCTCGAGAAGCGCCTTGAATCGGCCGACACCGGGCTATCTACCCTGGTTTTCTACCACCTGCGCGCGTTGTGGGGCGACGGCCGCGAGATCATCGGGCTGCTGGTCAACGACCTTTCCATGAAGCAGGAGGAGCGCGAACGCAAGGCATTCGCGCTCGAGGGCAACCGCCGCCAGTTCCAGCTGCGCCGGGACACCGAGCAGAACCTGCGCCAGGCGGAATCGAACATCGTCGCCGCGCGGCAGCAGCTCTCAGCCTTCGACGCGCAGCTCGCGAAACTCGACAAGTGGTGGCATCGCTGGGAGCGGCCCAAGCTGCTGGCACGGCGCCCCTCGCTGCAGGATACGGTGACGGCCGCGGACGCCGCGTTGCAGGCCGCGCGGGCCCGGTGCGAAAACCTCGAAAAGGCGGGTGCCGGCGATTTCCCGGGCCTCTCGGTCGAGTCCAGGCGCGCCATCAACATCGCGGCCATCGCCTGCGCCGAGGTGTTATGCCTGCGGCTGTCGCGTACCAACCTGGTGGCGGCCGCCCGGGCCGCGATGTCGAAGCGCGAGCCCACCGAGTACTACGGCGACCTGGCGGCCTGCGTTTCCATCATGAGCGACATCGTGAAGGCGCGGAACCTGCTCAAGCAGCGCGGTGGTATCACCCAGGACATCGCGCAGCGCAGCGAACGCCTGCGCACCACCGCCGCCTACCTGGGCGAATTCGAGAGCGTGCCGATCCCGGAATCCTGCGCCGTCTCGCAGGGCGACGTGCTCGCGCATGGCTCACAGGGTGTGACCGCCGCCAAGCTGCCGAACGTGCTGGCCGAGGACACCTGGGACCTCTTCAAGGTCCTGCTGCGGTAGTTTGAACCCGGCACTCAGCCGGGTTCCTTGTCCTTCTTTTCACTGCGCACGGTGCGGGTCGGCGCCGGATGCAGCGGGCGTACGCCCGTGACCATGTCGGTCATGATCTCCGAGGCCTGGTCGAGCACGGTGTCCGGAAACTTGGCGTCCGCCAGCTCTTCGGAAGTCTTCAGCGCCGGCAGGTTCTGCGCGGCACGGCGTGCGTTCTCGCGCGCCAGGCGATCCTTCTCCATCTTCTCGCGGTCGGCCTTGCGGGCCTGCAGGTTCAGCGACAGCGAGGTCTGCTTGCGAACCACGTCGTTGGCGGCGAGGTCGGCCACCAGCCAGCGATAGTCCGGGTCCTTGTCGGCGCGCACCTTTTCTTCGGTGGCGAGCACGGCCAGGTTCGGCTGCGCATTCTTGGCTTCGAGGCGGAAAGGCACGCCCGCGATGCGATCCCAGGGCAGGGCGCCCTGGAGCGCGCTCTCACCGAACTCTTCCATGTCGATGTTGGATGGCAGCGTGACGTCCGGCTCGACGCCGCGATGCTGCGTGCTCTCGCCGGTCACGCGGTAGAACTTGCCGATGGTGACGGTGAGCTGGCCGTTGACCGGGCGCGGTGACCAGCGATCGAGCGGCACCAGGTTCTGCACCGTGCCCTTGCCGAAGGTGCGCTGGCCCACGATCGTGGCGCGATGGTAGTCCTGCAATGCACCGGCAAAGATCTCCGAGGCCGACGCACTGAAGCGGTCGACCAGCACGGCCAGCGGGCCGGAGTAGGCGACGCCGGATTCCGGGTCGTCCTGGACCTCGAGTTCGCCGGTGGTGACCTTGAGCTGCACCACCGGGCCCTTGTCGATGAACAGGCCGGTGAGCGCCGTGGCTTCCGGTAGATAGCCGCCACCGTTGCCGCGCAGGTCGAGCACCAGGCCGTCGATTTTCTCGCCCTTGAGCTCGTTGATGAGGCGGCGCACGTCACGCGTGGTGGAGCGGTATTCCTTGTCGCCAGCGTTCTGCGCTTCCACGTCCTGATAGAACGCGGGCACGTTGATGATGCCGACCTTGTATTCCTTGTCGCCGCGCTTGATGGTGCGCAGCTCTTTCTGCGCGGCCTGCGCCTCGAGCGTCACCTTGTTGCGCGTGAATTCGAGGTTTTTTTCCGCCGTGCCGGGCGCCGCGCCCGCCGGCAGCACCTGCAGCCGCACCTGCGTGCCGGCGCGTCCGCGGATCAGCTGCACGACGTCGTCGATGCGCCAGCCGAGCACGTCGGTGACCGGGCCTTCCTTGCCCTGGCCCACGCCCGTGATGCGGTCCTTGACCGAGAGCGTCCCGGCCACGGCGGCGGGGCCGCCTTCGATGACGTTCATGATGGTCACGTAGTCGTCGATGAGCTGCAGCGATGCGCCGATGCCGTCGTAGTTCAGGCTCATCTGGATGCGGTATTCCTCGGAGCTGCGCGGCGAGAAATAGCTGGAATGCGGATCGTAGGCGCGGGCGTAGGAGTTCATGAGCGACTCGAACACGTCGTCGGCGCTCACCTGGTCGATGCGCTTCAGCGTGGTCTCGTAGCGCTTCTTGAGCAGCTTGGTGGCCTCGTCCCAGCTCTTGCCGGTGAGCAGCAGCGACAACGCGTCATTCTTCACGCGCTTGCGCCACCAATCGTCGAGCTCTGCCTGGGAGGCGGCCCAGGGCGCCTTCTCGCGATCGAACTCGAAGGTTTCGTTGAGCGTCCAGTCCGGCTCCTTGTCGAGCTGGGAGATGGCGAACTTGATGCGCTCGCGATTGCGCTGCTGGAAGCGTGCAAAGATCGCGAAGGCGGGATCGACGTTGCCGTCGCGGATCATGTCGTCGAAGCGCAGCCGATACTGGTCGAACTCGGTGACGTCGGAGGCGAGCAGGCTGGAATGCTGGCCGTCGATGCTCTCGAGGTAACGCGTGTAGACGATGGCCGACAGGCGGTCGTCGAGCTTGGCGCCGCTGTAGTGCATGCCCTCGAGCATGGAGCCCACCTTGCGCGCCACCGACTTGTGGCGTTCGCTCGGAACCACCGAGCCGGCGGGCAGCTGGGTGTTCGCGGGAGCCTGGGCGGACCCCGTGAGCACCAGCAGGGCGGCCAGCATCGAGGGGGCAAGCCAACGGGAGGAGCGGGTAAGCGGTGAATTCATGCTGCGACGTGTCTCGAGGCGGGAAAAGGGTCCGTACAATTCAACACTAAGGCCGTGCAGTGGCCTGCTTCAAGTGGCATCTCTCCAAACTTTGGTCATTCCATGCGCCCATTGGTCGTTCTCCTTGGAATCGTGATGGGTTCGACAGTCTCCATCGCACTCGCCCTGTCGCTGACAGGCGTGGTTTTCCTGTTGTTACCCGAATATGCCGAACGTCTGGCAGACGAACGCGCCCCGCTGCTGTGGGCATGCCTGCTGTCCATGGTGCTGGCGACAATCGCGTCTACCAGCTTTTACGGGGAATTACGCCGGCGGGGCTGGCGCTATGCGGCCCACGGGGGGCTGATGCTGATGTTGGCCGTCGCCCTGTGGACGTACTGGCCAAGGAAGTGAAGGGTCGCCGCATCCCAATTCGAGCACCGACGACACGGGTTGGTTCCGGGCGGGCGCCAGGCCGAAGCCCTCCGGGGCTGCCCCGAGGGGAATCCCTCCGGGCTCGATAGACCAAGGTCCGATGGCTGGACCGCTGCACAGCGTTGGGCGCGCTCAGCCTCGCCCGCGCCTGTGCCGCCAGGCTTCGATTGGCGTTTTGCCCTGCTGGCTATTGTAGGGATCGAAGCCCTGCGATTCGCTGCTCGGAAACAGGAAGTCGCCTAACAAGGTGATCTTCACGTCCTGGCTCTTCGCGGGTGTATTGTCTTTCTTCTTCTTTTCGAACTCGCGTTGCCGGACCCGCTCTTCGGCTTTCTGGTCCGCGAGGTAGTACTCGCTCATTTCTTCTTCCCCATGATCGGCCTGCTCCCCGGAGCCAGTGTCGCCGAAATGCGTCACATATTTGCGATCAGGGCTTTGCTGGCTCGGGAAAATTCGTGAACCGGTTCACGTTTCGTCCGCGGTGGTTTTACTTATACCTTGCGGAGAATCAGGCGGCACAGCCGCACGAAACAGAGAAAGACGAACGGACCCAACAGCACGATCCAGCAGCTCGGCCGGGGTTCGAACAGGCCGACGAAGAAGTCCTTGAACAGCGAGAAAACGCCGTGGGTCTCCTGTGTGGTCCCATGGGCATACGCGCCGAGCGTGTATTTGCCGGCGAGGTAGATGAGCACGGGCATGACGATCAGGCCGACCAGCAGCGCGAGGCCGAACGTCATCGCTTCAAATTTTGGCCGCGACAGCGAGAAGTAGAAGTCGCGCGCTCGCTGGTACCAGGTGAACAACTTTTGTCCGGGCCCCCGTAGTCCCGCCGGCCGGCGGAAAAGCGCGCGCATAATAGCGCATGGACAAAATCAAGGCGGCAGTTGTCGGCGTCGGTTATCTCGGACGCTTCCACGCGCAGAAATACGCGCAGCTCCCCGGCTGTGAGCTCATCGCGGTGGTCGACGGGCGGGAAGAGGTACGCAAGGCGGTTGCGGCCGAAGTGCACAGCCGCCCGGTCGCGGACTACCGCGAGTTGCTCGGTCAGGTGCAGGCCGTGAGCGTGGTCACGCCCACACCGGCCCACTTCGAGATCGCCGATGCATTCCTGTCCGCGGGTGCCCACGTGCTGGTGGAGAAGCCCATCACCGAAACCCCGGCGCAGGCGCGCTCCCTGATCGCGCGTGCCGCCGAGAAGC
>Ga0164241_10005783_pt1 | contig 11440 bp, 6 predicted proteins | sample OricomyardsoilBY_FD_108780 | JGI IMG/M metagenome (GOLD analysis project Ga0164241, IMG submission 108780) | Backyard soil microbial communities from Emeryville, California, USA - Original compost - Back yard soil (BY) | ecosystem: Environmental > Terrestrial > Soil > Unclassified | place: USA... | reverse complement strand
CCAGTAAAGCGGCAACGGTGCGTTCGTCTTCGGATCCGGCAACTGCGGCACGACATCCGTGCTGGCGTAGCGGCGCACCAGTTTCGTGCCCTGAAAGACTTCCAGCGTGACCGGTCCGGTCGCATCGGCGGCGAGGTAGTAGTTGAGAATCGCGCCGTCGGGCGGATTCGGCATGCGCGGTTCATCGGGCGGCAGGGGCGTGTCGGGGTTGGTATTCCACCGCACGCGCAGGGCCGTCTGCGGTTTGAACAGCATGTCGGTCGCACCGGCGCCCGCGCTGAGCTGACGCAGTGTCGTGATGTCGTCGAGAATCCAGATGCCGCGCCCGTGCGTCCCCGCGATCAGGTCATCGTCTTTCACGATCAAATCGCGCACAGACGACGGCGCCATGTTCAGGCGCAGCGATTCCCAGTGATCGCCGTCGTCGAACGACACGTAGACTTGCGTTTCAGATCCGGCGAAGAGCAAGCCCTTCTTCTTCGAGTCTTCGCGGATCGCGCTGACGGCGTTGCCGCCGGGCAGGCCGTTGGTGATGGCCGTCCACGTCTTGCCGCCGTCGTGCGTACGATAGATGTGCGGGTTCTGGTCGTCGATGCGGAGCGTGTTCACCGCGGCGTACGCGGTGAGCGGATCGAACCGGCCCGGCTCCACCATGAAGACCTTCTCGTAGGACGCCATCGCCTTCGGCGTCACGTCGGTCCAATGCAGCCCGCCATCCGCCGTCGTCTGAATCGCGCCGTCGTCGGTGCCGACCCAGATGCGGTTGATGTCCTTGTAGCTCGGACCAATCGTGTAGATGACACGCGCGCTATTGGTATCCGCCTGCGTTTTGGCCTGTTCGCGATATTTGTCGGCTACGCTCGCGGGCAGGTCGTGCGTCTTGCGCGTCATGTCCGGGCTGATCTGTTTCCAGTGGATGCCGCCATCGACGGTCTTCCACAACACGTTCGTGCCGTAGAACAGCGCATGCGGATCGGCCTGTGAAAAGACGACGGGTTGCGTGCGGACCGTGCGTGCAATGTCCGGCCCCGCCGCGCCACCGCCGCGACCGCCACCACGGCCGGCCAGCGGCCCAACTTGCGAGGACTGGCCGGTCCGGCGGTCGTAACGCGACACTTTGCCGCCGTAGACGAGATTCGGATTGAGCGGATCCGGCGCCGCGTAGCCGTATTCCTCGACGGCCGCCGGATGCCATTCGCGGAACGTGATGGCGCCGTCGTTACCGCGGCTGTCCACGCACGCCGATCCGCTGTCCTGCTGGCCACCGCACACGCGGTAGGGGAAATCGTTGTCCGTGTTGATGTGGTACAGCGCCGCCGTCGGCTGGTTGTACCAGCTGCTCCAACTGGTGCCACGATCGAGCGACACGGCCGCGCCTTGGTCGGCGACCAGCAGGATGATGTCGGTGTTGTTCGGGTTGATAAATCCATTCTGGTAGTCGTCGCCGCCGGGCGCGCCCTTGAACGGCTCCCACGTTTTTCCGCCGTCCGTGCTCTTGGCCGTCACCTGGCTCGTCACAATCAGCCAATCCGGATCCTTCGGATCGACGATGATGATCGCCTCGTCGCTCGTGCCCACGCGCGCATCCGTCGTCGTCGGCGCCCACGTCTCGCCGGCATCGTCGGAACGATAGAAGGGCGCGTAGTTCGGGCCCTGGGCGCCACCGCGGCCACCACCGGCTCCGCGACCGCCGCCGGCTCCGCGGCCGGCACCGCCACCCGTGGCGATGCGCGCGTAGAGCCGCTTCGGGTTGCTCGGCGCGATCGTCATCTCGGCCGTGGCGAGATTGGCGGGGAAGCCGTTGGTCAGCGGCTTCCACGTCGTGCCGCCGTCCGTGCTCTTGAACACGCCGCCACCGGTGCCGCTCCAGGCTGCGTTTTCCCACGGCCCCTGCTGCGCCTCCCACATCGTCGCGTAGACGATGTCGGGGTTGGACGGGTCGATGTCCACGTCCTTACCGCACACCGTCGGGCCTTTGTAGAGCACCTTCTCGAACGTCTTGCCGCCGTCGAGCGAGCGGAAGATGCCGCGCTCTTCGTTCGGGCCGTATGGATGTCCGAGCGCCGCGACGAAGAGGCGGTTCGGATTGCGCGGATCGACGACCACATGCGGGATTTGCTGCGTGTCGCGCAGGCCCAGGTGTTCCCAGGTTTTTCCGGCGTCGGTTGATTTGTAGATGCCGTCGCCGATCGCGAGGTCGGGACGTTGCAGGCCCTCACCGCTCCCGACGTAGATGATGTTTGGATCGGATGGCGCGATGCCGATCGCGCCGATCGATCCGGTCGGCTGGTCGTCAAAAATTGGCGTCCACGTTCGCCCGGCGTTGATCGTCTTCCAGACGCCGCCATTCACCATGCCCATATAAAAGGTGAAGGGCTGACCCGGCACGCCGGCGGCGGCCTTGGTGCGGCCGCCACGGAGCGGCCCGATATTGCGCCACTTCAAGTCACTGAACATCTTCGGGCTGACCGCGCCCGCCTGACGAGCCGGCACCGGCACGGCCGTGAGGAACAAGATGAGACAACCCACGAGGGCAAATGCACTTTTACGAAGGGACATGATGGCCGTTTCTCCGGAAGGAAAGAACGGCGTGAGTATACGTCGTCGGGTCGCTAGTTCGTCACGTCGCGCCGCGAGAACTCCCAGCAGCCGACGGCGGCGACGATGGCCGCGACGGCGAATGAGGTGAGGAGCATCGTCCACGCCTCCTGGCCGCCGGCGCGCACCAGGTGCAGCGGCATCGACCAGGGGAAGCGGGGAACGCAATCGGCGGAGTTGACGGCGACAAAGCCGAGGACCATGGCCATCATGCCGAATCCGAAGGCGGCGGTGAACGACTGCCATCGCAGGCTAACCCAGTGTTGGATAGTGAGGGCCAGTAGCACGCCGACCGAAACCTTCGCCATCGGCACGATGATGGGACGCAGCGGCAGGCCGTTCGGGAGCAGGCCGGGTTTCTCCCACATCAGAAAGTGTCCCGCGACGATCGTGCCGGCGATCAACACCAGGTGCGCCAGCCACAACAGCGACGCGGCGACGAGCAGCTTGCTGAAATACACCGTCCAGCGCGGTGACGGCAGCGCGAGCAGGTTCTTCCAGTTCTTGTCGGCGTGTTCGAGGCCCGCGAGCAGCGAGGTCTCGAGCGTGATGAAGAGCGGCATCAGCAGCAGCGTCCACATCATCGTGACGTTCTGCGAGAGATCGCGCGCGTAATCGCGGTGCCGGGCGATGACTTGTGCCGCACCGAAATGTCCGATCAGCGTGTGCAGCAGGACGACGACGAATGGCGCGAGCAGCACCATCCACAGAGCGAGCGTGCGTTTGAGTTTCAGAAATTCAGTTGTCAGCACGCGTGCGAGCATCGGCATTACGCGACCTCCGCATGGGTCAGGCCCAGGAAGACATCTTCGAGCGTTGCGGATTCGAGCGTGAGCAGTTCGACGTCGTGTCCCGCTTCGACCAGCACGCGGTTGACGGTTGCGGCCGCCGCGACATCGGTCATCAATAGATCTCCGGCGGACACGTCTGCCGCCCACCCCTGTGCAATGAGCAGGGCATGCGCCTGATCCACGCGCGACGCGCGAATTCGCAGCCGCGGCGTGCGGAGTGCAGAGACGTCGGAGGCCGTGCCCTGAAACACCATTTGTCCCTGCGACAGGATCCCGACATGGGTGGCGACTTGCTCGACCTCGCCGAGCAAATGGCTCGACAGAAATACCGTGATGCCGAATTCCGCCGGCAACCGGCGAATGAGCTGCCGCATCTCGGTAATACCGGCAGGGTCGAGGCCATTGGTGGGCTCGTCGAGAATCAGCAGCTCACGCTTGCCGATCAGCGCCTGGGCCAGTCCCAGACGCTGTCTCATACCGAGCGAGAACGTCTTGACGAGCTTGCCGCGCGCGTATCCGAGACCGACGACGGCCAGGACGCGATCGATGTCGGCCGGCGGAGCGCCCAGAATCCGTCGAGCGATGTCGAGATTCTCGCCAGCGGTGAGATGCGGGTAAACCGACGGGTTTTCGACCAACGAGCCTGTGCGATGGAGCGACGTATATCGGTCGGTGCTGAGCGGCGCGCCAAAGAGGGCGACCGAACCGGCATCGGGACGAAGCAGGCCGAGCAGCATCCGAATCGTCGTGCTCTTGCCGGCACCGTTCGGTCCCAGAAACGCGTAGACGCTGCCGCGCGTCACTGACAGGCTGACGTCCCGCACCGCCGTTTTGCCCCGGAACCGCTTGGTGAGTTGGATTGTGCGAATGATCTCGTCGGACACGCCGGGATTAGACGGCTAGCGGATCTGCAAGTTCTGCACTTTCTTCTCGCCGTCGCCAATCGTGACGACGACTGATGCGGGGACCAGTTCGGCGAGAAACGCCGGATTCAACCACTCGCCGGGCGTCACGTCGGTGACTGCGGCAATGCGGTACTCGCCGGGCGGCAGACCCGTGGCGACGAATCGTCCATCGGTCGCCGGTCGCGCGGTGACGATGCGGCGCGTGCCGGCGCGCCAGTATTTCGTGTCTGGGGAAAAGATGATGACGGTGTAGCCCGGCGCGGGAACCCCGGATGCGGATTGCAGCGTGCCGGAAATTTCAGTGACGCGATCCGTGTAGGTCACGACCACGTTGGCGCCGGCGCCGGTGATGTCAACCGGCAGGTCCGAGGCATCGACGCCGTTGATCGTCGCCGATTTGATCATCCAGCCGCGCGGCGCCGTCGTCTGCACGCGATACGCGGCGGGAACGAGATTTTCATAGATGATCTGGCCGTCGGCGTCTGCCGGCAGAAACAACGTGCGCAGCTCAACGCCGCCGTGTTTCGGGCCCATCAGCGCCGCGCGGATGCCGGCCAGCGGCGGCGTGGTCGCCGCAATCCCGGTGGACTCGAACACGATCTGTCCGCCAACAGTAATGGCCGGTGACAGCGGCACGTTGATGTCGATGTCGCGACCGTCTACGACGATCGGCACCTGCCCGAACATCGGCAGACCGCTTGACCCGCTGGAGATGCTCGCCGAAAAGCCGCCGGTCGGCATCTTCGGCACCTCCATGGTGCCGCCCACATCGAGCGTGTAACGTCCCGGCGGAATGCCGCGCAGCGTCGCCGTCGCGCCGGGCTGCGGAAACGGCAGGCCGGACAGCGCACCGAAGTCGAGAAACTGCAGGTTCTCTTCCCGGAACAGTCTCGCGAGCACGCCGGCCGGGGGCTGACCGTCGGGACCGGTGGCGTGAACGGTGATGGTGGCCAGCGACTGCAACGCGAACGCGAAGTCGACACCGGTCTTGTCTTCACCGCGGCCGAGGCTGACCGTGGTGGCGTTTTGGAGGATCGGCGTCCCCGGATAGAACGTCGTCGTGTAGCCGACGTCATTCGGCGCCGCGGGGGCGGGTGTCGCGGCCGGGTTCGCTGATGTGCCGGCGGCGACTTCGCGCAGGGCCGTCTGGTAGTCGCCGGGCGTGGTCGCGGCGATGGTCGCGTAGAGACCGATCGTCGGGCGATTCGCGCCGAGGATGTATTCGCCGGGCGGCAATCCCCACACTCTGAAGTTGCCGTGCGCGTCGGAGGGAATCGTCGCGCGCGCGGCCATGTTCAACGTGCGTTCGCCGCTCGACATCTCGTACGACATCACGACGACGGTGACGCCGGGGATGGGCTCACCGCGATCGGTTCGCAGCGTGCCACTGATGGTGCTGCCGCGCTGGAGTGGAATGCTGATGGCGGGCATCGAGCCTGTCACCATAATCGCCGTGCCTGGTTTGCCCGGCGCGGTCGCGCCGTAGCGCGTGCCGAGGTAGCCGGTTTTGCTCACGCTGACGGTGCAGCGCGTGACGGGAATGCGACGAAACGTAAACGTGCCGTTTGCGTCGGTCAACGTCGAGTCGGCGTATTTCGGATCGGCGCATGACAGGACGACGGCCGCATTGCTGACCGCCGTGGTGGTGCCGGCGGCGCCGGCGTCCATGGCGGCGATCACGCGTCCGGTGAACGCGCCGGTGCCGGGCGCCGGTTCCGCGGCTGGCGGGTTGTCGCGGACCGGCGTTTGCGGGGCTCGCGCCGGCGGCGCCTGTTCGATGTCGTCGGGCACGAATGGACCTGACACGACTTCGGTGTCTCCGTCGATGAGTGTGGGGGAGTCATCGCGGCGGGCACTCGGCTGCCGCGGCAGTGCGACCGCGGTGAGGTCCTGCGTCTTTGGCGTATCGGTAGCTACCGACACCGCGATGGCGGTGCGCGCGAGCAGGTCCAGGTACACAGGATCTCGCCATTCAAAGGTCGGCTCGGCATCCGTCGCGGCCGCCAGATAATCACCGGTCGGCAGACCGACGAACGCGTACGCACCCGTCTGGCTTACTCCGCTTTTGAGCATGCGGCGCGACGTGTTGCCGTTGTCGACCCACAGCGCGCGATCGGCAGGGAAGAGAAAGACGGTCACGTGCGCGGTGTCGGTTCCGGTCCGTGGACGCGCCGTGCCCGACAGGCTCGTCGCTGCTGTGGACCGGTAGGTGATGCTGACTCCGGTCAGATCCTGGCTGCCGAGCGCGATCGGGATCTCGGTGACGTCGCGACCGTTGAGCGACATGGTCGACAACGCCCCAGCACGAATCAGATAGCGGCCGGCTGGCAACTGCGGGCTGAGAAACGTGCCGTCGGTGCTTCGAATTGACGGCGGCTGCACGCGCGCCGCCATGCGCCGACCGTCGGCCGGTTCGATATCGATTGTGACCGGGCGCGCCGCCGCGCGCGGCTCCGCGCCGTCCACGGTGACGGTGCCACCGATCCGCGCGCCGGTCTGCAACGTCAGCGCGACGCCGGTCACGTCGGTTTGACCGACGGCGACCGTCGCGGTGCCCCAGAGCGTCGGTGCGTCGGTAGCGCTGCCGCCGCGTTCGATGACCATCGATGCGCCCACGCGCCGAGTGGTCGGCGCCGGCCGCGGCAGATCGAGGACGTGGATTGTGTAGTCGCCTTCGGTGATGCCGATGAACGTAAACACGCCATTCGCACCGCTGATCGTCGTCGCCGTCTCGAGTTGCTCCTGCAGACTGTTGTGGGAGACGCGCAAGAGGCGCATCGGAATCCCCGCCGACGGCCCGTCCGGCGTGTAGACGGTGCCGGAGATCGAGACGGCTCTGACGGGGCGCAGCGCAAACTCAAAGCCCAGCCGTTCTTGTCCGGCCGCAATCGTGATGACCTGCGCAGCGGAGGCGTCGGTGACACCGGGGAAGAAGACGGTCGGAAACGCGAACGGCATCGCGTCACCGGTGTTGCGGACGAGCGCGGCGTTGCTCGTGTTCACGATCATGCCGCCCACGGTGAAGGCGCGAGCATTGGCGGCGCTGAACGGCCCGCCGATCGACGAGACCGTCGCCGAGGCGGCTTGATACGCGGCTGACGACGCGTCCGCATCGCGCAGGCGATCGACGTTGGCGATCACATCCGCCGGTACCGCCGTGAGCGTGCTCGGAACGCTGATCACGTACTCGCCGGGCGTCAGGTCCGTGATTCGATATTCGCCGCGATCGTCGGTGCGCGACTGGTGCAGGAACGCGTAGTACTCGCCCAGGCGCCAGCGGCCGGCGATCAGCGTCCGTTTCAGCGCCATCACGCTGACGTCGGCGACGGGTTCGCCGCGATCGTCGACGACCCGGCCGCCGATCGTCGCTTTCGGCCAGAGCCGGATGACCAGGCCGCCGGTGCGCGCATCGGGCGACAGCGTCAACGGACGCGCCGCGCCCTCGGCATCAGCCGCGCCATACCACCCGTCGATGTAACCGTTCTTCCGGGCGCCGATGGTGATCGAACCGGCGGGCAAATTGCGCAGGACGAAATGACCGTCGCTGTCGGTCGCCGCGCCTGCGAGCGTTCTGCCGCCCGGCACGTCCTTCGACGCCAGCACGGGGAAGACCGCTGCCGTCGGCAGCGCCCGCCCGGTCACGCCGTCGACCACCTGGCCGATCACGAGTCCCGTGCCCTTGGGCATCGGCGACGGGGCCTGCGCCGAGAGCACGATGACAGGCGTGACGATACCGAGAACAACGATGGCGCGCCGAGCCAACCGCATATGAAGGATCTCCCGGCGCGGAGTCTAGCAAACAGCCGTGCCGATCACCATCGCGGCCCGGCCTCACGCGGATCGTGGTGGATGATCGGCATCTCTGGCAGGCAGAAAGCTCCGGACCCCCTGGCGCAGGATCGGCACGTTGAAGTTGATCAGGAGCGCTTGCGTGGCGTTCGTGAGCCGGAGATAGGTGAGGATCTGCGCGACGTGAATCGGCAGGACGCGCTCAACGCTCTTCACCTCGACCAGAAGCGACTGTTCGACCATGAGGTCGACGCGGAACTGACAGTTGACCAGCTCGCCCTTGTAGGTCACCGGCACCGGCATTTCGGGGACGAAGGGGACCGCGAGGCGGGTCAGCTCCCGCTGGAGGCACGCCTGATACGCGGACTCCAGCAACCCCGGTCCGAGGTGGCGGTGGACCTCAATGGCGGCGCCGATGACGGCATAGGCCAGTTGCGACGACTGCAGAGCCATACCGCCCAATCGTGCAAAGGCGGCGCCATCCGCCCCGCCTCCTGGGATTGCGTCGAGTTGGCAAAAAATGCAATGTCTCGCCACGCCTTTCGCGGCAGAAAGTGCAATCACTCACCATGAAGGAGATCCTTCATTGATGGCGGCCCGTCATGTACTTCGTGTTCTTCGTGGTGGATGTTGGTCGACAAGAGCTTCACCATGACGTGATTGAAGGTATTGGAGGAAATCCTTCATGGCCTTCAATTCCTTCATGGTGAAAGACCTTTGACCTATCTCCCCGGTAACCCCTCGGTGATTCGGCCGCTGAGGGCTTTGAGGAAGGCAACCAGCTGACGTTTTTCCGTGGCGTCGAGCCGGAGCGGGCGCATCCGCGGATCCAGGCTCGGATTGCGCACGCCGCCTTTTGTGTAGAACGCCACGACATCCTCAAGCGTCGCGAGGCTGCCGTCGTGCATGTAGGGCGCCGTGAGCGCCACTTCGCGTAAGGTCGGCGTCTTGAACGCGCCGAGATCACGCGCGTCGTGCGAAATGGCGTAGCGCCCCTCGTCGGCGCTCACGCCGTTGCGGACGCCGACGCCGGTGTTGTGGAACCGATTGTCCGTGAAGTCCGGACCGCCGTGGCACACGGCACACTGGCCCCGGCCACGGAAAATCTCGAAGCCGGCCTGCTCGTCGCTCGTCAGCATGGCCGTCTGGCCGGCCCGGAAATAGTCGACGCGTGACTCGTGCGACCGAATCGTGCGCACGTAGCTCGCGAGCGCCGCCGTGACGTCGGCGGCCGTCATGGCGGTGCGCGACGCGATGTCGGCCTCTGTCAATCCCATCTCTTTCGGATTGATCATTGGCTGCAACGCCTGTGCTTCCAACGAGTCCGCGCGGCCGTCCCAGAAGAAGAGCCGGCCCAGGCCGGCGTTGACGAGCGTCGGCGAGTTGCGCGTGCCCATCTCGCCGTGCACACCCTGCGCGATCGCGCGGCCGTCCGTAAACGCGCGCGCCGGATCGTGACACGTGGCGCACGACGTGCTGCGATCCGCCGACAGCGCCGTGTCGAAGAAAAGCCGGCGCCCCGCGATGATTTTCTCCGGTGTGAGGGGATTCGAGGCGGGCACATTCAAGGCGCCGAGTCCGTCCGGGCCGCCACGACCGCCACGACCGGGGCCCGGCTGCGGCGCATCGGATGGCGGCGGAGGAAATCCGCGTCCGCGCTGCGCCGCGACACCCACGCCCGTGAGCCCCAAAACCAGAACAGTTGCGAGAACGATGCGATTCATGACGCCGGCCTCCTGTGTTGTTCATTTAGACCGGGCGCGCCTTACGGGAATCTTAAGCGTTACGTCAGCCCGTCATCGAACTTGATGCTGGCGTGGCCGCCGTTGCAGAAGGGCTTGTTCTTCGACCCGCCACACCGGCAGAGCGCCACGCGATTGCGCGGCTCGTACTTCGTGCCGTCGGCCGACTCGATCTCGATGCCGCCGCGCACCCAGAGCGGCCCGCTGCACCGCATCGCCGGATCTTCCACGATGCCGATCGATGGCGGGAGCGGGTGTTCGATCGGCCGATCCGTGCGCGCGTCGTTGACGACGAGGCGGCCCGAAGGGCAGTGATTGGCCTCACGGATCGCGAGCTCCTTCGCCGCGTGATTGCCCGATGCGCCGATCAGCGACCAGATCTTGCCGCCCGCGTCGCAAAATCGCGCAAACGCGCACAACTCCTCCGCGTCATCCAGGGTGATCGCCGGGCCGTCCAGGCGCTCGGCCTGGTCGGAGAACGGCGCGCGCGTCGCGGTCTCGGTCCCACGAAAATGCGGTGTCGTGTGGCTGCCGTCACAAAAGGGCTTGTGCCGCGATCGTCCGCAGCGGCACAGCTCGTACGTCTCTGTGGTTTCGAAAGACCGGCCTGCCACCCACTCCCAGGATTCGCCCTGCGCATTCGGCGTGATCGTCTGCATCGTCAGCGGCACGTCGCCGCTCACGATGTACGGCCCGTCGGTGGAGACGATGATCTTTGGCTGCGCCATGTTTGCAGTGTAGCGCCGGTTCATGGTCGAGGCGTTCGCCCGGCTGAATTCCGCGTTACTATCCGCTCCATGCGAACAGCCGCCGTGGTGGGCTGGGGGGTGGTGGCCCTCTGGAGCGCGACTCTGTGCGCCCAGCGTCCGGCTGCGCCGAAGGCATCGCCGCGTGAGGCGGCGGCGATGTTCGACCGTCTCTATACGGCCTACGCGTCGGGCGATCACGCCGTCGTCGTGTCGCAGGTCAACACGCTGGACGCGTGCCGCCGGATCCAACCCGCGCTGGTGACGTCGACCAAGACGCTGCTCACACCGGAGAACGGCGTGCCCAATGAATGGCGGCGCGACAAGGCCGCGTTCGTCCTGGAATTGGCGAACGACTTGTCACAGTGCGCGTCGAAGGAGCTCGTCACGCTGCTTTCCGAAGGACGTGCCTATGTCATGGGGCGGCCGACGCTCCTGACCGCCAATGCGGGCGACGATGCGTTTGAACTCCAGTGGCACCTGATTGCCGAAGGCATCCTGCAGCGGGAACGCGCGTTGGATTTCGCCGACGTCTATCTCGACACGCTGGAGCGCCGGTACGTCACCAGCCAGTCGGCCAAAGCCGCGAATGCGTCCCTCGATGCACGCTTCATGTTGATGCGTGCCACGAACGCCGAGCAGCGCGCGCTGGCCACGCGGCCCGGTGGCGTCTCCACACCGGCGACTCCCGCGGCGCTGCGTGCGGTTGACGCGTCGCAACCGGCCGGCCTACCCAGTTCTTTCACGATCTCCACCGCACAGAGTACCGCCGCGGTCGGTGGCCGGCAGGAGAAGCTGCGAGGGACGGCGCGACTGCTTGACGAGGCGGCCGCGATCGGAACGAACGCGCCCGAGAGCTTCGTGCGTCT
>Ga0164241_10005782_pt1 | contig 11441 bp, 9 predicted proteins | sample OricomyardsoilBY_FD_108780 | JGI IMG/M metagenome (GOLD analysis project Ga0164241, IMG submission 108780) | Backyard soil microbial communities from Emeryville, California, USA - Original compost - Back yard soil (BY) | ecosystem: Environmental > Terrestrial > Soil > Unclassified | place: USA... | reverse complement strand
TCGCTTCCTGAATTTCAGCCTTGCGCACGATGCCCGCGGCGTTGGCTTTCTGCTTCCGCAGGCGACTGGTCTCTTTGCGCTGCGACGCGGCCCTGTTGTCGTACACGTCTTCGAGCTTGCCCACGGCGCTCTCGTAGTTGGCAGCGGTCCGGTTCATCCGCGCGTCGTAATCCCGGCGCAGAGCGGCCAATTCCCCTGCCTCGGTGCGACGGATCGTGCTGATGCCGTTCTTGAGGGCGCGCTGCGATTCGGCCTGCGCCGCCTTTTTGCCACGGTTGAAGAGCGCGGTCGATTTGTTCACGGCGGCCCCGTGCTTGTTCTCCAGCTGCCCGTCGAAGGCGGTCTTCTGAGCGGCGGTGGCCGGGGTGTTCGAGAGCGAGTTGAGCTTGTCGATAAAGCTGACCAGCGCTCCGTACTGCGCGGTCGTGGCAAGGGGCGGGATGGCGGCAGCCTTGGCGGCCGGCGCCACCAGGGCGACGGCGAGCAGGGCGATCACAGCCGCGGGAACGAGCGAGCGCAGCTTTCGGGACGGGTTCATCGGAATCAAGACACTCCTTAGACGAGCGCCGGGCGGGCGCATTGGGGTTTCCCACTTATTCGGCCGACGAGGCCGTTTCCCTAAACCTGAACGAGAAGAACCGCCGGGGCATATACTTAGCCTAATGGCTCAGTGTTCACCCCCGCTCGACGACGTCTTTCAAGCCCTCGCCCATCCGACCCGCCGCGCGGTGCTGAGCCGGCTGGGGACGGGCCCGGCGAGCGTTGGCGAGCTTGCGACGCCGTTCGAGATGGCGCTGCCGTCGTTCATGAAGCACATCCACCTGCTCGAGGACACGGGTTTGATCAGGACCCGCAAGTCCGGCCGCGTGCGCACCTGCACGCTCGAGAAAGGGTCGTTCGACCTGATCGAGACCTGGCTCGATCAGCAGCGATCCATCTGGGAGGGCCGCACCGACCGACTAGAGCACTTCGTCACCACCACCCACGAAAAGGAAGGGTCCGAATGACCACCTCACAGCACCCCGAGCTCGACCTGACCGTCTCCCGCATCATCAAGGCCCCGCGCTCAGCGGTCTGGAGGGCCTGGGCCGACCCTGAGAGCTTCGAGCAGTGGTGGGTGCCGGCGCCGGAGATCTGCCGCGTGCGCGAGATGGACCTGCGCCCCGGCGGGTCCTTCCGCACCGAGATCAGCGACGACGGCGCCGAGTTCGGCCAGCACCTCAGTGCCTGCTTCCTCGCCGTCGACGAGCTCGAGCGGATCGTCTTCACCGACGCGCTCGTTGCCGGCTATCGCCCGGCCGAAGGGTCGTTCATGACCGCCGTGATCACGATGAAGGATCACCCCGATGGCACCGAGTACACCGCCACCGCGATGCACCGCAACGGCGCCGACCGCGACAAACACGAGCAGCTCGGCTTCCACGAAGGCTGGGGCACCGTCACCCGACAGCTCGCCGAGCTCGTCGAGAAACCGGCGTAGCCCGCCTCGCTAGCGGGGGTGCGTGAGCGGCGCCGAGACACGGAAGTGCTTGCTCGCCGCCGGCCCGCGCAGTCCCGTCGGACCGATGGCGCGCACGCGCAGCAGGTGCCGCCCCCGCGTCACCCAGTAGCGCAGCGGTGAGTCGCAGGGCCGATAACGACCGCGGTCGCGCTTGCACTCGAACCCCCTGACCTTCGTTGGCGAGTAGAAGCGAAAGCGGGCACGAATGTGGCGGTGGCGGCTGACGGCGCCCTTCCAGAAGTGTTCGGCGAAGACAAGCACGGTGCGGGGGCGCCGGGCGACCTTGCGGACCCGGTCGCTGCCGGGCGGATCGGCGGGGGCCGCGAACGGGTCGGTGGCGGTGAAGATCCGCCCGTCGACGCCAACTGCGGCGCAGAGCGAGGTCGAGGCGCAGGAGACGCCGAAGAGCGCGTTCCGCGGTGGCTGCATTTCCTTTTCGTTCTCGGTCGGCCGGAAGGGGACGAGGTTCTCGAAGCCCCAGGAACCGGTAGCCGCGGTCGGGGCGCTCGAGGTGAGGACGTCGCCGTTGTTGTCGACGGCGACACAGCGACTCGCGCTCGCGCAGGAGATGCCGGTGATCTGCACCGAGCCACCGGCGTCCGCCTCGCTCCAGCTTGCGCCGCCGCTGGCGGGGGCGGTCGAGGTGAGGACGTTGCCGGTCAGGTTGCCCGCGGCGCAGAGCAGGGTCGAGACGCAGGCGACCCCTTCGAGGTCACCGGGCCCGCCCGGCGTTCCCGCTGCCTGCCAGGCCGAGGCGCCGCCCGTGGGGTTGGTCGAGACGAAGATCTGGCCTCGCCGCGCAACGGCGACGCAGAGCGAGGGCGTACCGCAGGAGACGCCGCGGAGATCGAGCGAGTCGCCGAGCTTGGTCACCTCCCACTGCCCCGCGGTCGGGTTGGTCGAGGTCAGGACCTTGCCGCTGGTCCTGAAGCCACCGGAGACCGCGGCACAGAAGGACGCCGTCGGACAGGAGACCGCGGTCAAGTGGGTCGCACCCTGGCCGCCGCCTTCGTTGATCACCGTCGGCGTCCAGGCAGCGGCACCGGCGGTCGGGTCGGGCGAGACGTAGACGTAGCCTTCGTAGCTGACCGCGGCGCAGAAGCTCGGCGAGGCGCAGGAGACCGCCTTCAGCCTGCCGCCCGGATCAGGGCAGTGCGGCTCCCCCTCGACGCAGGTCTTCCCGGGGCCGACCGGATACGAGGGGTTGACCACGTGCCACTTGGCGGCACCGCCGGCAGGCGCCTGCGAGAAGGCGAGGGTGTTCAAGCCGCCGACCGCGACACAGAGGGAGTCGGTCGGGCAGGAGACCCCGGACAGCGGCGGTCCCCAGGAGCCCGAGCCCGGGGTCGGAGGCAGCTGCCGTTCGGTCCAGTTCGAGGCGGCGGCAGAGCCGGCGCTCGCGAGGGCCGCGACCAGCATCACCAAGTAGGCGACGACGGCCGCGCGCTTCACCGGAGCAACCGTCACTTCAGGCGCTCCTGCATGGAGTTGACGATCCCGGAGCGCAGGTAGGCGGTTTCGCGGAAGACGGTTCCGTCGGGGACCCCGGGATGTTCCGCCGCCTTCGCGTTGAAAAGGACTTCGGCGCGGGCGAGGATCTCAGCGGTGCGCGGATCGAAGATGAACCGGCGGCCGTAGCCACCATCTCTGACCCAACTGATCGCGTCGCCCCGGCGCCCGGCGACGTCGGTCACGCCTCGTTCCAGGCCGATGCCCGGAATTTCAGCGAGGGCATTGAAGGCCGCCGCCCGCAGCGCCGCGCTCATGATCGGTTCGCTGAGGATTTCCAGCAGCCTTTCGACCGTCGCCCCGCCTCGCTGCGAGCTGGCGGGGGAGGGAGCGACCGGCGTGCCCCCGCCGGCGCGGTTTTCGACGGCGAGGCGCAGGGCTTCAGGCTCGGTCGGCAGCCCGGAGAGCCGCGACAGGTAGGCGAATTCGTGGCGGCCGCGGAATGCCTTGGCGGAGAAATCCTTCAGCGGGCGCCCGGAACCGTCGCGCCCGACCTCGTGTTCGCGGGGGGCGTAGGCGAACGGGGGCGGCGAGCCCGCCGCTTCCCAGAGCCCCTGGTCGCCGCGCGCGAGGAACTTGACCTGGCCGAGGGCTTCGCGCACGTGCGTCGTGCCGCCAGGTGAGGTCCAGACTTCCTTCAGCGTCGGCACCAGTGCGTAGCGGGCGCTCGGGTCGCTGATCGGCACGAAGTACCTGGGCCGCGCCTTCGAGCCCTTGCCGTGGCCCTGCGGCAGCCATCCCTCCAACTGAGCCTCCTTGGTCTTCCTGTAGAGGAACTGGCCGGGAGCCGGAGGCGCTTCGACGGCGCTGTCGGATGCTTCGGCCGCGGCAGCGGCCTGGTGCAAATCGGCGGCGATGGCGGCCTGAGCCAGGGCTGCGTCGCCGCGTGGCGCGTAGCTGGACCCGCCCCCCTGGCTGAGCCCGAAACCGCCGAACCCGCTGGGCAGTGCCGGGACCGGCTTGCAGGGCTCAACCGGGCCTTCCGCGACCCCCATCTTCGTGATGCTCCCCCCTTCGGGGTCGCCGTTATAGGGGACGGGCGTCCCCGAGAGGACGACGCTCTGGTCGGGACCAAACGCCTTCGGGTCCAGAGTGACGTTGGGAACCAGGCTGCGCATTTCGTCTTGGGAGATTTCGCCGCGCCTGTACTTCCGAAAGCCCTCGCGCAGGGTCTGGCGCGACGCCTGGGCACTGCCGACCCCGATGGTTATCGGTCCGCCCGGCCCCCCCATGGTCATCCCGCCGCCGCCACCGGGCAGGCGCACGATCGATTCCTTGTAGTGCGGTTCCCGGCAGACCGTCCCGGCCGGCAGCCAGGTCACCTGGGCCTTGATCCCGGCTTCCGCCAAGGCCGCTTCGAGGCCGGCGGCGTCGTCGAGGCTGTAGATCTTGATCGTCACCCCACCCCCCGCCTGCGGTTCGACCGCGAAGGCCTTGGAGGCGTTGTCGCCCCCGGCGCCGACGATCACCGCGACCACGATGGCGGCAACGGCCAAAGCGGCGCCCAGCGCCAGGCGCGGGCCGCGGCGGCGCCAGCCCGGCGCGGGCCGCGGGCCCTGCCCGCCGGAGCCGACCGCGTCGACGAGCGCCGCCCGGCGCGCCTTCACCATCGCGTCGTCGGGCAGCAGGGGCGAGAGGTCTGGCTTGGACTTGGTCACAGGGACTCCTCCGCGGGTCTGGTTGCTGCGCTGTGGTCGGGGAAGGCATCGCCGAGGCGGGTGCGGGCGCGGGCGAGGCGGGAGCGCACCGTGCCGACGGGGAGGCCGAGCGCGGCGGCGATCTCCCCGTAGGAGAGGTCGCTCCAGGCGAGCAGGGCCAGCACCTCGCGCTCGCGCCGCGGCAGCGCCCGGATCGCCTCGCTGCCCTCGCGCAGCTGCTGGATCGCATCGACGCGGGCGATCGCCTCGGTCTCGAGGTCGTGCGGAGGCTGGCCGACGTTCCGCACCCGCTCCAGGGTGTCGCGGTAGCGCCGCTGGGTCCGCCACTGGCGCCGCACGACGTTGTTGGCGATCCCCAGCAGCAGCGGCGCGGCGCTGGGGGTGGTCAGGGTCAGGCGCTGGCGCTGGCGCCAGGCTTCGAGGAAGACCGTCGCCGTCGCGTCCTCGGCGGCCTGCAGGTCGGCGGTGCGCCAGAGGCAGTAGGACTGGACCGCGCGCACGTGGCGCTCATAGAGGTCGCCGAAGGCCTCGGCGTCGCCGGCACGGGTGCACTCCCAGAGTTGTAGGTCCTCTGCCATCACCTCCCTATCCCCCCGGACCGCGATTCGGTTCCCGCCCTCCCATTCGCACAGCTACAGAACCCGCCACTCCAACGGGCGCGGGGCCAGTTACTCCTAGACCGGCGGGAAGGGCTTGTAGTCGCTGAGCATCGCGTCATCTGAAGGCTCTTCCAAGCCCAGCCTCGGGTCATCAGGCCGCAGCTGATGCACCTGGGCCGCGACGAGCGGCTCCATGTCGACGCGCCGGGTGATCACGGCCAGATCGTCAGAACCGTGGACGGATGCCGCGATAGCCATCTCATGGCGGGTCGGGCGGGCGATTCTCGTCCCAGGGCGGGCCCCAGTGTTGACGCAGACGGTAAGGCAGTAGTTGTCGCGCGTGGTCGCTTCCTGAATCGCGTCGAAGTAGTGCCAATCGTGGTTGAGAGAGGACACGGTAAGGATGTCGGTCTTGAGTCTGACCTCCTGGCGCAAGCCGAGATCAGCGAACTCGAAGCAAAGGAGCGAGGCGATCAGCATGCCCCTCCAGCTGAAGATCTCGACACCCCTGGATGGCTCCGCATGCGGGATGCCCTTGGCCTCGATCGAGGACTTCTCTTCTGGGCTGAGGAAGCTCTTCTCCCGCGGCGGTGGCACCAGGCAGGCGCGGTGTCCGACCCTATCTTCGAGGGGAATCCCAGTCCACAATCTGTTTCGGTATTCGCCGCCGGCAATTTCGGGCGCCTGACCAGCGATGACGAGCATCCGGTACGCGGAAGCCCGGGCCATCAGCCTTCCGAGTTGCTGAGCCATGACCGACCACTCCGGCAAGACCAGTAGGTGCGCCCGCCTCTTCCCTGACGTCGAGACAATCTCGTTGACGGTGCGCTGGGAGGCCTTGGCAATCGTCCACAGGCGCTGAGAGTCTTTAGAGAGCACAGCTTCGAGCTGGTCCTCGGCGATCGCTACACCCGGCATCGCGATCCTGATTCTGTGACCGGACGATGATCCCCGACCGGAGGTGCCCAAGCTTGCGATTGCCTTTTCGCGGAGTTCGTGAACCAGCTCCTGCTGGATCAACGGCTGCGAGCCGAGCACCTTAAAGGTCTCTTTGATCCACTCGGCGGCCCCGCTGCCTCCCCACAGATGAATCGCCAAACAGGCTTCGTGGAGGCGAACGAATCGCATGGCACTGCCAACCGCAGTGGCGAGTTCCTCCGCCTGGCCCTCGGGATGCTCCTCGCGTGACCACTCAAGGAAACGGACGAACGCGCCCGGGCCAATCAGCTTCCCCTCCCAGTCACTGAACTCCGCCAGGGGCACCGCAACGTGATCAGGAGGGACGAGGCACCTCCTACGGATCCGCATCGCACGTTCGACGGTGGATTTCATCGAGTAGGGACGAGGGCCTCCGAGATCCATTCGGGGAAAACGGTTCAGGAGCGTGCGGCGCTGGGAGGGCGTGGTCGCCACTGCCAGGGCCTGCGCGAGCGATTGCCGCCAGGACTCGCGGAGGCCGAAAGAGAGCGCCTTGCGAGCCGGCGCCGTCGAGCCGGGAGGGGCGATCACGGTCTCGCATAGGTCCCGCACGACCGCAGTCAGGGTGCGCACGGCGTCAACGCCGTGCGCAGCTATGGCGATCACCGTGATCTCCGTCCAAAAAGGGCGCAGGCGGATGAACTGGGCTTTATCGATTTCGCTGATCAGCTGATCAAATGCGCGCCGAGTCTCAGCTCCGCTCATCCCTATCCGCACTTCCTCGAGGAGGCTGAGGATCTCACCTTTTAGCTTGCGCGGAACCCGCTCACGTGTCAGAGGAGCGTGCAGGACCGTCTCTCTGGGTTCTCGACCTCCGACGGCGGAGAACCAAGAGTCATCTTCAACGTATGCCTCCCATTGTGATTGCGCCAACTCCGGAATCGAGCTCCCGTCCTCCTCAACGGCATCACGCTTCGGTACGTAGCGGACGAAGGAAGTACCGCACTTCTCCACGTTCAGCTTGAGCGCCGCAAGGCCCTCCGCAGTGGGGGACACGAGCTGCGCATGGTCCGTGTCAGAGGCGATCCCGAGCCTCACCAGGAACCCGAGCGGAGACTCATCGAGCTCCGGACGACGGTCAGAGATGATCACCGCGTCGTCCACATAGGAGGCGATGGCGAGGACCCCGGGGACCTTCGTGAGGTCGTCGTGGACGAGCGACATCACCATGTTCGCCAGAAGCGGCGAAGAGGGAGGGCCGAGCGGCAACGGACTCGACCCTTCGATCTGTCCCTCACCACCGCGGGGCTTCACCTCTGCGCAGAGGTCCGCATAGCGCCCATGGATCAAGGCCATCAGTTCGTTCAGCACTCGCAGGCGCCGGCTCCGGGGCGCGCGCTCTCCCTTGGCAGCGAAGAACGCACTGAGGATCTGCGACGGTGTGCGCTCGACCGTGTAGTAGAAGGCGCGAAGGTCAAATACGGCAGCAGTAAGCAGCTCCCCGGGGTGTTGCTTGGCTACTTCGCCGGGGAAACGTCTGAAGCGCGCGTGGGCGTGACCTTGCTCCTCAAACATGAGGCCGCTGGCGGCAGGGTCCTCGATGAACTCGGGCAGGAAACGATTGCTGCGGATGGTGTCGCCGAGCAGCGGGTCGACCACCGGGGCAACCTCGATAGTCCAGAGGATCGTGACCAGCCACCAGAAGATACGAGCATGAATGAACGCAAAGACACTCTCGGCTGCGACGACGTCGCCACCATCGCGCGCAACGAGCTGCAAGTCACGGGGAACCGACCCGATCCGGATCTGCGCGAGGAGATCACTCCCGACATCACCTTTAGCCCAGTCGCGCGGCTCGACCTCTCCATCCAGCAGGGCTTTCAATTCCCTACGCATTTCCTTGTTCAGGCCGAAAGTCGCCCGCGAAGAGAGGAAGGGGTTGTCGCGCGTATAGAAGGCAAAGCGCGCGAGGTGGTCGAGAGCCGTCCACAGCGCTCGCTCGGTGGCGGTTTTCACCATGCCTAATCGTTCCAATCCGATCGGAGCCCAGACTCCCCACTATTTCTTGCCATTCGGTGTAACGCTGCGGCCCGAGCCGGACATGTAGCGGTGATGGCCCGAAACGCCACCGCCGAGGATGCCCTCCCGCGTGAGCTCGCCGAGTTGCGGTTCTCGCGCCTGTACCGCGATCACGAGCGCGAGATCCTGCGCTACGCGCTGCGCCGGAGCGCCGAGCCCCAGGACGCCGCGGACGTCGTCGCCGAGACGTTCTTGGTCGCCTGGCGCCGCCTGGGCGAGGTTCCGGCCGGCGAGGAAGCGCGGCTCTGGCTCTACGCGACCGCGCGCTGGGTGCTCGCCAACCACCAGCGCGGCAGCAACCGGCGCACGCGCCTGGCCGAGCGGTTGCGGGACGAGCTACGCCGGCAGCTCCCCGCCCAGCCTGCCGCCGATCGCCCGGTCCTCGATGCGCTTGCCGAGATGACCGAGGCGGACCGCGAACTGCTGATGCTGGTCGGGATGGAGGGGCTCAGCCCGAGCGAGGCGGCGCGGGTGCTCGGCGTCTCGACGATGGCGACCCGCACCCGGCTTCACCGAGCGCGGCGGCGCCTGCGGGCGCGCCTGGCCGCGCAGTCAGAAGAGAGACCAAGGAACGAGATCGAGATCGGAGAGGCGCGATGAAGGTTCGTGAGATCGACCGCAAGCTGCGCGACGCGGACCGCTTCCCGGCTCGGGAGATGGAGTCGCTCGTATTGGATCCGGCAGCGGCGGCGCTCGCCGAGGCGATCCTCGCCGAGCCCACGAAGTCCACGGCGGCGGAGACCATGCCCCCGGCCTGGTCCCTCCCGCGGCGCCGCCGGCGCGGCCTGCTCGGGGTTGCGGGGCTCGCGGCAGCCGCGCTCGCCGCGGCAGCAGTCATCCTCGTCGGCGGCTCTTCGCAATCGCCCGCGCCCGCCTACGGGGCCGAGCTCGTCCGCTTCGCCGAGTCGACCCCGTTGCTGCTGCTCGACGGTCCGGGCTGGCGGGTCCAGAACGTCGTCCAGTACAAGAACCGCGAAGGTCTCGAAGGGTCGATGGAATTCGTCACCGGCAAGCCGATCCCCTACGAATCGATCCGCCTCTCCGGCGGCACGGACGAGCAGCGCGAGTCGGGAATGTTCCCGCCCGCGGTGCGCCAGCGCCGGGTCAACCTCGCCTGGAGCCAGCGCAGCCTCGACAGCGAAGTCGAGACCGTCCGCTCGATGCTCCACCCGCACGGCCGGCGGGTGGTCGAGCTACCGGTCCTGGACACGACCGCGACGGTCGACACCCGGGCCGAGTTCTACGTCAACCAGGGCGGCCCCGGCAACCGACAGATGATCGCGCTGTGGTCCGAAGACGGCTACACGCTGAGGATGGACGCGGCGGTCCCCGCCCTTGGCGCCTTCGAAGAACGGCTCGGCTGGCTGACCAAGGTCGATGCACAAGCCTGGCTCGACGCGATGCCGGAGAAGGTCGTCAAAGCCGCCGACCACGATGCCACGGTGCGGGAAATGCTGAAGGGGATTCCGCTGCCCCCCGGCTTCAAGCCCTCCCGCGTCCCCGACGAAGGCTTGGCGACGGACCGCTACCAGGTCGGCGCCGCCGTGACCGGCACCGTCTCCTGCCTCTGGATCCGCCGGTGGGGCCAGGCCCGCAGGAGCGGCGACAGCGCCGCGGCCGCCGAAGCCGTGAGGGCGATGGCGACCTCCAAGCACTGGCCGATCCTGCGCGAGATGACCAAGGACGGTGCCTATCCGGAAGTGGTCTGGGAACTGGCGCGGGACCTGCGGCGCGGGTACTGGGAATGGGCTGGACGCAAACACCCGGTGCTGCCCCGCGCGGAAGGGCTCGGCTGCGCCCACTTGGGGATCCCGGTCTCGTGATCGCCAGCCCCGACCAGGGGCGCCAGCGGGTCACCGCAGATCCGGTACCCCGCCAGGGCCGGATGGCCGGCGGGCAGGAGGTCAGCGAGGGTCGCCGCGCCGCCCGCGAGCCGGTCCGCGATCGCAATCGCCAGCGAGCGATTGTGGCTGTGGAGCGTCTGCTCGATCGCGCCGAGCGCAGCGGCGGCCCGCCCCCGCACGACGAGCTCCTCGGAGAAGCTGGGTGAGGGGCCGCTGCGGGCGCTGGCCTGACAGGTCAGCGAGAGCACAGCGCCGAGCGGCTTCGCCCCCGGCAGGTCCAGCTGCCACGCCTCGACGCCGCCATAGCCCGCCCAGCCAAGTCGGCGCCCGCGCCCGACGTAGAGCGCGAGCCCCGGGCCCTGAGCCAACACCCCGGGCAGCTCGTAGCGCCGCAGGCGCTCGGCGCTGAGGCGGGCCACGGCCAGAGACGGGCGGCCGCGCAGCGCCACCTCGACCTTGTCGAGCAGTTGCCGGGCGCGCTCCTCACGGCTGCCGAGCAGGGCCACCGGCCCGGCCTCGGCGTGCTTGTCGCAACGTCCCTGGACAGCCGCGATCGTTCCCGCGCCTGCCTCGGCCGGCAGCACCCCGATCGCGACATGGCGCCCCAGTTGGGTGACCAGGTGCGTTCCGGGTACGGCGTCAGCCGGCGCCACCCCCGCCGCGGCGAGGAGCAGGACCGCGCCGACGTCACCGAGCTCACCCCGCCACCACTGCGGCGGCGGCGGTCCGCCGGGAAGCTCCAGCACCCGCAGCGGCCCGCGCGCCCGGTGCGCGTCGATCGCCGCAGCGAAGCGACTCAGCAAGCCCGGCGCGCCGGCGACGAGCAGGGTCTGCCGATCAGGCGTGGACGACCTCCGCGTAGGGCTCCCACTCGCTGTACTCGAGCGGGGGCGACTTTTCGAAGCGCCTGACCCAGTAGTGCATGATGATCTGGGCCTGCTGCTCGCGGTTGAAGGCGTTGAAGTTGCCCGCCGCCGCGACCAGGTCGTCTTCGCCTCCATCTCCCGTGACCGCGTCGGTGTAGCCGTAGTTGTAGCCCTCGCCGACGAGCTGGGCCTCGAGCGCCTGGACCATGTAGATCGGCCCGTCGACGACGCCCTGCCAGACGTGCGTGAGCTCGTGGATCAGCTTCGGCGGACTGAGTTCGTTCCAGGAGGCGAAGTTGATCAGGTACATGGTCGTGAAGGCGCGGCCTCCGTTGGCCCACTCGATCAGATCGACCGGGAGCGACTTCACCGCCAGCCGCACCTCGTCGAGCGGGATCGAGGCCCCGAAGACCTCGGCGGCGTTGGCTCGCTCGCCGGCGCTCAGCGGTCGGTACTCACCCGGGAAC
>Ga0164241_10005781_pt1 | contig 11446 bp, 11 predicted proteins | sample OricomyardsoilBY_FD_108780 | JGI IMG/M metagenome (GOLD analysis project Ga0164241, IMG submission 108780) | Backyard soil microbial communities from Emeryville, California, USA - Original compost - Back yard soil (BY) | ecosystem: Environmental > Terrestrial > Soil > Unclassified | place: USA... | reverse complement strand
GAGTTCGATTATTCGGGCACGCAGGCGATCAAGGCGCTCAAGGAAGAAGGCTATCGCATCGTCCTGGTCAATTCGAACCCGGCGACGATCATGACCGATCCCGAACTGGCCGACGCGACCTATGTCGAGCCGATCACGCCCGAGATCGTCGCGCGGATCATCGAGAAGGAGCGGCCCGATGCGGTGCTGCCGACGATGGGCGGGCAGACCGCGCTCAACACCGCGCTGGCGCTGGCGAAGGACGGCACGCTGGAGAAGTTCGGCTGCATCATGATCGGCGCCGATGCCGAGGCGATCGACAAGGCCGAGGACCGGCTGAAGTTCAAGGACGCGATGACGAAGATCGGGCTCGAAAGCGCCCGCTCAGCCATCGCGCATAGCGAGGCGGAGGCGCTGGCGGGGCTCGATAAGGTCGGGCTGCCCGCGATCATCCGGCCGAGCTTCACCATGGGCGGTTCGGGCGGCGGCATCGCCTATAACCGCGAGGAATTCCTGACGATCGTCCGCTCGGGCCTCGATCTGTCGCCGACCACCGAAGTGCTGATCGAGGAATCGCTGCTCGGCTGGAAGGAATATGAGATGGAGGTCGTGCGGGATCGCAACGACAACGCCATCATCATCTGCTCGATCGAGAATGTGGACCCGATGGGTGTCCACACCGGCGATTCGATCACGGTCGCGCCCGCGCTGACGCTGACCGACAAGGAATATCAGATCATGCGCAACGCCAGCATCGCGGTGCTGCGTGAGATCGGCGTGGAGACTGGCGGGTCGAACGTGCAGTTCGCGGTCAATCCGAAGGACGGCCGGCTGATCGTGATCGAGATGAATCCGCGCGTGTCGCGCTCGTCGGCGCTGGCGTCCAAGGCGACGGGTTTCCCGATCGCGAAGGTCGCGGCGAAGCTGGCGGTGGGCTACACGCTCGACGAGATCGAGAACGACATCACCGGGGCGACTCCCGCCTCGTTCGAGCCGACCATCGATTACGTGGTGACCAAGATCCCGCGCTTTGCGTTCGAGAAGTTCAAGGGCGCGGAGCCGGTGCTGGGCACCGCGATGAAGTCGGTCGGCGAGGTGATGGCGATCGGGCGCTCGATCCATGAGAGCATGCAGAAGGCACTGCGCGGCCTCGAAACCGGCCTTTCGGGCTTCAACACGATCGACCGGCTAGCCGGCGCGCCGCGCGACGAGATCGAGGCCGCGCTGGCGGTGCAGTCGCCCGACCGGCTGCTGGTCGCGGCGCAGGCGCTGCGCGAGGGCTTCACAGAAGCCGAAGTCCATGCGCTGACCAAGTTCGACCCCTGGTTCCTCGCGCGCATCGGCGAGATCGTGGCGGCCGAGAACGAGGTCATGACCGGCGGCTTGCCACAGGACGCTCAGGGCATGCGCCGGCTCAAGGGGATGGGCTTCAGCGACAAGCGCCTGGCTTTCCTCGCGCTCAAATCCGCCGGGCTTCGCGAAGGCAGCGAGCGCGGGATCGCGCGCGGTTCGGGGCTGATCCACGAAGTCGTCGCCGCGATGACCGGCGGCGTGACCGAGGCCGAAGTGCGCGCGCACCGCCACCGGCTGGGCGTGCGCCCCGTCTTCAAACGAATCGACACCTGCGCCGCCGAGTTCGAAGCGAAGACGCCTTATATGTATTCGACCTATGAGGCCCCGAGCTTTGGCGAGCCCGAGAACGAATCCAACCCCAGCGACCGCAGGAAGATCGTGATCCTCGGCGGCGGGCCGAACCGGATCGGGCAGGGGATCGAGTTCGATTATTGCTGCTGCCACGCCTGCTTCGCGCTGGCGGATGCGGGCTACGAGACGATCATGGTCAATTGCAATCCGGAGACGGTGAGCACCGATTACGACACCTCCGACCGCCTCTATTTCGAGCCGCTGACCGCCGAGGATGTGCTCGAGATTCTCCATGCGGAGAAGCAGAATGGCGAGCTGGTCGGCGTGATCGTCCAGTTCGGTGGGCAGACCCCGCTCAATCTGGGGCAGGCGCTGGAGGATGCGGGCATCCCGATCCTCGGCACCAGCCCCGACGCGATCGACCTCGCCGAGGACCGCGAACGCTTCGCCGCGCTCGTCGCGAAGCTGGGGCTCCGGCAGCCCGAAAATGGCCTCGCCCGCAGCCGGGACGAAGCCGTCGCGGCTGCCGAACGCATCGGCTATCCGGTGCTGATGCGCCCCAGCTATGTGCTCGGCGGCCGGGCGATGGAGATCGTCGACAGCCTCCAGCAGCTCGACGACTATATCCAGACCGCGGTGCAGGTGTCGGGCGAGAGTCCGGTGCTGATCGACCAGTATCTGCGCGACGCAGTCGAAGTCGATGTCGATGCGATCTGCGACGGAACGGACGTGGTGGTCGCGGGCGTGCTCCAGCATATCGAGGAAGCCGGGGTCCATTCGGGCGACAGCGCGTGCTCGATCCCGCCCTACAGCCTGTCCGCCGAGATCGTCGCCGAGATCGAGAAGCAGACCGTGGCGCTCGCGCACGCCCTGTCGGTCAAGGGCCTCATGAACATCCAGTTCGCGGTCAAGGACGGCGCGGTCTATCTGATCGAAGTCAACCCGCGCGCCTCGCGCACGGTGCCCTTCGTCGCCAAGGCGATCGGCGTGCCCGTCGCCAAGATCGCGGCGCGAGTGATGGCGGGCGAAAAGCTCAAGGACTTGCCGAAGATCGACCGCAACATCGATTATATCGCGGTCAAGGAAGCGGTGTTCCCGTTCAACAAATTCCCCGGCGTCGATCCGGTGCTCTCACCGGAAATGAAGAGCACTGGCGAAGTGATGGGGATCGACCGGGATTTCGCCACCGCCTTCGCCAAGGCCCAGCTGGGGGCGGGGATGGTGCTGCCGGTTTCAGGCACGCTGTTCGTCAGCGTCAAGGACAGCGACAAGGACGTGATCTTGCCCGGCGTGCGGCTGATGGCCGAACTCGGCTTTTCGGTGATCGCTACCGACGGCACCGCCGCCTATCTCGAAGCGAATGGGCTGAAGGTCGAGCGCGTCAACAAGGTGCTGCAGGGCCGCCCGCATATCGTCGACCGGATCATCGACGGCGATATCGCTGTCATCTTCAACACCACCGAGGGCTGGCAGTCGTTGAAGGATTCGTCGGACATCCGCCGCTCGGCGCTCAACCAGAAACTGCCCTATTTCACGACCGCCCAGGCCAGCGTGGCGGCGGCGCGGGCGATCGAGGCATTGTCGCTGCGCAGCCTCGATGTGCGGCCGCTCCAAGATTATTACGCCAAGGGGTGAGGCCACTCGATTCCCCTCCCTGCAAGGGAGAGGTTGGGGTGGGTCAGCGTCGGCGGCGCTCGATGCCCGCGACCGATGCTATTTTCGTGGAGGGTGAGAGTCGTTTTGGGCGCGCAGACGCGCGCACCCACCCCAACCCCTCCCTGCAAGCAGGGAGGGGAGTTAAGAGACCAACACCTTGAAACTTCCCCTTCGCAGTCTTACTATTCGCAGTCGCACAATTGAATCCCCCACCAACGGAGTGAATGTGCGGGCGCCTCGGCAAGGGGGCGCTTGGGGAAAGGGGCGTTGACGAAGGACGAGTGAGAGATGGCGACGGTCGATAAGCTGCCGATACTCAAGGAAGGCTATGAGAAGCTGACCGCAGAGCTGAAGCGCCTCAAAATCGAGCGGCCGCTGATCGTGGATGCGATCGAGGAAGCGCGCGCGCATGGCGACCTCTCGGAAAATGCCGAATATCACGCCGCCAAGGAGCAGCAGGGCCAGAACGAGGCCACGATCGCCGACATCGAAGGCAAGCTTTCGCGGGCCCAGATCATCGATCCCACGGAGCTTTCGGGCGACAAGGTCGTGTTCGGCGCGACGGTGACGTTACTCGACGAGGACGACAAACCGATCACCTACCAGATCGTCAGCGAGACCGAGGCGGACGCCGCCAAGGGCCGCATCTCGTACAATTCACCGATCGGCCGCGCGCTGATCGGGCGCAAGGTCGACGAAGAGGTTGAAGTGTCGGTGCCCGCGGGCGACCGCTATTACCTCGTCTCCAAGATCGAATTTATCTGAACTTCTGCTCCCCTCCCGCTTGGGAGGGGGACAAAGAGGCTTACGCCGCGTCGGGTTCGAGCAGCCGGTGGAGATGCACCACTACATAGCGCATCTCGGCATCGTCCACCGTGCGCTGCGCGGCGCCGCGCCATGCTTTTTCGGCAGTGGCGTAGTCGGGGAAGATGCCGACCACATCCAGCTTGGACGGATCGATGAAATCGAGAGTCTGCGGGTCGGTCACGCGGCCGCCGAAGACGAGGTGGAGCTTGCTCATAGGATCTTCCAGGGAGGGAGTTACCGCTCCCCTTAACGGGTAGGCGGCCGGGCTCAAGGGTGTTTGTCCCCTCCCGCTTGCGGGAGGGGCTGGGGGAGGGGCTATCCTCCTCCCACGCTTTCAGTCGCGGGTACGCCCTCCCCCGGCCCCTCCCGCAAGCGGGAGGGGAGAAGAAGGTCAGGCCTTCGCTGCCGCGCTCTTCGCGGCATCCAGCACCGTTTCGATCAGCTGCGACACTTTTTCCCGCGTCGTGTCGCGCGCGGGAAGCAGTGCGTCGATCTCGGCCTTGCCGGCTTCCTTGGCGGCCTTGGCGGCGGCGGTGGCGCTGCCGGCGAGCTTCTTGCCGACCGGATCGAGCAGTTCGCGCTCCTTGGCGATGCGCGGGAGCAGTACGCCAACCAGCACGCCCAGCGCGACGCCGCCCGCGAGCAGCGCCAGCGGGTTTTCGGAAATCGGATCCGAGCTGTTCCGGGTCGTCATTTTGGCTGTCCTTTCGCTCTACGCTTCGACTTCAAACTATCCGGCTTGGCCGGGGTTGCATCGCCCTTCATAATCGAGCCAATCGCTCCGCGCGCCATGAAGAGCCCGATGGCGCTGGCGACCGCGGCGATCGCGATGGGCCGCTTGCGCACTGCATTGGCGCCGTTGCGCGCAACCGTGGCGATCCCCGCCGCGGCGCTTTCCACGGCGTCCTGCGCGAGCGTCGAGGGGCGCAGCCGCTGCTGGAGCTCGCCCAGCGTGCCGAGCAGACGCTCGCGCGCCTCGCCAATCCGCGCTTCGGCCTGGGCGACGTGTTCGGGCGTATATTTCATGGCAATTCGCCCATCACCCGCTTGATCTGCTGCCATGCCAGCCAGCCCATCAGGCTCGCCGCGCCCAGCGCCACGCTCACCACGATCAGCGTCGCCCAGCCGGGGCCCACGCGCGGGGCAAGGGTGAGGACCAGCCCGACGACCAGCGCGACCGAGGCGGCGAGCGCCAGCGACATGGCGACCGCGCCCATCCACAGGCTCGTCCTGGCGGCGCGGAGCCGTTCGCGGAAGAGCACCCGGTAATAACGGAGCTCGGCCTGGCCAAAGCCCTTGGCGTCATCGACCAGCCGGCCGAACAGGTCGCCGATGCTCTCGTCACTCCCCAGATTTTCAGGGGCACCTTCGTCAGGTTCGATATCCGCCACCCCCCGGCCGCTCCGATCAGGACTTGGCGTCGTCGGCGTCGCCGAGGTCTGCCGCGGCGTCGATGCCGGATTTGATCAGGCGGGCGAGGACGAATCCGATCGCGGCGGCCGCGCCGATAGCGATCACCGGGCTCTTCTTCACCAACGCGGTGGCGTCGGCGACGATATCATCGACTTCCTTGCCGCGCAGCGTTTTCGCGAACCCCGAAATCCCGTCGGCGGCGGAACGGGCATAGCGCCCATATTCGGACCCGAGCCGGTCATCGACATCGCCTGCGGCGCTGTGGAGCATCTTGGCGACCTCATCGAGGGCACCCGATGCACGGTCCTTGCCTTCCCCGGCGAGGCCGCGCGCGCGCTCGGCGGCTTGGCTGCCGAGCTTGCCGGCTTCCTCGCGAAGCGTGTCGGCGGCGGATTTCTTCGCCTCGGTCGCCACGTCCTCGGCATCGAGGATGAGCGAGTCGCCCAAATCAGTCACCGGGGTCGATTTCTTAGCCATGACAAGCCCTTCCTGCGTTTCGCCTGCATAACCAAAAGATCATGCGCCCGGTTCCCAAACAAATCCTTTTCCGCATCGCATTTGCCGCGGCGCAGCGAAGCGGTTAGAGGCTCGCCCGCGCACCCCAAAGCATTTGCCGCCCCATAGTTAGGGAGACCGTTCCGTGACCGCAATCATCGACCTTCACGCTCGCCAGATTCTCGACAGCCGGGGCAACCCCACGGTCGAAGTCGATGTGATGCTGGAGGATGGCAGCTTCGGTCGCGCCGCGGTGCCTTCGGGCGCGTCGACGGGTGCGCATGAGGCGGTCGAGAAGCGCGATGGCGACAAGTCCCGCTGGGGCGGCAAGGGCGTCGACGAGGCCGTGAAGGCCGTGAACGGCGAGATCGCCGATACGGTGCTGGGGCTCGATGCCGAGGACCAGTCCGACGTCGATCGCGCGATGATCGATCTCGATGGCACCCCCAACAAGGCCCGGCTCGGCGCAAACGCGATCCTCGGGGTCAGCCTCGCGGTGGCGAAGGCCGCGGCGGATGCGCGCGGGCTGCCGCTCTACCGCTATGTCGGCGGCGTCTCCGCGCATGTGCTGCCGGTGCCGATGATGAACATCATCAATGGCGGCGAGCATGCCGACAATCCGATCGACTTCCAGGAGTTCATGATCGTGCCGGTGGGCGCGGCGAATATCCTCGAAGCAGTGCGCTGCGGCTCGGAGATATTCCACACGCTCAAGAAGAAGCTCCACGACAAGGGTCTGGCGACCGGGGTGGGCGACGAAGGCGGCTTCGCGCCGAACCTGTCCTCGACCACCGACGCGCTCGATTTCATCATGAGCAGCATCGAGGCCGCCGGCTACAAGGCCGGCGAAGACGTGATGCTCGCGCTCGATTGCGCCGCGACCGAATATTATCGCGACGGCGCGTACAAGATGGTGGGGGAGGGCAAGACCTTTTCCTCCGCTGAGAACGCCGATTTCCTCGCCGGCCTGTGCGCCAACTATCCGATCTTCTCGATCGAGGACGGCATGGCCGAGGACGATTGGGAGGGCTGGAAATTGCTGACCGAAAAACTGGGGGACAAGATCCAACTGGTCGGCGACGATCTGTTCGTGACCAATCCTGTCCGCCTCAAGCGCGGCATCGATGGCGGCTATGCCAATTCGCTGCTGGTGAAGGTCAACCAGATCGGCACGCTGACCGAGACGCTGGCGGCAGTGAACATGGCGCAGCGTTCGTCGTATACCGCGGTCATGTCGCACCGTTCGGGTGAGACCGAGGACGCGACCATCGCCGACCTCGCGGTCGCGACGAACTGCGGGCAGATCAAGACCGGCTCGCTCGCGCGTTCGGACCGGCTGGCGAAGTACAACCAGTTGATCCGGATTGAGGAGGAGCTGGGCGACGCGGCGGTCTATGCGGGGAAGTCGGTGCTGAAGGCCTAGTCCCCCTCCCGCTTGCGGGAAGGTTAGGGGAGGGGATGCCGCACGCGACCTCCTCTCCGTGTACGCCCTCCCCCAGCCCCTCCCGCAAGCGGGAGGGGTTAAGAGGTAAATCATCCCTTAAGTCATGGTTAAGTAACGATCCTGCTTGATTAACCCTGTTGATTAGGCAAGAATCGAATCCATGGGGCGTAACTCACCGATCAAGACCATCCTTCGCAGCGCGGGCCCGCCCGCATTGGCGCTGACCGCGATGGGTTTTTTCACCTATCACGCGGTGATGGGCCCCAACGGCATGCTCGCGCTCAAGGACGTGAAGCGCGACGTCGCGGCGCGTTCGGTCGAATTGGCGACGCTCGAAAAGCACCGCGCCGAGATCAACAATCGGGTGAAGCTGCTCGATCCCAAGGGCGCCGATCCCGATCTGGTCGACGAGCAGTTGCGCAAGCAGCTCAACGTCGCGCGTCCGGACGAAATCATCGTCCCGCTCGACCGCAAATAATCCTGCAATCGTAACCGCTGTCACTAACCCGGTCGTGCGCGGCCGGAAGCGGGTGCGTTGAGTTGCACCGGGGATGAAAACACGCTTATAGCGCCCGCCTGACCTCTCCCCAGGGACAAGGATTTCGAGCACGTGGCAAAATCGCCGGCCAAGAAAGCGCCCGCAGTACCTGCCGTATCCAATCGCGAACGGCCAAACGAACCAGATCGGTACAAGGCGGGCAAGGAAGAACTGCTCGAACTCTACAAGCAGATGCTCCTGATCCGCCGCTTCGAGGAAAAGGCCGGCCAGCTTTACGGCCTCGGCTTCATCGGCGGCTTCTGCCACCTCTATATCGGCCAGGAAGCCGTCGCGGTCGGGCTCCAGTCGGCGCTCGATGGCGAGAAGGATTCGGTGATCACCGGCTATCGCGATCACGGGCACATGCTCGCCTATGGCATCGATCCCAAGGTGATCATGGCGGAGCTGACCGGGCGCGCCGCGGGCATTTCGCGCGGCAAGGGCGGTTCGATGCATATGTTCTCGACCGAGAAGAAGTTCTACGGCGGCCACGGCATCGTCGGCGCGCAGGTCTCGCTCGGCACCGGGCTGGCGTTCGCGCACAAATATAACGAGGATGGCGGCGTCGCGATGGCCTATTTCGGCGATGGCGCGTCGAACCAGGGCCAGGTTTACGAAAGCTTCAACATGGCCGAGCTGTGGAAGCTGCCGATCATCTATGTGATCGAGAACAACCAGTACGCCATGGGCACCAGCGTCAATCGGTCCTCGGCGGAGGACCAGCTTTATCGGCGCGGCGAGAGCTTCCGCATTCCCGGCATCCAGGTCGACGGCATGGACGTGCTGGCGTGCCGCGGCGCCGCCGAGGAAGCGCTGAAATGGGTGCGCGCGGGCAAAGGGCCGATCATCCTCGAGATGAAGACGTACCGTTACCGTGGTCACTCGATGTCCGATCCGGCCAAGTATCGCAGCCGCGAGGAAGTCCAGGCGGTGCGCGAGAGGAACGACCCGATCGATCACGCCAGGAAGGAGCTGGAAGCGTTCGGCGTCACTGAGGAGCAGCTCAAGCCTATCGAGGCCGAGATCCGCAAGATCGTCGCCGAATCGGCCGACTTCGCCGAATCCACGCCCGAGCCGGACCCGGCCGAACTGTACACCGATGTGCTGGTGGAGACTTATTGAGATGGCGATCGAACTCAAGATGCCGGCGCTGTCGCCCACCATGGAAGAGGGCACGCTCGCCAAATGGCTCGTCAAGGAAGGCGATGTCGTGAAGTCCGGCGACATCATGGCCGAGATCGAGACCGACAAGGCGACGATGGAATTCGAAGCGGTCGACGAAGGCACGATCTCGAAGATCCTGGTCGCCGAGGGCACCGATAATGTGAAGGTCGGCACAGTGATCGCGATGATCGCCGCCGAGGGGGAGGATGCGTCCGCTGCGCCCGCTCCGGCTCCCGCCGCTGAAGGTCCTGCCACCGAGCAGAAGGCGGACGAGTCCGAGGCTCCGGCTCTCAAAAAGGCCGAGAGCGGGACCAGCAAGCTGGCCAGCGACAAGGCTGCGACCGTGGCCGATCCCGAACTGCCAGCAGGCACCGAGATGGTGAAGGTCACACTGCGCGAAGCGCTGCGCGACGCCATGGCCGAGGAAATGCGATCGGACCCGCGCGTCTTCGTGATGGGCGAGGAAGTCGCCGAATATCAGGGCGCGTACAAGGTGACGCAGGGCCTGCTCGAAGAGTTCGGCGCCAAGCGCGTGATCGACACGCCAATCACCGAATATGGCTTTGCGGGCGTCGGCACGGGTGCGGCGATGGGCGGGCTGCGTCCGATCGTCGAGTTCATGACCTTCAACTTCGCGATGCAGGCGATCGATCACATCATCAATTCGGCCGCCAAGACCAACTATATGTCGGGCGGCCAGATGCGTTGCCCGATCGTGTTCCGCGGCCCCAACGGCGCCGCGAGCCGCGTCGGCGCGCAGCACAGCCAGAATTACGGCCCCTGGTACGCCAGCGTCCCCGGCCTGATCGTGATCGCGCCCTATGACGCGGCCGATGCCAAGGGTCTGCTCAAGGCGGCGATCCGCAGCGAGGATCCGGTGGTCTTCCTCGAAAACGAGCTGCTCTACGGTCGCAATTTCGAAGTGCCCAAGCTCGACGACTGGGTGCTGCCAATCGGCAAGGCGCGCATCGTCCGCCCGGGCCAGGACGTGACGATCGTCTCCTATTCGATCGGCGTCGGGCTCGCGCTCGAAGCCGCGGAGACGCTGGCGGGCGAGGGGATCGACGCCGAAGTGATCGACCTGCGCACGCTGCGTCCGCTCGATACGGCGACAGTGCTGGCGAGCCTGAAAAAGACCAACCGCATGGTGGTGGTCGAGGAAGGCTGGCCGACCTGCTCGATTTCGTCGGAAATCGTCGCGGTGGCGATGGAGCAGGGCTTCGACGATCTCGACGCACCGGTCCTCCGCGTCACCAACGAGGACGTGCCGCTGCCTTACGCGGCGAATCTCGAGAAGCTGGCGCTGGTTGATGCCAAGCGCGTGGTCGAGGCCGTCAAGAAAGTGACGTACCGCTGAGGAATTCCTCTCCGCAAGCGGGAGGGGAGATAAGAGAGTCAGCAGGTCGAGGCGGTGACCCCGGCGACGGCATAGACACCGTTGGTCCCGCCCGTCGTGTCGCGGCGGTCGCGGACCATCATCGAAGCGATCTCGGTCATGTTGCTGCTCGGCGCGAGCGCGCTGCGGACCAGCGGCTGATATTCGTAATAGACTTCGACGAACATCGTCACGCCTTCGGGCGGCGCGATCACCTGGCGGCCGACGGGGCCGATGCCGGTGAGGTTGGTGGTGGGGGCGGGGGAGGAGCCGACCTTGGGCGGATAGAGCGGCTGGTGGCTGGTCTTGAGCCCATAGCAGCGCCGCCAGCGTACCCGGTATTTGCCGCTATGGTCCGGATCGGGCTCGAGGCTGGTGAGGAAGACGCGGCCGTTCTTGTGCAGGTCGAGTTCGCCCGATTGCAGCCCGGCGCCGATGAACAGGTCGTTGATGTCGGCCTCGGTGATCGTCTTGAGCGAGAGTTGCGTGCCCGAGCCGATCCGCGCGGCGTTATCCGCCACATGGAGCGAGACCTGGCTTATCCGCATCCTGGTCGTGATGTAATTGGTCAGCTCCGCGCCGGTGAGGCTGAGCAAGAGCAGCACCGGCAGCGTCAGCGCGAATTCGAGCAGCGCGACGCCACTGGCGTCGGCGCCCAGCCGGCGGCCGGTGCTGGCGATCAGCTTCCGAAGCGGTCGCATCATGTGCAATTCCTCACGGTCGGCACGGCCTGGTCGCCATAAGGCTGGTTGCGCAGCACGGTGGACGCGGTCAGGACGGTCGTGTTCGACCCGCCGATCATCTTGTAGAGCGGGAACATGCGCGGATAAGTGACGGTCACGGTGTAGAGCACCGCATCCTTCGCGCCGCCCGCGCCGCTATTGCCGCCGGTCGCGTCCCACACGCTGTTGTTGTTGTTGTCCTGATAGGG
>Ga0164241_10005780_pt1 | contig 11446 bp, 10 predicted proteins | sample OricomyardsoilBY_FD_108780 | JGI IMG/M metagenome (GOLD analysis project Ga0164241, IMG submission 108780) | Backyard soil microbial communities from Emeryville, California, USA - Original compost - Back yard soil (BY) | ecosystem: Environmental > Terrestrial > Soil > Unclassified | place: USA... | reverse complement strand
TTAGTATCGCTTTTAAATGCCTTATCTAAATTAGGCCCCATAGGCCCAAAGTTGTAGGATGTATTAGTAAACTCGAAAGTAGCGTAAGCTTTTACTTTAAAGTCAACACCTTTCACTTCTAAACTGTGTTGGTGTATCCAGTAGTTATCTAAACGTACTCTGTTTCCGCGCTGGTAATTAGCATCGGCGTACCCTGCGCGACCTGTGTATGACACCTGTACCTTTTCGGTAGGGCGATAGTATAAGCCCAAATCAAATTTCAGGTTTTCATATTTAGGGTCTATTATTTCGCGCTCGAAATAGCCGGTACGGGCAACTACATATTTTTTGCCGCCCAGTGTAAGTGTTTTCTGGTTATTACTTTCGTTACCATAACTATTTACATAATCTTTACCGGGGTTATCATTGCCTGTTAAGCTTGTACTTTTATTAGCATCGGGGTTTATTACCGAGTGGTCGTCGGCAACCCAATCGGTACCGCGGGTGTAACCTACATTTACCTTAAAAGCAAATTTATCGTTAAAGGCCTTGGCGTACCTAAAAGCGCTTTCGGTAAATGGCTGTACACCAAAATATGGACTATTTATATGGTTTATACCGGTGCGCTGATACACACTTAGGCCCTGATAATTAAAGGCATCTTTAGTAATAAAATTAGCTATGCCGTTCAGGGCATTCATACCATACAGTGCTGATGAAGCGCCGGGTATTATTTCAACGCTTTGTACATCTAACTCGGTAGGGCCAACTGTATTAGCAATAGACACTCCCAAACCGGGAGCCTGGCTATCGGCACCATCTATCATTTGCAGAAAACGGGCATTTGTAGTGTTGGTAAAACCCCGGGCATTGGGCACTTTCATGCCTAAGCTAAGTGTGGTCATTTGCACACCTTTTACAGCTTCAATAGCATCGAAAAATGTTGGTGAGGGGGTTTCCTTTATACAACGTGCATCCATTTTTTCAATACTTACTGCACTTTTCATTTGCTTCTCTTCAATACGCGATGCCGTAACAACTACATCATTACTATTCATGGTTTTTACTTTTAACTGCGCAATAACTTTAGTGTTAGGGTCGGATACTTGCGTCTCGTATAAATCGTACCCGGTATATAATATGTAAAGAGTGAGGGGAAATTTCTCTTTAGTTGTTATTGAAAAATCGCCGTTATTATTAGTAATAGTGCCTGCAACTGTACCTTTTATTTGAATAGTTGCACCAATAATGGGTTGGTTAGTGCCATTTTCGGTAATATGCCCTGTTAAGATAACTGCACCATCGTTTCCTAATAAAAAGTTACTCCATAGAATTAATAGAGTAAATAATCTAATGCATTGTAATTGTTTAGTACATAGTTTCATTGGGTAAATTTTATTCGAAAATATACAAACTCTATCAACTTAGTAGAATTTAAAAATAAAAATATTTTCAGCTTATAGAAACCTTAGATAAGGTAACATACTTATCCCCTGATAATTACTATCTTAGCACCAATATATATGATTACTAAAAAGAGTAAATACGCTATTAAGGCATTAATATACTTAGCCAAACAAGAGGGCGAAGCGCCGATATTAATAGAAGAAATAAGCAAGGAAGAACGTATACCTAAAAAGTTTTTGGAAGCTATATTGCTGGATTTGCGCAAGGCCGGATATTTAGGCAGTAAAAAAGGTAAAGGCGGGGGATATTACCTTATTAAGCCTGCATCGGAAATTACAATGGCAGAGGTATTAAGGCTATTCGATGGGCCTATAGCTTTAATACCTTGCGTAGCGCATAAATATTACGAACCTTGCGAAGAATGCTTAGATGAGGTAACCTGCCCCATACGCGAGGTATTTAGGGTAATACGCGAACAAACCGTAGCTACGCTTAAAGACAATAACTTTGGCGAATTGGTAGCTAAAGAAACCAATTTAAAGCGTTACCATGTAAAGCAACCCCAAGGCAAGGCTAATAAGTAAAACAGGTAAACTTAATGGATGGTAGCGGGGTTATACTGCCGCAATAAAACGAATCGGCGGTTAATACATAGTTTACTTGCACCTGTAAGCTATCTTGCTTCGCATTATCGTTTAAGTTAATGGGGTGGAACATTTGCCCATTAATAACTGCAACCCAATCGCATCCATCAACAGCCACAGCCCCGGTGTACCTTATTATGGCGGTGGTATTACATTCGGTTTTATCTTTTTTGCATGATGTTAAACTTATTAGCAATAACGCAACAATTGGTATCCATAGTTTCTTCATACCATGATAACGGTGCATATTGGTAAACAGTTGCCTGCGAAACTTATGCCTCAACGCTTACCTCCTGCGCCACAACTTCATTGTGTAAATGAGGATGTGGATGTTCGTGATTACAATAGAATTGACTATACCAAGCACGCATTTTCATAATAGGGCCATCGCCCTTTACTAAAGCAGGCCTTACGGCATAGTTCTTCTTCTCCCATATGGCTATATCATCATGAAACTGCGCCGATGCCTCGCCTAACAGATATTTAATAGCTAAAGGGAAGGTTCCCTTAGGGGCGTATATATAATCTTCCATACGTACCTTTAATTTACCAAGTGGCGTAAAAGTCTTAACCAATAGCATCTTGCCTATTTTAGTATCGAACCTGAAAACCAAAAAACCGGGGCCGTAATAAGTAACTACAGCATGGCCACCGGCATGTGGTATAGGTTTTTGGCTTTTTTTCCAGTACAAATCAGCATGGTCGGTAAACCATGCAGTATGCGTTTTCTCGCCTTCACCAAACTCAATATTAATGGTGTGTTTTACATCAATAATGCGTTGCATGCCGGGTATGGTCATTACATCATGCACATAAGCAAAATGGGCATAGTCGGCTCCGTTCTCGGCAAAATCTTGTAGGTGTATGCGCAATACATCGCTTGTTTTCAGGTGGAATTTATAATCGGCTAATTCAGGTATACAACCATCCGTATCCCAAGTTGGTGCAATACCCTCGGCGTGGTGCCACATTAATATCAGCCCCCACTCTTCTTTAATATCATAGGCTTTTGCCCCGCCATTATTTGGTACTTTGTCGGAGTATGGTATTTGGGTGCATTTACCTTTAGCATTAAAGTGCCATGCATGAAAAGGACATACTAAATCGTTGCCCTTTACGCAGCCATCGGCTAAGTTGGCGTTCAAGTGCGGGCAGTATACATCCAGCACTCCTACCTTACCATTTTCGCCTCTAAACACAGCATATTTTTTACCAAAGGCTTCTACTTCTATTACTTGGCCCTTTTTTACACTATCGGCACTACACAGGCTAAACCAACCGTTAGGGTATGGTGGCGGATAGTTTTCGGCACGTATTTTTTCATAGGCTTCATCAAATTCAATACGCTTGCGCTTTTTGCCTTTCACAAAAATCATTATGTATAACCATGTAAAAAACGAGAGCACTATAAATACAAATAACAACAAAGCCTTAATGAGCATAAGCGCGAAACATTGATCAGTAAAAAAATATATCCTGTACTACAGGTGGGTTAAATAGCGTAATAGTTGCGGTAAGCCTCAATTAAATACACAATATAAATATGCTAATTTTAGTTGAGCATTACAAGTTATGAGATGTAAAATATTACAAAATTTGCGATAGCGAAATATCCGCTAAATCAATGAGCTGTTGCAGGTGCAATAAAATATATAGTAAGTACAAAAAAAAGATATACGTATAACCAGAGCCCATCAACATAATGCCAGTAGGTTGCCAATAAACTAACGTTTAATTTATTGATAGAATTTGCCTCAAACATCAACATCTTAACCGGGTCGCTGCGCATTTCAATGGCATTGAAGGCAAACTTTACAAGTAAGCTAATACCAACTAATAAATGTAATAAATGCAAGCCGCTAATTACATACAAGTACGTAGCAGCAATGTTGCCGTTAAACTTAATACCAATTCGCGCCAACCCATTATTTGAAACCAAGTAAACGCAATACCTATACCTGCAGTAATTAACAAACTATTTATGTACCCTTGTGTATCATCGGCATAAATAGCTTTGCGGGTTTGCGCCTGGCATAACTGCTTACCAGTATAATAATTGTATTAGCGTGGAATATAACGGGCAGTTTAAAACTATTAAACGTGGTGCCATAAGTGGTTAAAAAGTAACCCACAGTTAAAAACAAAAAAGCCGAGGTAATGCCCACTAACACCAAATATGTAAGTACACGCGGGGTGTACCGTTTCATTTGCTGCTCCAAAGCATTGGGAGAATGCTTAGAAGGCTCTTTTTTAATAAATTCAGGCACTGGCAAATTGTTTAGACATATTCTAAATTGTAACCAAAACACATTACCTTTGCAGGCTAAAGTAATAACAAAACACAACACAAAAGGGTTGTGTTGACCTTAAGAAATATGTCTGATAGCGATAAAATTATAGAAGAAGTAACTTCAAGCGACTATAAATACGGCTTTGTTACCCAAATTGACGAGGATAGGGCTCCGAAAGGGTTAACTGAAGACACCGTTAGGTTTATATCGATGAAGAAGCGTGAGCCTGAGTGGATGCTTGAATGGCGGTTAAAAGCTTACAAAGCTTGGTTAAAAATGGAGATGCCGCACTGGCAGAATGTTAATTTCCCCAAGATTGACTTTCAGGATATGGTTTTCTACTCGGCCCCAAAGCAGAAAAAGAAAATTGAGAGCTTAGAGGATGTGGATCCCGAAATACGCGCTACTTACGATAAATTAGGTATTCCAATTCAGGAACAAAAATTATTGGCGGGTGTTGCGGTTGATTATGTAATGGATAGCGAAAGCGTTATTACCACTTTCCGCGAGTCGCTAAAGGAAAAGGGCATCATATTCTGCTCAATAAGCGAAGCTATCCGCGAATACCCTAAATTAGTAAAACAATACTTAGGGAGTGTAGTGCCACAGCGCGATAATTACTTTGCGGCACTGAACAGTGCAGTATTTAGCGATGGCAGCTTTGTATATATACCCAAAGGCGTACGTTGCCCTATGGAATTAAGTACGTACTTCCGTATTAATGCCGAAAACACAGGCCAGTTTGAACGCACCCTTATAATTGCCGACGATGATAGCTATGTAAGCTACTTAGAAGGCTGTACTGCACCTATGCGCGATGAAAACCAATTGCACGCGGCAGTAGTTGAATTAGTAACACACGATAACGCTGAAATAAAATACAGTACCGTACAAAACTGGTACCCCGGCGATAAAAATGGCAAAGGCGGTATTTACAACTTTGTAACTAAGCGCGGTATCTGTAAAGGTATAAACAGCAAAATTAGCTGGACCCAAGTTGAAACAGGTTCGGCAATTACCTGGAAATACCCAAGCTGTATATTAAAGGGTGAAAACAGTATTGGCGAGTTTTACTCGGTAGCAGTTACCAATAATTACCAGCAAGCTGATACAGGTACCAAAATGATACATATTGGCAAAAATACCCGTAGCCGTATTGTTAGCAAGGGTATATCTGCCGGTAAATCGCAAAACAGTTACAGAGGTTTAGTGCAATTAAATGCTACTGCCGACCATGCGTACAACTCATCGCAATGCGATAGTTTGCTAATTGGCGACAGATGCGGTGCGCATACTTTCCCTTATTTAGAAATAAAGAATAGTACAGGCCGTGTAGAGCATGAGGCTACTACCAGTAAAATTGGAGAGGACCTACTCTTCTACTGCAATCAACGTGGATTAACCAACGAGGAAGCTGTAAGTATGATTATAAATGGTTATTGCAAAGAGGTTTTCCAACATTTACCAATGGAGTTTGCGGTGGAAGCACAAAAATTATTGAGCATTAGCTTAGAGGGTAGTGTAGGATAGAAATTTGATTTTAGAAATCGGAAGTTTGATTTTTAACAATGCGCATTCATATCGAACTTCTAAAATCGCAAATCTAAAATGATAAAAAGGCTTTTTAAAGTATACGGATGGTTTGGAACTGCCGCAACAGTATTTGGTGTGCTGGGCAAAATATACGAAGAACTTAAAAAGGATTCGGACGAATTAGAAAAGGAAGAACAAGAGAAGAAAAAAACAACGAATAAGAAACCACAAACGAGAAAAAAGAAAAATGCTGTCAATCAAAAACCTAAACGTTAGTATAAACGGTAAACCCATATTAAAGGACTTTAATTTAGAAATAGGCGCCGGCGAAGTACACGCCATAATGGGGCCTAATGGTACAGGTAAAAGCACCTTAGCCGCTACATTGGCAGGCCGCGAAGATTACGAAGTAACCAGCGGCGAAGTAATATACAAAGGCAAAAACTTATTGGAAATGAGCCCGGATGAACGCGCCCGCGAAGGGGTGTTTTTAGCTTTCCAATACCCGGTTGAAATACCCGGTGTAAGCGTTACCAACTTTATGAAAGCTGCAGTAAATGCCAAACGCAAACATTATGGATTAGAACCTATGGATGCCAAGGAGTTTTTGAAAACCATGCGGGAGAAAATGGCTCTGGTTGAAATAAATAAAGAGTTTATGAGCCGCTCGCTGAACGAAGGTTTTAGCGGTGGGGAAAAGAAACGTAATGAAATATTCCAAATGGCCATGTTGGAGCCATCGTTATGCCTATTAGATGAAACTGACTCGGGTTTAGATATTGATGCATTGCGTATTGTTTCGAACGGTGTAAACAAACTACGCGATAAAGACCGCAGCTTTGTGGTTATTACCCACTACCAACGTTTATTAAACTACATAGTGCCCGACCACGTGCATGTAATGTATGGTGGCAAAATTGTTAAAAGCGGCGGTAAGGAATTGGCCCTTGTACTGGAAGAAAAAGGCTACGACTGGATTAAAGAAGAAGTAGGCGAAACAGTATAAATGAAAATGTGGCGATGTGGCAATAATTTGATAGTTACACATTGTTTAGAACGAAAAGCAAATGGCATTAGCAGAAAATATACAAGCAGAATTTAAAAGTGTTGAGCACGCCGATGCTGTGGGGCAAGTACGCCAACAGGCATTCGATGCTTTTAGCAAATTGGGCATACCATCGGTAAGGCACGAGGAATGGAAATACACCAATGTAAAAACTAAACTACCCGAAACACTATCGGTGTTAAACAGTAGCGCGCCTACTGTACCATCATACAATTCGGTTACCGAATTTAATGCTGTAAAGCTGGTATTTGTAAATGGGGTTTTCACTCCTTCCCTATCGCAATATAGCGAGCAGCAAGGCATAACTATTACATCGTTAAAGCAAGCATTTACAACTCATAACCAGTTAGTTGAAAAGCACTATGGCAAACTGGTATATTTTAATGAGGAACACTTTGCTGCTTTAAACACCGCTTTTGCAACCGATGGCGCATTCATCCACATCAGTAAAAATACAACTGCTGAGTTACCTGTTTTAATAGTACACTTATTTACCAATGGCGCCGAAAACTTTAATCAAACACGCACATTAGTAATAGCTGAGCAAGGTTCTGAAATTCATTTAATTGAAGATTTCAGAAATTTAGCAAGCAGCGCTTATTACAACCACGTTTCTGAAATATATGTGGGTGCTAACGCTTCAGTAAACATTACCAAGTTACAAACTGAAACGGCTAATACAACCGGCATACATACATTAGAAGCCGACTTAGCCCGCGATGCTAAATTTACCTGCACCGATATTAGTTTCGACGGCGCATTAATACGCAACAACGTTAATGCCCGCTTAAAAGGCGAAAACGCCGAGGCACACCTATACGGCTTATACTATGGTGTTGGCAATAGTGTATTAGATAACCACATATTAATTGACCATATAGTACCTAATTGCCAAAGCAATCAGCTTTACAAGGGGGTGTTAGACGATGAAGCTACCGGAGTATTTAACGGTAAGATATTTGTAAAGCAGGATGCACAAAAAACAAATGCATTCCAATCGTCGAAAGCAATATTGTTATCTAACGAAGCATCGATTAATTCGAAACCACAGTTAGAGATATTTGCCGATGATGTAAAGTGCAGCCATGGTGCGGCCATAGGCCAATTAGGTAAAAATGAAGTTTTCTACCTGCGTGCACGCGGTATTACCGAACATGATGCTAAGGCCATGTTAACCTATGCCTTTGCGAATGATATTATTGAAAAAGTAGGCAACCCGCAAATAAAAGAACATTTAAGCACTGTGCTTAGAAACCGCTTAGGGCTTGCCGAATAAACCCGAACTACCTATGGTAGCCGAAAAACACATACCAACCGTGCTGAATATTGAAGCCATCAGGGAACAATTCCCGATACTGCACCAAAATGTAAATGGCAAACCGCTTGTTTACTTAGATAATGCAGCTACCTCGCAAAAACCATTGGCAGTTATTAATGCCATTGACAACTATTATAAGCTCTATAACAGCAACATACACCGCGGTGCTCACCACTTAGCGCAACTTGCTACCGAAGCATATGAAAACGCGCGATTAACCATAGCTAAACATATAAATGCTGCCAGCGAACGCGAAATAAATTTTGTACGTGGTACTACCGAAGCTGTAAACTTAGTAGCATCAACTTATGGCAGGCAAAACGTACATACCGGCGACGAAATTATTGTAACCGAAATGGAACACCACAGCAACATAGTGCCTTGGCAAATGTTATGTTCAGAAAAAGGGGCCACACTAAAAGTGATACCCATTAACGATGCAGGTGAAATAATTTATGAGGAATACTTAAAGCTACTAAGCAACAAAACTAAAATTGTTTCAATAGCCCACACATCCAATGCATTGGGTACTATTAACCCCGTAAAACAATTAATAGCCGATGCCCATAAAGTAGGCGCTGTTGTGTTTATTGATGGTGCGCAGGCACTACCACACAAAAAAATTGATGTGCAGGATTTAGACTGCGACTTCTTAGGATTTAGCGGGCACAAAGTTTTTGCCGCCACCGGTATTGGAGTGCTGTATGGCAAACAAGCATTGTTAGAACAAATGCCGCCATATATGGGTGGTGGAGAAATGATAAAGAGTGTATCATTCAAAGGCACAACATATAATGACCTGCCATATAAATTTGAAGCCGGAACCCCGCATATTGAAGGCGGTATAGCATTAGGCGCCGCTATTGATTATATAAATGCTATAGGCGTAGATAATATTGAAGCCTACGAACACCAATTACTTGAATACGGCACACAGAAATTACAGCAAATAGAGGGCCTGCGCATTGTAGGCACAGCAAAGGACAAGTCTTCTGTTATATCTTTCCTTGTTGGCAATATACATCCTTATGATTTGGGGGTATTGCTTAACGAGCAAGGTATAGCCATACGCACGGGCCACCACTGTTGTCAGCCATTAATGGATAGGTTTGGCATTGAGGGTACCTGCCGTGCATCTTTTGCATTTTATAATACTACTGCCGAAATAGATATATTAGCTAAAGCTGTTGAAAGGGCAGCTTCTATACTAAGCTAACAGGTAAGCATTGGTTACCACTATTAAAAAAGCATCTCTTAAATTATTAACGGCAATTATTGTATTGCTATTATTGGTGCATGCTACTATGCTTTACTACGGTTTGGTATTTGTTACTACCACCATTTGTTTTTCTGGGCTTTTATTAATTATAGCATTAGCCGTAATTAGTTTTATAAAGCCTGCAAACTTGGCAAATATTAGGCTATTAGCAATCATACTAACTATTTCACTACTACTTGGCGACCTATCGATCCGCTACGTTTTTAAACTGCATTTAACGCGCAAGGAACGCCTAAACGGATACTACCTTTCGGAATATAAGCGCGATAAATTACAGGCTTTAATAGATAATACTAAGTATGGTCAACAACCAGGTTGGTATCATGTTAGCAAGCCGTATACTACTAAAATATCTTCTCAACCCGAGTTTCATTATTTATTTAAATACAACTCATGGGGCTTAACCGATGCTGATACATCATCTGTAAGCGACCACTCGAAAAACTGGATTATTACTATTGGCGATTCATTTACCGAAGGAGTGGGCGCCCCAATGGATTCATCGTGGCCCCGATTATTAAATAATATCATTGGCCACGACTCTGCATTTTTAAATCACCAAGTGTTGAATGCGGGCAAAGCGGGTAGCGATGTATATTTTGAGTATATGCTTCTAAAAAAACTGGTTGCCTATTATCACCCTAAACGTGTAATACTTGACATTAATACTACAGATATAGATGACATAATAATAAGAGGGGGCAGCAACAGATTTAAAGCATGCAACACCATACAATATAATAAAGCGCCTTGGTGGGAACCGGCCTACGCAAGCAGCTATATAATACGAAGCATTCTAAATAATACTATTGAGCCCGACTGGACTTTAACACCTAAAATGAAACGTGGTGAGATTGAGCAACAGAGCATTGATTCAATTTTTCAGTGCGTTCAGGATTTTAAAAAACTGGGAGAACAAGAACATTTTAAGCTTACAATCAGCCTTAACCCTAATATGACTGAACTTACCGAACCTAATTCCAGCTATGAAAAATTAGCGGCTGAGTTAAGTAGCGACAGCAGTTATTATTTTATCAACCTAAAGCATTTATTTTTAAGCCAAAACTTAATTACACAGCACAATTATCAAAATTATTATTGGGCACAGGATGGGCACCACAATTCTTTAGGGTATAAAATATGGGCAGAGATTGTAGCTTCGCAGTTGAAAAATGATAAACTTATACCATGAGCAGCATTAATGAAATTGAGGATGAAATAGTAGAGGAATTTGAGCTTTTTGATGACCCTATGGATAAATACGAGTATATTATTGACTTAGGCAAAAAACTTCCACCCCTTGATACAAAATATACCAGCGATGATTTTTTGGTAAAGGGCTGCCAAAGTAAAGTATGGCTTCACGCCTATGAAAAAGACGGGCGCATATTTTTTGAAGCCGACTCCAATACAGCTATTACTAAAGGCATAATTGCCCTTTTGGTTCGTGTATTATCAGGGCAAAAAAATGAGGATATACTTAAAACCCCATTATCATTTATTGATAAAATAAATTTGCGGTCTCACTTGTCATCGCAGCGCAGCAACGGGCTTACAGCTATGCTGCAAAAAATGAAAGCGTACGCGGCAGCCTTTGCATAAAAAAAGCGCTCTCAATTATTTCGAGAGCGCTTTTTTATATAATGCAATTTGGACGTTACTTAGTTACTGTAAACAATTTACTTTGGCTACGGCTGTTACGCAAAGTAGCCGATAATAAATAAGTACCACTACTTAGGCCTTTGGCTTCCAAGTTAAACAGGTTTTCGCCGGGCGCAGCATTTTTGTAAGTTACCTCTTTATAAAGCTTACCCGTCATATCAAATATACGGAACGTAACATCATCAGCTTTGCTAAGTGTTAAAGCAACCTTCGAGCCATCATTAACCGGATTAGGGAATATGCTAAGGCCTGTAAGTTCTGTATTAT
>Ga0164241_10005779_pt1 | contig 11447 bp, 8 predicted proteins | sample OricomyardsoilBY_FD_108780 | JGI IMG/M metagenome (GOLD analysis project Ga0164241, IMG submission 108780) | Backyard soil microbial communities from Emeryville, California, USA - Original compost - Back yard soil (BY) | ecosystem: Environmental > Terrestrial > Soil > Unclassified | place: USA... | reverse complement strand
GCGGCCCGGCGTACGTGATGTTGATGATCGAAGCGCTCGCAGATGGCGGCGTAAAAGTCGGTCTGAGCCGCGACACCGCGCTCATGCTGGCCGCGCAGACCGTGTACGGATCAGCCAAATTGCTGCTGGAAACGGGCGAACATCCCGCTCGCTTGAAGGATATGGTCACGAGCCCCGGAGGCACGACCATCGCCGGCCTGCACGCGCTCGAAGGCGGCGGCTTGCGTCACACGTTGATGAACGCGGTCGAAGCCGCAACACGCCGCGCAACCGAACTCGGTCAAGCGATGGCAGCCAAGCTCACCAAGCGCTGACAAAAAAATAGTGTCCGCGCAAAGGGGCCGGGGGGGGACAGCCTCGCTCTACGCGGACGAGTGGTTTGTAGCAGCCAGAAACTCGAAACGCAAACCCTCCTGAGCGAAAAACGTTTGTTGCATCACGCTGCAAGACGGGCTCGTTCGCACCCAGATCGCAACATTTCAAAACTGAAATAAGCGAGCCCGCGATTCGCAAAATCCAACAGCGCGTGTCGAGCTGCACCAGCGTGCGTCAGGGTGCGCAAACGTAGCCCCAGCGGCGCCCCAGAGGACGGCGATCCGTGACCGTGAGCGGGACGCCGACAGCTGTTGCTGCAGGAGCATTGCCGTTGATGCGGCTCTGTTGACCGTCACTTTCGGCAGCGAGCGCTCGCGTGCAGATGCCCCGCGCCGACCACAGGAATTGGGCCGATATCCGCCGCGGACCGAGCCCTTCGCTGGGCGGAGAGAGTCGCAAATTGGGCTCCAACGCGGGCGCGCCGGTGAGCAAGAAACCGTCTGCATCCGAGACGCATGGCGGCGGCATCACCGAGAGCTCAGCGGGGCTCGCGGACAACGGCGCTTGCAGTGCGTGGCTCACCGGGTCGATTGGGTAAAGGTACCAACCGCGCCCCATCACCCAGATCCCGAGCTCTTCGCCGCGTACTCCGCGCACCAGCGTGGCCGAGGTGACGTCGTGTCCGGGATCCGGGTACTCCGCCAGGCGTTCGACGCGACCAGCCGCCATCTTCGACAGCACGAAACTGTGATTTTCGTTGAAGGAAGCTAGGTACCAAGCGTCGCTGAGTTTTGCCACGCCGCTGAGCATTCCAAAATTGAAACCGAGGCGGCCAGCGTTCGGAATGCGGACCACAGTTTTCCCCTCTTCGAACAATAGAAGATCCAGCAAACCGCGCGCGCTCGCGAGCACCGCGCCGGCACGTTGGTTCGGGTCCAAAACGGCGCGCCAAGACACGGGATTGCCGGAAGCGTCGAAGCCAAACGTCTCGGCAGCGGCAGCTGCATCGGCCCACGGGCTGCGCGTGATAGCACTCTGAAACACTCCACGCCGAACTTGAAAGCGGTCGAAAAGGCGCAACTGAAAGTGACCGGCGCGCGCCCAATCCGCGCTGCGTTCACCCCAAACGTAGGCGCGAAAGGCCGTGCCTTCACCATCGCTCGGCCCCACGTCGTAGCCGATTTCGCCGGCTCCGAGTGCGGGCGGCGGAAGCTCCAAAAATGGTGCCCAGGGCGGGGCCACGGTGTCGTCCGAGCGGGTGCTGGCGCGGGACCGAGAGACGGGCGGGAGCGCGGGCTCGCTGCTCTCGCCGGTCGCCTCACAACGCAGTGACCAGCGGCTGCCGCCGGGCTGCAACACGCGCGTCGACTCGGGCAAGTTCGCAATGCGCAACCTTGGAGCGGCATTGCGAGATCGAAACCCGACCCGAACGAAGCCGGCAAATGCGCAACCGAGCTCGGAGCAACCCTGCAGACGCGCGTCGTCATGCAGTTCGCGGCCAGGGTCGAATTCGGAGGGTAGCTCGACGTCGGTCCACTCGAAGCCGCCGTCCGTGCTTTCACGAGTGCGCCCTGTTCGGCCCACCAGCAGCGCGTGATTTGCGGAGAGCAACGCGCGATCGATGCTGTTTTCTGGGCGACCCATGGTCACGCTGCCATCGAGCGCGACGCGCACGCCGGCGAACGGCTCGTTACCGACCACCCAACCCGCGAGCACCGTGCCCTGATTGCTCGTGCTCGATGATGGAGTTGCCAAAGCCGCCGTCGATGGTGACACGGATGTGAGTGACGAATTGCTCGTCGTGTCGGCCTTCGGCTGCTCCACGAAACCATCGAGCCAGAGCCCTTTTTCGAGCAATGCGGCCGGACCCACGGACGGCAACTTGAGCGGCACTCGCTGTTCACCGCCGCGCGCATCGATCAACGAGAGGAAACCAGCCGCACCAAGTCGAGGCGGAACGATCACCGCGACGCGGCCATCAGCGAGCGCGACCACACGTTCCGCGCCGAGGTCGCCGCGCACGCGGATCTCGCTAAATTCCCCGGATTTTCGGGCAATGCAGTAGGCGCCTGGCAGACCCGGGTTGGGCTCGGCGCACGACCCACGAATGACGAGCGAGCCGTTGCCGCTCGCAGCCACGTAGCGCGCGCCGCGGAACGTACGCACGCGCCGCATGCGAAGCGGTGGCTCGAACGCATACAGCGCGGTTTGATTCGGCCCGTCATTGCAAACGAAGCCCGAGCTCGAACCGTAACGAACCGCGGTGCACTCGCCGCCGCCTGGATAAGCGTGTTCATCGCTCTCCAGCAATTTGCCGTCGCTCTCGCGAATCTTCAATAACTCTCCGGAGTTAGCAAGCAGGAGCGCGCCGTCAGCGGCGCGAAAACCGCGCAACACCGCGAGCTTGAGCGCGTCACGACCGACCCGCGCGCGCGCTTCACCGGGCGACACCGCGCCGCCACGCAGGGCCTGTGCGACGGCATTCTCACGCGGGGAACCATTCGGCTGATCACGACGGGTGAACGCGCCGTTGCGGTCCAGATCGACGACGCCGTCCGGCAAAGTCATGCGCAATGCGCCGTCCTGCACCTCGATGCTCGACGGCGACATACCCAGCGGGTGCCACGAAACTCCCGCATCGAAGCTGACTCGCGCGCCTAGCAACGGCACCGACAACGCGCCGAACCAACCATCGACGAAAGCCATCTTTCCGTAGCTCGGCGAGGCGGGCAAGCTGCCGAGGGGTTCGGACGTACCGTGTTCGGAGTCGAGCGCGACGATTCGCTCGGGGTGGTGCCCGACCACGTACAGCCGATCGAAACCCGCGATGACCTGTTCGGCCTCGAAATCCAAGCGTGCGAACGGCTCGAGATCGCCGGTGAACGCGCGCGCACGAAAGAACAGGGTCGCGCTCGAAGCTTGCACGTAAAACAAGAATCCGCCGCCGAGTCGTGCGGGCAGCTCGATCGCGCGCACGCTGCGCGCGGCAGGCAGATATTCACGAGCGAGCTCAATCGCGCCGTCGGGGCGCGCAAGCACACGCAAGCCGTAGCTGACGATGCGCCGACTACCGTCCTTGTCTTCACCGACGACGCTGACCGCAGAGCCTTCGACGGGCGGAAAGAGACGTGGGCCTGGCGCGTCCGCGGCTGGCGGCGCAGACGCCTGAGTCGACAGCGTGCTCGGTCCAGCGAGCGCGGCAGATGCGACAGATGCGACAGATGCGGGAGCGTGCGCACGCACCGCAGCGCCACTGCAGGCCGAGCCGAGCGCTGATACCGCACTGACAAAAGCACTGGTTCTGAGCCAGAAATTCCGCGCGTCGGGCGCCATTGTTTTTAGCGTAGCGCCTCGGCGGTCACCCGCGTAGTGGTAAGCCCAAATGAGCGAAACGCGGCGCCCCACCTCGCCCTTGGCCGAAGAAATCCTCGGCCTGTACTTCCCAGTGCTGGACCACGGCTTCGTGTCCCTGGTCGACTACATGGGCACCGATGAATGCATCGAGCGCGCGGCGCGCGTGAGCTACGGCTACGGCACGCGCCAGACCAGCCAAACGCGCGGTCTACTCCGCTATCTCCGCCGGCACATGCACACGACGCCGAGCGAGATGATCGAATTCAAGTTCCACTGCTCGATGCCGATGTTCATCGCACGCCAATGGATTCGGCATCGCTCGGCCAACGTGAACGAGTACAGCGGCCGCTATTCGCTGATGCCGATGCTCTTCTACACACCGACCGAAGAGCAGCTGCAAACGCAAAGCAAGAAGAACAACCAAGGCCGCAGCGGCACCGCCGTCGAAAGCGCCAAATACGCGGAGGCTGTGCGCCGCTGGAACGAAATCCGCGAAAAGAGCCGCGAAGCCTATGAGTGGATGACCCTCGAAGACATGGCCCGCGAGCTCGCGCGCATCGATCTGCCGCTGTCCACGTACACCCAATGGTACTGGAAGATCGACCTGCACAATCTCCTACACTTCCTCAAATTGCGCGTCGATCATCACGCGCAGTGGGAAATCCAAGAATACGGCCGAGTGATGGCCGGCATGCTCAAGCGCGTCGCTCCGCTCAGCTACGAAGCTTGGATCGACTACGACGTGTGCGGCGATCGCGTGAGCCGCATGGAGCTCGAAGCGCTACGCAAGCTCATCACTGCCGAGGGTGAAACCCTGAGCGCACGCGCCGGCGCGACCCTCGACGCCGCCGCGCTCGCCGAAGGTGGCCTGGCCAAACGCGAAGCCGCCGAGCTGCTCGCGAAACTGGAGCCCAAGAGCGTGCCGGATTTCGAGCTCGATCTGTCGAAAGCGAACTCGGCCGAGGTCTTCGCGGAGCGCTTTGCCCAAGCCGTGCCCAGGGTGGACCGCAAGCCACCGGCTTGAACGCTTTCAGCGGCTCCTGGCTCGGCGAGCCCATTGCCGACGCATGGAAACGAGCATGCACAGCACCACGGGCACCCCGCACCACCAGAGCTGGGTCGTGCGCGCCGATGGCGGCGCGGCGGCAACGTGGGCCCCGCAGCCGTAGGTCGGACCGCAGATTTCGGCGTTTGGATCCTTCTTGTTCGGATCGCTGCCAGCAGCCAGCTCATCGACGTCGAGCTTGCCGTCACCGTCGGTGTCGACCATCTTGCTGCGCAAGTTTGCGACGACGGTGTGCATGCTCTCGGGGTGCCCGGGAACGATGCCGTTGCCCAGCACGGTGAGCCCGAACGGTTGCTTGAGATTGCCGATGCTACCGGGAATCTCGGTGTGACAGAGCAGGCAAGTCGGTGTGCAGGGAATGCTCCCGGCCTCTTTTATCGCCCCAGGAAATGATTGCTCTGCGCTCGCTCTCAGCGCGACGAAAAGGAACGCCCCCACCAACCCCGCAATCGTGCTTCGCATCACTCACCGTCCGACTTCGCAAACGCGCCGAAAAGCTGAATCTAGCACACCGTCCCGGCTTGCCTAGCTGGCGGAGGCGTCGATCGCGACTTATAACGGGTAAAACTCGATGGTCTCGCCCGCTCAGAGCCTCAACCCAGACCTGTCTACGCTCGACTTGGACGAAGAGATTCGTCGCCTGAAGCGCGAACGTAACGCCGTAATTTTGGCTCACTATTACCAAGAGAGTGAGATCCAAGACCTCGCAGACGTGATCGGCGATTCGCTCCAGCTCGCCCAAGCCGCACAGAAAACGACCGCGGACGTGATCTTGTTCGCGGGCGTTCACTTCATGGCGGAGACGGCGAAAATCTTGAACCCTGAGCGAATCGTGTTGGTTCCCGACATGAAAGCGGGCTGCTCGCTCTCGGACGGTTGCCCTGTCGATCGCTTCAAGGCTTGGAAAGCGCGGCACCCCGGTTCGGTGGTGGTGAGCTACATCAATTGCTCGGCCGCGGTGAAGGCAGAGAGTGACTACATCGTCACCTCCAGCAACGCCGTGAAGATCGTCAATTCACTGCCACGCGACCAAAAGATCTTGTTCGCGCCCGACAAAAACCTGGGCCGCTGGGTCGCCAAACAGACCGGCCGTGATGACCTCGTGCTCTGGCAAGGCAGCTGCATCGTCCACGAGACCTTCAGCCTGCGAAAGCTGGAAGACATTCGCGTCGCGCACCCCGAAGCCAAAGTGATCGCGCACCCCGAGTGTGAAGAGCCGCTGCTCGATCGCGCCGACTTCATCGGCTCCACCGCCGCATTGCTCCGCTACGTCGAAAACGACAACGCGCGCGAATTCATCGTCGTGACAGAATCTGGCATTTTGCACCAAATGCAAAAGCGCGCCCCGGGCAAGACCCTGATCCCCGCGCCGCCCCTCGCCAACTGCGCCTGCAATGAGTGCCCGTTCATGCGCCTCAACACGCCCGAAAAGGTGTACCTCGCTCTACGCGATCTCGAACCGCGCTTGGAAATGCCGGAAGAGCTCCGCGCCCGCGCGCAGGTGCCGATCGATCGCATGCTCGCGTTGAGCTGAGCCGTACTGCGCGAGCCGCAGCGCGGCGGGAACGATGCGCAATGTGAGGTGCGCTGCTGGATCGCGATCGCCCCCTCACTCAGACCCGCACCCAAGGGTCATTCTTGACCTCACCCGGTCATTCTTTGCTCAGGGCCGGCGATCGAGATCACCCGGTTCCGTCGAATGCAATCAAGACGAACGCGGCGTCCTCGAGATCATATTCGACACCGAAATATCGTGGCCCGTGGTCGCACCTTGGGCCAACGGAAGGATGCGCGAGATCGACGTGGTGCTTCGCGTCGTAGGTTAGTTCCACCGCGATTCTGCGCCGATCGGCGCGCACCACGCCGAGATACTTTCGGACGTACTCTTGTGGTTTGTATCGTTGCCAGAAGTCGGGCTGGGGAGGATGCTCGGCGACGTACCGAGGAAGACACTTCTCGAGCTCCGCAATGTCCTGCGCTGTGGGCGTCCAATAGGCGTCCGGCAAGCCGAGTGTTCTGCGCGAACATTGGCAGAGCATTGCCGGAGCCGCGATCTGCGGCAGGACGACCCCGCGATAGTCGAGCTGTTCAATCGTAGGCAGAGGTTCCTCGGCGCTCCAGCCGCGCACGAAGCCTCTGCTCGGACAGTGCAGCTTGCCACTCGCGTCCTTCACTGGTTCAGCGCTGCTTGGTGAACGCGCGCACGCGATGATCGCGAGTAGCCCAACGGCGAATGCGCTCCAGCGCGTGCCTGAAGCAGGATTTGGATTTGCCGCCACCATGCGCGAGAAGCTTACACGACTTACTTCTTCGGCACGCCCTGCCCGGGCAAACGCCCGTACGCCTCGTCCGCGAGTTTCACGAGCTCTCCGCATTCACTGAGATCGAGATTCTTCAACTCGAAGGGGTCCTTTGCTAGGTCGTGGCAGCGCCAACCGCTGTCCCAAGCGCGGGACTCGAGCTTCATGTTTTTCTTCATGATACCCCAGTTTTCGAAGGCGCAGCTCCACACTCCGGTGCAGTTGCTCATCAACAGGGGTTGGGCGCTGAGCGCGGGGCGGAGCAAGCTGTGGCCGGGCATGCGCGTTTGGTATTGCGCGATGGCTGGGTCCTTGTTGACGCCCATCAGGTCCAAGATCGTCGGCGCGAGGTCGACGTGGAAAACGTACTCGTTTCGCTTGCTGCGCAGCGCTTGCGTTTCTTCCGGGGTGAGCGTGCCAGTGGGCGCGTCGATCCACGCGGGGACGTGGATTTCTTCGTCGAAGATGCTGAAGGTGTGGCCCATCTGGTTGTGTTCGCGGAACGCTTCGGCGTGATCGCTGGTGTAGACGATCACGGTGTGTTTGCCGGCTTCCGTCGAGCGCACGTAGCTGAGCATCTTCGCCAGGTGTTGGTCTTGTTGGTAGACCGCGTTCTGGTAGAAGTTTTTGAAGTACGGGTTGTCTTCGGGGGCTTTGCTGGTGGTCGAGGGTTGAAACGGCTGCGGGCCGCTCGGCTCGAGGTAATACGGATAATGGACGTTGGACAGCTGCACCACCGCCATGAACGGCTCGCGCAGCGTGTTGAACTCGGCGATCACGCGATCGGCGAGTAAGCCCTCGGGCGCGCCCATATCCAAATCAGCCGTGGGCTCGAGATCGGTCGCGCTGAAGAATTTGGTTACACCCAGGTTTTTGACCCATAGCCGCGCGTTACCGAACAGCATGTTCTGGCTGGTCCAAAACGCGGTGTCGAAGCCGGCTGCGTGCGCGTAATCGAAGATCAGCGGCCAGGTGTGCAAGTTGTCGCGCGACTCGACCGGGCTGAGTCCAGACCAGAGCACGGCCAACGAGACCGCCGTCGTGGAGTCCATCGAGCGCATTTGCGGGAACGCGAAGCGATTGGGGAAGAGCTCATTGGTGGCTTCCGTGCGGCGACAGCCGGCTTCGTATTCGACACAAGTGGCATCGGCGCGCACGCTCTCCAAGATCACGAACAGCACGTTGCGCTTGGGTGTTGGCGCGGGGTGCAGCGTGGGCACCGGCAGTGATTCGCGCGCCCGCGGGCGCGTTTGATTGGATTGGTCGCTCAATCCGAATTGAGTCGCGAGCAAGCCGCCCACCGCGTTGAGGTACAACACGTCCGGCGGCGCAGCCTGCAAGTGGCGGTGCTGAGCCGGGATTACGAAGCTCGCGATGACCATCGCGGGCGCCAAAAAGCCCGTGATTCGCGAGCGCAAACGCGGAGCTCGGAGCCAGCGACGCGCCAGCCACACCAAGGTGAGAGCGATGCACAGCGGCGGCAATTTGGCGCGCAAGTAGTTGCCGAAGTCGGCGAGTAGCTGATTGACGACGCTGTCTTTGAAATTCGACGCGAACAGCGAGACGTCGAGGTTCAAGTACGCGTTGTATTGGCTGTAGAAGTAGGTTTGGCCGCCCACCGCAAAGGTGAAACCGATCACGAACAGTACGGCGGCAACCCAGCGCAGCGCGCCGCGGCGGCGCGAGGCCGCGTGCAGCAACACCGCCCAAACCAACGCTCCCTCGATCAGGGAGGCGAGATAAAACCCCTTGTGCCAGAAGTCGAGGCTCTCGAGGCGCGCGCTGCGGCGCGAGACGTCCATGCCCAGCACGACCAAGGTGGGCACGAGTAGCAGCAGCGGCGCGAGCAGCCGTCGCGATCGGGTGAGGCGCTGCAAACGCGCGAAACGATTGGAAGCGACCAGCGGCACCGTGAGAGCTGCTGGATCGCGCGCGACTTTAGGTTCTCCCGGCACGGCGAGCGGCGCAGTGTAGCTTAAACGTCACCGAAAGCTCACTTCTTTGCTCCCTAGGTGAGGATTTCGTGACTGCTCAAGTCTTGGCCGACTTGTCCGTTCTGTCCCAGCATGGGCCGCTCGCGTCTGTTAAAAATCTCGGCAATTTTGCTGCTTCTGGCCTCGGCCTGTAAGCAGCCGGCGGCGGCCGTCACGCCCGAGAAGGAGCCTCGCCCGCACAAAGCCAAAGAAGGCAAGGGCCGCGCAGAGGCAAAGGCGAGCAGCGACGACGGCAAGGGCGAAGAGAAGGCCGAAAAGTCAGACGAGCCGCCCCAAAAGTACATCGTACCCTTCGCCTGGGAGACCTCGAAGGGTGAACCCCTCGCGCTCACCCGTGCGTTCTTGAAAGAGTCTTTCGAGGACAACAAGACCTACATGGAGCACGGACCGAAGTTCTTTTCGGCCTTTGCGGACGCCGAGCTGCCGCGCGCGACCGTGATCACCTGCTCCGACTCGCGCGTTCAACCGCAAGCTTGGGACGAAACCAGCGAGAACGACGATTATACGGTGCGCAACTTTGGCAACACCCTCGCGGGTGATGACGCATCGCTCGAATACGGCGTGGAGCACTTACAAACACCGCTCTTGCTGATCATCGGTCACACCGGTTGCGGCGCGGTGAAGGCCGCCAGCGGCGACACCTCGAAGCTGAGCAAGCCGATGCAGGCGCGGCTCAAGAACCTACAGATCCCGCGTCCGAGTGCGGGCAGGAACGAGAATCAGATCTGGGCCGACGCGGTGATTGCCAACGTGCACAACCAAGTCGGGCTGGCGCTCAAGAAATACGGCAAGCGCGTGCAGGGCGGCGCGTTGACAGTGGTCGGCGCGGTGTTCGACTTTCGCAACGATCTGGGCCAGGGCGCGGGCAAGTTCATGATCGTGGACGTGAACGGCAACGGCGAACCCGAGCGCATGGAAGCGTTCATGGCCGCCATCAACGAAGGTCCGACCGCGGGCAAGCACGGCAAGAAGCACGGGCGCGATTCATTGACGTCGGAAGACGCGATCCATTCGCTGGAGCAAGTGAAAGGCATCATCACCCGCGAAGTCGCGGCAGCCACGAACGACTCGGCAAACGCCGGTCACGTCGACTGACACGTCGTCTGATTTTTTGATGGTCACGCGTTCCCAACGGAGCGCGTCACAGCCTTCGGCGTCGAGCTGCGGGGACTCGAAATCGACGGTGAACTGCGCGGCGTCGGCTCAACCGTTGTTGCCCAGGAGCAACGACGTGAGCACGTAATTGGCAATCAGGATGGAGACCGCGCTATGCACGACCGCCTGCGTCGTCGCCTCGCCCACGCCGCGCGCGCCGCCTGAAGCGTTGAAACCACGGGTGCAGGAAATCGCGGCGATCAGAAAGCCGAACACGGCGGCTTTGATCAGACCCATGAAGTAATCGCTCGGCAGCAAGTGCCGCTCGATGTTGCCGATGAACACGCCGGGATCCACGCCCAGCCATTTCACCGCGACGAGCCATGCGCCCGCCATACCGACGCAGGTGTACAAGATGCACAGCAGCGGCACGGTGAGCACAGCCGCCAACAAGCGTGGCGACAGCAGGTATTGCACCGGACTCACGGCCATCGTGACCAGCGCGTCGATCTGCTCGGTGATGCGCATGTTGCCGAGCTCGGCGGCCATCGCGCTGCCCGCGCGCGCAGCCACCATCAGCGCGGCAAATACCGGTGCAATCTCGCGCGTGAGCGAGACTGCGACGACTTGTCCGACCACGCCTTCCGCGCCGAAGGCGCGCAAGCTGTACGTGGTTTGCAGCGCCAGCACCATGCCGCTGAACACGCCCGTGAGCGCCACGATGAACACCGAGCCCACACCGATGAATTCCATCGCGCTCAGCAGCTGCCCGATGCGATACGGTGGGCGAATCAGCCAAACCAGTGACTCACTGGTCAGCTGAATCACCGAGCCGACCATCTCCAATACCGAGATGAACGGCTTGCTGAGGGCGGCCCACACTGGGGGCATTTCAGCTTCGCTCGGCTCGGTGTCGGCCACGATCAACCCTTCGCGCCCAGTTCGGCAACGGCGGCGCGCGAGCGACGGCCCGTCGCAGAAACCACGACTCGCCGCGGATCGAGCGCGAACGTCATCAGCAGCGCATCGCCGCCCAGTTGCGCGACGTACGGCTCACCCCACTCCACGAGCAAGATGCGTCCGTCGTCGCGTTGCGCATCCAGACCGAGCTCACGCAACTGCTCCGGGCCCGTCAAGCGATACAGATCCGCGTGCGCCAGGGGCGGCGTGGTTTCGTACTCTTGCACTAGGGTGAAGGTCGGACTGGTCACGCGCAGCGTGCTCGGTAGGCCGAGCGCACGGCACAGGGCGCGCACGAAAAAGGTCTTGCCCGAGCCAAGCGGGCCGGTCAGCACGACGAGATCGCCCTCGGCGAGGGAGGGC
>Ga0164241_10005778_pt1 | contig 11448 bp, 10 predicted proteins | sample OricomyardsoilBY_FD_108780 | JGI IMG/M metagenome (GOLD analysis project Ga0164241, IMG submission 108780) | Backyard soil microbial communities from Emeryville, California, USA - Original compost - Back yard soil (BY) | ecosystem: Environmental > Terrestrial > Soil > Unclassified | place: USA... | reverse complement strand
GCTCACGTGGAGGGGCTGGATACGGCACGCGGCGATTTGTACGCACGGGGCCAGCGCCTCGCGTTCGATGAGTTGGTGCTGGCCCTGGGCAGTCGCGTCGACACGAGTCTGGTGCCTGGCGCCCAAGAACACGCCCTCAGTCTCGACGCCGACTCCGTGCCCACGTTGCACGAGCGACTGCGAGCCGCGGTGCGCGGAGACGGGTCCGTCGTGGTGTGTGGCGGCGGGCTGAGCGGCATCGAGATCGCCGCCGAGTTGGTGGAGCGCTGGCCCGGGCTGCCGGTCACGTTGCTCAGCCAGTCCGTGCTCGGTCCGGATCTCTCCGAGCGGGCGCGCCGCTACATCCGTCGGTTCCTCGTCCAGCACGGCGTGCGACTGCACGAAGGGGCCAGTGTGCAGCAGATCGAGCGCGACGCCGTATGCTGGAGCGACGGGCAAAGCGCGACTGCACAGCGCAGCGCGGCAGCGGTGTGTATCTGGGCAGGAGGCTTCGTCGGCTCGCCGCTGCCGGCCCAGGCAGGGTTGCGTGTCAATGCGATCGGGCAAGCGTGCGTCGATGCGCAGCTGCGCTCGCTGTCCCATCCGCAGATCAGCGTCGTGGGGGATGCCGCTGCGCTGGAGGGCAGGGCAGCAGGCTCACTGCAGCTCTCCTGCAAGGTGGCCATGCCCATGGCGCTGGCCGCCGCCGACAACCTCGCGCGCCGTCATCGGCAGCTGCCCGAAGCACCGTTCGAGTTCGCCGATGGTGGCGTGTGCGTGTCGCTAGGCCGCCGCGCAGGCGTGTTCGATCTGCGCTGGGCGGACGGCTCCCCGCGCGAGCGGATGAGCAGCGGCCGCAGCGGAGCGCTGCTCAAGGAGCTGGTCTGTCGCTATACGGTGCTGCGCCTGCGCGCGGAGCGCTCCAGCGTCTGGCCGCTCTCCCCGCTCGAGGTCCGCGTCGAGTGACCCTGGCCCGGTAGCGCTCCCGACCCGGGTGTCGCTTCGGTACACCGCGCCCCCGGAATCCCCGCTCGAGCCCGGCTGCGCGGGTTGCCCTACACGCTCGCCGGGCACGCTCGGGAACCGAGACTGGGCTACCTCGCCGCCAGAGCCCCGGCGGGGGAGGCTTCACGACTCGGGCGTTTGCCCGTATCTTGCCTGGTGGAGCCAAAGGGACCCGGCGCGAAGTCGAAACCGCCGGGGCCGCCCGGCGCGGACACGCTGAGCAGGCTGCGCGCCATGGTGATCGATGCGCCGGTGCCGGCGCCGGGCTCGGTGTTGTTCGGCTATCTGAATCGTCCGACGGCTCCGCGCATGCCGGCGGTGAAACAGCCTCATGGGACGCTCCTGCTCACGCAGAGCTCGCCCCCCGACGAGAACTCGCTCCAACACGCGCTCTCCACCCATCCCAAGCCGAGTTGGAGCGATCGTCAGGGTCCTCCCACGCAGCGACCCGAGGCGCCCGTCTTCATCTCGACCAGCCCGAGCCCGATCCCCGACGCTAGCGCCGAGCTCAGCGGCACGCTCACCCGCATCGATGGGCCGAGCGCAGGGCGAGTGGCTTCCATCCCCTCGCACCAGCTCACGATCGGTCGCAGCCCACAGGCGGATCTGCATCTGGCAGAGGATGGCGTCAGCCGCAAGCATGCCCGCATTTGCTGGTCCAATGGCGCGTACGTGCTGGAGGACCTCGGCTCACAGAACGGGACGTTCCTCGGGGGAAAACCCGTCAGTGTCGTCCAGCTGCGTCAAGGAGATCTGATCCGTATCGGTCCCACCGCAACGCTTCGCTTCTGCTGGATGGATGAGCATCAGAAGAATCTGTTGGAGGAGCTGTACGAGAGCAGCGTGCGGGATCCGCTCACCGGAGCGTTCAACCGCCGCCACTTTGCTGAACGTCTCGAGGCCGAGCTCGCCTACGCCAAGCGCCATGGGACGGCGTTGTCGCTGCTCTTGCTCGATATCGATTACTTCAAGAAGATCAACGACCAGTATGGTCATCTCGAGGGGGACCGCGTGCTCGGTGAGCTGACGCGCGCTTGTCACCGGACCCTACGCACGGAGGACGTCTTGGCGCGTTACGGTGGCGAAGAGTTCGCAGTGCTGCTCCGCGGCGTGGCGCTGGACGGAGCGGCGCGCGCCGGGGAACGGTTGCGCTGTTCGGTCGCCGACCACGTCTTCATCGGCAGCGCTCCGTTTTCGGTCAGTGTCAGCGTCAGCGTGGGCTGCGCGTCGCTTTCTTGCCTGAAGGAGGCGAGCTCCAATGCCTTGATTCACCTCGCGGACCAGCGCCTCTACGAGGCCAAGCAGGCGGGTCGCGGCCGCGTCGTGGCCGAGGGCTTCGTGCCGTAGTCAGCGAGCGTTTTGCAGCAGGTGCTGGGCGACCAGCGAGACTGACATCGTGAGTGCCTCGTAGCCGAGCGCGTTCAGGTGCACGTCGTCTGCCATCACATCAGGCGTGAGCCTGCCGTCATTTTCTAGAAACACGGAGCCCGCTTCCACGAGCGTGATCGGGTCGCTGCTGAGGCGTCGCAACTGCGCGTTGGTGGCGTCGCCCGCGACGCGCAGCGGATCGGTGGCGGTAGCTCCTTGCGGCAGAAGCGCGAGCAACAGGATCTGGCTCGCTGGCAGCTGCTCGCGAATGCGACCGAGCACGGCCCTCACGCCACGTGCCGTCTCCGCGGCAGAAAAGCCGTGCCTCAGGTTCTCACTGCCCACCGAGAGGAGGAGCAGGCGGGGCGAGAGCCCGTCGAGCGCTCCGTGCTCCAGGCGCCACAGGACTTGCTGCGTCTGATCACCGTCCAGCGCCAGGTTCAGCGGCTTGTATTTGCCCCACTGCTTCTTGAAGGCGCGCGAGGCGAACCAACCCTCGGCGAGGGAATCTCCGAGCAGCACCAGTTGCGCCCCACTGCGGCCCGGCGCGCGCAGCAGCGCTTCGTGGCGGGCTTGCCATTCGCTGGCGTCGGCAGTGTCGGCCAGTGGTGGCGCTGCGAGATCCGCGCGCAGTCGTGGCTCCGGTTCGGGAGGCGTGACCGGCTCCGGTGTGACGGTGGGTGTCGGCAGCGCCGCGGGGGGCGGCGTGGCGGGAGCTGCTCCGCCGCAGGCGACGGCGAAGCAGGAGAGTGCGAGCCCGGACAGGGCGACGAGGCAGCGCGTGACCGCGAAACGTGTGTGCCCAGACCGGCAGCGAGCAGAGTGCATGACCATCCTTTGGTGCCCCATTCTGTTGCTGCGTCAAAGCAGAAAAGCTGGCCTCAGGACGGTGGCGCAAGCGCGCCCAGGGCGAAGCAGTAGAAGGCGCCGTAGCCACCACCGGCGCCGACGCGGAAGTCCCCCGGTGGTGCTCCCGTGCCGCCGTTGACATCGTAGCCCGGCTCGCAGCCGCTGATGGTGTGATCGTCGATCCAGCGTGCGCCCAGGGCGTTGTCGCCGCCAACGCCGGCACCGAAGGCGCGTGGCCAGGAGTGACCTACAGGGATCTGACCGCCCAGGCCCGCACTGTTGCCCTCGCGCCCGTGCACGGTCTTGGACGTCCAGTCGTTGCAGGTGGCGACGGCCCCGTTGGAGCCGTCCTCGTACAGCTTGCCACAGCTGTCGGAGCCCGTCAGAACGTCGTGGTTGTCCTGCCCGGTGAGCTGCGCCGCCTCGCCGTTTTCGTCGCTGAACATCCGGTTCAGCGGCGGCGCGGCCCCGCTCGGGCGCCCGCTAGCGTTGGGCAACAAGCCCGCTCGATCGCGCGCAAACAGCACGCCGTTGAAGTCGTACCAGGGGCCCGGTCCCACCCGGCCGATGGCGTCGACGCGCGCGCCGTCGATCGTACCCGACGAGCTGAGGAACGCGCGCCACACCTTGGCATCGCCGGGGTTGACCCGCTGTGCGAGCAAGCTGCAGATCTCGTCCGCGCCACGCAGCCCGCCCAGGTCGCCCCCATGGCCCTGCGCGGGATCGGGCGCGGGGGCGAATCGTCCCGCGCCGAGCCCGTACAGCCCCGCCTGGCTGGTGACGAAGAAGCTGAAGTGCGGCAGCGGATCCGTCGACGCACCCGCATCCTGCGGCGCGGCGTCTGGCGGCGGCTCGCTCACCACGTCCTCCAGAGTGCAGGCGCGGGGTTGCTGCACGTTGGCGTCCAGCCGCGGAGCGATCAGGATGTCCTCATCGGGCCCACATCCGAGCAGGTTCGCCGCGGCGAAGGTCACCAAGCACAGGCTCGATGGCAAGCCGCGAGGTCCGATCGATACCGCGCACCTTTTGCTGCGCTGCTCGCTTCTCATCGTCTGCACAAACGGTCGCGAATCTGCTGGCCCAAAGTGGCGGGAAGCGCGGGGTGAGCGGTGCGCGGGCCCCCTGGGGCTCAAAGCCGGAGCACGGCCGCCGTACACGAGATGGAGACCCGTGCGCGCCGATCTCCCTTCCCTGTACCGTTTTGGTGCACCGCTCTGCGCCGTGCCGGCGCTGTCCCTCTGGCTCGTTGGCTGCGCCACGGAGCAAAGCCCTGGCCCTGGCGGCGGCTCCGAGTTGCAGGGCGAGCCGCCCGACATGCCGTACGCGCCCTGCGCCAGCGAGCGGCAGGTGGGCGAGTTCACGATCGAGCGCGGCGCGGACTACACGAGCGTCGAAGGCAAGGTGTACGACGCCATAACACCCAACCGCGTGGCGCAACTCGAGGCTCGCGAAGGGGAGTGCCAGCTGCTCGCCTTGCCCGCGTTCCTGTGCAACCCCGGCTGCCCCGTATCGACCGAGACCTGCGGCGCTGACGGCCACTGCATGCCCTTGCCGCAGCCGGTGGCAGTGGGAGCGGTGCACGTGAGCGGCATGGTGGTGCCCGTGGAGCTGACCGCCAACGCGGTCACCGGTGGCTACCGACCGCGCGGCGCGCAGCTGCCGCATCCCGGGTTCGAGCCCGGCGCGGCGCTCGCGCTGCAAGCCAGCGGCGGCGACTTCAGCGCGTTCGAGTTGTGGGGTTGGGGCATCTTCCCCCTCACTCAGGTCGACGCGCCCGTGCACGTCGCCGCGGGTACCCCCACCACGCTTGGCTGGGCAGCGCCCCAGAGCGCCGGCCCGGGCCGCCTGCACGTGAGCCTGAACGTGAACAATCATGGCCGCAACAACGCCTGGATCGAATGCGACTTCGCCGACGACGGCGCCGCCGAGATCCCGGCGGCGCTGATCGACGCGCTGCTCGCGCACGGCCAGTCGGGCTTTCCCACCGTCAACTTTAGCCGACGCACCGTGACCTCCAGTGAGCTGGATTGGGGCTGCGTGCAGCTCGCGGTATCCTCGACCCTCTCCGCCGGGGTATCGCTCGGCGGCCTCACCTCGTGCAACGACAGCAGCATGTGCTCCGCGGGCCAAACGTGCCGCCCGCTGGAGCGCTTCTGCGAGTGAGTGGCCGCGGGCCGCCCGGGCCGCCGCTTGCCCTCAGCCGAGCGGGCGCAGCAGAGCTGCTGCCGACCACGTCAAGGGCGCTTGGCCGTGATTGTCTCCCGTCAGCGTGCTTCGTTCGAGGTAGTAGTTCTCTTCGTCGCCGGCGTACCTGTCCGCGGGGTACCCGTGGGACTCTGGCAAGTACAGCCAATCGCTGATGTTTTAGGGATCGGTCCCCGCCAGGGGCGCACGGATATCAGCTCTGCCAGGACACTCCAGCGGTCCACGCCCGGCGTACCTATCGTCCTTTTGCCGTCCCAGCGGGAGCGCTGACGCAGCTGCAGCGGCCGGTCGGCTCTGTGACGACCGTCGCGCAGTCGAGCGGAGCAAACCACTCGGCGTGACCTGCCCGAAAGCGCGCAGCGACGCGTCCGAAGCTCACGTAGTAAACCGCTTGCGCGCTGGATGCACTGCCCGTGACGACCACTTGGATCGGGCCGAGATGCATCGGCCACACGGCGACCTCGTGAGTTCCGTCTGCCTCGAGTCGGGAGAGAGCACCACAAGGTGCGGCGACGACGAGGGACTCGCCCGCCGCGTCCAGGCTGAGCGCTGCCGGGCAGCCTTTCAACACTGCCGCCGGTCGAAGCCGCCATTGCCCTTCGACGCTGCGAGAGATCTCGTAGACCGAGGTGCGCAGCGCGCAAGCATCGCCGTGGCACAAGCCGGCCACTCCCAGGATGCCGAACTTTGACATGCCGACCCAGCGCACCGAGTCGACCAGGTTCTGGTCCAGGGGCTGTGCTTCCAAGGTGCCTGCCCGGAGCCAATACAGGCCGCCTCCGTTTTCGCCGCGATCCACCGCTACCAGCCAACCGTCTTCGACTTGGACGACGCTGCGCGCTCCACTCGAGCCAGCGTCGAGCACCGGTGGTGGTGCGAACGGCAGAGCATCGACAGCTCGCGGCCGCTCCGTGACTCTCACCGGTACGAGCTGATCACCCTCTCGCTGCCAGCTCAGCCAGGGCTGCGTGCCGAGATACGTACACTGTTCGTCGTGGGGCGGCGCAGACAGCGCGGCAATCCCGGGCCAGGGCGAACGTTCCACGCGCGACGCCGCGCCCGCGGGCGATGAGTGTGCCCCTGCGGGCGGGCGGGGCTCGGCAGCAGAGGCCGGAGGAACGAGAGTGGTGGAGGGCGCGCAGTGGCATTGCAGCCCTGCCAGGAGTACCCACCACGCAAGGCCGGCCTCGTGCTTGGCTTTCAAAAGGGACATCCGAGGTTCGTGAGCGTGCCGGGGCTGGGGCTATACTGTTGCCCGCAGCCTGTCGCTGTCGATAACACGAAATACTCCCGCATCGTGGTGATCGCCTCGTTCTCGTCCCCTGTGGAAATGCCGGGCACGGAGGCCGCGGTGTGCGTGTGATAGTAGCCCACCACTTTGTCACCGGCCGAAAGCGAGATGACTGCGGCGCATTGCAACGGAAGCTGAGAAGTCTTGGGTGCCCCAGCGGAAAAACCTCCCGCTGCCTTCTTCACGATCAGGCCACAGTATTCGAAGCGGTCCCCGTCTGCGAGGGTCGCGAAGTAGGCGTCGACCATTGCGGAGCCTGCAGTAGTGAGTATGTCGCTGCTATCGTACAGGGCTTGTTCGAGCTGCCCCAGTCTGGGTTCCTGCAAGCCTTCGTCACCGAGCTCGTCCTGCGACAGGCATCCGCTCGTGGCTGCGCTCGACAGTAGTATCCCCAGGGCCCAGGCTCGCCAGCTGCGCGCCAACGGGTCGTTGCCGCTGTTCATGCAATGCTTCATGTTGCCCTGCCTTCCACGCGTTGATTCGTTCAGCTCAAAAGGTCGCGAGGCGGCGCTGCCCCTCGTTGCTTGCGCCAGTGTCGAGTCTAGCGCATGTGCTCCTCCCGTCGCTGAAGCGACGAGGATCTACGGGCGACACGTCGCTCCGATGAGCGTTTCAAGGTCGAAGCGCTGGGCGAGACTGACACACATGAAACCGAGCGGACGCAGGGGCGGGCGTGACGGCCAGCCTCTCTGAGCTCCGCCACGTCGAGGGAGCAGACTGCGGCGGCGCAGGCTCAGCCCCAGGCCGTGCTCAGGGATCTCTGATCACTGGTCGTGGCCGGCAGGCGGGCGCTTCTTCGGTCGCGCAAGGCCCCGCGCTACGGCCTTGCTCGAGGTTCGCTTCCGCTCGGAGGGCGCCGACGGCTGCAACCCGAGCGCGCCGCAGGCCGCTTCGACTGCCGCGTCTTTGATCTTCTCCGCCTGCTCCTCTGCGAACTCCACCACGCTGTCGGAGAGGCCGCCGATCGCGATCGTGGCGCGCACCCGATCGGCGACCGACGCTTGCGATCCGCTCAAGAGCGCGATCAGTCGGCGGCGCGAGTCGAGCAGGCGCGCGCCGAGACCGAGCGCGCCCAGCGTCGAAAGGTCGCGCACGAGCAACGTCAGTACTTCGCGGTGGGCCTGCAATAGATCAAAATAGCCCGCGAGCAGCGCGCGAGCATCCAACGGGCGCACGGCTTCGTTGCTCGCGATGAAATCATTACAAGCGTCGATCAGCGGCAGCACGATGCTCTGCAGCAAGGCCTCGCGCGAATCGAAGTGATAATACAAGGCCGGCTTGGAGATGCCGAGCCGCTCCGCGATCTCGCGCAGGCTGGTCTGCTGAACGCCGCGAGCAATGAACAGATCGCGCGCCGCCACCAGGATGCGCTCGCGAGTATCGGACGGTCGGGCCATCGAACCTAGCTTAGCGGATGCCCTAAAAAGAAATCTTTGCCGGAGCCTCCGCGAGGTGCTTTATTGGACATTACTTACCGGTCGGTAATTAATGGACTGCCAGCATCGGGGACGTATGCGGATTTTGATCTCGGGAGCTAGCGTGGCGGGGCCGGTATTGGCCTACTGGCTGCGCCGTCACGGCTTCACGCCCACCTTGGTCGAGCGCGCGCCGGGGCCGCGCAAGACCGGGGGCCACGCGGTGGACCTATTTCGCCCGGCGATCGAGATTGTCGAACGCATGGGCGTGCTGCCCGCCATCCTGGGCAAGACCACCGCGAGCGATGTTCTGACGCTGCTGAGCGACGCCGATCCCGCGGGGGTCGAGATCGAGTTGAAGCGCTTCATGGCGGCCTTCTCCGATCGCCATCTGGAAATCATGCGCGAGGATCTGAGCGAGATCCTGCACGACGCCAGCTTCGGGATCGAAGCCATCTTCGGGGACTCGATCACGGCCTTGAAACAACGCGAGGACGCCGTCGAGGTCAGCTTTGAACACGCGCCGGCGCGCGAGTTCGAGCTCGTGATCGGCGCTGACGGTCTGCACTCCAACGTACGTCGCTTGGTCTTCGGCCCAGAAGAGCAGTTCACCGAGTATGTGGGGGCCTACCTCGCCGTAGTGACCATGCCGAACTATCTCGGACTGAGCGATCGCACGCTCTTGTACCGGACCCCGGGGCGGATGATCGGGCTGTATGCCGCCCCGCATTCTGGCGACGCGCGCGCCGTCTTTTTGTGGAACAGCGAGCGTCCGCTGGGCGTTCACCACCGGGACATCCCGGGCCAGAAGCAGGTGCTGCGGACGACGTTTGGAGACCTCGGCTGGGAGGTGCCGCGCGTGCTCGCGGAGCTCGACCACACGCCGGCCTTCTACTTCGATTCGGTGAGTCAGCTGAAGCTGCAGAGCTGGTCGCGTGGGCGCATCAGTCTCGTGGGCGACGCCGGCTACTGCCCGGGGCCCGCGATCGGGGGCAGCACCAGCCTGGCGGTGGTCGGCGCCTACGTGCTGGCGGGGGAGCTGGCCGCTGCGCGAGGGGATCACTCTCGGGCCTTCGCTGTCTGTGAAGCCAGCCTGCTGCCCTACGTGCTGGCGAGCCGTCGCTTCGCCTTGCATACAGCTCGTCAGCTGATCGCCCGCGGCCGTGGGGAGCTGTGGCTGCAAGCTCGCGCCTTGCGCCTGCTCAGCGTGATGCCGGCGCGCTGGGGGCGGGCCATCGTCGATCTCGGGCGTCAGCGCACGCGCCTGCACGACACGATGCTGGTCCGCGACTACACGAGCGAGGCCGGCGTCGCGGGCTGAGGTTCCGCTAGGCGTCCGGCTTGGTCTTTGTAGCGAGCCGTTGCTGCAGAGCTTGGCGCCGTAGCATGGCCTCTGCGCCGAACCAGCTGTCGATGGTGGCGGCGATCTCGGCGTCCGGCAGCGCCTTGCCGCCGAAGGGATCGAGGGCTCGTTTGTGCACCGCGAACGCCAGGGCGGGCTTTTCCCCCAGGCTGCGCGCGCAGAGCACGGAGGCAGCCCGCACCTCGCTCGCGGGCAGCACTCGACTCACCAGCCCGCCAGCGAGCGCGCGCGGGGCCGAGACCACCTCGGCTCCGAGCAACATCGAGCGCGCCAGCTCCGGGCTCGCAGTGGCAGCGAGGGCATGGATCATGGCGGCAGGCAGGCAGACCGCCAGATCCACCTCGTTGACCGAGAGCGTTGCGCCGTCTGCCATCAGTCGGAAATCTGCGGCCAATGCCAGGATGGCTCCGCCCGCGAAGGCGTGCCCTTCGAGGGCGCACACCACCGGTTTGGGCAGGCTACGCAGGCGCTCGAAGAGCCGCACGAAGCGGGTGAAGAACGCCAACATGGCTGGCCGCTCGTAGGCGAACACCTCCGCCGCATCGAAGCCGGCACAAAAGACCCGCGGCAGCGCGCTGGCCAGCACGACCGCGCGCACGTCGGTGTCGTCGGCCACTTGCTCGAGCGCACGCTGGAACTCCAGCACCAGCTCGCCGTTCAAGGCATTGGCTTTGCCCCGCCCGAGCTCCAGGCAGGCCACGTGGTCCTCGACATTGACTCGAAGAAAGCTCATCGCTCACTTGCTCCTCAGCGCGGTACCTTGCGCACGTACAGTAGCAGGCAGGTCAGCGTGAGCGCGGCGAGCCACAGACCGCTGCTGGCGGGTAACATGCCGAAGACGGCGTCGCCGCCGAGCAGCGAGCGCACGTGAGCGCGAGGCCAGGGCAGCGCCGCCAGACCATCACCCGAGCCGAGCAGCCAGTCGCCGATCAGAAACAAGGCTCGTCCCCAGGCGCCGCCGAGCAGCTGAGCCAGCGCCAGGCAGGCCGTGTAACTGGCGGCGGCGAGCACAGCGCAGCCCAGGAGCGCCGCCCAGCTCGTGCCCAGCCCCGCACCGAGCCCGAGCGAGGGATCGCTGCTGGCCGCGCCGAGCCCGAGGGCCAAGCTGCCGACCACGATCGCCACGGCGCTGGTCAGCGCAATCGGGAACGCCAGGCGACCCAGCGCAAATGCGCGCCGACCGAGCCCGTAGCGAACCCAGAGCGAACCCATCAGCGCATCCAGGCCTGCGTCGAGCCGGCTGCTGAGCGCAAACGAGAGCAGCGGGATCACGAGACCGAAGGTCACCCCCTCGAGCAAGTTGGTCTGGGCGCGCCGTGCGCCGCTCTCGAGCGTGATGGATTGAGCCTCGATGATCCCTGCGCCCGCGACGGCCAAGAGGGCGACCAGCGCGGCGGTGCCGGGCCAGATCCAACCGAGCGTGGACTTGGCGCTGAGCCAGCCGTGACGAAAGGCGGTCTGCATCAGAGGCGCCTCGGCAGTTCGACGGGCGCGGGGCGCCGGCCGTCCTGCGCCGCGCGATAGGCGGCGTGGGCGAGCCCTGCCGAGGCGCCGTGCACCGCATCCAGGTCGGGGCTGGCGACCCGCAGCTGGCGCAGCTCCACGCGAGCTGCGAGCGCCGCTCGTGTCACCGCCAGCGCGAGCCGCTCGAGATCGCTGCCGCAGAGCTCGATGCGACCTCCGGCGCGGTCGTCGAACGAGGCCTGCTCGACCTCGGGCGAGGTGGCCAGCTCCGCCAGCAGCCGGCGCGGAGCGTCGCACTCCACCCACAACTCGACGCGTAGCCCCGGCGTCATGGCGGACGGCCAGGCGTGGCTCGGATCGCGAGCGAGCACGCCCCGCTCCAGCACGAGCAGGCGCCCGCCGTAGTGTCGCGCGTCGGCGACGCTGCGCGTGGCGACGATCACGGGCACCTCGAGCGCGAGCGCCTGCAGGCGTTCGAGCACGTGCGCGCCAGTGCCGCCCGCTGCTGC
>Ga0164241_10005777_pt1 | contig 11449 bp, 9 predicted proteins | sample OricomyardsoilBY_FD_108780 | JGI IMG/M metagenome (GOLD analysis project Ga0164241, IMG submission 108780) | Backyard soil microbial communities from Emeryville, California, USA - Original compost - Back yard soil (BY) | ecosystem: Environmental > Terrestrial > Soil > Unclassified | place: USA... | reverse complement strand
GGCATGGTCGACGTGTCCGGCGCCGGCAACGACCTCAAGGTCAACGACGCCAAGGTCATCTGCGGCGGCGTACACACCGCCAACGCCACCGTCTACCTGATCGACTCCGTGCTCATGCCGAAGTCCTGATCACAGACCAGGAGGGGGTGGCGACCGGGGTCGTCACTCCTTCCGCCGTCCGGGGTCACCGCCGCCGCGGGGCGGCGGTGGACACGACGGTGCCGGGGCCGTCGAGTGCCCGCCGCAGCAGCCGGTCCACAGGCACGCCGCGGATCGAGGCGTCCAGCACCTGCACGGTGTGCGCGACCGGCAGTCGCTGTCCCATCCGGGCCAGCGTGGTCGCGACCTGCATCCAGCACCCGGGGTTGGCCGTGACCATCACCTGGGCGCCGGTGGCGAGTACCGCGCCTGCCTTGCGCTCGCCGAGCTCGCGGGCGGGCCCGGGGTGCAGCAGGTTGTAGGTTCCCGCGCTGCCACAGCAGATCTCGGCCTCGCGCAGCTCCTTGATCTCCACTCCGGGGATGCCGCGCAGCAGGCGGCGCGGCTGTGTCCGCACCCCTTGCGCGTGCCCGAGGTGGCAGGCGTCCTGGTAGGCGACGGTCATCGGCAGCGGGTGCCGCGTCGCGACCGGGCCCAGCTCGTCGAGCAGCTCGGCGACGTCGCGTGCCTTGGCGGACAACGCCTCCGCGCGCTTCGCCCACCCCGGCTCGTCGCGCAGCTGGTGGGCGAAGTCCTTGAGGTTGGACCCGCACCCGGCCGCGTTCGCGACGATGTTGTCCACGCCGGCCGCCTCGAAGGTCTCGATGACCCGCTTGGCGAACGCGAGCGCCTCGGGCTCGCGGCCGGCGTGCGCGGACAGCGCGCCACAGCAGCTCTGCGCGCGCGGCACCACGACCTCGCAGCCCTCCGCGGCGAGCACCCGCACGGTGGCGGCGTTGACGTCCGGGAAGAAGGTGCCCTGCACGCAGCCGGTGAGCAGCCCGACCGTGCGGCGCTTGGTACCGGTCGCGGGCGTGCGCTCGGCCAGCTTCTCGACCTTGCCGAGCCTGGGTGCGAGGGACTCCATGGCCTGCAACGGTTCCGGCAGCTTCCCGAGCAGGCCGCTGCGTGCGAGCAGCCTGCCGAGGCCGCTGGCCTGGTAGGCGCGCAGCGGGCCGCGCAGTGCCCGGAGCCGCCGCGGGTACGGGAACAGGCCGTAGATCATCCGGCGGAGCCACCGCTGCGACGGCGGCCGCGTCACCCGCCGTTCCAGCTGCGCCCGGGTGGCCTCGATCAGCTTGTCGTACTGCACGCCGGACGGGCACGCGGTCACGCAGGCCATGCAGCCGAGGCACTGGTCGAGGTGGCGCACGCTGCTCGCGTCGAACACGTCGCCCTGTACGGCGCCCTTCATGATGTCGATGCGCCCGCGCGGGCTGTCCATCTCCTCCCCCCACAGCACGTACGTCGGGCAGGTGGGCAGGCAGAATCCACAGTGGACACAGTCGTCGAGCAGCGCCGGGTCCGGCGGGTGGTGGTCGTCGAACGCGGCGCCGCGCGGCGGGCCACTGCCCGGCATGCCGAGCCCGACGGTCGCCGCGGCCGCACTGGCCGCGATCGGTCCACCCTGGCCGAGGTCCACGGGACGGCGGGCACCGACCGCCTCGGCGGCGGCCTGGTCGGTGGCCCGGCTCGCGCCCTCGGGCAGCTGGTTGGCGTCCGCGGTCATCAAAGCCCTCCCAGCAGGCGGCCGGGCGACAGGCGCCGTCCCGGGTCGAACTGGTCCTTCACCCGCGTCATCAGCCCGAACGAGTCGGCCACCGGTCCCCAGTGGTCGACGTCCAGGTCTGCCGGTTTGCCCAGGACGACCGCCGACCCGTCGTACGGCGCGATCGCCGCGCGCAGCGCCGCCAGGTCTGCGTCGGCCGGCACGGACAGGTAGGCCACCCCGGTGCACGCGGACGCGGTCCCGGCAGACCCGGCGGGCAGGGCGGCCAGCACCCGCGGCAGGGCGTGCGGCTCGTATGCCATGCGCAGCACCACTCCCCCGGTCGGCCGCTCGCCGAACCAGTCAGGCGGTTCGTCCGCGCGCTCGCCGCCGCCCAGCAGCTCGATCGCGGCCGCTGACTGCGCCTCGACGGACGCGGGGATCGACTCGAACAGCACGACCAGCTCCCCCGAGCCGCCGTCCCAGCGCAGCTCGACCGCGGTCGGCGTGAGGGTCGAGCGGGCCACCAGGTTCGCGAGCCTGCCCGCCTCGGCCGCGTCCGCGACCGGCACGGTCACCGTGCCGGCCGCGGCGGGCAGCGGGTGCAGCCGCCAGGTCGTGGACACGAGCACGCCGAGCGCACCGTGTGCGCCGGTGTAGAGCTTGCCGAGGTCGTAGCCCGCCACGTTCTTCACGACCTTGCCGCCCGCGCGGGCGGTGGTGCCGTCCGCCAACACGACGGTGACGCCGATCAGCAGGTCCCGCACGGTGCCGAAACGCAACCGGCGCGGGCCGGACGCGTTCGCGCCGACGATGCCGCCGAGCGTCGCGCCCGGCTCGGGCGGGTCGAGCGCGAGCATCTGGTTGTGCTCGGCCAGCTGCCCCTGCAACGTCTCCAGCGGCACGCCCGCCTCGGCGACCACGACGAGGTCACCGGGCACGTGCTCGACGACCCGGTCCAGCGCGGTCGTGCGCAGCAGCAGGTCGCACGAGGTCGGCGCGGCGGCCCAGCCGGTCTTGGTGCCCGCGCCCACCGGGACGACGGTGCCGGTCGTGGACCGCAGGATGTCGGCGACCTCGCCCGCCGACGCCGGGGTGGCCATCCCGCCCGGGGTGACGCCCGCGAGCACGGTGTTGTTGTCCGAACGCACGGCCATCTCAGAACACCTCGCCCAGCGCCGGGTCGGGTGCGGTGTCCGCGGTGCGCACCCCCGGCCGCTCGCCGCACAGCCGCGGCGTGGGGAAGAGCTTGCCGGGGTTGGCCAGGCCATCCGGGTCGAACGCGCAGCGCACCAGCTGCATCGTGTCGAGGTCCTCGGCGGTGAACTGACCGGCCATCTTGGACTTCTTCTCCAGGCCCACCCCGTGTTCACCGGTGATCGAGCCGCCTGCCTCGATGCACAGGTCGAGAATCGCGAAACCCAGCTCCTCGGCCGCCTTCGGCGCGCCGGGCACCGCGTCGTCGAACAGGATCAGCGGATGCAGGTTGCCGTCGCCGGCGTGGAAGACGTTGGCCACGCGCAGGTTCGCCTCGTCGGCGAGCGAGCTCATCGAGGCGAGGATCTCCGGCAATCGGGTGCGCGGGATGACGCCGTCCTGTACGTAGTAGGACGGGCTGATCCGGCCGACCGCGGCGAACGCGGACTTGCGGCCCTTCCACATCAGCGCGCGGTCCTCGGCGTCGGCGGCGATGCGCGTCTCGAACGCGTGCCGTGCCCTGGCCAGCGTCTCGACGTGCTCGAACTGCTCGTCCACCTCGACCTGGGGCCCGTCGAGCTCGATCACGAGCACGGCCTCGGCGCCTTCCGGGTAGTTGCACTGCACGGCGGCCTCGGCCGCCTCGATGGCCAGCGCGTCCATCATCTCGATGGCCGCCGGCAGGATCCCGGCCGCGATGATGTCGCTGACCGTGCCTGCCGCGTCGGCGACGGAGTGGAAGCCAACGAGCATGGTCTGCACCGACTCGGGCACCCGCAACAGCCGGACCGTCACCTGTGTGACGACGCCGAGCGTGCCCTCGCTGCCGACGAACGCGCCGAGCAGGTCCAGGCCGGGGTGTTCGGGCGCGCTGCCGCCGAGGTGCACCACCTCGCCGTCGGCGAGCACGACCTCCGCGCCCATCACGTGGTTGACGGTGAAGCCGTACTTCAGGCAGTGCGCGCCACCCGAGTTCTCCGCGACGTTCCCGCCGATGCTGCACACCTGCTGCGACGACGGGTCCGGCGCGTACAGCTGGTCGTGCGGGGCGGCCTCGCGGGTCACCCACAGGTTGATCACCCCCGGCTCGACCACCATCCGGGCGTTGTCCGGGTCGACGTCGACGATGCTGCGCAGCCGGGACAGCACGATCAGCACGCCGTCCGAGACCGGCACCGCGCCGCCGGAGAGACCTGTGCCAGAACCCCTGGCCACGAAGGGAATACCGGCCTGCGCACACAGCTTCACCGTGCGCACCACGTCGTCGCGGTGCTCGGCGAGGACCACCACGCCCGGGCGGACGCGGAACGCCTCCAGCCCGTCGCACTCGTATGTGCGCAGCTGCGCGGGATCCGTGAGCACCTTCGCCGCACCGATCGCCGCGCGCAGCCGTTCCGCCAGCTCAAGCGTGCGAGCAGACGCCTGTTCCGTGTCGGTCATACCCACCATGGTGCGCGGTCGGAGCAAGATGCGCCAAGATCAACCCGCCAGGTCGACGGTCAGGCGTGCGGCGACCTCCTGGAGTACCGGGGCGATCTCCGCGATGCGGCCCTCGGTGATCCGGCCCGACGGCCCGGACACCGAGATCGCGGCCAGCGTCGGGGCGCCGGTCAGCGGCACCGCGACGCAGCGCACGCCGATCTCCTGCTCCGCGTCGTCGGCCGCCCAGCCCTGCGCGCGGATCTCGGCGAGCTCGCCGAGCAGCGCCTGCGGGTCGGTGTGCGTGTTGGGCGTCTTCGCCGGCATGCCGGTGCGCCGCAACAGGGCCAGCACCTGCTCGTCGCGCAGCTGCGCGAGCACGGCCTTGCCCACGCCCGTGCAGTGGGCGTCCACCCTGCGTCCGACCTCGGTGAACATGCGCATGGAGTGCTCGGAGGGCACATGCGCGACGTAGACGACGGCGTCGCCCTCGAGCACGGCCATGTTGGCCGTCTCGCCGATGCGCGCGGCCAGGTCGGCGAGGTGCCTGCGGCCGGCGAACGAGCCGAGCGCGCGGCCCGCAGTCTCGCCGAGGCGGATCAGCCGGGGCCCGAGCGCGTAGCGCCGCGACGGCTCCTGGCGCACGTAACCGTTGTGCTCCAACGACTTGATCAGCCGGTGGACGGTGGGCAGCGGCAGCCCGGTGGCGGCCTCGAGCTCGGCCAGCCGCAGCGAGCCACCCGCGTCGGCCAGCAGCTCGAGCAGGTTCAGCGCCCGGTCGAGGGACTGGACCCCGCTCGCCGTCTTCTCCATCGCCGCCACCGATGCTAACCTTTCATGTAGCAGAATATTTATTCCATAATACGGAATCTGACCATCATTGTCCACGGAAGGACTGCCCGTGGGACACCGGCTCCCGTACCTGGTCAACTGTTCGATCCTGTTCACCGAGCTGCCACTGGAACAACGCCCGGCCGCCGCGCGGGCGGCGGGCTTCGACGCGGTGGAGTTCTGGTGGCCGTTCCCCACCGCGACGCCGGGCGACGCCGAGGTCGACGCGTTCGTGCGTTCGGTGCGCGACGCGGGCGTGCGGCTGGTGGGGCTGAACTTCTTCGCCGGCGACATGCCGGCGGGCGACCGCGGCGTGGTCAGCTGGCCGGGCCGCGAGCGCGAGTTCGCCGACTCCGTCGCCGTGGCGGCCGGGATCGGCGAGCAGCTCGGCGTGGCTGGGTTCAACGCGCTGTACGGCAACCGGGTCGACGGCGAGCAGGCGGAGAAGCAGGACGAGCTGGCCACGGCGAACCTCGCCGTCGCCGCGGCCGCGGCCGCCCGGATCGGGGCGAGCGTGCTCGTCGAGCCGGTCAGCGGCGCGCCGAAGTATCCACTTCGGACAGCGGCGGACGCGCTGGCGGTCATCGACTCCGTCGTGGCGAACAACGTCGCGCTGCTGGCCGACCTCTACCACCTGACGGTCAACGGCGACGACGTCGACGCCGTCATCGCCGCCTGCACGCCACGCATCGGGCACGTGCAGATCGCGGACGCGCCGGGCAGGCACGAACCGGGCACCGGCACGATCCCGTTGCAGGCACAGCTCGACGCGCTCGAGGCCGCCGGCTACCAGGGCTGGGTGAGCCTGGAGTACAAGCCCGAAAGCTCCACTGTGGACGGACTGGACTGGCTACCACGGGAACGCCGGGGTACGGGGGAAGCATCATGAAGATCGCGTTCATCGGACTGGGGATCATGGGTGCGCCGATGGCTCGGCACCTGGTCGACGCGGGGCACGAGGTGCTCGGCGTCAACCGCAGCAGGCCGGCCGTTGACCGGTTCGTCGAGTCCGGCGGCACGGACGGCGGCAGCGTGGCCGAGGCCGTCGCGGCCGCCGACGTCGTGGTGACGATGCTGCCGGACAGCCCGGACGTGGAGTCCGTCGCGTTCGGCGAGGACGGCATCTACGCCAATGCGAAGTCCGGCACGCTGCACATCGACTGCTCGACCATCCGCCCGGACGTCGCCCGCCACCTCGCCGAACAGGGCGCGGCACGCGGGGTGCGGGTGGTGGACGCGCCGGTCAGCGGCGGCGAGGCGGGCGCGAAGGAGGCGGCGCTGTCCATCATGGTCGGCGGCGCCGACGACGACGTGGCCGCGGCTCGCCCGGTGCTGGAGCAGGTCGGCAAGACGGTCGTCCACGTCGGACCCGCCGGCTCCGGGCAGACGGTGAAGGCCGCCAACCAGCTGATCGTCGCCGGCACCCTCGAGCTCGTGGCCGAGGCGATCGTGTTCCTGGAGGCGCACGGCGTGTCCACGGAGGCGGCGCTCGAGGTGCTGGGCGGCGGGCTCGCCGGCAGCACCGTGCTCGCCCGCAAGGGGGCGGGCATGCTGGCCCGCGAGTTCACGCCCGGGTTCCGGATCACGTTGCACCACAAGGACATGGGCATCGTCACCGCGGCCGCGCGTGAGGCGGGCGTGGCCATCCCGCTCGGCGCGCACGTCGCAGGTCTGATCGCGGCGCTGCGCGCGAAGGGCCACGGCGACCTCGACCACAGCGCGCTGCTCAAGCTCGTCGAGCAGCTGTCCGGCCGGACCGGGGAGGGCTGAACGATGACTCGCATGCGTGCCGTGGACGCGGCAGCCCTGATCCTGGAGCGGGAGGGCGTGACGAAGGCGTTCGGCGTGCCGGGCGCGGCGATCAACCCGCTGTACTCGGCGCTGCGCGCGCGGGCGCGCGTCGACCACTACCTGGGCAGGCACGTCGAGGGCGCCGTGCACATGGCGGAGGGCTACAGCCGCGCGAAGCCGGGCAACATCGGCGTCTGCCTGGTGACCAGCGGGCCGGGTGGCACCGACACGGTCACCGGGCTCTACTCCGCGTCGGCCGACTCCGTGCCGCTGCTCGTGCTGGCCGGCCAGGCGCCGGTGGCGAAGCTGCACAAGGAGGACTTCCAGGCCGTCGACATCGCGGCGATCGCCCGGCCGGTCACCAAGCTCGCGACCACCGTGATGGAACCGGCGCAGCTGCCCGGCGCGCTGCAGCGGGCCTTCCACCTGATGCGCTCGGGCCGCCCCGGCCCGGTGCTGCTGGACCTGCCGGTCGACGTGCAGCGGGCGGAGATCGAGTTCGACATCGACGCCTACGAGCCGCTGCCGGTCGAACGACCCGCGGCGACCCGCGAGCAGGCGGCCAGGGCGCTGAACCTGCTCCTCGCGTCCCGGCGGCCGCTGATCGTCGCCGGCGGCGGCGTGATCAACGCGGACGCGGCGGACCTGCTGGTCGAGGTGGCCGAGCTGCTGGGCGTGCCGGTCGTGCCCACGCTGCTGGGCTGGGGCGCGATCCTCGACGATCACCCGCTGATGGCGGGCATGGCCGGCATCCAGACCGCGCACCGCTACGCCAACGCGACCGTGCTCGAGTCGGACCTCATCCTCGGCGTCGGCAACCGGTTCGCCAACCGGCACACCGGCAGCGTCGAGGTGTACCGGGGCGAGCGGACGGTCGTGCACGTGGACATCGAGCCGACCCAGATCGGCCGGATCCTCACCCCCGACCTGGGCATCGTGTCCGACGCGGGTGCGTTCCTGGCCCGGCTGCTCGAGGTGGCCCGCGAGGCGGACCTCCCGGACTTCGGCGAGTGGGCGCAGGCGTGCCGGGCCCGCAAGCGCACGATGCACCGGCGCACCGACTTCCCGGACGTCCCGATCAAGCCGCAGCGGGTGTACCAGGAGATGAACGCGGCGCTGGGCCGGGACGTGCGGTACGTCAGCAACATCGGCCTGTCCCAGATCGCCGGCGCGCAGTTCCTGCACGTGTACCGGCCGCGGCACTGGATCGACGCGGGCCAGGCGGGCCCGCTCGGCTGGACCGTGCCTGCCGCGCTCGGCGTGTGCGTGGCCGACCCCGACTCGGTCGTCGTCGGCCTGTCCGGTGACTACGACTTCCAGTTCCTCGTCGAGCAGCTGGCGTGCGGGGCGCAGTTCAAGCTGCCGTACATCCAGGTGGTGCTGAACAACTCCTACCTCGGCCTGATCCGGCAGGCGCAGCGCGCGTTCGACATGGACTTCTGCGTGCAGCTGGCGTTCGAGAACGTGAACTCCCCCGACCTCGGCGGCTACGGCGTGGACCACGTGAAGGTCGCGGAAGGCCTCGGCTGCAAGGCGATCCGGGTGCACGATCCCGAGGAGCTGGCGGGCTCCTTCGAGAAGGCACTGGCGATGATGGCCGAGTTCCGCGTGCCGGTCGTGGTCGAGGTGATCATGGAGAAGGTCACCAACATCGCCATGGGCACCGAGCTGAACAACGTGACGGAGTTCGAGGACCTGGCCGACCACGAGATCCTCCCGACGAGCTGACTTCGTTTACCACTGCGAAGGAGCAGCGCGCCGGACGGCCGTCCACCCGTGACTGGTTGCTAGCGTGTGCGCGATGTCTGAGCGAGGACGGCCGGGGCGGCTGGTCGGCGGCCGGTTCGAGCTGCTGGACCGGCTGGGCAGCGGCGGCATGGGGACGGTGTGGCGCGCCCGCGATGTGGGCCTGCACCGCGAGGTCGCCATCAAGGAGGTCCGGCCCGCCGACGCCGCGCTGTACGAGAACGACCCGTCGCTGGCCGCCCAGCAGCGGGAACGCGTGCTGCGCGAGTCCCGCGCGCTCGCGCGGCTGCAGCACCCCAACGTGGTGTCGATCTACCAGATCCTCGAGTCCGAGGACTCCCCGTACCCGTGGATCGTCATGGAGCTGGTCCGCGGCACCTCGCTCGACGCGCGCCTGCGCGAGGGGGCGCTCTCCCCCGCCGACGCCGCCCGCATCGGGCGCGGCGTGCTCGGGGCGCTGCGTGCGGCGCACGCGGCCGGCATCCTGCACCGCGACGTCAAGCCCGGCAACGTCCTGCTGCGCCCGGACGGCAGCGCCGTGCTCACCGACTTCGGCATCGCCGCCCTGCACGACTCCACCACGCTCACCGCGACCGGCGAGGTGATCGGCTCCCCGGAGTACATCGCGCCGGAACGGCTGCACGGCGACGAAACGCAGACCTCCTCGGACTTCTGGTCGCTCGCGATGCTGCTGTACGTGGCCGTCGAGGGCTACCACCCCCTGCGCCGCGCGAGCACGATGGCCACCCTCGCCGCGGTCATGACCGAGCCGGTCCCGCCGCCGCGGCGCGCGGGCGCACTCACCGCGGCGCTCAGCGCGGTCCTCGTCCCGGACCCCGCCACCCGTCCCAACGGCGAGCAGCTCGACCGGATGCTGGCGGCCGCCGAGCACGGGTCCGCCGTGCCGCTCGGGCCGCCCACCCCGGCCGGCCCCGCGTTCCCGGCACAACCGAGCGGGCCGCAGTACCCGGCCACCGGGCCGCAGTACCAGCAGTTCCCCGCCTACCAGCAGCCCGAGCCCCGCTCGCGTCCCCAGCCCGCCCGCAAGCGGGTCGGCCTGGCGCCGGTGCTGTTCTCGCTGACCGCCGTCGTGCTCATCGCCGCGGTCGCGCTGCTGCTGGCCCGCACGCTGGGCTCGAACGACGACCCGTCGAAGGACGCGGGCTCCGGCTCGCCGGGCACACAGGTCGCCACGCTGCCCAGGGTCGACGTGCCCGCCACCCCCACCACGACGGCGACCCCGCTCGGGCCGCCCGAGGACCTCCTCACCCCGAAAGGGGCGCGCAACGCGGTCGCCGAGCTGACCAAGGTGATGGGCGACAGCGTGGTGTCCGACCTGAACCTCTACCCCGACCACGCGTCGGCGACCGCGCCGACCGATGCGGTGAAGGGCGGCTTCGACAACTTCGAGTACCGCAACGGCACCGCCACCCGCGACGGCGCCGACACGGTGGACGAGGACCGCGCGGTGCTCGACCTCGACGACGTCAACTGGGACGCGCTGCCCGCGTTGTGGAAGCGGGCGGAACGGGACCTGGGCGTCGACAAGCCCACCCTGCGCTATCTGGTCGTGGACACCGGCCTCATCGACGAGGTCCCCACGATGCGGTTCTACCTCGCCGACGACTACGGCGGCGCGTATCTCGAGGCGAACCTCGCCGGCAAGGTCACCAACCTGGTCCCCCGCGAGGGCTGAGACCCGGTCAAGCGGCCCTGGAGAGATCTTGCCGCGGCCGCGGGCGTCCCCTTCACTGGGCGCACGAGACCGCGAGGAGTGCCCGCATGACGCTCGCCACGACCGGCTCCTGGCTGATGCTCGCCGCAGGCGGCCTGTTCTCCGGCGGCATCCTGGTCGTCGCCATCGAGCGGACGAACCTGTGGCGGCGGATGCCGGTGGAGCAGTACGCGGTCGACTTCCGCCGCTCGCTCGCCAGGGTCGACCCGATGCTGCCGATCCTCGGCGCACTGACGTGCGCAGGCGCGCTGCTGTTCGCCCTCAACACCGCGGGCCGCCCCGCGACGCTGACCTGGGTCGCGGTCGCGCTGCTCGGCGTGATCATCGTCAGCTCGCTGATCGTCGCCGAGCCCATCAACGCCCGGTTCCGCCGGGTCCCGGAGGGCACGACCCCCGAGGGCGCCGACCGGCTCCGCGTCGTGTGGCGGCGGTTCCACTACGGGCGCACCGCGATGGGCATCGCCGCGTTCGCCTGCATCGTCGGCGCGGTCACGTAGCGCGCCGACGCGCCGGTCAGCGGACGCGGTAGCGCAGGTGCAGCACGCGCTGCGCGAGGTCGACGGTGTCCGGCGTGGCGGTGCTGCGCACCAGCTCCAGCTCGACACAACCGGCCGGCAGGTCGTCGAACAGCCGGCGGCCCTGCCCCAGCAGGACCGGGACCACGTGCAGCTCGAGCTCGTCGACCTCCCCCGCCCGCAACAGCGCCTGACCCGCCCCGGCGCCGTGCACCAGCACCGCGGCGTCTCCGGCCGCCTCGCGAGCCAGCGCGGCGCACTCGGCCGCGTCCGTCACGAAACGGACGTTCGGGTGCGGTGATTCGCCCGGCGCCCGGTGCGACAGGACGAAGATCGGCACGCCGTCGTGGTGGTCGCCCTGCCACCCGCCGGCCAGCTCGTACGTGCGGCGGCCGGCCAGCACGGCACGCGTCGCCATGGCCTCGGCATAGACCTCGCCGCTCGGCCCCGGATCGTTGCGCAGGTCGAGCCAGTTGAAGAGCCGGAACCCGCCCTCACCCAGCGGCGCGTCCGGGCCGTCCGCCGGTC
>Ga0164241_10005776_pt1 | contig 11451 bp, 8 predicted proteins | sample OricomyardsoilBY_FD_108780 | JGI IMG/M metagenome (GOLD analysis project Ga0164241, IMG submission 108780) | Backyard soil microbial communities from Emeryville, California, USA - Original compost - Back yard soil (BY) | ecosystem: Environmental > Terrestrial > Soil > Unclassified | place: USA... | reverse complement strand
CCTTGCGCACGGACCTGAAGCGTCGCCCGGGCTACGCCCGCGATCTGGGGCGGGCCGCTTTCGCGCTGCTCGGGGCCTGGCTCTTGCCCGTGCTGGCCACGATCCTGCTGGGTGGAGTGCTGGTGCTGCTCGGGGCCCTGCCCTTCCCGATCATCGCCACGCCGCTGCCGCTGTTGCTCTCGATCTTCGTGCTGGTGGCTGCCGGTCAGTCCTTCGCACTCTGGCTCACGCCCACGGCCGAGCAGCGCCGGGCGCTCGGGGACGCGACCTGGTTGGGTTGGCTGTTGCTCGGCCTGGTCCTGACGCTGGTGCTGCCGCTGGCCAGCTACCTCGCCGTCGTGCCCGCTGTGGTTGCCGGCGTGCTGCGGCTGCGCTTCGGTGCAGAGGCAACGCCGGCGCCCGCCGCCCTGCGCCTCGGCAGCGCGCTCCTGGCAGCGTTGCTGTGGTTGCCGGTGCTCCTGCTCCTGCCCAGCTCGCTCGGTCTGTCGGTGCCGGCAGCGTTGACCTTTGCGGCCGCGTTTGGCTTCAGCCCCCTGATGCCACTGCTCGCTCCGCTGCTGTCAGGGTTCAGAGTGCGTCTCGCGCTCTGGGCCGGAGGCGCGGCGCTCGGCCTGGCGCAGCTGGCGCTGGCACCGTATTCACTCGAGGTACCGCAGCGGCTCTCGCTCGGGCTCGAGGTCGACGCCAACGGTGCGGCACATTGGCTGGCGGAGGGAGACTCCGGACCGTTGCCGGCCACGCTGCGGGCGGCGGCAGCGTTTTCGTCGCGGCCGAGCCATCCTCATCCCTGGCCCGGCCCCAGCTACGGGGAGAATCTGATGTATGTGGCAGAGGCCCCGGCACCGCGGCTGCCCCCGCCCGCGCCCCGCCTCGAACGTCACGGTCAGATGCTGCGCCTGGAGCTGCAGGCTCCCGCCGATCTCTGGGGTGTGGGCTTGCGCCTGCCTCCGGGCCCGCGGCTGCTCCACGCCCGCTGGCACGGTCGCGCGCTGCAGCCATCCTACGACGGCGGCGTGCAGAGCTTGCTGCTGATACCGGCAGAAAACCGCAGCGTCTCGTTGGAGCTGGAGTTCGACGCGGCGCCGCCCGAGGAACTGGACGTGTTGGCGATCGCTCTCGGGCTGCCGGAGCCCGGCCGCAACTTGCAGCTGGCACGCGGGACTCTGGCCGTCACGTCCGGCTTTGGCGATCTCACGGTGTTGCATCTGCTGACGCGGGTAGCGCCGGCGAGCCCTCCCTGAATCGCCTCAACCGCTGGCAGCGGCCAGTCGACGCGCGATCATCTGCGTGGTCACGCCGAGCAGCTCACGATCCGGGGTGCTGGTCGTGAGCACGCACAAAAGGCCGTAGCGCAAGCGCAGGCTGACGAGCTCGGTCTTGGCGAAGCGCAAGCGGATGGTGCGACATTCTGGCAGCGTCTCGCTGGCAGTCTGCAGCAGGTTCATCAAGCGGGCGGCGGTGCGCTCCAGCGCTTCGAGCTCGTGCTCGGGCGGCATGTCCGTCAACAGCAGCTGCCCCTGCGGGCCACACACGAAGCTGCCCAGCACGCCCTCGACACGCTTCAAGCAAGCGAGCGGCTCACTATTCACTAGAAGCCCACCTTCTCGCGCACGAACTCGAGGTCCCGGAGCTTGCCTCGGGTCGCTACCAGGTTGCGGCCCTGGAAAACCACGATGCCTTCGGCTTGCGCCTCGAAGGACAGAGCGCAGCACTCGCCGAGTCCGAGCTCCTCGCCGATCAGCGCGGCCACGCGCTGGCAGAAAAAGGCCGTGTCCGCGAGTTCTGGATTGGCGCCCGGGGTGAGCTTCTGAATGCTGCCATCGAGTGCGAGCTGCGCCACCGCGAGCCGCACCAAACGCTCTGCAGGCTCCGATGCCGGCAGTCCGCCGGGCTCCCGCGGGCGATCGGGCGCTGGGGCCGCGCGCCCCACGGGCTCCGACGTCAGCTCGAACAGCTCGAACGGCTCGAGCTCGGGGTCTCGGTCAGCGTCGAGCTCGGGCTCGAGGTCGATCGTTTCCAGCTCCGGGCGCGGCCCGGCGTCGGGCGGCGCTCGGCGTACCACCTTGGTGGTCAGCTCGGCGCGACCTCGCTCCCCCTCGTCGATGCGTTGCGCCGCGTTCAGAAGCAGCGCGTCGGCACCCATGTCGATGCTGGCAACTTGGGGCCAGGTTCGCACGCAGGGAGTGATGGATCCACCGCGCAGGCCGAGCATCTGCACCACGGCATCCAGACCGACGGCCTCGTCGCCAAAGTCCGCATGGATGAGCATCCCGCCGGAGAAAAACAGGTGCCCTTGCTCCAGCCCGGAGCTGACGCGAAACACGCCTCGCACGCGATTCAGACAGTTGATCTGGATCAGGTCGGCGAGGTGCGCGGCAGGCAGAATGACGGCGAAGCCCTCGCTCGGCTCGGACATCGGCTCTGACAAAGGGTCGGGCGGCGCTCGCATGGCTACGGGTACGCGAGAGCCTGCGCTCCGCGGGGGGTATACCCCGTATTCAGGCTAGCATGCCGCCCTGGTGCTTCAACGGAGCCCCGACCGAGGGCGCCAGCAACCTGGCCGGGCTCTGCTGCTGCGCCACCTTGCAACGTCGATTCGGAACAACAGCGATTCATCGTGAAACGATGCCGCTGTTCGACCGGTGCATGGACCAGGGCATGCGCCGAGGGCGCGCCGCCCTTCAGGAGATGACGAAGCTGGCCCGGGCGCGGATGTCGGTGGCCGACGCTCCTACCAGCACCTCAAACTCCCCCGGCTCCAGCACCCAGCGCCGCTGTTCTGGATCGAAATACTGGAAGGCGTCCGCTTCGAGCACCAGGCGCGTCGTGCGCGTCTCCCCCGGCTCGAGAAAGACCCGCGCGAACCCCTTCAGCTCCTTGTGTGGGCGAGGCACGCGCGAGGCCACATCCCGCACGTACACCTGGACCACCTCCGCTCCGGCGCGACTGCCCACGTTGCTGACCTCGAGCGAGAGCTCCAGGCTTTGCCCGGAGCTCAGCTCCTGCTTCGACAGCGAGAGCCCCGAGTGTCGAAAGCTCGTGTAGCTGAGCCCAAAGCCAAACGCGAAGCGCGGCTCAATCCCGCTGCGATCGAAATGACGGTAGCCCGTGAAGATGCCGTCCTCCAGCGTCACGCGCCCGTCCCCGTCTGCGTCGTGATACGAGCCAAACGAGGAACGATCTTCCTCTCGCTTTTCAAACGTGGCGGGCAAGCGCCCGCTCGGATTGACCACGCCGAACAAAATCTCGGCCAGCGCCTGACCGCCTGCCTCGCCGGGGTAGAATGCGTGCAACACCGCCGGCACGCGCTCGATGAAGCGGCTCATCTCCAGGTTTCCGCCGGCCGTGAGCACGACGATGCTCTTGGGCTGCGCCGCTGCCACCGCGAGCAGGAGTGCTTCCACCTCGGGGTTCATGGAAAAATCGCGATCGAAGCCCTCCGCCTCGCTCACCTGATCCCAGCCCCCCGTCACGACCGCCACGTCCGCCTGGGCAGCCAGCGCCACACACTCGGCGATCTCCTTTTTGCCGCCGTCCGACCATTGCCAGCCAAACTGCATGCCGCTGAAGAAGCGAGTCTTTCGGTACTCGACCTTGACCGCATACTCGCGCCCCGCCTCGAGCTCCAGCTGCGCACGATGGGGCCCGTTTTTTACGAGCGTCCAGTTGTCGATGACCAGCTGATCGCCCACCCAGATGCGATATTCGCTGTCGTGGGAGCGCGAGTGGAACAGGTGCTTGCCACTTTTGGTGGGGACGAGCGCTCCCGTCCAGCGAATGGAAAATCGCGGGACCTGAATGCCCTCGGCGGGCGGGCGCACACCCCACGTGAAATCGACGTGCTCGTCGAGCCGGCCGACGAGAGGCGCGCCGCTCAGGTCCCCGTTGTCGAAATACTCGCCCCAGAGCCCGGGGCCGTGCGCGCTCTTGAACGCGCTGGACGCAAACACACCGTGCTGCGGGTTCGGATCGGGACCTGCAGCGTGCAGGATCTCCGCGTTCGGGCACAGCTCCCGCAGGCCCTCGAGCAAGCTCACCGCGTGGTGCGGCGGCGTGAAAGAGCTGCCACCGCCGCCGAAGACCGCGGGATGCGCGTAGGGCCCGAGCACGGCAATCTTCTTGATGCGGCTGTTGTCGAGCGGCAGCAGATTGCGGTCGTTCTTGAGCAGCACCACTCCGGAGCGCGCCAGCTCGAGCGCCACTTGATGGGTCGCCGGATCTCGATACGGAATGCTGGCGTCCTTTTGCTCGTGGTCGAGCCAACCGAAGCAGGCCGCCAGGCGCAACACGCGACGCACCTTGTCGTCGATGGTCGCCATCTCGACCTCGCCCCGATCGAGCGCCGCGCGCAGGAGTGGCAGCGTGAACATGTCTGCCGTCGGCATCTCCAGATCGAGCCCGGCATTCGCCGCGTCTGCGACGCTATACGTCGACAGCCAGTCGCTCATCACGACACCGTCGAACTGCCACTCGCCCTTCAGGATGTCGAGGATCAGACCGGGGTGCTCGGAGCAATGCACGCCGTTGACCAGATTGTAGGCGGTCATCAGCGCGCCAGAGCCGCCCTCGGTCACTGCCGCCTTGAACGCCGGCAGGTACACCTCGTGCAACGTGCGTTCATCCAGATCGGAGCTGACGGTGTGCCGTGCGTACTCCATGAAGTTGACGGCGTAGTGCTTGACCGTCGCTGCCACGCCCTGATCTTGCACGCCGCGGATGTACGCGACGGCAAAGCGCGACGACAGATACGGATCTTCTCCGGCATATTCGAAGTTGCGACCGTTGAGTGCGCCGCGATAGATGTTGACGCCCGGGGCGAGCAGGATATGCACGCCACGCGCCCGGCAGTCCCGCCCGAGGGCGCCGCCCAGTCGATACCAGAGCTCCGGATCCCAGCTGGCTGCCGCCGCGATCAACGCGGGATACGCGGTGGAGGCGTCGCACCACCAGTGCACGCCCATCGGACCATCCGCCATGCGCAGCTCCGGCAGCCCGATGCGTTTCAGCGCAAACGTGGCGCTGTTGGCTTGAGCGCCCCCCTTGCCGGGCTTGCCGCCGAGCAACAGGATCTTCTCGTCCACGCTGAGCTGCCCGAGCATGCCCGCAATACGACGCTCGATCTCGGCGGACGGAGGGGTGAAGTGGACATACCGGCTGTGCATCGCGGCGATCTAGCGCATGTCCCGGAATAAGTCCGCCCCGTAGGTGGGCCCGTGCCCACGGGAACGGGCAGTGTTGCTCCATTTTTGTATGGAGCATTGCTGGGGAGCTCAAAACTCGTAGCCGAACCCGAGCAGCAGCTGAAAGGACGCGACCGGAGGACGATACAGCGTGAAGAACTCCTTCTGCTCTTGCCCGTCCTCGTCGACGACGACCCGTTCCACACCAAAGCTGTCCCGCATCAGGACCAGCGCGACGCTGCTCAGCGCCCGCAACGACCAGCGCGACGACAGCGGCAGGCCCACCTGCACGCTCGGTCCGAGCTCGAACCAGGGCCGCGGCGTAGAGCTGGTCTCGATCGGCAATTCGCGCTCGATGACCGATATGGCGAGCACGCCGCCGCGCGCCTCGCCGCAGGCCTGCAGCCAGATCCCGAGGCTCAGGCGCAGCCCGGGCGGGCACACCGCGAGCCCCGCGAGCAGCGAGTCAAAGTCGAGATCCACCGAGGGATTTTGTTGCGAGGAGTGCCCATAGGAGAGCGAGACCGCCGCTGCCCACGCCTCGACACCGGGGCGGAAGCGCGCTTGGCCGCGCAGCATCGCATTGAAAGCGTGACTGGGTGACGAAGCGTAACCGACATACGCCGCCAGCCCGGGCTCGACCAACAGGGGCGGCCCGTGCGAGACCTCCAGCGGCGGGCTGTCGCTCACTCCAGCGCTGGCTCCGATGGAGCGCTCGGGGTGCGGGTTCGACTCGATGGCGTCGGAGCCGCCAGACTGCGATGCCGCTGCGCCGGCAACTGCCTGGGGACTCCCCTGCGCCTCCGGTAGCGTTTCCAGTGGCGTGCGCGCTGAAGGTTCGGTGGGCGTTGCCTCAGGTGGCGCCGGCAGCCACGGTGACGCTGCCGCTGCGTCGGGGGTCGCTGTGGGCGACGCAGACGCAGACTCAGACGCAGAGCCCGCTGCTGGCTCCTCGGGCGAAGGATTCGCCGTCGCAGGCGTCGGCGTTGCGGACGCGCGCTCGCCCTCGCCGGTCGCGGTCGGCGTTGCAGCAGTGGAGGTCGCGCCCGTGGAGGTTGCGCCCGTCGCGGCGAGCCCTGCTGCTCCCGGCGCAGTGCTGGCCGGCGCATCCGCTTGCCGATTTGGCTCGAGCCGCAAAACGGTGATCAGAGCCAGCGCGAGCACCACGTCTTCGCAGCGGGCGCCGCGCACCTGGCGCTCCAACGGAGCCTCGCCCTCGATGGTGAGCGCGCCGATCCATTCGTTCGTGCCCGTGTCCGGTTGGATCCGCACGCTCACGCGCCCGCTCGTCTGGACGGCGGCCGGCTCCGCGAAGAGCCGAAGCCTTTCGGAGCGGCTCTCCACGTACTGAACATAGTCGCCCTGCGTCGGGCAACCGGCAGGAGCGTCATAACTCGACGCGACCCGACGTTGCTGCGGGGCGGCGGGCGCGGCCACGGCCGGGAGGCTACTCGGCACAGCGCTGTGCGATGCGCAACCCGCGCCCAGCGCTACGACCCACGCCCAGCGCGCAACCCGTGAAGCGCGGGACCGCAACCGGGCACAGCCGACGAAACCAGGACACAGGTCTCGCATCTCCGCCGGCTGAGATGACTAGCACCTTCCGCGAGCCGCCCCAAGGGCCGCGTGGGAAAGGATCACGCGCCGCAGGCGCCGGAGTTACTGCGCCGCAGGCGCCGGAGCTACTGCGCCGCAGGCGCCGGGGTTACTGCGCCGCAGGCAACGTGCGCAGGGCGAGCTCGGAGACCTCGCGCTTCAGCTGACCCTCGGGGAAGGAGCCCCGGTAGTGGTTCAGCAGGCGTTGCAGCGCCTCGGCGTCGTGACGTTGCGCGGCTCCGCGCATCGCATCCACGAGCTGGATCTCCGACTGGAGATCGTTGGCGCCCGGCGACTTGTCCGCTGTACGCCCTGCCGGCGGCTCGAGCACCGCCGACAGGGTTCCGTCTTGCTGGGGTTCCGTCCGCTCGAGAGCATCGTCCCGGCGCGACGCGGCACCGCTGTTCGCCTTCGACGTTCGTGCTGCGGATGCGCTCGGAGCCGGAGCAACTCGACGACGAGCGGCCGCACCACCCGGCCCGGAAGGGGCCACGCGAGGGCTGACAGGTGCGTCCGCAACGGACGCCGGGACAGACGATGGTACAGGTGCCGCGGCGGCCGCCAGCTGTGGCGACTCTGGCTGGGGAACCTCCGCTCCAGCAACCGCAGGGCGAGCCGCCGTCGCGCTCGCCCCGAGAGCGGCCGGCGCAGGCAGCGCTGGATTTGGCAGCGCTGTATTCGACAAGACGGCCACGCCAGGCGGCTCGGCAACGGGAGCATGGGCGAGTGAGTAGGCACCCCCTGCTACTGCCACGCCGACGCCGAGCAGCGTGAGCTTGCCAGCGCTGGTTCCCAGCCAGGCGAACGCCTTGGAGCTAAAGAGCCCCACGCCTCCTGCCGCACCGAGCGCCACGAGCAGGCGGGCTCGGCTGGCCGCTGGCGGCCGCTGCGATCTCCCCGCCAAGAGCAGCGAGCGGGTCAGCTCATCGGTGGACTCGTCCAGCAGCTTCTTCATGATCCGGCAGCCTCGTTCGGGGTTCGCAGACGGGCGACCTCCGCTTGAAAAAACGCACGGGCTCGTCGCAAGCGCGAGGCCACGGTGCCCGTGGGGATCGCCAACAGGTCGGCGATTTCCGGCACCGTCATGTCCTCGAGCTCGAACAGAATAAAGGCTTCCTTCAGGGTCTCGGCCATGCGCTCCAGGATGCGATCCAGCTGACGCCGCGCCTGACTGCGGGCGGCCATCACTTCGAGATCGGGGGCCCCGTCCACGAGGCGCTCGGGATCGGGGCTGACGTGATACTGAGAACTCTGCGCCTTGCGCCGAAATTCCTTCGCGACTCGGAGCGCGACGCCATACAGAAAAGCGCGCTCACTGCCGGGCTTGATCTGCAAGCCCTCTCGAACGACCAGCACCATGAAGACCTGCTGCGCGGCATCGTCGATCTCGGAGGTCGACACACTCAGCCGAGCCAGCAAGCGCCAAATGAAATCGTAGTGATCCTGCACCAGGCGGCGCAGCACACTGGTAGGGAGGCGTGCGCCTCCCTCCGAGCTAGACCCTTGGGCCGGCTGCTGGGTGAGGATGTCGAAAGTCAACGCCTGATAATGACTCGGGTTGGGCTGAGCGATCCCGAGGGCGTCGGAAAATTCATCACCGTGCCGTCCCGAGCCTCGGCCGCCGAGGTCTAGAGGCATAGCCGCCGTGTCCTACACGCGGTATGGTCCTGCCTATGCGCCGATCGGGAACAGATTTCCGCGGTAGGTTGACGCTGCTCTGGCCGTGCCTGGTCTGCCTCTTCGGCTCGGCCTGCGGCGACAGCGTGGTGGTGGCGCGGGAATTCTCGCTGATCTCCGCGGCCGCCGAGTCGCGGGATGCTGGCTCCGACGCAGACGAGCAGAGCGACGGACCGCACTTCAACTTCGGTCATGGGGGCACGGGCCAGCTCGGACCGCATGCCCCGTCTCCTTTCGGCGCTGGCGGCTCCGTGAGCAAGGACCCCCACGACAAGACGGGCTCGGGTGGCAGCAGCCCGAACGGCAGCAGTCCGAACGGCAGCGGCTCGGGTGGTAGTGGCGGCAACAGCGGCACCTCCAAACATTCCTGAGGGGCTCGCCCTGGGCGGCGCGGGCCGGCGGCGTCAGAGAAACGCGCTGCCGAGCACGATGGCGTTGTACGTCATGTGGACGGCAATGGGCGTTGCCAGCCAGCCGGTACGCTCGTAGGCCGCCGCCGCCACGACCGCCATCACGAACACCGGCAGGGCCGCCACCACTGGATGCACGAGCGCGAACACGAGCGCGCTCGCCAGGATCGCGAGGGGACCCCGCACCGAACGGCGCAGGCCCCGGTAGAGGATGCCGCGGAAGATGAACTCTTCGAAGACGGGCGCGGCCAGCAGCGTGAGCGCGACGAACCACCAAGGTAAGCCCTGCTCCTCGGCGGGCAAGAGACTCGACGCCTGCTCGAACAGCTCTTTCAGCCAGGGCACGTGTTGCGCCACGAGCCGATAGCCGATGCCGAGCACACCCGCCAGCATACCACCGAGCACGCCGAGCCCCACTTGCAAGGCGCGGCTCCCGCTCCCTGCCGGTCGCAACAGACCGAGCAGGCGCCAGAGCTGCGGCACACCGCTGCGCCGGAACGCGAACAGCGCCAGCGCCGTGACCGCGACGCCGGCCGCGGAAAAGCCGAGCAAGAGCGCGCGCCCTTGCGCGCCCTCCTCGTCCGCGAACAGGAGCACGAACACGCCCTGCAACACGAAGAACCCGAGCGCAGCGATCACTCCGTCGGCCACGGCGATCTGCGGCGCGGGTGCCTCCGTCGGATCGAGCAAATACGGCAAGTGGTCGCGCAGCTTTTGCCAGAGAGCAAACGCCAAGAGCGCCGACAGGACGAGCTGCACGAACTTGGTCCAGAGCGACGGCGCGTAGATCGCGTACGCGAACAAGCCCGCGAGCGACATGAACAGATACAGGCTGCCGGGGCGAATGCGCCGGCGCGGCTCGGTCTCCAGCGGATCGGTGCCCAGGCTACCGATGCCGAGCGCGATCACCGCGTAGATGTAGACGCCCACCATCGCAAACACCACGTAGGGCAAGCTGGGCAGGATCAGCTCCGGCGCGCGCTCCCAGACCAGAGCCAGAAAGCCAGCAGCAAACAGGTACGCCGTGCCGAGCCAGACCCAGAGCTTCTGGAGCAGCAAGCGTTCCAGCCGCTCGGGCAATGTGTACAACATCCAGAGCGCGGAGCCCTCGGTCGCCAGTGCGTTGCAAGCACCCGTGGTCAGCGCAAACGCCGACACGGCAAAGGCAGCAGTGGCGATGTGGCGTGGATTGCTGCTGATTTCTTGGAGCAGCCGCGGATTGATCCAGAACTGCAGTCCAAACACCAGACACGGGGTGACGAAGGCCTGCGTGCGCAAGCGCCGATCACGAAACAGCGCGCGCAGCTCCTTCTGCACGAGTGCGCCGAAGCGAAACTGACCCGTGCTCGCCGGCAGCACCGCAGTGACCCCGCGACGAGCGAGGTAGGGACCGGAACCGCTGCTGATGCCGCCTCGCACCATTTGCTCGGCGCACCAGACGCTCGCGCCGAGCCAGCCCAGGGCGAACACCAGGCTCGCCAGAGCCGCCAGGAGCGCCGGTTGCCCGCCCACCACCCACCACGCGGGCAGGCACGGCGGGAGATAAAACACCGCCTGCGGCAGCCGCGCGGTCCATTCGAAGATCCAAGGAGTCTGCCGCGCATACGCCACCGCGACACCGCCCACCATGGCCACGGCGCTGAGCGTCAGCAGCGCTGCTTGCACGCGCGCCACCCAGACCAGTGGGAGATAGCGGCGCAGCGAAGACTCGAGCAGCACGCGCAGCCCACCGCCGAGCACTGCGACGTAGAGAGTCGCCAGGATTGCCAGCGGGATGCCGCCCGCCTCGTAACCCGCACACCAGAACAGCACCGCGTAGAACGGACAGATCAGCACCCACAAGAGCGGCCCTGTAAATATGGCCGCCAGCGCCCGCGCCAGGAACAAGGAACGCGGTCGCACCGGAAACGTGAACAACCACTCCAGGCTCGCGCTGACGCGGGCCAGGTCGTCGTCCGAGCCGGCGACATGCTGCAGGAGCTGCGCCACACTGAGCAGAAAAGCCACGAGCGCCAGCGGCCGCAGCATCGCCAGCGGATCGCTTCCGGAGTACCAGAGCTCACTGTCCGGCCACAGCGCGATCATCGGCAGCTCGCTCTGGCGAAACCCATCGAGACCATGCTCCCGGAACGCTTGTCGGAGCTGCTGCTCACGGGCCTCTCGCTGCGGCTCCTGCTCGAGGGTGGAGACCTCGCGCTCCACCAGCGCGTTCATTTCTTCGGCGAGCTCCTCGGGAGACTCGGCGTGACGCAGGCGCCACAGGCTGGCCTCGTCGATCAGGACCTGATCCGCCGCGTCGCTGCGTTCGGCAAACTGCGCCGCTTGAAGCACCAGCCGCGTCGTGGCCGTGACCGACTGGAACACGAAGATGACGCCCAGAAAGGCCAAGAGCAGCCGGCCCGTTGCCGGCTTGCGCGCAGTGGCGCTGCGCTGGCCGGGTTTGGGACGGCGCGAACGGAGCGCCGCGATTCGGTTGGTGAAGCGCAAGGCCGAGAGGCGCGCGATCAGGTACACGACGCGCGCCGTGGAAGGCGGCGTCATGCTCCCTCCACGTCCGAGCGGCTCGGCGCGGTCACTGCGAAGAAAAT
>Ga0164241_10005775_pt1 | contig 11452 bp, 11 predicted proteins | sample OricomyardsoilBY_FD_108780 | JGI IMG/M metagenome (GOLD analysis project Ga0164241, IMG submission 108780) | Backyard soil microbial communities from Emeryville, California, USA - Original compost - Back yard soil (BY) | ecosystem: Environmental > Terrestrial > Soil > Unclassified | place: USA... | reverse complement strand
GATCCGGGGCTTTGGGTCAATCTTATTTTAAAACCTGTTCTGTTAATGGAAAATAAAGATGTTGATACCATCATTGAATTGCTCAAAGATTGAGCGGGATGACACAACTCCTGAATTAAATTTTTTCATCAGCGCGATTGTTTTATTTTTAAAATATAACTATCACTTGAAAAGGAACCCTAAATAATATAAGTTTGCAGAAAAAAAGATCTATGGCTTTCACGAAAGTAACGGAACAACCCTCTAAGTATCGCCACCTTGAAAAAATGTCAGTTGGGGAAATTATTAAGAACATTAATAAAGAAGATTTTGGTGTAGCCGGTGCGATTGAAAAAGCATTGCCACAGATAGAAAAATTAATAACCGCAATAGCGGAAAAAATGAAAGGCGGTGGACGCCTTTTTTACATTGGCGCCGGCACGAGCGGCCGCCTGGGCATCCTCGATGCCAGTGAATGTGTTCCTACTTATGGCGTACCAAAGGGACTCGTTATCGGAATTATTGCGGGTGGAAAAAAAGCGATTATTGACCCGGTAGAAAATGCAGAGGACGATACGTTGCAGGGCTGGGAGGATTTGAAAGCCCACAAGATTACCAACAAAGATGTTGTAGTAGGCATAGCCTCCAGTGGCACGACGCCTTATGTGATCAGCGCGCTGAAAAAATGTAAAGAAAATAAAATCATTACAGGCAGCATTGCCTGCAACCCTGAATCGCCCATTAGCGCCGTAGCCGATTTTCCGGTGGAGCTGATTGTCGGACCTGAATTTATAACTGGAAGCACCCGCATGAAAAGTGGTACGGCTCAAAAGATGGTACTAAATATGATTTCTACCGCGGCCATGATACAGTTGGGAAGGGTAGAAGACAATAAGATGGTGAACATGCAATTGACCAATCAGAAAATAGTAAAGAGAGGAACGCGTATGCTGATGGAAAAAACCGGCATCAAAGACGAAGCCACTGCTGAGGCGCTGCTGTTAAAATATGATAGTGTAAAAAAGGCGATGGAACATTATAAATAGAAAATAGAAATTTGGTTTTTTTATTGTTTTACGGCTTCACGGTTTGATAAATTTTTTACGGCTTTACATACGCCATATGGCAGTTGTAAAAAAAGCGAATTCGCTACTTCAGCTCCGAAGGAGCGGCATGTCAAACGCTTTATATTAATAGATTGATTTAGCATATATTTTATTGGCAGAAAATTTTATTACATGGCGGTCCTACGAAGCTTGTGATGATAAGACAATTTATAACTATTTCCTGCTGATATGCCATTCCATCAGCCCTATCTTTTTGCAAATAATTTCCGGGATGAATACGTTGCATTTATAGTTGAGGAACCTTGTATCACACAAATCAAAATAATGACTGTCGTATAAAATTCCTTCCTTATTTCAATTCAATTTTTCTACCTTCGCCGACCTAAAAAATACTTAATCGCTAATTTATGTTATCGTATTCTTCGTCCGTTTCTGACAAATTATCTATTCCTCAAAAACAGGTTGCAGTCGTGTTGGAATTGTTGGCCGAAGGCGCTACCATTCCTTTTATAGCCCGTTATCGCAAAGACAAGACCGGCGCTTTGGATGAAGTGCAGATTCAACAAATACAGGATGAAGCCAAACGGCAACAGGAATTTTCTGAAAGAAAAACCTTCATTGAAAAGACAATTACCGAGCAGGGGAAGATGACGGAGTTTCTGCAGCAAAAAATTAATGAAGCAACTGCTATCAATGAGCTGGAAGATATTTATTTGCCTTACAAGCCAAAAAGAAAAACCAAAGCACAAACTGCGCGTGAAAATGGTTTGGAGCCTTTAGCGCTTTTGATATTGGAACAGAAAAATGTTGCACTCCAGGAAGACGCTGCTAAATATGTAAATGATAAAGTAGCTGATGTGGAAACAGCATTGCAGGGTGCACGCGACATCATCGCAGAAATAGTAAATGAAGACGCAGAGGTACGTGCCAAAATGAGAAAGTTGTTTGAGGAAAAAGCAACCGTCCAAAGTAAAATTTTGAGCGACAAAGAAGAAGCAGGCATTAAATACAAAGATTACTTTGATTTCTCCGAGCCGGTTTCCAAAATTCCTTCACATAGAATGTTGGCGATCATGCGCGGATTCATGGAAGGATTTTTAAGGATGGTGATCGCTCCGGAAGAGGAAGTTGCCTTAAATATCATCGAAGAGCAATACATAAAAGCCAACAACGACGCATCGGAGCAAGTGAAGAAGGCTATTAGAGATGCTTATAGACGTTTGTTGCAACCCAGCCTTGAAAGCGAATTCAGAATGGCATTGAAGACAAAAGCGGATGACGAAGCCATTAGTGTGTTTGCAGAAAATCTGCGCCAGTTGCTGCTTTCATCGCCGTTGGGTAGCAAAAGGATTTTAGCGATCGATCCGGGATACCGCACCGGTTGTAAAGTAGTGGTATTGGATGAAAAAGGCGATTTGAAAAAATCCGATGTGATCTTTGTGCATGAAAAAAACTTTAAGCTAACTGAAGCAGAACAAAAAATTAGGAGCTATATCGCTGAACACAAAGTAGAAGCATTTGCGATTGGTGATGGAACGGCCGGAAGAGAAACAGAACAATTTATTAAGAACCTGAATTCAGGCTTGCCCGTATTTTTAGTGAATGAGGATGGCGCTTCTATTTATTCAGCTTCTGAGATAGCGAGAGAAGAATTCCCCGACCAGGATATTACTGTAAGAGGCGCGGTAAGCATTGGCCGCAGGCTGATGGATCCGTTGGCGGAGTTGGTAAAGATAGACGCGAAAAGTATTGGAGTGGGGCAGTACCAGCACGATGTAAATCAGGTAAGACTTAAAGACAAATTGGATCAAACAGTGGTGAGTTGTGTAAATGCGGTCGGTGTTAATTTAAACACGGCGGGAAAACAATTATTAAGTTATGTAAGCGGTATCGGGCCTTCTATTGCAGAAAATATTGTAAACTATCGAAAAGAAAAAGGACGTTTTACCAGCAGGAAACAGTTAAAGGAAATTCCGCGGCTGGGCGATAAAGCATTTGAGCAATGCGCCGGATTTTTAAGAATAAAAAATGGTGATGATCCGTTGGATGAAAGTGGTGTGCATCCTGAATCTTACAAGGTAGTAGCACAGATAGCCAAAGAGGCGGGTGTGGCCGTAAAAGAAATTATTGGGAATGAGGATGTGCTTAATAAGATCCCATTACAGCAATACGTAAACGAAAATACAGGCCTGCACACATTGCAGGATATTTTGAAAGAATTAAAGAAGCCCGGACTCGACCCGCGCGAAGTAGCGCAGGCTTTTGAGTTTGCAAATATTTATTCTATTGAAGATGTTTCAGTGGGTATGATTGTTCCGGGACAAGTCACTAATCTTACACGCTTTGGCGCTTTTATAGACATTGGTGTAAAACAAGATGGCCTGGTACATGTTTCTGAAATAGCACATAAATATATCAGTGACCCCGGTGAAGTATTAAAGCTAAATGATAAAGTGATGGTGAAAGTACTGGAAGTAGATAAGGTCCGGAAACGTATTGCACTTTCTATTAAGCAAACACAAGAATCGCCCAGGCCGCCTGAACGAAATGCCGGCAATAACAGAAAACCTTATTCTGCTCCTCATACAAATGCGGGGAATAAACAACCCATCAGCCATCAACCGAAAGAAAGCGCTACCATGGAAGACGCGATGAGTTTACTAAGAAAGAAATTCGGGAAATAGCTTTTAAATTTTAGAGAAAAAGATCAACGAATAGTTTTTAGCAACAAACAAATAACAGGTTTTTCTATTTAGGTTTAATGATTCGCGTGTATAGCTATTTCCACATAGCCGAAGTTGGTCGCTTTTTTGCAGGAGCAATTCCAAACAAAGATGCATGAAGGGAAAAATCACTTTTAAAGGTATTTGGGAAGTGTTGAAAAATTCGTTCCAGGGATTTTCAAATGATAAGGTGATGAAGATGGCTAGTTCGCTTGCATACTACACCGTTTTTTCATTAGCGCCATTACTGATTATTATTATATCGTTGAGTGGCATTTTTTTGGGGAAAGAGGCTGCCGAAGGCAAAGTGTATGGACAACTTGAAAATTTTGTTGGGTCCAACACGGCTTTGCAATTGCAGGAAACGATCAGGAACGCTTCGCTTTCAGGCAAGAGCGATATGGCGGTGGCCATAGGAATTATTACCTTGGTAGTGGGCGCTACCACTGTGTTTGCACAAATACAGGATTCCATCAATTCTATTTGGGGGTTGAAGCCAAAGCCAAAAAGCGGGTTGTTACAATTTCTAAGAAATCGGGTGCTTTCTTTTTCAATCATTATTGGCCTTGGCTTTCTGTTATTGGTCTCTCTTACTCTTTCCACGCTGATAGATGGATTTAGCAGCGCATTGCAAGCACGGTTTCCCCATATAACTGTTGTATTCTTTTATGTTGTCAATCTCGCGATCACCTTGCTGATTACCGCGGTGATTTTCGGCGCCATATTCAAAGTGCTTCCTGATGCGAAAATTAAATGGAAAGATGTGGTTGCCGGCGCTATTACTACTGCTCTTTTATTTATGTTGGGTAAATTTGCTATTTCTTATTATATCAGGCAAAGCCATGTAGGCAGCACTTATGGCGCAGCAGGTTCTTTGGTTATACTATTACTATGGGTATATTATTCTGCAATTATTCTATATTTTGGGGCAGAATTTACCAAAGCCTTCGCAATGAAATATGGTGATAATATTCACCCGGATGATTATGCGGTAACTACCAAAACAATAGAAGTGGAATCAGGTAAAAAATCAGTTCAGCAAAAAGAAAACGAAATAACCGGCGATAAAGACAACATCAAACACGAGTGAATGTTGCTATTTCGGAATAGAAAAATAAAATACAGAGCCTTTTCCTTCTTTGCTTTCAGCCCAAATCGTTCCATGATGCGCCTGTATGATTTGTTTACACAAGTATAAGCCGAGGCCGATGCCTTCTATATTTCTGGTTTTCTCTGCTCTAAAGAAACGTTCGAAAACATGACCAAGATTTTCTTGCGAAATTCCCTGGCCATCATCTTTTACAGATACTGTAACTGATTTTTTATTGTGGGAAATGGAGAGCGTAACATTTTTATTGTTATTGGAATATTTAATGCCGTTTCCTAAAAAGTTAGTCACTACCTGTATGATCCGGTATCTGTCACCGGTCACTTCAAAATCGCTTTCTCCTTTTGTGATGATCGTATAGGCCGGTTGAAGTGCCTGAACCGTTTCTATTGCTTCCCGGATCATTTCCCGGAAATTAAAGGGGGCCATTTCCAGTTTTAAAATGCCCGAATTTACCCGCGTGGCATCATAAAGTTCTGCAATCATCTTGTTTAGCCGCTTAATATTATTTTTGCTGCGCAGTATCATTTCCTCTGCCTCTTTTACATTCTGTTCTTTCAGAGATTCATTCAATATTTCATTGCAAAGCATCAGGTTGGCGAGCGGGTTTCTTAGTTCGTGCGATACAAAACCAATCACGTCTTCTCTTTCCTTTTCTATTTGTTTGTGAGCGGTGATATCGTGTATCACCAGCAATATGTTTTTCCCGTCGCTACCATGAGTCAATGGACTGCATTTGAAATCAAAATATCGTTTTTCACCTGTCGGCGTTTCTATTTCCACCGTTTGTTCGGGAGATCTTTTTTGATTTTTAAACGTGTTTTTTATCTGGTGTATTAAGATTCCATAAGGGTCGTAAGGTTTTATCAGGTCTTTAAAATTTTTAACCCGTTTTCCTGCGCCCGGCTTTTTGAACAAAGAATTAAAAGCATGGTTGTTTTTTAAAATATTCATTTTCTCATCCAACACGATTACGATGTCATCTATTGAGGCTAAAATATTTTCATTGAAACTACTGAACTCCAAAGCGCTATTTTCACTTTTTTTCTGCTGATTGATATCCTGGATGATCTTTAAAATACAGTTGGCGCCTGTTTCATTCTTTACCAGCACGGCCTCTCCCGAAACCCATACCACCACATTGTTTTTTTTGACGAGATAATTGTTGTCTGCGCACTGCCCTGTTTCCACCACTTTGGCTAACTCTTTTTTAGGCCTGCCTTTTTTCCTGTCTTCCTCTGTGAAAAGCATAGCGAAGTTTTTGCCCGTCAGTTCTTTTCTGCTGTAGCCGAATGCTTTTGTAAAGGCCTTATTCACAACAATGATTTTTCCCTGCTTGTCTAATAGCATGATATTATTTTCTTCCGTCTTGTTAAATAAAGTCTCAAAAAAATTAAAAGAAGAGAAAGGGGGTTTTGTTATCATAAAAGGATTTGTTCAAAACAGGTCAGCGAAAAAGATTATGAAAGGTATTCTAATTTCTACAAAGGAGGAAATTAATAATTGATTCATGCGATGTTCTTTTGAAGAGAAAATTTATGCTTTTTTGGTGAGTTGTTTAAATGGAATTCGTCGTTAAATGTTTGTTTGCTGTTCAACATAAGAATACAATTACTGTATTAAAATGAAACTGCGTAATTTGGGTTCAATTGAATTCAAACGATAATGGGACTACTATTTTTCGGAACAAGGGAAGTGCCAATTGGGGTTGATGAGGAAATGATTTTCTGTCCTTCGTGCGAAGGCGATGCAATGGCTGATGTGATGGTATTAAGCAGTTATTTTCACGTTTATTATTTACCGCTTTTTCCCGTGGCAAAAGAAGTGAATACATGCTGTCAACAATGTGGCTTGAAAAATAACGGGCTTCCGCTTAATGCGCAGACCATAAAAAACTATAAAGAGTTAAAACATAAATTCCGGCATCCGTGGTATACTTATTTGTTTGCGGCCTTTGCTATTCTTTTAATTTTATCGGCAATTATTTTTGGCAATGAATAGTTGCGATTAAACCGCTAAGGTTTTTTCTTTGATGTCTTCAATGCTTCCTTCAATTTTAGTTTTCGTTCCCGCTCGTCAATCTTTTTATTGTCTGCCAACACTTTCCAATATTCTTTTCCGTAAGAAACTAATATCTCTGTTTTTTCAGGAATATCTCTTACGGCTTCCATAAAAACTCTTTTATCTTCCTGTACATACCGGGTATTATTCACTATTCCTTTTATTTTGCTTAATCCTTTTGCATCATTGGCATACCTTCCTAAAGAATTTTTACGTTCCATGGAATCGATCACATGGTTACGGTTGAAGTAGTACACATACCCATTAAATTTGTCTCCTGCTAACACTTGTTTCCAGGTAGTAACTTTTCCTTTGTACTCTATGATGCGTGTGCCTTTCGGAATGAATTTTTTAGTAAATAATCCCTTTCCTGCGCCGGGGATTGTTGATTTTTTTATCAAAAGTTGTTTTTCTAATAATGGCATCTTTAAAAATAGATTATTGACAAATTTAATTTTTTCCCTAATGCAAAATATTTTTGGATTTATAAATCCAAAAAATAATTTTAAGATGTTTTATCGTCGGCGACAAGATAAATTCATTAATCGCGATGGCTATTATATGGGTATGCCTGGCTTGCTCAAGAAAGCTACCCGTTCCCGGAAATGTTATAAAATGTTCTCAGGTCTATTTCCCCCAATCGTTGAGCAACCTTCTGATGATTATGATTTCTCCAGCGTGATAAGCGTTGTGGTCTGCCAACACTAAAGCTTCTTTCAGGAGCGATTGACCATCCCCATGCTCAAACGGTTTGTAGATGCCGCTTCGCGCCTGGGTGAGTAAATCAACAAATTCGTTTCGATCCGATTTTATTTTTCGAAGGCAGTTGTTCCATTCATTTTCAGATTTGGGTTGTAGTTCAGAAGGCCAATAACCTTTGGGCCATTCCGGAGAGACATGTTTTGGATTTCTCGAAAATTCCAGGATATCCCATTGTGCAATACGGGCATGCTCAGCAAGTTGCCAAAGACTGTAGGGCAGGTTTTGTGGTTTTTCTCCAAGCAAATCAAACTTAATATTTTCTAACGCTTTATCTAAAGAGACATGAGCGTTTCCTTTATTTAAAAGGTGTTCAAGGTTTTCGAGGAGAAGATCAATCTTTTTTTTGTCTGCCATATTTTATTTTTTGAGAATTAAAATTTTTTTTCCATGCTTGTAACTTTTTCACAACACATTTCGTTCCACAATTATCTATTCAAAAAAATAAAAATTAATATTATGAAAAAGTTATTGCTGGTATTTTTTACATGTGTCAATTTTCAATTAATGGCACAGTCATGGAGCACGATAAAAGGTGATGGTAATTTAAAAAAAGAATCAAGGCCGGTTGAAAGTTTCAACGAGGTTTCGGCTAACGGGCCGCTGGATGTACAAATCTCCTATGGCACTTCTGAAAATCTACAGGTAGAAGCTGATGAAAATTTACTTCCCTATATTGAGACGAAAGTTGCCGGTGGTCAGTTGACAATTCGCACGAAGGAACATGTGAATTTAAAATCTCATTTGCGGATGGTGGTTTATATTTCTATGACTGAAATAAAATCTTTGCATGAGAGTGGCAGCGGTAATATCAAAGGCAGTGGAGCATTCAGGAATGACGGCAAAACAGATATTAAGGTTTCCGGCTCAGGAGACATCAAATTGGATTTCGATTCATTTGATGATTTGGATCTGGCTGTATCTGGAAGTGGTAACATCAATCTAAAAGGGAAAAAGGCGGGCGATGTTAACGCAGCGATTTCTGGAAGTGGAAATATAGATTGTATTGACGTGCCGTGCGATAATGCGAAAGCTAAGATCAGTGGTAGTGGCAACATAAAAGTAAATGCCCAAAAAAGTATTGATGCAACCATCAGCGGCAGCGGTAATGTATCTTACAAAGAGGATGTTAGCAATATAAGTTCCAAAATTTCCGGCAGCGGCAAGGTGAAGAAAATATCGTAGAGACGCAATGCATTGCGTCTCTCTTCATCCAAACCCGTATTTCCTCCAAAGCCCGTACCTCACGGTTTTTCTCATAAATATAGGGATGCAATAAATTTCTTCTTTTTTACCCCAAACCCGTGTCTCACGGGTTTTTTTCGTAAATATAGGGACGTAACGCATTGCGTCTCTTTTCCTTTAAACCTGTGTTTCACCCAAACCCGTTTCTCACGGTTTTTTTCATAAATATAGGGATGCAATACATTTTGTCTTTCTTACCCCAAACCCGTGTCTCACGGGTTTTTTTATAAATATAGGTACGCAATGCATCGCGTTTCTATTGCGATAAATTTCTTTAGCCAACAAATTTGATTGTTATCTTCGCACCCAATTTAAATTTTTTGAAGATGAAGCAACATCCCAATACGCAGGCAGTGCGTATACAAGTGCCTCGAACTAATGAAATGGAACATAGCACACCGCTATTTCTTACCTCCAGTTTTTGTTTTAATGATGCCGAAGAAATGCGCGCCACATTTGCCGGAGAACTGGATAATAATATTTATTCGCGTTTCGAGAATCCGAATGTAAATGAATTTATAGACAAAATGTGTGCATTAGAGGGCGTGGAAGCGGGCTTTGCCACGTCATCGGGCATGAGTGCTATATTTGGCTGCTTCATGGCTTTTTTAAATTCCGGCGATCATTTGTTGAGTTGCAGTTCTGTGTTTGGTTCCACCCACACCATCATTACCAAATATTTTAAGCGATGGAATATTGATTATTCTTACGGCGACATTCATGATACCGCTTCGTGGGAGTCTTTGATAACACCGAAGACAAAAATGATCTATGTGGAAACGCCTACCAACCCGGGTTTGGATATTATTGACATGGAATGGCTGGGTCAACTATCAAAAAAACACAATCTTATTTTAGTAGTTGATAATTGCTTTGCCACACCAGTGTTGCAACGACCTGCAGATTATGGCGCTGACCTGGTGTTGCATTCTGCTACTAAATGGATTGACGGGCAGGGCCGCGTATTGGGCGGGGTAGTGGTAGGAAGAAAAGATCTTATACATGAGTTATATTTATTCTGTAGAAACACCGGACCGGCTATCTCTCCTTTCAATGCATGGCTGCTCAGCAAAAGTCTCGAAACACTTGATGTGCGCATCCAACGACATTGCGATAATGCCGAAGCATTGGTAAAAGCATTGGACGGGCATCTTAAATTAAACAGTATTAAATATCCTTTTCATTCTTCGCACCCGATGTATGAAGTGGCAAAAAAACAAATGAAAAGAGGGGGAGGATTGGTAACGTTTGATCTGAAAGGAGGACTTGCAAGTGGCGTGAAATTTTTAGACGCGCTGCAAATGCTGACACTAACTTCAAACCTGGGAGATACGCGCAGCATTGCGTCTCATCCTGCATCTACGACACACGCAAAATTAACGCCTGAAGAGCAACAGGCTGTTGGCATTACACCCGGGCTTATCAGAATATCTGTTGGCCTTGAAAATATTGAAGATATTAAAAATGATATTTTGCAGGCATTGGATAAATGCTGAGTTGTACCCCAAACCCGGGTTCATCACAACCCCAAACCCGTGTCCTTCACGGGTTGTGTCGGAAACATAACTCTTCCCCCAACCCCGTGTCTTCACGGGTTGTGTCAGAAAGCAAACTCGTGAGACACGAGTTAAGGGAATTTTTTATCACCCCAACCAGTGCCTTCACGGGTTGTGTCGGAAACATAACTCTTCCCCCAACCCCGTGTCTTCACAGGTTGTGTCAGAAAGAAAACTCGTGAGACACGAGTTAAGGAGATTTTTTGTCACCCCAACCCCGTGTCTTCACGGGTTGTAGAGGAAAGATAACTCGAGCCTTATAGGTTATGGAAGAAAATAAAATTCTTCGAAGAATGCCTGCTGGACAGGTGGGTTTGTTTACTGCTGCATTGAATAACATGCATCTCATTTTTTGTTACTTTTTGTATAGCAAGTCACGAAAGTAAATGAAGAGTAAACCAATGCCGTTTCGAAAAATATAAATCCACGAAAAAATACTTCATACATTTGTCATAGCCAGATCGTGATTCGCAAAATATTTTTCCATTTTTAATTGCTTGATTTGCACACAGAAAAAAAATATAACGAATTGGAAATTATTACCCTTGTATCGAAAGGGGATGAAAAAGCCTTTGCTGAATTGTTCGATCATTACCGGGATAAAATTTATGGTGTTGCGTTAAAGCTTATACGTTCTACTACTTTAGCAGAAGAAATTGTTGAAGATGTTTTCCTTAAAATTTGGTTGAAGCGCGCGGATCTATTAAAAATTGAAAATTTTAGCGCTTATCTTTTTATCATCACGCGCAATCATGTTTATAAATCATTAAAGCAAATTGCCAATAGTTATCACACAGTGGAATTGACTGAAAATAATCAATCAATAGCGTTTGACAATATTGAGGATTATGTGATTGGCAAAGACTATGATTCTCTTTTACATGAGGCAATATCCCATTTGCCCAAACAACAAAGACAGGTTTATACTCTAATAAAAGAGCATGGATTAAAACG